>Ga0066376_10005394_pt1 | contig 10860 bp, 24 predicted proteins | sample Knorr_S15_td_Bot_FD_77009 | JGI IMG/M metagenome (GOLD analysis project Ga0066376, IMG submission 77009) | Marine microbial communities from Southern Atlantic Ocean transect - Knorr_S15_td_Bottom_ad_5009_LV_A | ecosystem: Environmental > Aquatic > Marine > Oceanic | place: Southern Atlantic... | reverse complement strand
TGAAATATCGCTGCGATTTGGTGAAATCTGAAATATCCCAGTTTTTAAAGAGAACCGGGGAACTCTTTAATGTTGGTTAATCCAGCTTAAAAGGTTTTGCTCTGTTATTCATAACAAAAGTAGCTTCAAGTTTAGCTATCCCTTGATTCAATGCTTCGACTACCTGTCGCACTTCTTCTTTTGTCCATTCGTAATTCTTAGGATTCGACAAATTGGCAATCAGGTTTTGTTGATGAATGGCTTTTTGTGTCCTTCTTGTCGCTAATCTTTTGAAAGCCTGAGCCTTGCCTTCTGGACTATATCTTTTACTACGCATAACAAATACCTCCTACTTTTATTCCCCAGTCTTTAAAGAGAACCGGGAAAGAAAGGGCAAGATACCAATGCCTTGACATCTCACCCATTGCCATGTCCGACTAGGAGGTAAGTTAGTGGACATGGTTATAGAATTAATTTTATTACATATATTATCGAAAAAATTATTGTTCCAAAAAAAAATAAAATCAAAATAATATTTCCCCACTTCATTCTTCTTCACACTCTGGCAAATAAAAAACATACATTGGTCGGCTCATATCACATCCACCATATTTTAAAAAAGTTCCCTTTAATCTATTTTTCTGATATCCGATTTGGTTAAAATCACAAGGACAGTCATCTATCCACTCTTGAAATTTCTCTTCGTATTCTTTATCTATCATCTATATCTCCTCCTTTAAAATCTGGTTCAGGCAAAGATTCGAATGCCTGGAGTAATCGAATTTGCATTTCCTTATCTGAAATAGTGGGATTTTTGGATTGAATCTCCTCGGCTAAATCTTCCAAAATAACATCATTAAATTCATTACTCATCTTTTTTCTCCTCTTGGATTATTTGTTTATTTCTTTCTTCTTCAGTTTTATACCAATCTGCATGGTTTATCGTTTTATCATCTGCTAGAAAATAAATACCATAGATAAAACCATTATTATTTCCCTCCTTTAGACCTACTTCTTTATACCAATTAACTTTGCACTCTTTCATTACCATCTTTCTCCTTTGTTTTTAACTTGGCGATTCTCTTGTCAATAGTATTAAGTTTTTTCAGTAGAATATTTGAAATTTGAAGAAGTACACAAGATTCTATTGTGAGAGCTAAGAGGTCTAAATCAATTTTTTTCACTTGCTTATCTCCTCAAGATATTCTCTGCATCTTTTAAAATAATTCAATCTCAAATAGTATTCGAGCATCCCCGTTTGAGAAACAGAGAGATTAAAATATTCTTTTTTAATTTCTTCTTCTAGCTTTATATCTTTCATTTTGTTTCTCCTTGTTGTATAAATTTAATAGAATTTTCAGCATTGCATAAGGCTAAATGATGTTTAATTCTATAATATTCTGTTCTTGTTCCTACTGCAGTAATGAATTCATCATAGTCAACTTCTCCGAAATCATCATAGGCTATTCTAACTTTGTTGTCATCACAAATGGGCCTATACAGCAAAGTTCCATCTGAATCAAGTGCATAGACACACCCATACTTTTTATATATTAGTATGTTCTTAAACTCTTTTGTTGCTTTCATTGTATCCTCCAAGCTAGTTTTTAGGAACTAGCAATCCTTATTTATTTCTTGTTCTGCTTTTTGATAACCTATAATTCTTTGCAATAACATTTCAGCTAATTCTTTCCTGCCATAACTTATAAAATCATCATTAGTTTCACAAGTTGTTTCAGTAAGTTCTGTAAAATTTTTTTCAGATATCAAGTAATCTTTTACGTAATTTATTGCTTTTTCACTCATTGTCATTTTCCTCCATTTTTATGTCTAATAACGTAATTGTGATTTGACATAATTTTGTCTAAATTTTTTTCGTTTAGCCCATAACCGAAATTAAAATATTCAAAATCTTTTTCTTGATAATCGTGTTCCATCAAAGAATGAATAGAGTCTATCCCCTGCTTTATGTTGTCATAGTCTTTTGTTGATGCTACATAAAACGGGGTAATATCATAAAATCCATTTTTGTATCTTTCATGAAATGAGACGTTTAATTCTATATTTTTCATTTTATTTCTCCTTGTTTAGTTAAAGTTTCCTCTATTTTATTAATTACTTTTAAAATTTTAAAAGGTTCATTCTTATTGACCAAAGATTTTTGAAGTTTTTTAGTAAATACTTTTATATCTAATTCGCTTTCAATCTCATCATTAAAACAATGTTGAGAAAACCACGCATTAGTAAATTTAAAAGTTACCTTATATTTATCCATTTTGTCCTCCAAGCTAGTTTTTTTTTAAAAGGAACTAGCCAAACCTATATTTTGTTATTCTTCTGGGTATTTACAAATACCAGCTTCAATTAAATAACTAGCTTCTCTACCAAACCATCCTTGTAGTGTCCAAGCCAAGCCAGTATCTATTAAATGTTGCCAAGCTTCTATTAAAGTTTCTTCTTCTTCACATTCAATAAAACCTTCAACAATTCCAATTGCATGATAGTTATCAATTTTTACATTGTCCTTTTTCATGTGTCTTTTTACCTCCATTTTTAAATTTACTTATTTTTTTGTTTTAATATGCTTTTAGCCAATTGAAGATTTTTAAGATCTTCATCAGTATTTAAGAACATTGTATACTCCATATTTTTAATCCATGTTCTTAATTCTCTAATCGTTAAATTTTTGAACCAGTTTATCATTTTGTACCTCCATTTAGTCTTAAAAAACCCTTACTAAACCCTTAACAAGCATTTCAAAATCGCTTAAAAAGGGCTTAGAATAGGTCATTTTTACCATAAATTGTTTTTTTCCTTGTATTCGTTAACGATTTGTTCACCGATAATATAAACATACATATTCAAGACCTTTTCAGGATCAGAAAAATCGGTATTAACTTCTCCGAAATTATCATTTTCATATTCTTTTATAAAATTGATAATATTAAAGATTTGATCTTCCATATATTGAGTAGCCTGGTAAGTACCGGTAATGAAATAATTTTCGTTAAAAGCATAATGATGTAAATCATCAATAAAACTTCTATCATTTTCTTTGATTGCGCTATCATTTTCTTTGATAAAGTCATCAAAATATTCTGTGATTTCTTTTCTCTTAAAGTCCATCATTTTCCACCTCTATTTTTTTGTCCAATATAGATATATCGTAGATACTACTTTTACAGCCCTCGAGATTGCTTTGAATCTCGTCCTGTATCGTTCTTGATATTTCCTTTAGATTTCCTTCTGTATCTTCAAAATAAAAATAGCTTGGATAAGGGTTATGGTCGTTAGTGGATTTGAGTTTTAACAAGATTGTTAATTTAATTTTATTCATTGTGTACCTCCAATTGCCCATTTTGAGAGAGCGGGCTTAAACTCATATTTTACTTATTTATTAACCAACCCGTTGATCCTTGCTTTCCATCTTTAGCCAGTTTTAGCACAAGTCGGGCTTGTGTACTGGTCAAATTGTGAACAGCTTTTAACGACCAAATGGGTGGATATTCACCTACTTCTAAAAAGTACATTTTAGCAGGCTCTATAGCCTGTAATATATTTCTATCTTCTATCATCTTATATCCCAATAAGCTCTATTGTTGAAGTTGTAACTATTGTCATCACAACAATTGCACTTACTTTCTTTACAATATCCTATATTTGTAATGACAAAATCAAGATAATCTTCGTGTTTAACGTCAAATAATCTCAATTCAAAAAGATAGGAATCGTTTGCTCTCCCCATCATTTCTTTTTCATAATTATATTCTGCAAAAGCTCTTTTCTCGTAATCATTAAAAGATTCATTTTTTAATCTTTTAATCTGAATGGTATCAATATCTTTAATATCAATAGTACCAACTTCAGGATTACCTCCATATTCTATCAGATTTGGATAAATCTTCTCTTCTTGTATTAAGATATGAAATTGCAAGTTTGTCATTGTGTTTACCTCCATGTTCTTTAGTGTCTCTATATTATGTACCACTTATTAACTATAGTAAAGCTCTTTCGCAAATAGATGTTGATTAACATTCATGTACTGGCAAACATTCCCACGCGGTAAGTTGTCTATCTAGAATGAGTACGAGATTATAATCCTTACCCCCTATGACCAAGACAAGAGCCTTAGACGTGGATTATCGGGTAGGTTTGATAGAGCATCCGATCGTATCAGTAGGATAACATCGAGGTATGACCGTTGTCCTAGATGTACGTTGTCCTAGATGTAGGATATGACCGTTGCCCACACACACACCCCGTGCATTACTGAAAGCCAACTTTCAAGATGTTGCGATATTCTTTATGTTGCGCGCGAACGCCTGCGCCTGCGCCTGCGCGAACGCGCGAACGCGCGCGCGAACGCGTACGCACCCCCCCAAGTTGCCAAAAATTTATATATAATATGGTAACTTCCCCACATCGGAGGGGAAAAATGGGTATTAACTGTTGTTTGGTCTTGTCTCTCTTTGTTGACTTTAGGGCTTTAGGTTTCTATTATGTATCTATGGGAAGAATACTTACAGAGCCAATGAAACTCTTTATTGAGAACTTCAGTCAAACAGGAAATGCAAAACAATCGGCCATCAAGGCAGGCTACTCCATAAAGACGGCAGAACAACAAGGTTATGAACTTAAAAATAAGCTGGCCGCAGAAATTGAAGTAGCCACTAAAAGATTGATGGCTAGTTGTGTTCCGATGGCAGTAGACAAATTAAAGGCCTTAGTGGAAGATCCCAAAGTCGGAGCTGCTGTGAGGTTAGGAGCTATTAATTCGATTCTTGATAGGACGGGTTATCAGACTACTACAAAAATTGAAGATGTGACTAATCGTAGGACTGATGAGGAATTAAAAGTAGAATTGAAACATCTATTGGGCAATCTGATGATAAGTAAGCCAGAAATGGATGATGATGTTGTTAATTAACATAAGTTAAGGAACGTGTAAGGATATAGAAATATTTTGATTAAGTTTAATAAGGATTTTTTATTAGATAATTGGTGTGAAGAACATAAAAGTGATGAAGAAGATTTCTATACTTGCCCTGAATGTGAATATACGTTAGATTTTGTGCAAGATGATGAAGGTCTTAATTATGTTTATTGCTGGAATAAGTGTTTTGAAACTTATATAAGGACGTAAGAGGTTTTTAATATGGCAGAAAGTTTTATGAGTGATTTAATACCTGAAGAAGAAAGCCCGACTATATTAGGGCAGAATAAAAAAATGGGTAGTAATAGAAACAAAGAAGTAGATATTAGCATAAGTAAATATAATAATCCTGGAAATGTTGAAAGAGGTATTGGTTTTGATGGTGAAGTGGAAGGAAAAGGATATGGCAAAAATGAAAGATTTGCTATATTTAAAACACCTGAAGCTGGTTTAAGAGCTTTAGAAATAGACCTGACTACTAAACTGAATCGGCACAAAGGTAATTTGAAAGCTATGATTGCTCAATATGCACCTTCAACAGAGAATGATGTTGACCAATATTTAAAAGTGGTTCAACAATATGCTGGTGTAAAAGATGTATATACAGAAGATGATATGAATAATATAGTTAAAGGATTTATTGTTATGGAAAACAAATCAACTTTAGCTAAGAAATATATTGCGAGGTTGGGCTAACAGATCATAGATAGGAAACCTTATATTGAGTGAAGAATTAGAACGTGCAGTAGAAATCGCCAAAGAATTAGAACAAAGAAGGGAAAGAAACCAATTATCCCACTATAAACCCTACGAATATCAGCAAAAATTTCATAATACTGATGAACCTCAACGATTATTAATGGCAGGAAATAGAGTCGGTAAGAGTCTGTGTGGTGCAATGGAGATGGCGTATCATGCTACTGGAAAATATCCTGAATGGTGGACAGGTAGAAAATTCACAAGACCTATTCGAGGATGGGTAGGAGGTGTTTCTAACGAGACTACAAGAGATGTATGTCAGAAAGAATTATTAGGACAACCAGATGACCCTGCAGCTAGGGGTACTGGTTCTATTCCTGCAGATTTAATAGGAGAGACTGTAAGAAAGCCAGGTGTTCCTAATGCCGTAAACTCATTAGTAGTAAAACACGTTACTGGGGGAAACTCTAGGATAGCATTTAAGGCATATGAGATGGGAAAAGAAAAATGGATGGGAGAAGCAGTCGATGTGATATGGCTTGACGAAGAACCACCTACTCCGATTTATTCTCAATCGCTTACAAGGACTGCAGATAAAGGGGGAATAGTCTTTATGACATTTACTCCAGAAAATGGGATGACTCAAACAGTAGCACAATTTGTAAATAATTTAAAAAAAGGACAAGCATTACTACAAGCTACATGGGATGATGCACCACATATGACAAAAGATGTCAGAGAACAGATATTACAAGCATTGCCGCCACATGAAAGAAAGATGAGAGAAAAAGGAATACCTCAACTGGGGTCTGGTCTTGTCTTTCCTATTGCAGAAGACGATATTACATGCGACCCAATAGATATTCCTACACATTGGCCGAGATTGTGTGGAATTGATTTTGGTTGGGATCATCCTACGGCAGCAGTTTGGATTACTTGGGATAGGGATAGTGATATCACATATGTATATGATTGTTATTCTATGCGACAAGAAGCAGTACCTATCCATGCTTCAGCAATAAAAGCAAGAGGAAAGTGGATACCTGTGATATGGCCTATGGATGGAAGACAAGCCGATAAAGGTTCTGGTAAATCTCTTACGGAACAATATAGGATAGAAGGGTTGAATATGACTAGAGAGCATTTTACTAATCCACCAAGTCAAGGAGAAAAAGATGGTAGTGGTGGGGTATCTGTTGAAGCTGGTATAATGGAAATGTATACAAGGATGCAGACTAGAAGATTGAAAATATTTACAAATCAAAGTAAACTGTTAGAAGAATTAAGGATGTATCATAGAAAGGATGGTAAAATCGTTCCTATGTATGATGATATTATATCTGCAATGCGATATTGTATTATGTCATTAAGGAAATCTAGGATAAAAGATTATCAACCACCTCATATACAAGCTGATTCTGAATTTAGTTTATTTGCATAGGAGAATATTATGCCAAAAGGTCAAGGAACATATGGAACTAAAAAGGGTAGACCTCCTAAGAAGAAGGTAAAAAAATAATGGGTGGAGTAATTAGAATAATTAGAAATATCTTCAAGCCCATAGCCAGAGCTGTCAGTGGGAAGAAAAAGAAAAAGCAAAGAATGATCGCACCCGTAGTCGAAGCATTGAACAGGGGTAACCAAAGTGCTACAACTGCAGCTAGGAGAGCTGCGTCACTTGGTTCGGGGTATGCTGGAAAGACTATAATGACTACTGCTGGTGGAATAGAAGAAAAAGCTAGAAGTGCAAGGACTCTTTTAGGTTCATAATGATTGAAGTCGTAACAGATGATAAGTGGAAAGACAAATGTTATGATTGGATAAAGGATAGAGCTTATATACATGCCGAAACTGAAGATTATACGTTTATGGGCTTTGTGGAAGATGGTGAAGTAATTGGAGTTTTATTATTTTCGGATTATGATGGCAATAATATTTTTATCCATGTCGCTTTGGATAGCCCTAAAGTATGTCAAAGAAGGTTTATTAAGATGATGTTTAATTATTGCTTTAATCAAGCAGGATGTAACAGAGTCACAGCGACTTGTGATAATAGTTATGGTAGGATTAAAAAATTAATCGAAGGTGTCGGCTTTCAAAAAGAAGGTGTCTTAAAAAGTATGATGAAAATTAAAGATAAATATGTAGATGCTGCAGTTTATGGGATGTTGAAGGAGGATTGCAAATGGGTATGAAACCAAAAATAGCAAAGCCACCACCAATAGATCAAGATATACTAGCGAAGGAAAGAGAAGCAGAGTTAAAATTTGAAGCTGAAAAAGCTAAAGGTTTGAGAATAGCTAGAACAGGTAGAATGGGAACGATTTTAACGAGTGGTATGGGCGTTGAGGAAGATGCACCGACTGCGAAAACTCGTTTAGGTGGTAGTCCAACAGGTTATGGTTAACGATAAGTTTGATTATATAAAAAAACGATTGTCACGAATGGCATCTGACCGAGGAACTTGGGAAGATCATTGGCAAGAGATATTAGATTATGTCATGCCACGAAAAGCAGATGTGACCTTATTCCGTAGTAAGGGTGAGAAACGTAGTGAAGTCTTATTTGATTCTACTGCTATAACAGCAAATAATCTTTTAGCTGCAAGTCTGCAAGGTACTCTAACATCACCATCATTACAATGGTTTCATATAAAAATGAGAGATACCGACTTAAATCTTGATAGAGATACTCAGTTATGGTTGGAAGATTCTGCAAAAAGGATGTATGAAGCGTTCAATGAAAATAATTTCAACACAGAAGTACATGAATTATATCTTGATTTAACTTCAATAGGTACTGGTGCATTGTTCGTAGAGGAAGGAAGTAAAGGGTATGCTGAAACTGGTATTCATTTTAATAGTTTGCATATTTCAGAATATTATGTTCAAGAAAATAATGCTGGTTATGTAGATACTCTTTATAGAAGGTACAAATTATCTGCACGACAAGCTGTACAAGAATTTGGTGAAGATAATGTCGGAGAAAAGATTAAGGAAGCAGCAAAAGAAAAGCCAGAAAAACAGTTTAATTTTATCCATGCAGTCGAACCATTAGAGGATTACGAGAGAGCATTAGGAAAAGCGACTACTAAATTGCCATTTCATTCATGCCATGTATGTGAAGAAGATAAAATGGTCGTTAGGACTGGTGGGTATAATGAATTTCCATATTTAGTACCACGTTGGTCGAAAGCAACTGGTGAGATTTTTGGACGTTCACCATCATATAATGCACTACCAGATATAAAGACATTAAATAAAGCTGTAGAGCTTGGACTTAAAGCATGGACAAAACAACTTGATCCCCCATTGTTAGTACAAGATGATGGAGTTATTGGTAAAGTTAGAATGACACCTGGAGGTATTACTGTCATAAGAAGTGATGCTGCCGTCAAGCCATTGCAGACAGGTACGAATTGGCAGATAACAGATTTGTTGACACAGCAATTAAGAACGGCAATACGTCAGGCATATTATTCTGACCAATTACAGTTACAACAAGGCCCACAGATGACAGCTACAGAAGTACAAGTCAGATATGAATTAATGCAAAGACTATTAGGGCCTACTCTTGGAAGATTTCAGTCAGAGTTTCTAAATCCATTAGTAGAAAGAGTATTTGGAATCATGTATAGAGCAGGAGCATTTTTAGAACCACCCGAACTTGTTACTGGCGAAAAAATAGATATAGAATATGTAGGCCCATTGGCACGTTCTCAACGAATGGAAGAAGCAGTAGCTGTAGAAAGATTATATAATTTAACTATGCAAGTGGCACAAGCTGACCCACAAATATTAGATATTATCAACCATGACCAAGCGATTAGGATGAGAGCAGAATTACTTGGTGTTCCAAAATCAGTTCTTCGTGGAGTAGATGAGGTAGAAGAAATACGACAACAAAGAGCAGAAAAACAACAGATGCAACAAGAGATGATGATGCAACAGCAACAAGCTGAAGCAACTCAGAAAAATGCACAAGCTATGACAGAAGTATCAAAACCTGATACAAAAGCTACTATGGAAGAAGCAATGGAAACAGCTGAAGCCGAAGGGCTTGTATAATGCAAGAAGAACAAGATAAAGAATTGAAACAACTCAAGGGAAATTATCAAACCACTTTTAATACGAAAGAGGGAGAACAGACTTTAGCTGATTTAGAATCAGCTTATTATCGTAGGAGTTCTTTTTCTAAAGACCCTTATGAAACTGCTTTTAAGGAAGGACAAAGAGCAGTAATAGTCAGAATACTTAATCTTTTAAAGGAGGATAATAATAATGGCTGACGAACAAGTGACCACCGAATCACAAGATAACCCAGAAACAACTGAACAAACTACCAATTCAGTTCTTGGGTCTAGTACAGTAGGTGATAATCCAGACTGGAAGGAATCTCTACCAGAGGAATTAAGGAATGACCCTACGCTACAAAATCTAAAAGATGTAGAATCTTTAGCAAAGACTGTAGTGCATCAACAAAAGATGATTGGTAGTAGAATACCTATACCAAAAACTGATGAGGAGAAAAGTGAATTATACGGCAAACTAGGTAGACCAGATGAATCTGCCAAGTATGAAGTAACAATTCCTGATACTCATAAGGAATACTTCCAAGAAGCTGCTGTCAACGAATTTAAAAATGTTGCTCATAAAATTGGTTTAAATAATGAGCAGGTAAATGCGTTGGTAGATTATCAAGTGGCTCAAATTAATTATCAAGCAGAGAATCAAGAAAGTGTTTTAGCAGTACAAAAAGACGAAGCTGAAAATGCTTTAAAGCAAGAATGGGGATTTGAGTATGATAAGAATGTTAGGGCTGCACAAAGAGCTTTACAAGTATATGGTGATGATGACATTATCGAACTTATGAATACAGAAGCAGGAAATCATCCTGCCGTAATCAAGTTGTTTGCACGTTTAGGCCAAGAAGTGACTGAAGAAATGTCTAAGAATACGCAAAATAATAGATTAGCAGTATCTCCACTAGATGCAAAACAAGAGATTGAGAAGGTTATGTCTGACCCTAAACATCCATATTTCGATGCAGGTCATACAGAACATAGTGCTGCTGTAGAACAAATGCGACAGTTGCATGAAAAAGTATTTGGCAATACTTAATTTTTCATGATATAATTTGCGTACCAAGTTCGCCCTGTTAGGATAACGAAATGGTAGCCATAATCGGCTATAAACATTCGACTGATAGTATCGTGTACTATAAGGTTTCCCTTTCTAGGACAAAAGCCG
>Ga0066376_10005393_pt1 | contig 10860 bp, 9 predicted proteins | sample Knorr_S15_td_Bot_FD_77009 | JGI IMG/M metagenome (GOLD analysis project Ga0066376, IMG submission 77009) | Marine microbial communities from Southern Atlantic Ocean transect - Knorr_S15_td_Bottom_ad_5009_LV_A | ecosystem: Environmental > Aquatic > Marine > Oceanic | place: Southern Atlantic... | reverse complement strand
GGAGAAACTGAAGCAGAAGGGGTTGGCGGTATCCGGCAAAAAAGAAGATTTAATCGCACGTCTAAAAACAGGGGAAGTGGCGCAAAAAACGGACGAGAAAAAAATTCACACTTGTAGCAATTGTCAACAAGTTCTGAAGACGCCGGTAGGTTATGAGGGGCGGATAAAGTGTCCGACTTGTAATACGATTTCCACCCTCTGATCGGGCCGCTAAAAGCCCATTATATTGAAAAACCAAATCTTGCTATTATTTCATTTGCACAAGTTCCGGAAACTCAGGCCAAGAAACTCGATAGCAATGAGGCGAATCTAACTCAGCCCCCACTTTAGTGGCTAAGACTGCTGCAGTCATGAACATCCTGTGGTCACCAAAACAGGCAACAATCTCAGTAGGTGCTGCTACTTCCTGACCTCCTTCCATCCTCAAACCATCAGCAGTTGCCTCAACTTCCAAAGCAAATGATTTCAACATCTCAACGGTTTTTTCTATTCGGTTAGACTCCTTGTGTCGAGCATGGGCAACAGCGATAATTTCTCCACCCGTTTTCAAGCACATCAAGGCTGCAATAGGCGTAATCAAGTCATTTGCCGTACCAAGGTTGATTTTTCCTTGGATTTGAGAATCCAACACTTCAGGGTAAAGGATATCTTTAGTTTCGAGTTCTACAGAAATATCACTTGCATGCAGGTGATTGAATAAATGCATAAATGCCAATAAACTTGAATCGGCAGGGATTTTGACCTCGCTTGGTGGATTCAGATTCCATTTATTTAGGGTATTATTGAATTCAGGCATTCCACATTGTTGACCAACTTGTTTGCTTAATTCTCCGTGGGCTTGGCTAACTTGCTTTCCTGTTGTTTCAACTTGGATTTCTTGATTCAAAGAATGTGAGGCTAGAATCAATGCTGATAATGGCTGACTGCTCTTTGATACATCGACTTTGACTGATGAATTATTGATTGGTCCGTTGATTAGAAGAGGTAAGCGTTCTGGCCCACTCCCTTGGCTAACTTCAACTCCCAAATCCTGTAATAATTGTACAATCATTGAATGGTCTCTTGCTCTTAAGTTTGCATCACCATCGAGCATGACGGGTTGTGCTAAGGATGCTACTTGAATTGCTAGAAGGCGCAAGGTGGTCGCTGAGTTTCCACAATGTAAAACACTGATTGGTCGCCTAAAGGCTCCCCCATGTACTTGCCAACCATCACTGTTGGATTCAATTTTTGCTCCCATTTGAATTAGGCAGCGGCGCATTGATTCTGCATCTTCGCCTGGAATGCCTTCAAATCGAAGCATTGTTTTGTTGTCTTGGAGGGCTGCCATCATCGCCCATCTGATTAGATGACTCTTTGATGGAGGAAGGGATAGTTTCGCCATAGAGTTATTTTCTATAGGGATAATCAGTGTTGTTTTGATAGGATTAGTTGGTCCATTTGAAGGGGACCATTTTCTCAAGGCCCTCATCTTCAACCACCGATGTACGACATCTCTACTTTATCGGTTTGTGAATTATTTGGATTACGCAATTCAGAATATCGGTCATCTCTTTTTTGCCAAATATTGGCGATTTTTTGTCGTAGTTCTTGATCTGAGATTCCCGAGCGAATCAATGGCAATAGGTCATGGCCAGAAGATGAGAATAAACAGGTGTACAACTTTCCATCAACAGAAAGGCGGGCACGGCAACAATCTCCACAGAATGGTTGACTGACTGATGTAATGAATCCTATGTGCCCTTCTTGGTCGAGATATCTCCAGCGCTTTGCGACTTGCCCTGCATATTCTGGACCGATTTGGGTGATTGGGTATTTTTCAGATATTATCTGGATCATTTCCGCGGCTGTCATGACCTCCTCCATTTTCCATTCATTGGTTGTGCCAACATCCATGAATTCGATGAAACGTAATTCAACTCCAGTACCACGGAAATGTTCAGCCAGTGGAAGCAATTGTGTCTCGTTAACTCCTTTTCTGATTACCGCATTTACTTTAACTGGAAGTCCGACTTTGATTGCTGCATCGATTCCTTGATGAACTGCTGAAACCGAAATATCTGTATCTGAAATTTTGGAAAATACCTCTGCATCGATTGCATCAAGGGATACCGTAACTCTTGACAGCCCAGCATTTGCTAAAGCTTCGGCGTGTTTAGGTAATAGTATTCCATTGGTGGTCATGGCAATATCGATTTCTGGACCAAGCGCAAGGCGGAGCATGGCTACAAATTCAGATACATCTCGCCTCAATAGTGGTTCGCCGCCAGTAAGTCTGATTTTTTTAAGGCCTGATTTACTTAGAGCAACTGCTGTTTTGCACATCTCCTCATAGGACATTATCATTTCACGAGGCAGGAATTTATGGTCGGGACCAAATAGTTCTCTTGGCATGCAATATGTACATCTCAAATTGCATCTATCTGTGACTGAAATACGTAAGTCCTGCAATGGTCTCGAGAGAGTGTCGAGAAGTGGTAGAGAGCGAACAGTTGGCACGAACCTTGCGTGGCATAACTTACTGTTCAATGTACGCACCATTAGATGCTGCAATCTAATTCATTCTTTGATTCTGAATGTGGTGATTATTGATTCAGTATTTTCGTAATACAAAGTCACTATCCAATTCCCTTCATCGAGATGGTGGTAGGCACTATTAAGGACGAAATAATCCCCTTGAGTGACCGTATAACCAGCATCTGCATCGATGAATGATGAATGGGCTCCGACCATTCCGTAGACATCGGCTTGACCTGCCCAGATAACAACTGAACTCAAGTTTGACTTCATTGGAATCAATGTCAACCTAACCTTTGAAGGGTCAAGTGGCTTATCTAGATGGGTGAATGTAATGATATGGTGGCCGTTTGATAATTCTGCAACTGATACTCCACCTCGTGGGCTGATTTTTTCCACTGAACCAAATGCACCTTGAAACATAACGAAGACCATGCTAGTCAACAATACTGTGATTGCTAGAAGAAGAACTGTTGCGATAACTGGGCTAACTGCCTCTTCATCTGCCTCAAGCCCCCTCTGCATCAGATGCTCGTGGGCACTGCTCCCCCTTCAATCAACCGCTTCAGATAGCCCCAACAAAGACAACCAACATCAGCACAGCCTTCTTCAACCACCTACGCTGTCGGCCAACCGGTTAGCATCATGCAATCCACTTCCTACACTCGCGACAGATGCGTCACAGGAGTTCATGGATTGGATGAAATCCTGCGTGGTGGGATTCCATACGGCTCTACAGTACTGGCTGCTGGAACTTGTGGGAGTGGTAAAACTACGCTCGGAATGGAATTCTTAGTTAGAGGGGCGACAACAGGTGAAGCCTGTGCCCACTTCACTGCGACGGAGCCATCTGTTAAGTTGCTTGAGAATATTCGTCAGTTCCCATTCTTCGACATGGGAATGGTTGATAGTGGTCTGATAAATGTCTTTGACATGGACGTTCTATATTCTTGGCTTGGACTTGAAAAGGCTTCATTCGACCTTGACGATGTACACGCATTGATCAAGGCAATAACAGATATTGTCAACACGATAGGCGTGACTCGCTTGGTTATCGATTCAGTCACCACCCTGTGTTATAAGATTAAGAGCGAACAATTGATTCGAGATTTCCTCTTTACATTGGGAAAAAAACTAGCAACACTCGGTTGTACTACTATCTTGATTTCTGAAATTACCTCTGCAACTGAAAATGCACATTGGTCTTCATTCGGAGTGGAAGAAGCGATTTGTGATGGAATCATTGTCATGGGAGATGTGGAAAGAATGGGCCATTTATTGCGTTTCCTTCAAGTTGTGAAGATGCGTGGAACCCCTCATAGCAGAGCAAAGCATACTCTTGAACTAACTCCGCTTGGAGTAATGCTAACTCCAATGCTGAAATGGGGCTCAACTGTAGACAGTAAACAAGGGTGGGGTTGAGGATGGAATTAGATCAACGAATCGCAGAACAATTAACCGAGGTATCATTGAATAGTTCGATTCAGGTTAGATGCGGTACCTCCAATGCATTCATGGTTACCGCTAGCGTTATAGTTCCATTATTACATTCATTTGAAATGGGTGGAGTGTACATCTCTGCAAGCCGAAGTGCAACTGAAACAATCGATGCTCTTGAAGCGCTTGGGCTGTCGACTGAAAATATTCATTTCATTGACTTAGTTTCTTCAGGATTCCTCGGTGGTACTGAAGTTGAGCACAAGAATATCACATTCATAGATTCACCAATAATGCTTGAAAGCGTCTTACTGCGCACCCTTTATCATTTGAGAATAACAGAAAATGAGAGGAACTTCGTGTTTTTGGACAGCGTCAATGCGTTGGCAATTTACAATGAAGAAAGAATGCTTGCTGAATATCTTCATACTTTCATCAATACATTCAAAAATCGTGAAGTTCTAACTGTTATTCTAAACGTTCCAGACCAAACTCCACCAAGTGTCTTGGCAAATTTGGACCTTTATTGCACTGATCTAGTCGATCGAGGGCAGGTAGTCATACATTGAGGTGATTAAATAGCATCCAAAGATAGTTTAGTATTCAGCGCCGATGACGAAGAGTTTTTCGGTGAGGCTGGAAGTTTCGGTGTTCCCAAGTTCGATATTGAAATGCGCGGGGGTATACCAAGAGGTTTCACTGTCGTGTGCATCGTTGAAACTGGTGCTGGTGCTGAATTATTCGCTAAGCAGTTTTCATCACCTGCTGAAGAGCCAGAAAATACACTTTATGTTTCAACTTCAGAATCGGCCAAGGAAATTCTTCGTGTATTCCACAAATATGGCTGGCCAGATGACATCAATGTCCGAACTATTGGAGAAGAATACAATGAAAGGGTGTTGGAAAAGGAATTGCAGGCCAGCCGCTACAGACTACAGGGTTTTGGCATGAAAGATATTCAAACCTTGGCCCAAACTAGATTCGTAGATGATGAAGCAGATGATTTCCTAACTGAATTAACAAATGAAATAATGACATTAAAGCCTTATTTCAGAGCCGTTGTTGACAATATGGATTTCTTCTTTCAAAGAAATGACCATTCAAAAGTGGTCTCAATGCTGAGGATGTTGCAAGCCCATACCCAGAGGATGAGGGGCCTGTTATTGATAACGGTAAGTAAAGATACGATCACAAAAGCAACTGAATCAGAAATCTCGATGATTGCCGACATGGTTCTTCGGTTCGACGTATTCATGGTCGGAACAGAATTCGAAACTCGAATGGTTATCAAGAAATTCAGAAATGCGCCTGAGAATTTGGCTGTCATCACCTACCGTGTAACTCCAGAAGAGGGAATCACTCCAGAGACAGTGCAGCGTATTGCTTAGGCAAGAGAACAAATTGTTATTGTCAGTCAATAATTAATGAGATTGTTTTTTTAGTCGCCAGGTGTTGGTGAACTTTCGATATCCCACGAATCGATATTCAACGGTTCGCCACCATTCCATAGTAAGCTGCTGCCAGTACTTAGATTCCAAGTGATGTCCCACTCAACTTCCATCACCATCTTCTCTCCCACCTTATTCCTATTTGCATGGGTTAATTGTAATCTTCCGATGCTGTCTCCCAATCCCTCTATCGCCCCCACTCCCAATAGTCCAACTGTTGAGCCGTCATAGGTCCAACTTGCATTTCCAGTCTCTTGAGAAGGGGGATGTCCACTCAATAATACATGAGTACCACCGGGGATTGTACCATTTTTAAAAAGCACAGAGGCTGTACCGTAACCAGGAGTAGATCTCTCAACTCCCCAACCTTCCATCTCTACAGCAAAGCCATTTGGATTATACAACTCAACCCATTCAGGTCCACCATCAGCGGGCCTTGGCATAAATTCTGAGATTTCAATTTCAGTAAAACCCCGATAGCCATCATGAACCTCAAGGGTCACCCTTACCTTTTCATCATTCAAAGAAAAACTTCGGCTTGCTGTTGCGCTATCTCTCGCTTCACTTCTTGGTGTACCATCATTAAATAGCATCATGCCAACTCTATTTTGGTCATCAGATTCGATGACTTTTATCATCAATCTAAGATTGACATTATCGTCTAAACCGATTCCCTTGGCAAGTTGGTGTTCAGTTACATTGGATAATGCAGCCAATCTTACTGCATCTAGTCCTCCTGATGGGGAAAGTAATCCTGGTAAAACATCACCTTGTGCAAGAATTGCAGATGGAACAAGGTGCCAATCAGTTGTTGCATTATCTAATTGTCTCGTTTCATCGATAATTGGAGTGAACCAACCAGTTGAATCTGTGAGCATCGACAAACCGCTAACTGCAGCCTCGTCGAGGCGGTCTGTCGTAGGATTATATGGCCCAAGTGTCAATTGAGTAAGAGAAAGGAAAGCAGTTACAATCATCAAAAACAAAACGAATGCAGTGAGGAATTCAATAACCGCAGTCATCGCCGAATCATCCTCTCGCAGATTTACTGCGACTACAGCTGAACTACTCTGCATAGCGCCTCCTCGGGCTATGCTGAGCGCGACTCCATGATGAGGGTTGGGTTTGATTCCCACTCAATAATTAGCATATGACAACAACACTGTGACAACATGCACAACCGATTGATATTTGAGGAACCGATGGAAGGAGTATAATGATGTATGGTGCGTCTGCGACCAATGCCATCTCAAAAAATGGCAGTAAGAGTGCGTTGAGTATTGTAATTCTAATGCTCTTCTCCCTCTTTGCAGGAGTTATTTCTGTTCAAACAGTTGCTGCAACAGCCGCAGGAGATTTGGCACTAATTTCCCCTGAATCACCACTTGAAGATGGAAATTATTCGAAATATGATTCAATTCCAATGAAAATTGAAGTTTGGAACAAAGATATTGTTCCCTTATCGGGTTCAAGGACTATCAGATGGTATGCTTGTTTTGGAGATTATGTGACATCAGGTTGCCCGAACCAAGGCCGCTCAACTGGAATCTCATCAGTTGCAGGAGTTGGAGTAAATGAAAAAGTGGTCATTTCCTTCCCAACTCCATTCTATCCTGATGAATCAGAAATAGGAATCCACACTGCTGAGTTCTTATTTGAGGAATTTGACTCAAATGATGATAATGACATTATCCGATTCAATTTCTGGATAGCGGAGGAGTTATTCGATATCGTCATGGATGAAGAACATGACATGCGGCCTGCAAATTCGACCTTCGCAATTCATGAAGATGAATATGTCTACAATTCAAATACCGATTACCTAATGTATGCCAAGGGAATATCCAATAATTGTGTTGGCTGTACTTTCGATGTTGAAATGGGGTGGAAGCTTGTGGCTGAGAATGGCAGTATTGTGGCCGAGAGTTCAATCGATATCTCTGATTTCTCTGAATGGGGTCAACAGTATTTCAATCGAAGCTTACCAAACTTAAGTTCCCCAGAAACCGGAAGATTCACCTTACAAATAGGAGTTTTCAATTCAACTGCTGAAGATACAAATGGTAATCCGAGTTCTGACCTCAATTTATTCAATGATATTGTAGAATTTGAAGTAGTCTTCAACGATGATATTGATTTAACAATCGACAGTATGTATCCAGCCTACAAGTACGATAGTTTGGAATATTATTACGGCAATGGTTCAGTTGCCGTAGAGGTTGTTAACAATGGTAATATTTCTTCAGAAGATACAACCTTATTCCTTGAATTATTCCTTAACGACTCTTCGCCCGCAGAACTGCCATGGGAATGTAGTGTGCCCACATTGTACCCGCGTCAATCCCACAAATGCTTGTTTGACCTGACAGTTATAGGAGATTACAAATTAAATGCGAGTATAACTACCACTTTTAGTTCTGGAAATGATGAGAATGGAAATGATAACTGGCTATATGAACAAATCACAGTTGTTGCAGGAGGTCTTTCGCCTACGATTACTCTGGATCACATATCTGGATCTTATGATACTGGAGATACTATCCAATTTGTTGCCCAAGTAGGTTCAACCGCCCCTCAACCACTAAATTACACTTGGTGGCTTGCCGGAATTATTCCCAAAGGTGAAGGCAGAGTATTGAATCTTCCAGCCACAGACTTAGGAATGGGCCAGCACGATATTCAACTTCGTGTCGTCGATGCACTCGCAAATGCTGCTAGCGCTAGCCGCTTGGTCACCATTTACAATCGTACTACATTGACAGCAGAACCCATTGTCAGTGGTAAGGCTTTGACAACCTCAAATGCTGCACTTCAGTATCATCAAGAATTACCACGCTTGAATATAAACTACAACTTACCTCGTAATATCAGTCCTTTAATGTTGTTTGAATTTGAAGTAGTCAGTACAGATGAAAATAAACCCGACCCGCAAACAGAGGATATCAATTTACAATTAAATTTCTCTTCATTAATCCCTGATTCCGTTCCTTATGATAGTCTTCAGTTACTTCATTTAGACTCTTTTGAAGGTGGTTATTGGAATGAATTAGAATTCCCAGATGAATTTATTTCATACGACAAGAATAGGTCAAACCTCAGCATTAGCAATGGAGGGAAATTCCTGCTCACCGGTGCATTACCTCCGATTGAAGTGAGAGCAGAAAACATTCGTCTCACACAGTTACCTGGGGGATACATTAGGTTAGACTTTGAACCTTCAGGAGATTTAGACAATGTCTATTTCAGTGGCTGGAAAGTTATGAAGAGAGTTAATGACAGAAATATACCAATGCGTCATCCTGATGATTCAACTGAAGAACAAGAAAACGAGTATGAAAAGTTGTATTTTGTTACAGATTTGACCTCCAAAGAGGGATTGTGGTTTGACCCAACTCCCCTAGATGAAGGCTATTGTGCTTCTTATGCAATCGTTCCATTCGATCGCCAAGGAACAACAGATTGGCAGAGCGGAAACGTATCTGGCTGGCAAGGAACTGGCCTACCGGAGATGACTTGTGGAGATTCAATCCCTCCATATAGCGGAGTAACTGGGCTCTCCGCTAGTTATCAATATCGCAACGAAACAAAATGCTACAATGATTACCAAGATTGGGATATGTGCTATGTGGTTAATGTGACTTGGAATTGGCCAAGCACCACAGAATTGCTGAAATTCAACCTTTACAGGCTTGAAATAATGCCGAATGAAAGCATGAATTTTACCTTCATGGAGCCCTTAGCAGTTAACCTCTCAGGAGCAGCAGGGGATAGTGGATATTGGAACGAAACTTCGTTCGATGGTATCTTACCTAACCACACATTCTTCTATGTGCTCGCGCCTATTGATGAGGTTGGGAATGTAAATCTTCAACCGGGAACCGTTAGTGCTTCTTTCACAAAAGTTAGGATTGAAAATGATTTTTGGAAGTATAACCAACATATCATTCCAGTGCCGCCTCCACCTGAAGAGCCGCCATATGGTATCGAATACCTTGGAGAATTGAAATCGTGGATGGATGATTCTCGTTTTCAAATAATTGGCTTGACCGCCTTAGCAATATTTGTCATCAATCTAATTACCTTGCCAATTCTGCTCCAGAAGCGCAAGAAAATAAAAGTTAAGATTGCAAAACTGAATCCGAGTTACAATGAGGATGACATGGAAGGCGATTTAGCCGAATTCTTCACCTAATTTGAGAACCGATGGCTTCATCATAGGGTCGTCGGTGGACGGGCCACTGCGATGATCGCATAGCCTGGCCATTGCGCCGGATTGCTAATCCGGTGGGTCTACCCACGGGAGTTCGAATCTCCCTCATCGCGCCTTGTGTAAAAACGCACTACTGAACCGCTGTTAGTGTGTAAATAAAATAGGGTGTTTTCGCGGCGCGATGGATTTTCAAAAACACGGTTCTGCGCGACGATGTTTTCAAATCTCTTTATCAGTGAGATAAAATTAGGAGTGTCATGGCAATACGAAATGATAGATTGGTTGAGTGTGGCTTCTGTGAAAAACTCAAGCACAAGTGGTCGCGGAATTGTTTTCAATGTGGAGGAATGGACTATGCAGCAGCGATTCCACAATTCATCATCCTTGTTTGCTTGGTGACAATAGGATGGGTAGCCGGAAACATGCTCAAACTCTATTGAAATAGTCAAGAAAATAATCCACAATCCAGCGATAAGTGGATTAAATTTGTAGATACTTGTGGAGGCACTATTTTTTATTCTTTTCAGATATGCTTGAATAGACATACATTAACCGGAATCTATGAACAACCCTCTGATAAGTCCAGATGGAAAATGGATGTGGTCTGGAACTGAATGGGTTCCTGCACCTCCTAAATCACCTCAGAGTCCTGAACAATTAAATGATTTAAATTCTAGGAAAAATCAGGTGTTCAAATTTGATACAAAAAGAAAAATATATTCCGTAATCATCGGATTAATTCTTGTAACAAATATTGTAACTTATTACATATTTCATGAAGAAGATAAGGAAGATTACACCTTCATGCCATCAGGATATGCCCAAGATGGAACATTGTATGCATTTGAAGGAAAAGACTGGGATGAAAACGGTCCAACAAGTGGCACCATGTACTTTGTAACATTTGAAGAAGGTTCCTCAGAAAATTGCGTTAATCCTGATGCTGATAAATGGGAAGAGTCGCCATTGCACCCATTGTACGAGCACAGGATCCGCTCGCTTTCCTTTGATTGTTATTGGATACCTGTCAACAATCCAGAGTTTGTAACTTTCACCGTAGAGATGGTGATAACGCATTCAGAATCTAAGTTATGTTTCGATGAAGGCGAAGATGAATGTTTAATTTTTAAATCAAATGACTTTGACAATCACGTAAAAGTAATTGATGCCAATAATAACTGTGAACTTTTGGTTCAAGGTTCATCATTAAATTACGCTGATTTTGATGGTGGTCGCAGTGAATGGTTC
>Ga0066376_10005392_pt1 | contig 10860 bp, 3 predicted proteins | sample Knorr_S15_td_Bot_FD_77009 | JGI IMG/M metagenome (GOLD analysis project Ga0066376, IMG submission 77009) | Marine microbial communities from Southern Atlantic Ocean transect - Knorr_S15_td_Bottom_ad_5009_LV_A | ecosystem: Environmental > Aquatic > Marine > Oceanic | place: Southern Atlantic... | reverse complement strand
TTAGTTAATTTAATATATAAACCAAATTGTCCTGTAGAATTACTGAAACTTATATCATCATATATTAAAGTAGCCCCTATAGGAAGTTCCACCCCTTTTAAGAAGTAGAATTTCCCTGTAAGTTGTTTTTCAATATACAAGTCAACAGTACATTTGTTTGTACCTTCAATATTAATTAAAGATACTTTAGATACAGACGCACTGTTACCCGCCGCTAATAGTTCTTGAGTTAATTCTCCAGTTATATTATGATAAAACGCCATTTATTACTCGTAAAAACAAGTATACTCTAACGTAGTTTCAGTAGTATCAGAAGCTGTAAATTCAATATCATTACTAGATCCACCAGACCAAGGAATAAGCATCCAGTCTCCACCATATAATCTACCAATTTCTACTGTTTGCAATAAAATAGTAACGAATTTCCTACCATCACCTCTATCATTAATATTTTTAATATATACTTTAGCTGATCTATCTGCCGTCACATCTGCTGCTATACCAGATCCAGTTGCTAGTAAAGTAGTATTAGTACCTGTAACTGTTTTCTTTCTAGCTAATCCGGTAGTTTCTGTAATACCAGTATTAGTGCCAGCCGTATAAAACGTCATCGTGTTTGATATTGAAATATTATTATCAGCGATATCTGCGCTAGAAAGTGTTAATGTTGCTGTTGTTGTTGCCATATTTATTTATTTATTCATATTATTAATTATTAATCGCTAGATGTTGGTAATGTTTCTCCGCTGTGGAACAAAGCATATTCTACAGTTGCATCAGCTTCTTTTGGTATAATTTCAACAGAAGAATCTGCCGTTGCCCCCGTTTCATCACAATCCCAAGGCATAAATAACCAATCTCCCGCATATAGCCTACCGATTACTTTACTGTTAATAGATATAATACAATAGTGTGATACATCTGTATTTTTATTGCAAATATAAACATAATTTGCTTTATCTGATAATAATGCACTTTCCGCAATTAGATCAAAATCACCATCTTCTGCTAATATAGCTCTATGATAATTTAATTGCTCTAATCCAGTTGCCGTTGTACCGTCTTTATACAGATTCATAGTTGATGACAACGACAGGTTGTCACTTAGTAAATCTGCACTCGAAAGCGTTATTGTCGCTGTTGTTGTTGCCATAATTTTGTTTTTTTAATTATTTATTTAGTTGTTGTTTTGTTGTTTGTATTTTTTTTTGATGTCTATTTTTTACGCTGATGCAAATGATAGCAAATTATCTTACTTATAATTATAGATATTATTATTGCTAGTATACATTTCATTATTCCCAAAATAAGAATTTAATAATAAGACCTATAATGGTTGCATATATAAACCATAAAGCTTTGTTAACACCATGTTTCCATTTCTTCATATGATGAAATGATTCTAAATCCTTCATCCATCCTTTCATACTTTCATCACGACGGCGTAGAGTTTCAGTATTTCTATTAACCCTAACTACTAAACCCTCATCTGGATCTAATAACTTTATCATTAAATTATCTATTTTCGCATTCAATTCCTTTACGTCATCACTTAAGGTCTCTATATCTTTTTTCATTAATGCTATTTCTTGTGCTGTTGTAGCCATATTGTTAGTTTATTCTACTTGTTTGTTATATAATCACTTGTTGATGATTTATTTTACTTTATTTTCTCCTATCATTACCCTCCAACATACTCTTTCTTCTGGTTTCTTCCCTAGTTAAAGATTTCTTCTTTTCCTTCTTCGATGTACTTTTAATCTTATCTTTCACCTCTTGTATTTCTTTATTTTCAATACCAAGGTTATATTGACTCCAACCTAAGAACATCAAAGCTCTTTCCCAAGCTGAGTGTTGATTGCTTAAACCCTGTCTAACGTTTTGTGTTTTATTGTACAACCTGTTTAAAGGTATATTTGTAAGAGATTCTATATAGTTTGTAACAGCAGACCACATTGGATTATCAATATCGAAAGTTTCCATTTCATCTATAACTTTTTTATTGTAATTAAGAGTTTTCTCTGCATTAACTATTTTCCTAGCTTTGATACCCAACACTGGCGAAAGATTTAAGGCTTCTAATACTACTGCACTTTCATCTGGATTGTATTTTACATCTCTTTGTCTAGCAAACGCTATAGCTACATTTTTCAACGTAGCAACAATGGCTCCTAAAACACCTGCACCTCTTAAAACGGAATCAATACTACCATTTATTAATCTATCTCTCTTTTTAATAAACAACTTGTTTTCATCATCTTCATCGTCATCAAACATCATAGCGAACAAAGCTGATTGCAAAGTATAGAATATTACGTTTTGAACAGCAAAGTAATAAGTTATTCTAGCAGCATTAGATATATCACTCTGCATCTGAGTAGAGTTAGGTTGCGTTATTCTTCTATTATATATATCTTGAAATGCTTTCTTACCTAATCTATTGAACTGAGAAGTTACATTTTGAAAGTTTAATATAACTTTACCAAGAACAGACGCTTGTTGTTTTGAAACCATATCAGGTCTAGCTGACTGCTGAGTTGATTGAGTTATATTTTGAAAATCAGTAAAAGCAGCAACTTCAGCTTCTTTTTGAGTCATACCTTGTTTTAGATATGTGTTTATTCTATTTCTATAATAAGGTGCACCACCCGTGGCAATTGCTATGTTATCACCAATTTGAGTAGGTAAAAATCCTAACTCTAATAATTTAGATATTAATTTTCTAGTAGGGTTTTTAGTGTTACGAAGACTTGCAGCAAGTTCAGCGCCATTAACATCTGTTTGTATACCACCTCTTCTTTGTTTTAACATGTCAGAATTAAATATCATAGCCCAATCTGCCCAATATTGTTTTTGGTTTGCAAAAGCTTTAGCAACTGCGAATATATTATTATCAGCAAAGTTAATGTAATTAACTATAGACATTTGCTGTAACAAAGCAGATCTCATATTAAAGAACATAACCGTACCAATAGATCCATTTAAATAGTTCATAAATCTATTAACAAGTTCATTCTGTCCGCTTGGTCTATTTCTACCTGTTTTTATTCTATAAAGAACATCTTCTAAAGAACTTCTAACACCTTGACCATATCCAGCTTCAATTTTATTAAGATTTTCCTCAGAAAATATAATGGCAGCATTTTCGTTAAACTCAGTAAAGTATTGTTTTCTTCCAACTCTACCAGTAGCATCATCTAAATCTGTTCTTATATCACCAACTTCCCAATTTTCAGTTGGATCAACATAAGTATCTTGTTTAGATATAACGCTTAAAGTTTCAGCATAAGCCTGTAGTTGTGGATCAGACATTACTAACTCAGATAGTTTTGCTTGGTCAATTTCACTTAATCCAGGGATTTTATAACCATGTTTAGTCCACAAGTATACTCTTATTGCATCTTGATATGTAAAGTCACCATCTGGAGTTTTATCATTAAGTTTCTTTCTAATATCAGGAAATTGTTTATTTAACGCTTTGTAATCATTAGCTACGCTTTGTCTAGCCGTGTCGTATTCTCTGTTAGCTCTGTTTAAAGGTCTAATTAAAGCTTGTTCAAAGAAGTTTCTATGAGCGTCACCTACTCTACCTTTACCTAAGAAATTATATATTAATCCTATAAAATCCTCGTGAGACGGAGGAATAAAAAATCTAAATTTACCTTTATCAGCTCCACGTTTTCTACCTTTAATAGCTCCAAATCGTTTTATAGATTCAATACCTGTTACGTTCTCTAGTATATCATTAAACTGATCATTCATTGATTTACTAAACTTAACTCTCGCTTGTTGAACTTTAGATTTAACATCGAATTGATCTAACATGTTCTTAACAGCTTTTACATTTTTAATAGCATCATCTGCGAAATAGAAGTCATTATAACCTTCACCAACCTTATCAGCGATCCAGAGTGCTTTAGCTTCAGCCGTAGAATTAGCTAATCCAGTAATGTTCTTTAAAGGTATATTTAAACCATTAGCTTTTAAAAACGCATGTATAGCAACATCCGCGTCAGCAGGTCTAGCCGTTAATACAAACATATTTTTAGAACCAAACTTACTTTGTAACTTTAATGCTTTTTCAAATAGTGGTGCTTTTTTACCATCTACAACTTTACTAAACTCAGAGAAATCCCATTTGTAACCTAACTCTGATAAACTCTCATAGGTACTAGCATATTGCTCTGCATTTAATTTACCTTTAGTTCCATCTGGTCTAGTGAATCTAATCATAGACTTACTAGTTGCCAATGTGTCGTCAAAATCTAGAACAGTAATCCCTTTAGTAGGATTATTAGCTGAACGAGAGAACATAATGGCTTTGTTTACTTTTTTGAAATCTTGTGATTTGCTAAATTTAACATTAACAATAACTTTATTATCTACTAGTTTTTGAAGAGCGTCTTTAAAAGCAGCATTATTATATCTATTACGACCGCCCTTATGTCTAAGTTTTTCACTATTTAATATTTTATCTAGCGCCTTAGGCAATACATGCACTCTAGCCTCATCAAATATTTCTTGTAGTTTAATGTCACTTATTTTCCCGTCAATATAATCATTAACATAACCTTGCATATCATTGTTAGTGATTTCATGTTCTAATACTGTTTTCTTTGAATCTAAATCGCTAACTGAACGATCAACAACCATACCTATTTTAGCTATTTTTCTCAAAGCGCCTCTCTGGTCATAAGCCATGAGCTGTACTATAGCTTTTTTCTCAGTAATAGTTAAGGTTTTAGAATCTGCAATTTTAAATACATAAGCTTGTGCTTTTACCGCTTGTTCATTTACTTTGTTAACTAACTTAGTATCATTGTGAGCATTGTTTTTTATATTTTCAACATTTTCATACAGCTTTACATCTTTCCAAGTATTACCATCTTTATACTGCATTTTCTTTCTTTGCTCTGCTTCTGGTTTATTCTTGTCTTGCGTAATGGTGGTTGTTCTATAGTTTCCTTTAATATCTTCACTTAAGTTTTCTATAACCTCTTCCAATAATAATTGATTAGTAGTAATGCCTTCAACTTTAGCAGATCTCGTTGGTCTACCAACGTTAGCTAAATATTCGTTTATTAATAATATTTTATTCGCTAATTTTTTACCTGATAATTGTTGTTTAAGAAATTTAATAGATGAATCGTGCCCTAATTTTCTTATTTTAACAACACCAAACTCTTTAATATCTTTAATTATATTATCAATATGAATTTTACCAAGAGTACCATTTGCTAAAACAGCATCTATACCAACATTAACCAAACCAAGTTCCGCTTTAACTGTTTCAAATACTTCTATTAAACCAAAACCATCTTCAACAAGCTCTCTAGTCATTGTTAAGAAGTCTTTTATTAATCCATCTTCTTGAGCGTTTTCTAAACTCTGTAAATATACTCCAATTTTTTTCTTTTTACTAGGTGTAAATAAAGAGAATTCATTTGCATTTTGAACTTGAGAAAACTTAACATCACTTTTAGAAAACTTAACGTTTATTTCTTGTGTAACACCGTCTATCGTGACAGACGTTGCATCACCAAGTTGATTTATCTTAACAACTAATTTAGTTTTTTTACCTTGTATACCGTAGTATCTTTCGTTGGAAGGCGTTAAATAAGGTAAGTTAGTTTTAGTAAACCCATCCGCTGAACTAGGGTCGTTAAACTCTTTAAAATATTTTTGATTAACAGTACCTTCAATTACTATAGTTTGCTTCTCTACAGATCTAAATTTCACATCCGTTTCGTCAAAACTTCTTTCATATTTAGTTATGTTATCGAGGCGAATTTGATCTTGTCCAAAACCCTGACTTACGTAACCATCCGTAGTGTTGTAAGTTCTTTCTTCTTTATAATCTATTCTATTCCCATCTTCGTATGTCTCTGTTGTTTTTAAATCATACGCTGATGGCATTAAGTTTCCTCTTTTAGAACTTGTGAACTGAATTCTTTTCCCATCACGTTTCCCGTCTTTTTTAGTCTCTTGCAAAGTAATTGTACCATCAATATCTTTCTGTATAATAGTACCATTTTTCCTATCACCAGTTACTTTTTCATAAGATAATAAAGTTTCTTTTTTTGAATCTACTTGTAAAACTGGTTTAAATCCGTCTTTATCTTTTTTACCTCTTACAACAATACCATCAGTAGATGCGTCATTCCTATCCCACCAAGACATATCATTACCATCTCTAAAAGCAACTAACCTACCGTTTTGAAACGCTATTTTAAAGCCATTACCTTTTTCGTTGTATTGTTTCCAATGTACAAAACCATCATCTAAAGCTGTTGCATCTTTCTTGGTAAGTTTGTAATCAAATTCATGGCGCTTTTTATCTTGTCCATCTTCACGGCTGTCTACTTGTTCTACAATCCAACCTTGCCCTTCCCACATTTTAGTTTGTGCGCTTATGTCTTGAGCCCCATAAATTGTACGAGTTACACTTTGAATTGGCATTCTAGCAGCTAAACACCAAGGGTTTGCTTTTTTACCAAAATGAGTGTCAATTATTTTTCTAATATCTAATTGCCCTTGTTTAGAATCTTCAACGTCATAAACCGTAACGCCATTACTAAGCTCTGTTTTATTTGAAAACGTTTTAACGTTATCTGGGTTAGTTCTAGTAGCCTTAACTTCTCCAACGTATGTTTCTATTAGAACATTAGGGTTTTTGAAAGAGAATGGATCTAACTTCTTCTGAGTGGCTATTCTTTCAGCTTCTATAACTTTATAACCATCTTCAGGTAGTATTAAGAAACCATTCGCCGTATAGTGCATAGCCATTTTCTCATACTTAGATTTCTTGTGGTTAGGGATATCTTTTCCATCTACAAAATCAAATACAGATTGAACAGCATTTTTTCTTTGCTTTTCAGTAAGATCAGGTCTTCTCTTAGTTAGTTGCTTCTCGTAAACCTCTCTGTGCGACTTAGAGAACTTAATTTGAGAATACACGTTAATGTCTCCCGTGCCGTTTATAGCTGCTGAGATGTCTTCTATCGCGTTACTCTTAGAGAATTTAATATTAACTTCTCTACCGATTGCAGCTCCTAATTCAGCGACACTTCCTGGATCGATGTCCATTCCAGCGATCTTACTTTGAACTTCTTCAGATTGTCTAGCTTCCATGATAGCATCGGTAACTAAGCCATTAACCATGCGCATAGTAATACCATCTTTTCTAGTACCTTTTAAACCTTGTCTAGCGCCGGTAACTGGATTGATACCCGGTTGATCAGCCCAACTTACTAGTTCGGTTTCTGTAGGTATAACTTTATTATATAAGTTTACCGCGAAAGCTCCTTTGCCAGTTTTCTTATCTTTTGTAATCTTATTTATTGCTTCAGGTGGTAGCAACTCTTTATTCACAGCATCTTCTACTTGTTCTACTCTAGTTAAAGTTTCAACAAAGTTAGTAAATATTCTATCGTTTTCAGGAGTATTTCTTTCCATCTGAACGAAATCAGCTGTCGATATGTTTTTTACTATATCTTCTCTAAACTTTCTTAACTGAGAAATGTAAATATCTCTAGTGCCTCTAGGTACCTTAGTGTCTGCTACACCGTATGTTAAAAAGTTTTTAATTTGCTTGAAAAGAGGACTATTAAGATTAGCATACTCTTTCTTCATTTTCTCAGCAATAGCTTTAGCTCTTAATTGAACATCAGCAATATTCTGAGTACTAGCGTAAGCTATCATTAAGCTTTTCTTAACGTTTTCTAAAACCTCGTTATATATCTTACTACCAGTATCAAAACCTAGTTTTTGTCTATATTCAGAGTATTGTTGCTTATCTGCTTTTGCTTTTTTAGCTTGACCTTCGATTGATAAATCTTCTTCTTCAAAAGCTTCCATCTCAGCAGATTTTTCAGCTGCAACTTGAATTTTTACTTCACCCTCTTTAGTTGTTTCACCTATTTCTTTGGTGTATTTTATTTCATCCTTCGTAATAGCGTTATAAGCTTGTTTTGCTCTATTAGGTATTTGAGAATTTATATGGCCAAATAATCCACTAGGATTTTTTCTTTCAGGTTGGTATTTTTTAAACCAAGAAAAAAGCTCTGTGTAAGTAGTATCTAAAAACGTTTTATTATCAATTCCTTCGTGTGGTTGAGCTAATATAAGACCATCTAGTAAACCTTGTTTCTGTATTTGCTTCCAAATATTTTCAGCTTCAACTTCAAAATAAGCATTACCACCTTTTTCCTCTAAGTTTGTTACAGTACCATCTTCATCTATAATCTCTTTTCCAAGATCATTTACGGCTTTTGTTGCTGATTTTTTTGCTTGAATTCTAGTGTCTTCTACTTTTTTAGCGTCACGAGTACGAGCTTTTACTTTGCCTGAAATTACTTTCGCGGCTAAACCAGACATTTCACCTTTCTCAAATCCAGCAGTAAAACTAGTTAACATGCTATACACATCCTCACCGTTTTGAATCTCATTTATATCATCAGCACTTCTAGTCTTACTCCACATATCTAATAACTTACCTTTAAAGGACTTATCTATTTTTTCATTATGGAATTTCCTGATATAATCAGTTGCTGCCGCTAACTTCTCTTCAGCTATGCTTACTTTATTTAAGTATATTCTGTCGTTTATTTGGTCTTCAGTTGGCTCTTTACCCAATTCTTTTTGCAATTCTTCCTTAACAGATTTTTTATCAGTGGCGAATTGTGTTAATTGAAACTTGCCTTCTAAATCTATAGCCCTAGCCATATCAGTAAACCTGTTTCTAATAAAACTTTCAAATTCATCTACCAAACCAAGCACATCTCCGTTTCCTTCTAATATTTTTGCAAAAATAGAATTATGTCCTAATTCATGAGAATGCACAGAAGCATTACCTGACTGACCGTTAGTTGCGTTAGACTTCATTTGAAATTGCATAGGAAGACCCTGTTCTTTACCTACAGCAAAACCATGTACATGTACGTCTACTTGGCTAAAAGTTTCTTTAAGTTTATTTTTAAGAGCTTTTTTCTGATCTGCTTCTAAATCCGATTGATCAACATGTGCAAGGGCTTGTTTTAAAGCGTCGTTGTTGTTATCGGAAGTTATACTCTTAATGTTTAAACCTTTTAATATAGCGTCCTTTAATGTAAGTTTAGTTGTTTTACGCATGTCACTAGAGAACATAGCGCTGTTTAATATTAAGTCCTTCTTACTCTCTATATTATTAATCTGTATCATATGAGCTTTAATCATATCTTTCACATACTTACTATCAGCGTTTTTACCCTCGCCAAGTTTATCAATTCTAGCCGCGAGTCTATTTCTTTTACTCTCTAAATCTAGAAGTGTTCTTTTTTCATTATTAGATAGTTGATCTATTCTTTGCTCGGCTAAACCCTTTTGTTTTATGTTGTCTCTCAACAAATTATCCATTTGCTCTCTTATAGCTTTAGCTTGGTCAATAGTGTCTTGAGTTCTAGGTCCAAGAACTATTTGGTCATAAATCTTAGAAAGATTTAATATTTCTCTAGTATTCTCATTTATTTTATCCCAACCCCTAGAAGGTGTTGCAGCTCTATAACCAGCTGCTGCTAATGCTGGCGCGTTAAATCCTAATCCAGACATAAATGCACCTGACCAGAAAGCCTCAATAGTACCATCCATGACACCAATTTCCTTGTTTTCTAAAACATATCTATCTAAACTATTTTGAAGAATAGAAGCCCCTAGCTCCGAACTACCCTCGCTAAGAGTAGACAAACCGTAAGCTTTTAAAGCTGTAGAGAATTTCGCTGATTTTAAAGTATATTTACCACCAGCTATATCTAAGGCTCTTCTAAATCCTTTTGCTCCTAACTTGAAATTACCTAAAGAAACTTTTTCAGTAACATACTCTGCAAAACCATAACCTATGCCAGTTGTATAATATTGCACAGGGGATATTTTAACAGCTTTATCCCACTTACCTGTTCTAGGATTGTATCTACCATTTTCAAGCTCCATATCCATACTAGTAAACTTGTTACCAGTCGCTCCAGCTGCAACTATCATTAAACCATAACCACCTGTACTAACAGTTATAGCGGTGTTAACTGCTTGCTCGCTAAATAAGGTTAATAAAAACTCACCCATATCAGCCACAGTTTTAACCTCTCCAAGTTCTTGTCTTTTTTCAGTAAACTCATTTATTTTCTCCGCTTCTTCATAAAGATCTAAAGATGTTTTATCTAAATAATCCCCTAGATTACCCATGCCTCTAGCTAGTGGTCTCATGAAGTCACTTACAAGTTCTAGGTTTTCCTCACTATTTAAATCAACATCTGAAAATCTTTCTTCAACTCCAACGGTTATCTCTTTAGCCGTTTTTATCAAACCAGATTTTAATTTAAGCACTGCACTTGTTACGGTATTATCCATTACCTGAACACCGCTATACGTTCTCTTAACCATATCAGCAATATCCTCTATAGAAGTTAAGTTAATAGTAATCTCATTTAATTTGCTTAAATTTGATTTGTATGTAGCGTGTAAACCTTTTCTTTTAGTAAGTAAACTATTAAAATAATCAACTGCTTCTTGAGTTGAAGGTGGTGTGTTTTGATAATACGCGTTTAACTTCTGTATCTCAGCATCAATAATATTAAATTGGGATATAGAATAGTTTATGTTGTTAACGATTTTCTCCCCCTCAGTACTTATGTTTTTTAATTTAGAAATGTACTCGTCGTGCAAGATATTTCTAACTTTTTCGTATTCTAATTCTTTTTTTGTAACACTAAATGCTTTTTCTATTTTCTCATCTAAAGGTAATCCTTCGAGGAACTCTTCTTGAGCCGCACCAGTGTTAAAGGCCCCACCAAAAAGCGCTCCAATAGCTCTATCAACAATCCCGACTGGACC
>Ga0066376_10005389_pt1 | contig 10864 bp, 8 predicted proteins | sample Knorr_S15_td_Bot_FD_77009 | JGI IMG/M metagenome (GOLD analysis project Ga0066376, IMG submission 77009) | Marine microbial communities from Southern Atlantic Ocean transect - Knorr_S15_td_Bottom_ad_5009_LV_A | ecosystem: Environmental > Aquatic > Marine > Oceanic | place: Southern Atlantic... | reverse complement strand
TTTTGCCAGATGAACATTTTGAATTTGTAATGATCAACAAGCATGTACCCTACACTTTGTACCCCAAGTGGCATCCCATCTACTGGACACGGTTTATTCCTAAAAAGCGGCCCTTGGTCAGTCGTGTAATGAGCCGGATGACGGCTTGGGCGGGGCTGTCGGTGTTCGAAGACTGCGATGCGATCATCCAGTGCGGGGCTCCGGTCTATTGGTATGATTGCCACAAAGCCGAGTGGGCGGAACTTTTTTGGCGGGGGATTGCCGGTCGTTTATCGAAGAAAATACCGGTACTTAACATTGCCGCCGGATCCTGCTATCCATGGGAACGCATCCCCGACACCATGGCAAACGTTCAGGATGCGGAGTATATGAAACGGATCTACGACGTTTGCAATAAAACGATCGTTCGTGACCCTCGGTCCGAACTTTTACTTAAGTCACTCGGCTGCGCGCCTGTTCTGCTGCCCTGTTCGGCCTTTTTGGCGGCGATTCCCTACCAGCATTTGGAACGCACGGAGGAGTATGTGTTCATCAATTATATGCCGGGGGGGAGTCATTATGACTTTGAACAGCAGATTGATGCGAATCAGTGGAAGGAAACCATGCGTTCTTTTGCCCTTGAAGCTGGCAAGAAGCATAAAGTCGCTTTTATATGCCACAACCAGAAAGAGTATGATGCCGCCAAGGATTTAGCTCCGGATGTTGAACGTTTTCTTCCTCGCTCGGTGAAGGAATACTTCGAATTGGCTGCAAAGGGAAAAGTTGGAATATTCAACCGTATGCACGCCACGGTCGGCTTTGCCGGGTTGGGGATTTCATCTATGGCGATTGGGGCGGATACGCGCATGTTGATGGTGGACCATATAAAACTGCCTTACCGCTATGTGAAGGACGTTACTTCTGAGGTGTTGGTTAAAGCATTGGATAACCTGATTGCCACCAAATCCTCCGAAAGTGAACGTCTGCTAAAGCTGCAGTCGGAGACCGTTGAGAGCTATTGTAAAGAACTGCGCAGTGTACTTTTATAACCGGGTTCTCGAGGAATTTTATGCTTCTGAACCAAATTAATTGCATAACCTCTGCGGGGCTCATCTATCTATTCACGGCAATTGCTTTTATTATTGGAAGATCAACTCGGAAAAGAGTTCCCTTGTCCGAGGCTAAAAGCATCCTGGTGATCCGGTTGGATGGAATCGGGGATATTGCGATGACCTCTTCTATGCTCCGTGAGTTGCGACATAATTGCCCGGATGCCGAGATTTCATTGGTTGTACCTGCTGTATTTAAGAATATGGTCGAAATGTGCCCGTATGTTGATCATGTATGGGGATTTGACCATCGTGTGACGTTCCGGCAGCGGCAAGTGGCTCTCTTTTTCCGTGCCTGGAAATGGTGTCGCAATACATTGCACGGGCGTGGGTTCGACTGGGTCTTAATTCCACGGAGCGGAAGTGCCGTAAATGCAGAAACCTATATTTCTTTTCTGTGCAAATCAGGGCAACAGGCCATCTATTCTTCCTTGCTTTCCATTGCGCAGAGGATGCCTATGCCCGGGTTGCATATATTCTTTTCCCATGTTTTTCCTAATGCAAAAAAACAGCACGATGTGGAATCAAACTTAAACATGCTCGAAACGCTCGGCTTAGCGGTGCAGAATAAAGCGCTGGAATTATGGACAACGCAGGAGGACCAGCATTCAATAGAAGGCTTTATGCCCTCTGATACCCCCTGTATCGCCCTGGGATGCAATGTTTCTGCAGAAAAACGTAGTTGGCCGATAGCACGCTATGCGGAAACTGTGAGAGGGCTGAAACAGCACAATCCCGAGTGGATGTTTGTTGTTGTTGGCGCTCCACAGGATCAGGCTATGGCGAATGAACTGATTCGCTTAACCGGTTCCTATGTATTTTCCTTGGCTGGGAAGCTGAGCCTGCGCGAAACCTGTTCCGTCCTTGAGCGCTGTATGTTGTATGTGGGCAATGATTCCGGCCCGATGCATCTAGCGGTGGCGATGGGTACACCCGTAGTGGAAATTTCCTGCCATCCCCTCGGCGGAAATCCTCAGCACTTCAATGCTCCCGAGCGATTCGGGCCCTATGGCGTTCCTAATGCGGTTTGCCGGCCTCATGAACCGCTCGCTCCCTGTGAAACTGAATGCTCCAAGAACGAGGCTCATTGCATTCTTTTGGTGAGTGTTAAGGATGTCGTCAATGCGGTTTCCAGTTTGATGGATGTCGGGCGTTGCCAAAATACCAAATCGGTTGATTGATCGACGCTTTTTTAATTTTATGGGATAAATTGCTTCCACGGTTCTTTAATATGGCAAATGCATCGCGCGGTTTGTAGAAAACAACTTTAAGGTTCAATAAACATGGCAGTTCAAAAGGAACGGTTCGGTCTATACATATTTTCGCTCTTGGCGATTGTTGCATTTTTGACTATTACGATCGCCCTTCTTCAAGGGGGATTGGTCAACTATGTGAAAATTATCGCTTTGGTTTTCCCCTTTGGTTTCATGTTTCTGCTGAATGTCCGGCCAATCTGGCATGTCCTTTATTTTGGTCTGATAGCATCCGAAGCCATGGTCATTCCCCGCTATGGACTTGAAAAGTTTACGCCCTTGTTGATGGTTTTGGGAGCCACCTCTATTGCGGTTGTATTGGATACCCTGATCCACCGGTCTCCCTATAAGGTTAAACTTAATACGGTTGACCGCTGGGTACTGTTGTTGGCGGTGATGATTCTCGGCAGGTTTATCTATGACAGGCCCGGTTTTGTCGGGCTGGGAGCGTCAGAAGGTGGGTTTACGACGGCTCTGACCTTTTGTGCCCCCGTGTGGTTTTATTTTGTGATACGGCCTGTGATCGGCGCGGCAAAGTTGACCCGCAAGCAGTTGAAGTTTATTGCCGTTTTTTCTGTCATCACGATCCTTTGGACATTCACTTTTGGTCAACACTATGAAGGTATTTATGTAGGCCGTCGTTTAACTAATTCTCCTGCATGGCTTTTTTGTGCTGTTTCCCTTGCCCTTATGGCCACTTCGCCTTCGTTGCGTTTAAGCAGACAATATTATTATTTGTGGATAATGTTCTTTCTTTTTATTGGCGTATTTTCCGGTTATCGAAGTCGGATTTTCTTCTTTATGGCGGAGATATTGATGGTTTCATTCTTTGTAGGAAAAATAAAAAAGACCTGTGCTATTTTGATCATAGGAGGGGTTGTTGGTATCGGTGGAATGCTGATGTCTGGGAATGTGCCCGAGGCAGCCAATCGCGTAGTTTCGCTATTTGGTGGCGCGGCTGAAGCTGGCGATAACCTGCAGATGGGTGGTGTCTATGGTTGGACGGATAACTTCCGTCTTCGCCTCTATCAGTTTGCTTGGGAGGAAATCAGACAAAGCCCCTGGGTTGGCCATGGCTTTGGACTGAACGTTCGAGAAGCGCTGGGGATTCTTAGTATTACTACGGCGGATACCGAAATTGAGATGCTTGCCTTGGGGGGATCCTACCATAACAGCGTAGTTTCCTTGGCGGTTAAGACCGGGCTGCCGGTAGCGCTGATTTTCTGCGTTATCGGCTTGGTTATACCCATACGATTCATCAATCAACTGCGTTTTGCCCCTCCCAGTGATGTGAAAACATGGGGGATTGCGTTGCTGGCATTCTGGGCGGCCAACCTTTGCATGCTTTTAATGAATGGGGGCGGTAGGGAGTTTTTTGCTCAAATGATCGTTACAGGCCTTATCGCGGCAGTATCCACCACGAAAGCACAGGAACTTGCCCCGAAGGCGAAGGGTACCGGAGATGCTGAAACTCAGGAGAGCCTGCCTGTCGGGCGCTCCTTTAGAGGGTTCGCGGCTGCGGGAAATCGAGTGGATACCAACGGAGTCGGTTCCAAGAACTTTCAATAAGTGATTGATTGCGGCCTTGTTGGACAACGAGTTAGGTTTAATTGCCGAGGGGGGCTAGGGGGAAAATGTTAATTGATAGGTGGGCAAGGTTTGTTAATAAGTATGATTTTCCGGTTCATCTTGTAGTTGTATTGCGGCGCATTGAGAGAATCGTAAATGGGAAGCTTAGTACATGGCATCTAAAAGTACGGATGAAATTTTACGGCATTAAGTATGGGCGGGATATTCGCGCTGATGGTCGTGTAATAATTCATGTAACTAGACGGGGGCGCATTTCCTTTGGGGATAACGTCATCGTCAATTCTTGCAATCATTCAAATTTGGTAGGACGAACAAATCCGGCCATTTTTCAATGCTTTGATGATGGATCTATATCGGTCGGGGCGAACAGTGGTTTGTCATTCCCGGTCATTTCATCAAAAGTGGGTGTATACATAGGTAAATACGTAAAGATGGGGGGTAATGTTCGGGTTTTTGACCATGATTATCACGCCTTAAATTATGCAGAACGAAGAGATCCTCTTGCCGACAGACCTAATTGCAAAAGTGCGCCTGTAAGAATTGGCGATGATGTTTTTATTGGAGCAAATTCGATCATTCTTAAAGGAGTAGAGATCGGCGACCGTTCAATTATTGGAGCAGGTTCAGTGGTGTCTCGTTCCGTTCCTGCGGATGAAATCTGGGCCGGAAATCCTGCACGTAAAATCCGAAGTATTCGGTGACCGATTTTAAAAGTATGTATGATTCCTTATTTATAGTGATTCCGGTGTTTAATCGCCGGACGTTCACGCAAAAGTGTTTGGAGTGCCTAGCGGATCAATCCGTTCAGGGATTTCATGTTGTTGTTATTGACGACGGCTCTACAGATGGAACGGCAGAAATGATTGCAGACTTGTTCCCGTGGGTTGATGTGCTCAAAGGGGACGGAAATTTATGGTGGGCAGAGTCGACCAATGTGGGTGTCCGTTTTGCATTGGATAAGGGTGCTGAATATATCATGACTCTTAACGATGATACCGAGCCCCCTGTGCATTTTATAGAAACAATGATGGCCGCTGCTAAACAGTGTTCTGGAGGTCTTATTGGCGCCTCAGCCGTTGATAGAACAACGAATGAGCTGGTTTATGCCGGAGAGCGAATTAATTGGCCTCGTGCGAAATATGAACTCATCTTGGAACCCCTCGGATTAAAGGAGAGGACAGGACTGGTTGAGGTTACACATTTTCCTGGCCGCGGGCTGTTAATTCCTGCCGAACTATTTCGCCGCATTGGCTTGTATGATTCTAAACATTTTCCGCAAACCTTGTCCGACTATGATTTTACGCACCGCGCAAAACGTTTCGGGGCTGAAATTTTCTGCTGTTTGGATGCCCGGTTGATCATTCATTCGGAATCCAGTGCGAGCGTTTCGTTGAGGCAGCGCAAATCACTGAAAAACTACTCCATTCATTTGTTTGGTATCCGGGGGGGGGCGAACCTTCCGCGTTTTATTTTTTATGGGTGGAAAAATTGTCCTAAGCAATACCTCATTCCCTTTCTTACCCTTGGTATATTGCGCCGACTTCTAGGGTATTGGAAATGATTAATCGACAGATAATTGGAGGCCTGTTACATGGTCAATGAGCGAATCAAGGTAGCCATTGTTCAGTCTCGGCTACATCACTTCCGAGTTCCATTTTATGAAAAACTACGGGACCTGCTAGCCGAAAAAAATGTCGAACTTAAGTTGATTTACGGGCAACCGAATAAATTTGAATCAGCTAAGAATGATGCAGCCCATCTTGATTGGGCCGTTGAAATAAAAAATATTAGATTTAGAAAGGGTCCGGTTGAGTTGCTTTGGCAACCTTGTTGGAAATATGTTCAAGGATGCGACCTTATTGTGGTGCAGCAGGAAAATAGGATGCTAATGAACTATGTTCTGTTGCTTTTCAGACAATTTCTTAAAACTAAAATCGCATTTTGGGGGCATGGGATCAACTGCCAGGCAAAAAAGCTAAATGGAATAAAAGAACAGTTGAAAAGAAGATTTCTAAAAGCGCCGGATTGGTGGTTTGCCTATACCGATTTTACCAAGGAAGTTCTTGTCAAAGAGGGGTATTCAGAAACACACATTACATTGGTTCAAAATGCTGTTGATACCTCTTCCCTGAAAGCGCATCTGGATAGCCTCTCCGAGAGTGAAACTACTGCTTGTCGGTCACAGCTGGGGATTGAAGGCCGGCATGTAGGCATCTATTGTGGGTCTTTGTATGATCTTAAGAAAATTGACTTTCTCATTCAGGCTGCCTGCGAAGTTAAACGGGAGTTGGCGGATTTTGAATTGGTAATTATTGGAGACGGAGTGGATCGGCCGATTGCGGAAGCGGCCCAGCAAGAGTATTCTTGGATTCACTTCATTGGTGCTAAATATGGGCGTGAACAAGCTTTGTATATGAATCTTGGGGATGTTGCGTTGATGCCCGGACTTGTGGGACTGGGCATTGTAGATAGTTTTCTTTTTGGAATGCCTCTTATTACAACAGATTGTAAATGCCATAGTCCGGAGATTGCGTATCTGGAACAGGGTAGAAACGGCTATATGACTGAGAACACTCTCGAAGCATATTCCGCAAAGATTGTTGAAGTTTTAAAGGATGAAGATCAGTTAAGGACTTTGTCTGCTAATTGTCGTGAAGATGCTCGGCAATATACCATCGAGAACATGGCTGCTAATTTTTCAGAAGGCATATTGCGGGCACTGAAGCTAGCTTCAGCGCCGGAGGTTTCGGCGTGACGCTACTTCAGAGAATATTCCAAAAAATCAACAGCTTCATTTCGGTGCGGAGTGGTATTTCTTTAGGAAAAAATGTGCATATTGGCCCCGGATCGATCCTTTGGGCTCCGACTTCATTAGTTATCGAGAGCGATGTGTATATCGGTAAATATTGCACTATCCAGGTTAATGGACGGATCGGACGTTACACGATGATAGCTAACAATGTTGGGATTGTTGGCAGGTTGGATCATGATTATCGGGTAGTTGGCGCACCGATACGGTACGCACCGTGGGTTGGCGATAAGAATAGCCCTGAGGCAGAAAAATCAACGGTTGAAATCGGGGACGATGTTTGGATTGGCTACGGTGCAACTATTCTTTCAGGGGTTACGATTGGGCGAGGATCGGTAGTGGCCGCTGGGTCAGTGGTGACAAAGGATGTAGAGTCTTATTCTATTGTTGCAGGTGTTCCTGCAAAAAAAGTCGGCATGCGTTTCAGTGACGAGCAGATCCAAGAGCATGAGCGACTGATTTATAGCAAATGAAAATTTAATAAGTGACAGCTTTCTCCTGTTCGTCCTGACGGTCTTCTCCTTTGTCTTCTACGAGGTAATTGGACAGGATAAGACGTGGTTACTAGGGGTGGAAAAGTAGGGGTACTAGAGGCCAAGCATAATGCAGTAGATGGCACCTAAAACTTAACACTTAATTCATAATCACGAATCGCTATGCGATCAATATGCACTTCACCATCATAACCCCCAGTTTCAACCAGCTTGAATACCTCAGGCGGTGCGTGGCATCGGTCAGAGACCAAGTCTCGGACGGCATGGCACATGGCGCAGAGAGCATAGAGGTTCACCATCATATTCAAGACGCCTGCTCTACGGATGGAACGGCTGAATTCCTTGAGGAATTCCAGTTTGAAGTTGGTGGTTTGTCACTTCCTGTCGGTCGTTGCTGTCGTCAGGCTCCAGCCTCGCTACGCGTGAAGTCGGAAGTAGAACGCGGCGGGAAGGAATGTCCGATTTTGGACTCTGGGCAAAAAAAACCGAAAACTCCTAACTTCCAACCTCAAACTGCGTTGTCCGGTTACACCTTCAGTTACGCTTCAGAACCGGATAATGGCATGTATGATGCGATAAATCGAGGCGTCCTTAGGACGCTCGATTTGCAGAGGACAGAAGATAGAAGACATCAGTCAGAAGGAGAAAAAGCCACAAACCGCTTACCTCAAATATCAAACAGCGACGAATCCGTCGTCGCCTGGCTCAATTGCGATGAACAATACCTTCCCGGAACGCTGCATAAGATGTTTGGTTTTTTTGAGCAGTATCCGAATACAGACATCATGATGGGGGATGTTCTACTCGTGAATGGAAAGGGAGGCTTGGTGGCCTTTCGCAAAGGATATGCACTGCGTCGAGCTTATGTTGAAGCATCGCATCTATACACGCTGTCCTGCGCCACCTTTTTCCGGCAGCACGTTTTCGATCAATCGGATGGTTTTGATACGATCTTCCAGGCGGCTGCGGACGAGGCATTCATGTTGCGGGCTCTCCGGGCGGGATTCAGAGCCCGGCATGTGCGAGCCTATTTGTCGGCATTCACGTTTTCAGGAGAAAATCTGGGTGCCGGAGCTGTTGCGGATCAGGAGCATTTGGAATTGAAGAGCCGTGCTCGCCGGTGGGTGCGGATTTTGAAACCGGCTATAAATACGGTGCGCCGCTGTGAAAAGTGGCTGAGCGGGGCTTATGTCCAAAGGTTCCCGCTGGAGTATGCGGTTTATAGCGATGATTTGGGCGAAAGAAAGTGCTTTTCGGCGGATAGAGGAACTTGGAGATGGCCGGGGGGCGGCGACTCGGCCGTTTAAACGAATGAATGAAATGATCAGACCTCCGAAACGGAATATCCCGTATTCAAAGATGAAGCAGCGGTTGGCGGTTCTGCTGGAGCTGGCGGCCTTTCCGCTTGTTCTTTTCTGCCGCCGCGCCAATCCGGCCGGCGGGATTCGTAAAATCGTGCTCGTTGAGCCGTTTATGCTGGGTGATGCGTCCTTTTTGTCGGTGATGTTGGATCCGCTCAAGGCGCGCTTTCCGGCGGCGGAGATTCATCTTTTTATCCAGCCCAAATGTGCCGTGTTGTATCAAGAGGATCCCCGGGTGGCCCAAATCCATGCGTACCACATGCCTTGGATTGATCAGCGCGGACAGGCCGGAAACCGCTGGCTTCAGTTCTTCAAGGCGGTGGTCAATTTGCGCCGGGAGAAGATCGATTTGGCCATCGATGTGCGAGGGGAAGTCCGGTCTCAGATTTTGATGGTATCGGCGGGCATTCCGCGGCGGGCGGGATTTATAAACTATCTCTGTTCGGATATGGAGATCAAGGGGCGGTTGCTAAGCGATAATGCGGGGATGCTGCCCTTGCAGCACCGGATCCATACCTGTCTGGATCTGTGTGCGCTGGTTGGGTGCCCGGTGGATCATTCCGAGTGGCTCCCGCATGCGGCCCAGAAGTGCATTCCCTCCCCGGAACGTGTTCTGGTTCATACCGGCGCTGGGGGTTTTCTGCGGGTCTGGCCGGTGGACCGCTGGGCGGCGTTGCTTCAGAAAATACAGCAGCGGACGGGCTGTTCGGTCATCTTGGCGGGGGCGCCACAAGATGCGGCGCGGAACAAACAGATTTCCGAAGAGTCCGGCTTTTCGCCCGAGGTTAAAACGACTTCTTTTCCGGGGTTGCTCACGGAGATTGACGCGGCCGACCTGCTGATTTGCCTAGACAGCGCACCCCTGCATCTCGCGGTTCTCCGGCATAAGCCGGTGCTGGCGTTGTTCGGCCCGGGGCCGACATGGCTGTACGAACCAGTTTCCGTCGGGAGCCGGGTCGTACACCATCAGGAACGTTTTAACTGTGCGCCTTGCCCTCAGCAGGTTTGCTCTCAGGAGACCGAAGCGGCGTGCATGCTCGCCATTCGGGTGGACGATGTGTTTAATGTCTTTTGCGAGATGATCTCCAAAGGGACGGGCCGCGGTGAAGAAATGTAGAACAGAGGCCGGGGCAGGGGGCGGTAGCAAGTGCCCATGCTCCCGGTGTAATTTCCCCCTTTAGCGTTTAATTCATGTCGTGGATGCTGTCGCGGAAAAACAATCCATTCTATACGAAAACAACGATCCTAATGATACATTCTGTAAGCGATAAAGTTTCAGTGATTGGCCTTCCGGTCGATGTGGTGACGTATGAGACGGCCCTTGACCAGTGCCTTGAGCTGGCCCGTCAGGATGCCCCTTCCTCCGTCAGTGCGGCGAATGCCCACATTGCGGCGGCGGCCAGACGCTCGCCGGTTTTTGGCCGCGTTATGCGGGCATTCGATTTGGTTCTCCCTGACGGCATGCCGCTGATCTGGGTGCTAAATGCAACGTTGCGCCGCAAGAAAAAACCGGCCTTGGCAGATCGGGTGTATGGCCCTTATTTTATGCGGTATGCCATGCTGAATGCACCGAAAGGGACGACCCATTATTTTTTTGGAGGTTCGCAGGATTGTTTGGATGAACTGTCGGCGGCGGTGAGTGCAATGCGACCGGATATTCAGATCGTGGGGAAATATTCCCCGCCGTACCGGGTCTGGACAGAAGAGGATCAGGTGGAGTTTGCTCAGCAGATCACCGAGGCCTCACCTGATTTTGTGTGGGTTGCGCTGGGCGGCGAAAAACAGGAATCATGGATCATTGAGAATCTGCAGCGGTATCGGCGCGGGGTGTTTTTCGCCATCGGGGATGCGTTCGAACTCCTTGCCGGCCGGCGGCCTTTTGCCCCCGAGTGGTGCCAGCGCTACGGGGTGACCTGGCTCTATCGACTCCTGCAGGAACCGCAGCGGATGTGGAAGCGCTATTTAAAATACAACGCGCTGTTTCTGGGCTATCTCTTGACCGATTTTTTGTTTCCGCCGGTGCAAAAGACGGCGGTGCCGACGGCCGCCTCGGCCGCGGATGGATTGCAAACGCCTCTCCGGGTGAATGTGCTGGGTGTGGGCGTGAGTGCTTTGAATCTACAGCAGGCGGCGGACTTTTTGCTGAATGCGCGCGGTGCCGGCGAAAAGGGGTATGTCTGTGTGACCGGCGTGCATGGGGTGATTGAGTCGCAGCGCGATCTGGAGCTTAAACGAATACACAACCATTCCTTTTTAACGGTTCCCGATG
>Ga0066376_10005388_pt1 | contig 10866 bp, 11 predicted proteins | sample Knorr_S15_td_Bot_FD_77009 | JGI IMG/M metagenome (GOLD analysis project Ga0066376, IMG submission 77009) | Marine microbial communities from Southern Atlantic Ocean transect - Knorr_S15_td_Bottom_ad_5009_LV_A | ecosystem: Environmental > Aquatic > Marine > Oceanic | place: Southern Atlantic... | reverse complement strand
TTGGGCTATATTTGAAGGAATGTGAGTGGCGTTTTAACAACAGTGACCCAGCATCTCAATTATTGCAGCTAAGGCAATGGGTTAGAATGTACTTGAACTAGTTATCTGGGTCAGCCCCTTGAATTATATTTGGAAAACCGCCATGGGCAAAAATCAGCGCCTTATCGTCGGCATCAGCGGCGCGTCAGGCGTCATCTACGGCATCCGCATGCTGGAAGCGCTGCAAGCGCTGCCGGTCGAAAGCCATCTTGTGCTGAGCCAGGCCGCCGAAGTGACGTTGGCCTGCGAAACCGACATGAAGGTCGCGGCCTTGCGCGATCTTGCCGATGTCTGGTACCCGGAATCCGATATCGGCGCGGCAATCGCCAGCGGTTCCTTTCCCACGCTTGGCATGGTCATCGCCCCCTGTTCGATCCGGTCGATGTCGGAAATCGCCACCGGCGTGACCGGCACATTGCTGACCCGCGCCGCCGATGTCGTGTTGAAGGAACACCGCCGGCTGGTCATGATGGTGCGCGAAACGCCGCTGCATGCGGGGCATTTGCGCAACATGCTGGCGCTCAGCGAAATGGGCGCGATCCTGGCGCCGCCGGTCCCCGCTTTCTATTCGATGCCGCGGACCATCGACGATATCGTCGATCATTCGGTTGGCCGCGTGCTCGACCTGTTCGGCCTCGATACCGGCAAGCTCCGCCGTTGGGGCGAACCGCCGGCCGATGGCGGCAAGCCGGACCGCGCGGTCAGACGGGCCAAGACGCATCGATAAGCCGCGCGATATCGGCTTGCACCGCACGGTCGGCGGCGACGCCCCGGGCGGCAAGATAGGTTTCTAGATTGGCCGCCGCTACCGCGCGTGGGCTGGCGCTATTTGGCGTTGCCGGCGGTAGCGCCGCCGCCAGCGCATCCTGTTCGATCCGTTCGGCTTCCAGCTCCAGTTTGGCAACCGTGCCGCGCAGCGCTTCGCAATCCGCCACTGGCATGGTCTGAAAGCCGCCCTTCAAGGCCCGGCGCACCTTGCGCAACGGCTGGACAATGCCAGCCGTCCAATCCGCGCTCAGTTCGACAAACCCGGCCATGGCCAGCGCATCGAACGCAACACCGCAGTGCCCGGCCCAGCAACAATACAGCAACAGATTCACATCCAGGCCATGCCGGTCCTGCAACCGCAGGCAGGCGGGCGCAACGCCCTCGATGGCGTACAGCGCCAGCGAAAAGCTCCAGAACGAATTATCGGTCGCCAAGACAAATATCCAGGCTTCGCGCGGTGCGCACGATCGGCCCGTCGATATCAACGGTGGCCGGGACCGCCACCGCTTCGTCGATGGCAATATCGACGATATTCCGGTCGCGCCACGCCACCATGCGGCCAAATCGGCCCTGTTCGATCAGATCGACCGCATGAGCGCCGAACACCGAAGCCATCAGCCGGTCGCGCGCACCGGGCGCCGCACCGCGCTGAACATGGCCAAGAACCGTCGCGCGGATTTCCGCATGGGTGGTTTCCGCCAGCCGGTCGGCAAGGAAATGAGCGATGCCGCCATAGCGGCTTTGTCCGCCGGCGTATTTCTGCACAATCTTGTCGCCGGCTTCATTGCGCACGGATTCAGCGACGACAACCAGCGCGAAATCCCGTCCGGCATCGTAAATCGCCCGTATCCTGGCGACGACATGTTCGATGCGATAGGGAATTTCGGGAATCAGAATGACGTCCGCCGCGCCGGCAATGCCGGCGACCAGCGCAATATGCCCGGCATCCCGGCCCATGACTTCAAGGATCATCACCCGGCGGTGGCTGGCGGCGGTCGGTTGCAAGCGGTCGAGCGCTTCGGTCGCGATCTGGACCGCGGTATCGTACCCGACCGCAACTTCGGTGGCGCCGATGTCGTTGTCGATGGTTTTGGGAATACCGATGAGATTGATATCGCCCTGGCGCGCCAGCCGGTTCAGGATCGCCAGGCTGCCATCGCCGCCAATGGCGATCAAGGCGTCCAGTTTCAGGGCGCGGTAGCCGGCAATCGCCTCTTGGGAGCGGTCCAGCATCCCGCCGTCGCGTTGCGGAAAGGCGAACGGGTCGCCGGTATTGGTGGTTCCCAGGATCGTGCCGCCGCGGCGCATCAAGGCGCCGTCGAAATCGACCGGATCGAGGCGGTGCGCGCGTGGCGGCGTCTGCATCAAGCCGAGCGTTCCGTGTTCGATGCCAATGGTCGCCCAGCCATGGCCGGCCGCACGCAGCACGACGGCGCGCAGCACCGCGTTCAGCCCGGCGCAGTCGCCGCCGCTGGTCAATATTCCGATGCGTTTTATGTCGTTCATTCAGATGTTCCTCCGCCGTCCCAAAATGCCAAGCGATTGCCGGTGCCGCAAGCCATCGAAAGCTGATAAAATTACCGTCCGCGATCTTTCGACTGCCGTGATTGCCATGAATGACTTCGACGATCTCGACGAATTGCGCCGCAGACTGGAAATGCTGCGCGTGGAGCATCGCGATCTTGACGACGTGATCGCCCGGCTGATCGAAAAGGCGCCCTTCGATCAGTTGCAACTCCGGCGGCTCAAAAAGCGCAAGCTCGGATTGAAGGATACGATCATCCGCATCGAAGGTCAGTTGCGGCCCGATATCATTGCCTAGGCCCGCGCATCGCCCGGTCGGCGGCGTTCATCGCCGCGCTGGCGTCTTCGCCGGGCGCCAGCGAATGGACCCCCCATTGCATCGCCAATGCGATCGCCTGACTCTCCCAGATCAGCGGATCGGCGGCCAGCGCCACGGCCAGGCTTTGCGCGTGGCGGCGCGCCTCTTCGGGCGGCTCGCCAACCAGGACGATGCCCAGTTCGGCCCCGCCCAGGCGCCCGGCAACCGCCCCTTGCGCCAGCCGGTCGCGCACGATCCGGGCGGCATGTTCGATCACCGCATCGCCCGCCGCCAGGCTGTGGCGTATATTGATCTGCTTCAGGTTTTCAATTTCCAGAAAAATCAGACTGCTGCCAACCCCGCTTTGTTCGGCCAGGACCAGGACGCGCGACAATTCGCGCACGAAGCCGCGCCGGTTCAGCAGCGCCGTGATCGAATCCTCGTCGGCCAGCCTGGCGAGATAGTCGAGCCGCTTGTTACTCTGGTCCAGCGCCTCGCGCAATCCCGCGACTTCGCCGACCAGCCTGGTCATCGCCTCCTGTACGCTGACAGTGAACTCCTCCGCCACGACGCCATGCACGGCGGCGCTATCGTGGTCCGGTGTCGGTTTTTCGTGGCCGGGCGCATCGCCTTTCGACCCGCCGGCCTGTTCGGTCGGCGCGATCAAGGCCTCGCGGCCGATTCTGCGGGTCGGCTGAACCGGGGGCGGTTCATTCACCTTCATGGCGCGCCTCGTCGCTCCAGATTACCAATCCAGTATAGTCGATTCGGACGCCCACGGCGATAACCGCGCTTGCGCCGGACAAAGCGATTCCTATACTGCCTGCTTTGCGCCCGCGTGGGCTTCTTCAAGACGGCAGGATGCGATGGTCACGGCCAGTGTCGGCATTATCATGGGCAGTCAGTCCGACTGGGATACCATGCGCCATGCGGGCGTGGTGCTGGATGCGCTTGGCATCGCCTATGAGACCCGGATCGTATCCGCGCACCGGACCCCAAAACGGCTGGTCGCCTATGCCGAAAGCGCGCGCGACCGCGGGCTGCGCGTCATCATCGCCGGGGCCGGCGGGGCCGCCCATCTGCCCGGCATGACGGCCGCCATGACCCCGCTTCCGGTATTCGGCGTGCCGGTTGAAAGCAAGGCGTTGAGCGGCCTCGACAGCCTGCTGTCGATTGCCCAGATGCCCGGCGGCGTGCCGGTCGGCACGCTCGCCATCGGCCACGCGGGCGCGACCAACGCCGCCTTGCTCGCCGCCGCCGTCTTGGCGCTGGGCGATAGCGCACTGGCGCAACGGCTCGACGACTGGCGCCAGCATCAAACCGACATAATCGCCGACACGCCCACCGATGCCTGACCTTCGCCTGCCGCCGGGCAGCGTCATCGGTATTCTGGGCGGCGGTCAACTGGGCCGCATGACCGCGCTTGCCGCCGCGCGGCTCGGCTACCAATGCCATATATTCGACCCCGAACCCGGCGGCCCAGCGGCCCAGGTGGCCAGCGCGCAGACCAACGCCGCCTATGACGACCGCGATGCGCTGGACAGGTTTGCCGCCACAATCGACGTTGCGACCTATGAATTCGAAAATATCCCGGTCGATAGTATCGATCATCTGCTGAAACAAGTCCCGGTCCGGCCCGGCCCCAAAGTGCTGGCCACGGCGCAGGACCGGGTGATCGAAAAAGCCTTCCTGGATTCGATCGACGTGCCCATTGCCCCGCATGGCGAAGTTCAAGACGTCGCCGGCCTGGCCCGCGCCGCGGCGAAAATCGGCCTTCCCGCGGTGCTGAAAACCGCCCGGCTCGGCTATGACGGCAAGGGTCAGGTGCGCATCACGCAGCACAGCGATCTTGACGGCGCCTACAAGAAGATGGGCGCAACACGCGGCATTCTGGAATCCTGGATCGATTTCGAGCTGGAAATTTCGGTCATTGTCGCCCGCGCCATGAACGGCGAGCTGGCCAGTTACGATGTTGCCGAAAACCGCCATGGCGATCATATCCTGGCGCAAAGCCGGGTTCCGGCCCGGATATCGGCGGACCTTGGCGCGGCGGCGCAAAAGATCGCCGAACGGATCGCAGAGGCGCTCGATCTGGTCGGGCTGGTCGCGGTCGAGATGTTCGTCCTTCGCGACGGCGGATTGATCGTCAACGAAATCGCCCCGCGCCCGCATAATTCCGGCCACTGGACCATGGACGCCAGCACGACCTGCCAGTTCGAACAATTCGTGCGCGCAGTCTGCGGCCTGCCTTTGGGGCCAACCGCGCGGCACGCCGATGTGATTATGACCAATCTGATCGGCGCGGAGGTCGAATCCTGGCCCGATATCCTGACCGAGCCCCGCGCCCATCTGCATCTTTACGGCAAACATACAGCACGCCCCGGCCGTAAGATGGGCCACGTCAACCGGCTCTTTGCGATCGGCGAACTGGCCCGAATATAGCGTTTCAAGCCCCCTTTAACGCCGGTCATTTGACATCAAGCCTTTGATTTATTGTAAAACACGCTGGGATTCCGGGTGGAATGTCTACATTTTTACGCCCCGGACATCCCCGCCCGCCGGCCTGGGACATCCCCGCCTGGGGCATCATGCTGGCAAGGCGCGCCTGCAATTCCACCGCGCGCCCGGCAGCCCCCCAATGATGGTCTTCCGACGCCCGCCGGTAAATCGCTTCCAGCTTGGCCATCAGTTGGTCGGCGTCGACGCAATGCCGCCGGGCGATATCGCGGCGCAACTCAATGATCCGGGTCGAGACACGGCTGTTGGCCAGCAGCCTGCTGCCCTGTTTAACCGCGGTGCGCCGCGCATAACCGGCATGCGCTGCTGCATGGGTCGCATTGGGATCGAGAACGAAATACTGGCAGAACCGTTCCTGCCGGGGCCGGAGTGCGGACATCGGGACTCTCCATTAAGAACAAAATAGGAACTTACTCCATAATTTGCAATATTACAAGATTTTTTTCTTATTTTGTCACCTTGATCCCACCGGCGGGTTCCGTAACAATTCGCAACCCAACCGAAAAACGATAAGGAAATATCGCGATGTACCGCTACCCAGACGCCATTGTCGAAACCGGCTGGCTGGCCGCCAATCTGGACGCCCCCAACCTGCGCATCTTCGACTGCACCACGCATCTGCTGGACGCCACCGAACCCGGCCAGCCCTACCGGGTCGAAAGCGGCCGCGCCGACTACGATCTTGGCCATATTCCGGGCGCCGGGTTCCTCGATTTGCAGGGTGAATTGTCGGATGCCGGATCGGCGTTACGGTTCATGGCGCCGGCGGCCGAACAATTTGCCGAAGCAATGTCGGCGCATGGCGTCGGCGACGACAGCCGCGTGGTCCTGTACAGCACCGCCAACGCCCAATGGGCGACGCGGATCTGGTGGATGCTGCGCGCCTTCGGCTTCGATAACGCCGCGGTCCTGAATGGCGGCTGGCAAAAATGGCGGGCCGAAGGGCGCCCGCTATCCACCCATCCGGCCGCCCCGGCCGCGGCGACCTTCACCGCCCGACCCCGGCCCGGCCTTTTCGTTGGCCCCGATACGGTCAAGCAAGCCATCGGCGACGGCGCGATTTGCACCCTCAACGCTTTGTCGCCCGAACTGCATCGCGGCGACAGCGACCGCTACGGCCGGCCCGGCCGCATCCCCGGCAGCGTCAATGTGCCGGCGGCCTCGCTGCTCGATCCGGCCGACAACACGTTTTGCGATCCGCAAACCGTCGCGGCAATTTTCACCGATGCGGGGGCAACGCCGGACAAGAAAGTAATTGCTTATTGCGGCGGCGGCATCGCCGCCACCCTCGACGCTTTCGTGCTGCACCAGCTCGGTTACACCGATATCGCCGTCTATGACCAATCGATGAGCCAATGGGCCAGGGACCAATCGCTGCCGATTGAAACCGGCTAGCGCGGCACCGTGACCAGCCGCTTGGCCGCTTTGGCGGGCAAGCGGCGCCGGTACCACTCGGTCAGCCGGTCGGCGCCAAGCGCCGGGCTGAAATAGAACCCTGCACTTCGTCGCAACCCTCGCGGCGGCAGAATTCGAGCTGCGTTCGGGTTTCGATGCCTTCGGCGGTGATGCCGAGATTGAGGTTCTTGCCAATGCGATCACGGTCCGGGCAATCGCGGCGGCATTGGGATCGTCGGTTACCCGCGAGATGAAACAGCGGTCGATCTTCAGCCGGTCGACGGGAAAATTCATCAGATAGGACAAGGACGAATAGCCCACCCCGAAATCGTCGATCGCCAGTGAAATTCCGATGGCCTGAAGCGCGCGCATCATTTTAATCCGGCTATCGGAGTTCTCCATGACGACGTTCTCGGTTATTTCGAACTCGATCAATAAGGGGTCGATGCCGGTTTCGGCCAAAACCCGTCGAACCGACTCCACAAATCCGGCCTGTCTTAGTTCGACCGGCGAAAGATTGATCGAAACCGGGATCGGCGGCAAACCGGCCGCCCGCCATTGGTTTAGCTGTTCGCAGGTGGTCCGCAACACCCATGCGCCCAGCGCAACAATGGTTCCGCTGGTTTCGGCGGCGGGAATAAACGCTTCGGGTGAAATCGTTCCGCGTTGCGGATGCGTCCAGCGCGACAATGCCTCGACGCCGACCATGGCGCCGTTCGAGGCGCTGACCTTGGGCTGATAATACAATTCGAGTTGGCCGCCAAGGACCGCGTCGCGCAGTTCCACCGCCATGGTCCGGCGCGCCTGCGCCCGCAGATTCATCGCATCGTCGAAAAACCGGTAGCTCCCACGGGATTTGTTCTTGGCCTCGTACAGGGCCATATCGGCGTTCTTCAGCAAGCCGCCGGGTTGATCGCTGTCGGCCGGAAACAGCGATATTCCAACACTGGCGCCGGAATGGAAATTTTGACCCGACAGGGAGAACGGCGTCTCGAAAATTTTGCCGATATTGCGCGCAATACTGGCCGCGCTTTCCGCGCCCTCGATATTAGATCCGATAATGGCGAATTCATCGCCGCCAAGGCGGGCCACGAAGTCGGATTCGCGAATACATGCCGACAGCCGCGATGCAAATTCCTGCAGTAGACGGTCGCCTTCGGGATGCCCGAGCGAATCATTGACCTTTTTCAAATTATCCAGATCGAGCAGGAACAGCGCGCCCTGGACGCCCGAGCGCTTGGCCCGGGCAATGGCGCCCTTCAGATGGCTGTTGAAATGCGCCCGGTTGGCGAGACCGGTCAGTGAATCGAACTGGGCCAGTTGCAGCAGCTGCTCCTCGTTGCGTTTGCGTTCGATGGCGTATCGAATGGCGCGGTCGAGCAACGGCGCGGTAATTTGCGATTTCACCAAATAGTCGGACGCGCCGGCCAGCAGCACTTCCTGGTCGATCTCCCGGCTATCCTCGCCGGTCAGCAGGATAAAGGGCAGCGTTACCCCCATGGCGCGCGCCTGCCGGACCAGTTCCAGACCGTTCGAGGCGCCGAGCCGGTAATCGACCAGCACGATGTCGTAACCCTGCCTTTGGGTGGCCTCCAGCCCGACCTGCCATTGGGGTTCCCAATCGAGCCGGTAGCGAACGCTGACCGCCTCGCCCAGCATGTCGCGCGCGAGCAGGAAATCGTCCTCGTCGTCTTCGATGATGAGTGCGCGCAGCGCGGTCAAAAGTCAGCTTCCTTCGCCTGGCAAGCTGACGAATTCGAGCCAGTAACTGGTCAGGATCGCCACCATGCTGGCCAGCGCCACGAAGGTCACCGGCTTGGTGATGAACGAATTCACCCCCAGATCGTGGGTCCGGTATATGTCCTCTTCGGCCTTGGAGGTGGTCAGCACGACAACCGGAAGCTGGCGCAATGCGGGATCGGTCTTGATGATTTTCAGCGCCTCGCGGCCATCCATCCGGGGCATGTTGAGGTCGAGCAGCAATATGCTGGGCAGCGGCTGACCGGCGCGATCGGCGTAGTCTCCTTTGGCGCGAAGAGAATCGATCAGCTCACGGCCATCGGCGACAAAATTAAGCTGGTTGCATAGCCGTATATCTTCCAGCGCCTCGCGGACCAGCAGCCGGTCGTCGGGATCGTCCTCGGCAACCAGGATGGTGATGGAATTTTTCTTCTTGGTCATTTATCACGCCTCCTCAAGGACTTGGGACACCGGCAACGATGCAACGAATCTGGCCCCTTCGTTCGCTTTGCCAGTGGCTTCGATCGAACCGCCATGGCGTTCGACAATCTTGCGGCAAATCGCCAACCCGATGCCGGTCCCGTCATACTCACCGCGGCCATGCAGGCGCTGAAAAATCACGAAGATTTTTTCGGCGTATGCGTTGTCGAATCCGATGCCATTGTCGGACACCGTAATCTGGCAAAATCGCGACTGTTCGCCGCCGGCAAGGCCGCACGGGGCCGGTGCTACATGGGCGCTGACATGCACGATGGGATCGACGCCGGCGCGCCGGTATTTTATCGCATTGCCGATTAAATTTTGAAAAAGCTGCCGCATCTGGTGCGGGTCGGCGTCGATAACCGGCAAATCCTCGATATTCAGCGCAACATTATTTTCACGAATGACGATCTCCAGATCGTCGGTGACGCCCCGGGCGATTTCGTTCAAATCGACCAGTTGATAGGGTTTTCCCTTGGTCGAGATGCGCGAAAAGGATAGCAGGCTGTCGATCAAACTTTGCATGCGGGCGGTCGATTTCAGCATTCGATCGATATAGTCGCTGCCTTGGCCGTCCAGTTCTTGGGCGTATTTGCGCCGCAACCGGTCACCGAACGCCTGCACCTTGCGCAGCGGCTCCTGCAAATCATGCGACGCCACCGATGCGAACTGTTCCAGCTCGAAATTGGATCTGCGCAGGCTTTCGGCGTATTTTTTTAGTTCCGCTTCATCGCGTTTACGCGGCGATATATCGCGTATCACGCCGGTGAACATACACGCGGCGCCAATTTTCATCTCGCTCAACGACAGTTCGATGTCGAATTTCGACCTGTCCTTTCGTTCGCCGACGAGTTCTTTGCGAATTTTCAGATTGGTTTTCGAATCCCCATCGAGATGCGCTCCAAACGCCCCCGGCATCAACTTGTCCACGTTCGCACCGCAGATCTCGGCGGCTTCATAGCCAAACAGACTTTCCGCCGCCGGATTGAAGGATTTCACGATTCCCGCCGTATCAATCGTCACCACGCCGTCGGCCATGGTCTCCAGGGTGGTTCGCGCTTTTTCCTCGCTGTCCCGCAGATCGGCTTGCACCCGCAGCAGGATGACCTGCTCGCGCTGCCGTTCCAGCACTTCTTGACGTAATTTGACATTGAGCGAATTCGAGTTCTTCAACACCTGGTACATGCTGGCGAGGAACCCGGTCAGCGCGCAAAGGTAGGATATTTTTTTCAGCGTGTGGGCGGCGTCGAATTCAAAGTCGAACAATTTTCCCGAAACCGACATGAATACCGCTTGTCCAATCAGGCTGACGATCAATGTTATGACCAGCCAATGATCGACCGAATCCCTACGCCATCCGCCTTTGTAAAGATAGCCGATCAGCGCCAGCAAAAAGAAAAAGGCCGGACCGAATTCCTCGGGCCGGTGGAAAAACAATTCCGAATAATAGGCGCGCGGCAACGGTACGATGACGAAAAACAGAAAACTGACGGCCGCGAATACCGCCGTCGACAGATAAACAAATGCGGGCGTCACGAAGACGTGGCCACGATGCCGGCGTTCGTAAATCCAGGCAAGGCAACTCAGCACCAGGAATATCGCCAGGAACTGGCGCGACGCGATCCAGCTCCACGGGATCAGCGACGGTAAATTCGAGGGCATCATCGGTTTGAAGAACGCCGACGTGACCAGGGTGTGATAACCGTCGAGAAAAGCCGTCCCCAAAAAACCGGCGCCGACATACAGAATTTTGGACTCGCGGCGCGCGTAATAACGCAGCAAGGCGATGGCGCCGACAACGGCGGCCAGCAACGTCGCCACCGATTCCATCGTGGTGTGCAGCGCAACGCTGCCCTGCCAGGCCACGCCCCGGACCGCCATAAAGGCGACTATCAGCCCGGAACCAAGGATCAAATAAGCGGCAATGCGGCGCTTCGGCGACGTCGATGCGGGTTTCATTTCTGACGTGCCATTGTTCACCGCACCCACTCCCTACGATCTGCCTCTAAACTAGATAAAAAGTAAGGGGCTGACCCAGATAATGCCAAAAAGGCGTTATCATGGGAAGCATGCGGAAGAGTCGTCTAAGCAGGTTTAAACAAGGC
>Ga0066376_10005385_pt1 | contig 10873 bp, 11 predicted proteins | sample Knorr_S15_td_Bot_FD_77009 | JGI IMG/M metagenome (GOLD analysis project Ga0066376, IMG submission 77009) | Marine microbial communities from Southern Atlantic Ocean transect - Knorr_S15_td_Bottom_ad_5009_LV_A | ecosystem: Environmental > Aquatic > Marine > Oceanic | place: Southern Atlantic... | reverse complement strand
GAATACCCGGCCCTCCAGCGTCCGTTCGAAGGCCAACGCCGAGTTGCACAATGGACAGAAAGTCACGGTAACGGGCACGCCACCCACCACGTCGTTGACCACCTCATGCCAGGTCAGGATGGCCAGGGGATAGGCTCTGGATTCGCCGTTGATATTGAAGGTCACCACCGGCTCCAGGGCGTCCATCACCGACTCGGCTTCCTCGATGGTCTCGAATTTCGGATTGTCGATGGGCGGGATGTCGTCCCGGCCCACACCGCCGGAGAATATTTCATCGAAGGACACGGTGTGGCGGCTGAAATCTGTTGTTCCAGCCTCGCCGGTCGAACCTGGCGCTGTCCAACTCGGCCTAATAGAGAACATCGGGTTCGATTATGGGTGAAGGTCCAGGGCCGGTGTCGGCCACGACGATAGTGGTGTTGGTAACGTTAAAGGCTCTGTTCTACTGGGCGGAATCAGCCTGACTGCCGCAGGCGATTGCCGAACCAGCCACCAAAACAATGCCGGCGGCCAACCATTTTTTAAGTGGTCCGAATCTCATCCTAGAGAAGGCCTCCGATGGTTAGCCAGTAGAAAACGATGTAGGTGCCGGCGATGACCATCAGCCAGGCGCCCAGTGGTTGGATGTACGGCAGAGCTTTGCGGAGCGCTCCGACCATCGCGGTCTTGAAGAAGGCCATTCCCAGGGTCAGAGCCATGATCACCAGCCCCATCCCAAGTGCGAACAGAACGAAGTCACCAAATACCGAGGCGGCTCCCCGGCCGGCCACACTGATCCCCACCACGGCCAGGAATATGGGCAGGGTGCAGCTCAATGAGGCGGTGCCGTAGCTGATGCCGAAGATGAAGTATCCCTTCATGCTCACCTGGGCCGGGTTGCCCATGTGGCTCGCCGCCCGGGCCGCGACTGGGGTGTAAAGCTTGCCGCCGCCCACCATCCACGCGCCAACCAAGGCCAGGCCTATTCCGATGATCAGGCCCAGCCATTGCAGCAGGTCGCCGATGAAGCTGGCGCCCAGTCCTATTATTGCGCCCACGATGCCAAAGAGAATGACGAAACCGGCGGTGACTGTCAGTCCCACCAATATCGCCCGGCCGAAGTGCTTGACCGGCTGGACCTCTTTGGTCTGGCCTGGCTCATCGCCGAGGTACATGCCCAGGTAGGCCGGCAGCATGGCGAACCCGCAGGGGTTGACCGCCGAGGCCATCCCCGCCGCCAACGCAAATAGGGCTGACGCACCCACCAGGCCGCCCAGCCATCCGCTGGAATCGCCGGACAACCGCTCGACGAACAGGTTCACATCGTCGATGCCGCTATCGCTGTCGATGATGATCGCGCCGATGAACGCGGTCGCCAACGCAACGGCGGCCACTACCACCGGCAAGACAACCGTGCGCATGACGTCGCGATCGTTCAGGTTGATTACTTTGCTGATCGGTTGAAACATTTCTCTGAGAAGCTCCCTCAGTAGGGCCGGCGCATCAAGTTTGTCGTTACTCGGTGACGCTTGACCGGCCAGGCCACTTGGTGTGTTGCTTAATATTACGTTCCGGTCCCGGTGTTTGGTTTTTCGTCGTCCCTGAAACCATTTCATCAGATGGGGCAGGTTAAACATATGGGACCGGGGCGTCTGTGTTAAGGCCGGTCGTTCACAAACACTTCATAACTTGAGATGCCCTTGAAACGCTGGGGATGCATCGCCTTAGCCAGCCCTTCCAAAACATCCACCACCCTGGGGCCGTGGCGGGTGGGTATGCGGCCGTCGAAAAGGAAGACCTGGTCCATCTGCACTGCGGGCAGTTCCTTCCAGCCCTTCAAGTTGGTCAGTTTCTCCGCTGCTTCTACACTCACCCGCTCCGGGTCAAAGGCGCAGGGCATGACCATCAGGTACTCGGGCGCATAATCGACTATCTCATCCCAGGTCAGCTCGCGGGAGAGACCGCCGGTCACCGCCAATCTCTCTTCGCCGCCGGCCATCTCCACTAACTCGGGCACCCACTGCCCGGTGTTCCGTAGCGGGTCCAGCCAGTCCAGGCACAACACCCTGGGCCGTTTTTCCACCCCGATGCGAATCTGGGCCACGCCGTCTATCACTGTGCGAATGCGGCTTTGCAGCGATTCCGCCAGTTCGTCGCCACGTTCGCCAACACCCGCCGCGGAGGCGATGTTCCGCACGTTTTGTAGGATGTCGGCCACAACGCTGGGGCGGATGGTAAGTATCTCGGGCTGATAATCGAGTACCTTGGATGCAGTCTCGAACACCGAGCCGCTATCAATGGCGCAGACCTCGCACAACTCTTGGGTGATGATCAGGTCGGGTTTCAATTCTCGAAGCAGGTCGCCGTCGATCCAATAGAGCGGGTTGCTGTTGGCCCGAGCCTGTTGCACGATGGCGTCGATCTCTTCGCTGGAGAGGTGGGTGATCTGCCGCACGCTCCGGCTGACCACGGGCTTCATGGTGGCGGCGTCCGGGTAATCGCAGGCATGTGACACGCCCACCAAGTCGTCTCCCAGTCCCAGGGCGTAAACGATCTCGGTAGCGCTGGGCAACAGCGAACAGATGCGCATGTCACAAGTATAGATTGACCTTCTCCACGCAATCAAATCCCACCTATTCGCGTGCTAAAATTGCCTCGCGGCATACGCGATGATTCTGAAGGATCGAGGTCCGAGTGACAGCGAAGATACTGGACGGCAAGGCCCTGGCGGAAGAGATCAGAGGGGAAGTCGCCACCGGCGTGGCCGAGATGCAGCAGAGGCACGGCGTCACCCCCGGCCTGGCGGCGGTGCTGGTGGGCGATGACCCGGCTTCAGCGATCTACGTGCGAAACAAACGCCGGGCCTGCGACGAAGTCGGCATGTTCAGCGACTCGGTATTGCTGCCCCCCAACTCGACCAACGAACAGGTTCTGGCCACGGTGCAATCGCTGAACGACGACCCTCGCTTCCACGGGATCCTGGTCCAGTTGCCACTGCCGCCCCAGGTCGACGAGCCCTTGATCATAGAGTCGTTGGACCCAGCCAAGGACGTGGATGGACTACACCCGTTCAATGTGGGCAAGCTGGTCCAGGGCCGTGCTGACTTCGTGCCCGGCACCCCCGCCGGCATCCAGCAGATACTGCTGCGCAACGGCCACGACCCTGAGGGCGCCAACGTGGTTATTTGCGGCCGCAGCGACATCGTGGGCAAGCCGATGGCCTTGCTGCTGATGCAGAGGGCTGATGGGGCCAACGCCACGGTCACCGTCTGCCACACCCGCACCAAGAACCTGGCCGAGATCACCCGCCAGGCCGACATCTTGGTGGCCGCCATCGGACAGCCAAACGCCATCACGGCCGACATGGTCAAGGAAGGCGCCGTGGTGATCGACGTCGGCATCAACCGGGTCGACGACGCCTCACGGAAGCGGGGCTACCGGCTGGTCGGCGACGTGGACTTCGAGGCGGTCTCCGAGAAAGCCGCCGCCATCACCCCAGTTCCCGGCGGCGTGGGCCCCATGACCATCGCCATGCTGCTGGTCAACACCCTCACCGCCACCCGCATCAGCATCCACGGGAGGGAAAGCTGAGAGCGCTCAGCCCTCAGCTCTCAGCCCGCGAGGCTGCTATGGCCACCGTTAACGAAACTCACCGGACATTGTGGGGCTAGTCGTCTTGCGATTTTTGATTACTCGAGATGATGGCCTGTGCCTCGTCAACCGCAGCGTCTTGGCTCACTCGGATAGCTTCTGCCGCCTTGGCGGCTGCATCGACCTCTGCGGCTGACGCTCGAGAGGCAGCTTTTGAAGCCTCTTTCCTATAGTGTTTTGCTCTTCTTTTAGCGGCCTTGGCTGCCGCCTTCGCAATTTTAAAAAGAGCTCCTGCCTCTTTTGCTCTTTTTTCAACGTCGGAAGCAACTTGGGCTGCTGCCAATGCTGCGACGGCTGGCCCTTTCGCTTTTCTTTCTTCTTCCAATTTGCGCTCTGTTGCCAAATCTGATTCCCGGATTAGCCGGTCAACAGAGTCGACCTGGTCTTTGGATAACAACCTTTTTAGCGCATCGGAGAGCGGATTTATTAATGCCATCACGCACCTTCTCTCTCAGTTATCCTAGGGGTAAGAAAATGTCACATCAGGGCGGGGCACCCGTCGATTCTCGCCGTTATATACTCCATCGTATGCCAGCTCTGACCGATGCTCGGAAGCAAAGATTACAATGAAACTACGCACCAGTGATTTCTACTACCACCTTCCCTCAGAACTGATCGCCCAGACTCCTATCGAGCCTCGTGATTCGTCTCGTCTGATGGTCATGCACCGGGACACCGGCGCGCTGGAACACCGGCAGTTCACTGACCTGCTCGAATACTTGCGGCCCGGCGACGTCATGGTATTCAACCAGAGCCGGGTCATCCCCGCCAGGCTGTACGGGCACCGGGCCGACACAGGCAGCAAAGTAGAGTTTCTCCTGCTGCGGAGGTTCGCCGACGGCACCTGGCAAGCCATGGCCAGGCCGGGCCGGAGACTGCGGCCGGGCGTGGTGGTAGAGATCGAGGAGGCGAAACTTCCGAAATCCCCCCAACCCCCCTTTACGAAAGGGGGGCTTACTACTCTTCCCGTTGAGTACGTTGAGAATGAAAAGCTTTCCCCCTTTCGTAAAGGGGGGACCGAGGGGGGATTTTCGGTAGAAGTCATAGCCGCCCACAAGGACGGCCTCAAAACAGTCCGCCTGTCTTCTGAAGAGGGCATCGAGCGTTTCGGACACACGCCGTTGCCTCCTTACATCAAGGAGCGGCTTGGCGACTCCGAGCGCTACCAAACGGTTTACTCCCGCCAGCCGGGCAGCGTGGCAGCCCCCACCGCCGGACTGCATTTCACCGACGCCATGCTGGGGAAGATACGTGACCTGGGCGTGGAGACAGCCTTCGTGACCCTACACGTAGGCCTGGACACCTTCAAGCCGGTGGACGAAGAAGACCCAACCGAGCACAAGATACACACCGAGCACTTTCAACTGGACGCCCAAACCGCTCAGATTCTCAACCAGGCTCGGTCGGACGGAAGACGCATCATCGCCGTGGGCACAACCTCGGTGCGTGTGCTGGAACAGGCGGCGCAAGACCTGGAGCAAAGCGGCCAAAGCGACCTCTCGGAAACCAAAGCCGAGGCCAGTCTTTTCATCCTCCCCGGTCACCATTTCCGCCTGGTAGACGCAATGATCACCAACTTCCACCTGCCCCGCTCCAGCCTGCTGATGCTGGTGTCGGCTTTCGTTGGAAGCGGCGCTTCGGCAATTTCTGGGCGCGAGAGGGTGATGGCGGCATATCAGGAGGCGATTGAGCGGGAGTACAGGTTCTACAGCTTTGGCGATGCCATGCTGATTACTTAGGCTACCGTCAGCCTTACCTCACCCAGCGTATCGATCACGAACCCGACCTCGTCCCCCTTGTTCAGGAACTTGGTGCTTACTATGCTGCCGGTCATGACGATCATGTCTTTCTGGAGGCTTTGGCCGCGTCCGGCCAGGTTGTTGGCGAGCCAGGCTAGGGCTTCCAGGGGGTGGCCCAGAACGTCGCCTCCCTTGCCTTCGCCCGCCGGTTGGCCGTTGATGGTCATATTCCCGGTGGCGGCCACCAAGTCGATATCCTGCCAGGCGATGACCGGCTCGCCCAGCACTATGCCGGCGTTCCACGAGTTGTCGGCAGCCACGCCCAGGAAGAACAAGTTTGAATAGTCCGCGCCACGGTCCTCTATGAGTTCGAAGGCCGGCATCACAGCGGAGACGGCCCCGGCAACGTTATCCCGGTCATAGGGGGCGGCTGAGGCGGGAAGGTCCTGGTCCAACAGCACTGCAATCTCGCATTCTGCGCCCAGATGAACATAGTCCGAGATGTTGATGGTCACCGGCGAATGGTGCACGCCGCTGGTGAAAACGGCCCCCGAGGCAGGGTGGCCGAAGCCCACCATCTGCTGCATCACGGTGGTGGTCAGGGCGACCTTGTAGCCAACGATCGCCCCGCGTACCGGCTTCAGCAGTTCATGGAATGCCTCTTGGATGTCGTAGGCCTCATTGATGTCCCGGGGCGCGAAATCGTCGGGTATCGGTTGATACGGCGCTCGCTCCCGGTGGGCCTCATGCAAGAATCTCGCCGCCTGCCACACCCTTTCTTCACTGGCCATGCTGTCCTCCCTAGCTTCCGTTTCGCCCGGTCCGATTTCATCCCCCGACGCGCCGGGGTCGACCTTAGGCCGGAGATCAAGCGCCTACGATATATCCCAACCTAGACCAACTGCAACAACTGCAGCACATTGCCGTCTGGGTCTTTGCTAGACCAACTGCAGCAGTTGCAACACGTTGCCGTCTGGGTCTTTGAAGGTGGCGACCCACCCTCCCCAAGACTCCTGCTCCGGCTCCCGGATGAACTCCACTCCGGCTTCCGATAACCTTTTGGCCTCAGCGTGTATATCATCCACGCCTAGGTGCGCCATGAACCGGAAGGGGTCACGAGACTGCCCTGAGACCTCGTTATGCCGGCCGATGTTGAACCTCACCTCGCCGAGTTCAAAGGCGATGAAGTCCTCATGGCGGGAGTGTAACGGAAGGCGTAGCACATCGTGGTAGAAATCAAACATGCGCTCCAGTCCGTCGGTCCAGAAAGTTACACCGATAACCCCAGTCACCATGTCGGCCTCCTCTTAATGGGCGACAGCAAGAAGGCCGTCCCGATACATCGGGACGGCCTTCTTCGTCGCTAGCTATGCCTTGATTTAGACTTCGGAAAGTTCGCCCCGGCGTTTGGCTTCCGCGCAGCGGGGGCAGAGTCCGTAGAAATCGACCCGTTGCCAGGCGACCTCGAAATCGGAGTTGTCGGCTATCTGCTTCCGCAGGCCCACAACCACGTCCTGAATGTTGTTGCCGGTGTCCGCGTCGATCACGTTCTCGCATTCGATGCAGACCAGGTTGACGTGGGGTTCCATGTTGGGCTCGTAACGCGACATCTTCTGGAACGGCAGTTCCTGGATGAGGCCGCTCTTCTGGAGCACGCCCAAGGTGGAATAGATGGTGGCCAGGGTCATGGACGGGAAATGCCCTTTGACCCTCTCATAGATCTGCTGCACGGTGGGGTGGTCTGACGAGTTGAGGACCACCTCGGCGATGGCGAGGCGCTGCGGAGTGACCCTTACAGCCCACTCTCGCATCCGCTCGACAAGTTGTTCCTGAGTTAACATTGAAGCTCCCGGTAACCGTCGCGGTGACGCCTCTAGCGCCCTGAAAATTCCCGTTGAAATCGCTCGAAAAATCCCCAGGCACGGCGTGCGACGAATTCAATCCAACTATAACCGGATTCAGCCGCCCAGGCAACCCTAATTATCTAGAATCTTAACTATCTTTATTCGCATATAAGGGGTGAGCCGGGCGTTTGTACCGGTTTTCACAAGTTGAAACCGGCCAACCAGGGGCGTGCGCCACCGATTAACCATCAGCTATAATACTGGCCCCGGAGAGATGGCTGAGCGGACGAAAGCGCCGGTCTCGAAAACCGGTATGGGGGCAACTTCATCGTGGGTTCGAATCCCACTCTCTCCGCCAGACCGGTCAAAATAGGGCTCCTCGATCTGAGGAGCCCTATTTGGTTCGAATATCTGACCTTGGAAAATGAAACCTAAGTAAACAGGTCGAAGATGCTGCCCAAGGCCCCGCTGTCGGCCTTGTATATCTCCGTGTACTTACACCGCGTGCAGGTCACAGTGGTGAACTTCCGGCTCTGAACATCAAATACCTTGGACAGGAAGCCACCGGCCGCCCGGAACTCGCTGGTTTCGTACTCATTGTCCGAGCACTTGGCGCACTTCGAGTTGGTGGCTGCCATGGTCTCATCTCCTGGAGTTCACGCCGGTGTTCGGCGCCACGCGAGCGTGGCAAACCACTGCTGTCCTATCAATTCAGGCCGCTTTTCAGACCGCTTCCGTAGGCTCGAAATTAGGGCCAAATAGCATCTTGAAGTGTGACACTCAGCCCACTCAGATCTCCCCAACAGTCAACCCAAACTTGCCTCCGTCCCGGACCGTCAATACAATCATGCGACAGGAAAGACGACCGGGAGGCGGGATCATGGCGGAAGAACTGGGCCGGATACAACGGCCCCCGGCAAGCCAATACGACGGGCGGCGCAAGCTGCTGCTGGTGCCCTTGATCTATGGGCCTCAATCGGACGACCCCGCAGGCGCGGAGGTCCTCCAGAATTACTGGGAGCAGATGCAGACCCAGGTGGAAGCCCTGGAGGCCGCTCTGGGCGGACTGCAGCACATCTATCACGAGAGCCTGACCGTCGGCGGAAACGAGGGCCTGGAACAATTGGGCGCCGCCGACCAGCGCAGCCACGGCTTCATCACCGCCAAGACCCAGGCCGGCGCCGTACTTGAGGCCACCGAGGACATGGACGTACTGCTGGAAACCTTAGACCTGCAGCGGTGCATGATGATCCCCTTAGCCAGCGCCAGCGTCGGTTCCAGGCTCCAAGAATGGCACGCCGAAAGCAACCGGCAGCGCTACGAGCACATCGCCAGCCAGATAGACAGCACTCTGGGAGAGAACGAGACCGGACTGCTGCTGATCAGCGAGCGGCACCAGGTACAATTCCCCTCCGACGTAGAGGTCTTCTACGTCTCTCCACCAGCCCTTGACGAGTATCGCCGCTGGTTCAACAACTGGATGGAACAGCAGCAGGCGTCAGCAGCCGCAGAGAGGGAGTCGTCCGCGGACTACGAAGAAGTAGGAGACGTGCCTGACGATGAAGGAGACCCAACAGACGAAACCGAGGCCAACTGATTGGAAAATCGTGAGCCGGAGCGCATTCGGATTCCCCATTCGCATAGCCAGGGCTATTATGCTTGCAACTCGATGGGACAGATCTGTCCAAAATAACGGTTCGAAAAATAATAGATACATTTGCCTAACTGAGGCACAAAAACCAGTAACGCTGCCAAATATTTGGCGGCGCGGCTTAAAACTTGATTCTTGTGGTACAAGGCCTCGAATTCGTCTCATTGCTAAGAGGCGCGGTATCTTTTAAGAATCCTCAGAGCCGTGCTCCGCAGGTTACATTTCTTGAGATTACTCCTTGGAATCGTCGGCACATTGACTGCCGCAATCGCCATACTCGTTGTGGTAATCGCGGTGTAAGATTCAATTGGGACTTCTGATATCCCTGTCGTTTCGTATTTCTTTGACGATTCAGCGGATCCCTCTGAAGCTCCGATCATCACATTCGTCATCCCCGAACCAGTTGCCGAAGAGCCGGACTCTACCGCGTCCATTAAGATTGTTGCCGACGCTCCCGTAGCCCTCACATCAAGCAACGGCATAATCACGGTTGAACTAGAAGCGGGGACTGTAGAAGGCGCGGCAGAGATTGTCTACCGTCCGGTTTCGGTTGAAGAGCTCTTAGATGGAGTGACCGAGATTCCGGTGGATTTTAAGGAGGGCACACGGGCGTTTGACCTGAAAATCGAGTCAACGGAAGACGCCGAACCCGGGGAAGTCGGTCTTCTCAAACCTCTGACCATCACGGTAAATTACAATGCCAACGACCTTATCGTGGCCGACGGCGACCCACGTCTTCTTACGATTCTCCATTTCAGGAATGACGAATGGGTCACCCTGGAAACGGTCCTCGATATAGAATCCTCCACGCTCGTCGCTCAGGTCACCGAACTGAGCCCATTTTTGATGACAGCCTTCTTTGATCTTGCTGTCGCGTTTGCGTTCCAACCCGCCCATTTTCTTGATTTCGATATAGCCAATTTCCCATTCCTAGCCGAGCCCATCGTCCCTCCATCGCCGGACGAAGGCGCAACCGCACTCGTCGATCCGATCGACGATCCCACCATCGATCTCCCGCCCAATCTGCGCCCGGTTCCAGATGTGCCAATACCGCTACCCTTCGTCCCCCCAAGGGGAACCCGGACCGCAAGGTGAAACGGGAGACACGGGACCGAGGGGGTTGACCGGGTCACCAGGACCGCAGGGAGAACCGGGAGCTGATGGAACTGTAGGCCCTGGCTCAAGAGGCGCCACTGGAGCCAGTGGATTGACCGGCGCCTTTGGAAGTTCCGGTGCTAATGGTCCGGCAGGCGCCACAGGCGCCAAAGGTGACACCGGCGCCGCAGGCGCAACCGGCGCAACCGGTGCAACTGGAGCGACCGGGGCGTCAGGCGGTGCGAGCATCGGCGACGACACTTTGGATTTCGACAAATTCAAAGATGCCCTGGCGCTTGATGCAAGTACCACGATCACGCAGAGCGATGCGGAGGCACTCACTTTCATCAACAGCTCGTCAGCCGGGACGATTATTAATCTCGCTTCGACCGGCGATTTCATAATCCAGGACAACGGCACTCCATTCGTAACTTTCTCAGATGCTGGCCTCACGACGTTCGACGGCAATATAGCCATAAACGGAGCGACCACGATCGACGACGGTACGAACACAGTCGCTATCAACTCGACAAATTGGGGTATCTCCACCGCTGGCGCGCTGACTGGCGTCTCCTTCACTAGTTTGTCGGTTTCCAGTTTCTCCGCGCCTACTATTACAGCGTCCACTATCACCACTAACGGCATCACCAGCCTGAACTTGGATACCGGCACCACCGGGAGCATCAATATCGGCACCAGCGCCAACGCCAAGGTGATCAACATCGGCAACGCCACCGCCGGCGGCGGCTTCAACCTCAAGGCCGGGACCGACGCCGAATTCACCCTGAACGCCACCGGGGCCACCGTGAACTCCGCCGTCTTCAACGTGGAGATTCTCGGCACCAAGGAAGTCTCGGTCACCGCCAGCGGCCTGAACCTCGTCACCAGAAACGACTTCCGGATCAATAACACGT
>Ga0066376_10005384_pt1 | contig 10874 bp, 7 predicted proteins | sample Knorr_S15_td_Bot_FD_77009 | JGI IMG/M metagenome (GOLD analysis project Ga0066376, IMG submission 77009) | Marine microbial communities from Southern Atlantic Ocean transect - Knorr_S15_td_Bottom_ad_5009_LV_A | ecosystem: Environmental > Aquatic > Marine > Oceanic | place: Southern Atlantic... | reverse complement strand
TTGGCGAACACGTGGTGTTATGTTCTATGGGGGCACACATGAATGGCAGTGGAAATGAAAGAATGCCTTTGCATATGGATCAATGGCCTTTGGTTCCTCATCCTTTAGATTTTCCTGTTATGGCAAATACCATGGTGCTGGTCACAGATAATTCGCCCGAGAATGGTGGTACCCGCCTGATACCTGGGTCTCATAAGTGGCCAAAAATAGATTACAAAACAGCTAACTCTTCTAAATATCAAGATATGGCAAAATCCATAACTGCTCCTAAGGGATCAGCCATAGTTTGGGAAGGTAGAGTCTGGCATGGAAATGGTTTGAATCGTTCAGGAGAAGTGAGAAGTAACATTTCTATTGCTTATTTACAGTCGTGGATAAGACCTCAGGAGAATTCTCAATACAGCGTAAGGGAAGGAGTACTTGAAAAATTAACTGAGAAACAGAAAGAAGTTTTAGGTTTTTCTCCTTTTGGCACTTTAGGTGGTCACGATGGATCAAGTGTTTCCCGAGCGGAATTTGATAGGAACAGGGAATCCATAGGCATTCTAAAAGGTTAAGCTTATTAATAAATCTCTATAAGGAGAAGTTATGTCTAAAAGACTTAAAGGAAAAGTAGCTTTAATAACTGGAGGTACCAGTGGAATAGGTAAGGATACGGCTAGATTGTTTTCTGAAGAGGGAGCTAAGGTAGTCATCGTTGGTAGGTCAGAAGAAAAGGGGAAAAAAATTGCTGGTGAGCTGGGAGAAAATGTGGTTTATAAGAGGGCTGATATAACTATCGAAAAAGAAATATCAGAATCCGTAGATTTCACAATTAAGACCTTCGGCCAAATGGATATATTGTTCAACAACGCCGGTTATGGCACTGCTGACAATGTAGCAGAAATTTCTCAGAAACAAATCGACTATGGCTTAGGCTTACTTTCTAGCGTCATTTTGGGAATAAAGTATGCGGTAGAGCCCATGAAAGTCATAGGTGGTGGATGCATCATTAATAACTCCAGTGTTGCTGGGCATGTCTATGGGCAAGGCTCTCCACTTTACTCAGCTCTCAAATCTGCAGTTTCTCATTACACTAGAATGGCAGGAGTAAGTCTTGGTCCGTTTAACATTAGAGTAAATGCCATATCTCCAGGAGCTATCGCTACCCCTATATTTTGGGGTGGTTCGCAAAGAGCTAATACTCTTTCCGATGAAGAAAATGAAAGAAAAATGGAAAAATTAAAAGGTAATCTCGCCAAGGCCGTACCGCTAGCAAAAACCGGATTAGCTGAAGACATATCAGAAGCTGCTTTGTATTTAGCCAGCGACGCAGGAAAATTTGTTACTTGTCATGATTTGGTAGTTGATGGAGGCAGGTCTGTTGCTTATAACGAACCTCATCATTAGTAAAATAGTTTTATGAAAAAATTACTCATAGCCAATAGAGGCGAGATAGCAATTAGAATTGCCAGAGCTTCTAAAGATCTTGGACTCAAAACCATTGGAATATATTCAGAAGATGATCGTGACTCCTTGCACGTTTCTAAAATGGATGAGAGTTACCAGCTTAAGGGAAAGGGTACGAAAGCATATTTGGACAGTAAGGACATTATCTCCATAGCATTAAATAATAGGGTGGATTTGATACATCCTGGATATGGTTTTCTCAGTGAAAACCCAAATTTTGCAAAGCAAATACAAGCAGCAGGGCTAACTTTTATAGGACCCCTAGAAAAGACCCTTAGACTTTTTGGTGACAAAGTTCAATCCAAGAAATTAGCAGATAAGAAAAAAATTCCAACTGTTAATGGGACCGAAGGGAACATTTCATTTAATGAAGCCGAAAGGTTTTATAAGTCTTTAAAAAAGAATTCTAAAGTAATTATTAAAGCTGTAAAAGGTGGTGGGGGGCGAGGCATACGACTTGTAAATAATCTCGACGAGTTTAAATCATCTTTTGCTCGAGCATCTTCTGAAGCCAAAGCATCTTTTGGTTCTGGATCTTTGTACGTGGAAGAGTATCTTCCTAAAAACCGCCATATTGAAGTCCAGATTATTGGTGATGGTACGGGCTCAGTAGTTCATTTGGGCGAAAGGGAATGTTCTATTCAACGAAGACATCAAAAGATTATAGAAATGACTCCTAGCCCCATTTTAGAAACAAAAACAAGAAATAACATAACTGCTGCAGCAGTAAAATTAGCTGAAGCTGTTATGTATAAAGGACTTGGAACTTTTGAATTCCTAGTAAGCAGTTCAGGAAAAAATTTTAAATTTATTGAAGTAAATGCGAGATTACAGGTAGAACATACAATCACGGAAGAGATTTTCGGAGTAGATCTTGTCAAATATCAAATTCAAATTGCATTAGGCAAAACACTTTCTTTTTTAAAGCTAAATCAGGATGATATACCTCAGCCAAAAGGATTTGCTATTCAAGCTAGAGTGAATATGGAAATCATAGATGAATCCGGTAATACAAGGCCCTCAGGAGGAATATTTCATAGATTCGATTTACCTTCAGGACCGGGAGTAAGGGTTGATACTTATGGTTACACAGGTTACAGCTCTAATCCTGCTTTCGATTCTTTAATTGCTAAAGTCATCACTCACAACCAAGATGACAATTACCAAAAAGCTTTAAAGAGAATGTATGGTGCCCTTTGCGATTTTGAAATTGAAGGAGTTTCGACGAACCTACAGCTACTAAAAAATTTAGTTACTCATCCTCTTTTAAAGAAAAATCAAATTCATACAAACTTCTTAGATGAAAATATAAAAGACTTAGTTATTACTAAGGCCGATCAAAAATCTAAAAGAAAGAAGCAAGGAGTCAAACTCGCTGGGGCCCAAATAGATAGCACAGACCCCTTGGCAGTTCTTGATCATGGTAAAGGAGGATCGCTAACTTCATCTGCATCCCAAAATATAATCGAGATGAGAATAGAAGATTTACCAGAAGGAATGGTTGCAATAAAAGCCCCAATGCAGGGCCTAGTAGTAAACTTTGAAGTAAAGCCAGGAGACAAAGTATGGGAAGGTAAGCCTGTAGCGATTATGGAAGCCATGAAAATGGAACATGAGTTGTTGTCCGAAGTTAGCGGAGAAGTAAAGGAACTCACAGTGAATACTGGTGATACTGTTTACGAGGACCACCCTTTGATTTATATAAAGGCATTTGATGTAGAGATACCTGAATCCAATAAAAAAGAGCAACTAGATTTAAACTATATTCGTCCTGATCTTCAAGAGGCAATAGATAGAAAGCAGGCTGGGTATGATATCAACAGACCGGAGGCTGTAGCAAAAAGGAGAAAAACTGGCCATAGAACTGCAAGGGAAAATATTGAGGACTTATGTGATAAAGGCAGTTTCATAGAATACGGTTCAGTAGTCCTAGCAGCACAAAGGAGAAGAAGGACCGAAGAAGATTTAATCAAGAATACCACTGGAGACGGTATGGTTTGTGGATTAGGGCGTGTTAATGGTGATCTATTTCCTGATGAGCAGTCAAGGGTAATGGCCATGTCTTACGACTATATGGTATTAGCTGGAACTCAGGGAAAGCAAAATCACGCAAAAAAAGACAGGATGTTTGAAATTGCTGAAGAAAACAGATTACCTACCATTCTCTTTGCCGAGGGTGGTGGAGGAAGACCAGGTGATACTGATGCTTCTGGAGTGGCTGGACTAGACTGCCTAGCATTTACCTACTTTGCTCAGCTATCTGGATTAGTTCCTATCATAGGCATTACTACAGGAAGATGTTTTGCTGGTAATGCTGTTTTATTAGGGTGCTGTGATGTCATCATAGCTACGGAAGACTCAAATATTGGAATTGGCGGTCCTGCCATGATTGAAGGGGGTGGACTGGGTATTTTTACTCCTGAAGAAGTAGGGCCTATGGAAGTCCAAGTACCAAATGGAGTTGTCGACATAGCAGTTAAAGATGAAAAAGAAGCAGTAGCAGTAGCGAAGAAATATTTATCCTATTTCCAAGGCACCAAAGAAAAATGGACGGCTCCAGATCAAAGAAAACTTAGATTTGCCGTTCCTGAAAATAGACTCCGTTATTACAACATGAGAAAGGTAATTGAAGGAGTGGCGGATGAAGACTCTGTTCTTGAAATAAGGAAAAATTGGAGTCCTGGAATGATCACTTCATTCGTAAGAGTAGAAGGAAGACCTATAGGTGTAGTAGCTAACAATCCTGGACATCTTTCGGGTGCTATTGACTCGCCTGGAGCTGACAAAGGCTCTAGATTTATCCAATTATGTGATGCTTTTGATATTCCTGTTTTGTCTTTGATTGACTGTCCTGGAATCATGGTAGGTCCTGAAAGTGAAAAATCAGCCTTGGTGAGGCATGCAGCTCGAATGTTCGTAGTGGGCGCTAACATAGAGACACCTTTAATGTCTGTAGTTATCCGAAAAGCTTATGGATTAGGTGCGCAAGCAATGGCGGGGGGAAGTTTCAAAGTGCCTCTATTTACAGTCACTTGGCCTACCGGTGAATTCGGGGGAATGGGATTAGAAGGGGCAGTAAAGCTTGGTTTCAGAAAAGAATTAGAAGCCATAAAAAATCCCACTGAAAGAATAAAAACTTATGAAAAGATGGTTGAAGACAGTTATCAAAGAGGTAAGGCCGTTAATATGGCTTCTCATTTCGAATTGGACGACGTCATAGATCCTGCAGATACCAGGAAGTGGATTATGGCTGCATTAAAATCTTTGCCACCAAAACCAGTTAGAGAGACTAAGAAAAGACCCAATGTAGACACCTGGTAGCAATTGGGAAAAATTAAGTGTTATAAATTATTTCTTTGGGATTTTTTCTTGTAATGGAGAAAATCAACAAGGTACTAAGAGTACATATCAAAATTGTTCCTATTATTGGACCCATGATCCATATTTTTCCATGGAAGCTGGCTGATAGTTCAAAAACTTGTGTTTCCAACAAAAATATACCTATCTGAGCAAGTATCGATCCCAGTAAACCAGCAAATAAGCCCAGGAAAGCGAATTCAATTGCAGTAGATTTTTGCAGGAGAGAAGTGCTGGCTCCAAAAGTTCTCAATATGGCTGATTGATGTAGTCGTTGGTTGAAACCATCCTGAATAGTCGCAAGAGTTAAGAGCATGGCAGAGAAAACAGTTAGACCTAGAACAATTTCTAAAGCTTTGGATACTTGCTCGATAATTTCGTTTACTCGGTCAATAATGGCATCAATTGATAAGACAGAAACTGTTTTAAATTCCATCATAAACTTGCTTATAACTTTCTTCTTTTCAGCAGGTACATAAAGAGAAGAAATATAAGTTGCTGTGCTGTCCTTAAACATTGATGGCGGCCCAATAACAAAAAAGTTAGGAGAAAAGCTATCCCAATTTACCTCTCTGATGTTCTGAATGTAGGTATTGACTTCTTGGTCAGAGAAGAAAACCTTTACCTCATCACCAATTGACAGTCGGTATCTCTGTGCTATTTCATTGGATATTGACAGCCCATCTGAAGGGGTTCCTTTAAACCAATCTCCCGAGATCACTTTATTGTTTTCAGGCAATTCTGATGACCAAGTGAGATTAAAGTTTCTATCGATTGGGGTAGGGTCTTCCAGAGCTGACCCAGGAAGCTTAATAATTATTGAGCTTGTAATAGGGTAAAAAGGCCTTTTCTCTATTTCGTTCTCTTCCAAAAAAGAATAAATGGAATTTAACTCGGATTTACTAATATTAATTAAGAAATTATTTGGTGAGTCTGGAGGAAGGGTTGATTCCCATGTTGACATCAAGTCAGTTCTCGCCGAGAAAGCTATGAGACTTAATCCTATCGCCATCGCAAAAGCAAGAACTTGAAGGGAATTTGAGTATTTTCTTCTGTGCAACTCAGACCAGGCCAGACTGAGTGCTTTATTAGCTCCTAAGCCTAGCTTATTTCTAGTTCGGAAGAAGCTTAAGATAAGCCCAAAACCTAATGCAAAGACGAAAAGGATGCTAAAAAAGATTACAGTAGTGAGCATGAGTCTTTCGGTGTAAACAAAAATCAATACAAACATGGCGGATAGAGCCAGAACGCTCAGGAGGTATGAACTATTAGATTTTCTCGGATCCTCTCTCCTTAAAATATTTAAAGGAGAAATACTAGTAAGTTTAACTAAATTTGGATAAACAAAACCAATGAGACAGATAAAAACGGTTAGGGATGAAATCCAAAGAGGCTTAAAACCTGGTGCAGGAAGATTTGTTGGGAAGTACTCCCTTAAAACCCCAGTGAAAGCTTCTTGTGTATACCAGCCCAATATTAAACCAAAGAAGATAGAGAAAATACCCAGTTCAATAAATATAAGAGAATATAAAGATCTGATTTCCCAAGAAGTTGATCCTAAGCTTTTTAAAATTGCGACGTATTCAATATGTCGCCTAGCAAATTTTTGAGAACTTATACCAACTGTAAAACCAGCCATAAGAACTGCTAATAATCCGCCCAGTAACAAAAAGTTTCCTGACCTTTCAATTGCTTTTCCGAGTGAGTCATTTGAGTCGGTAGCTTCTCTGATATCGTCTCCTGGTTGTTTAGCATTTTCTAGAATATTTTTTAATAATAAGATTTCATCTTTTTCACCAATATATAAGGAAGCAAATCTAACTCTACTTCCCGGTTGAATGACATTGGTACTAGCCAGATCCTCCATATTTATTATGGCCTTAGCTGCAAACGCAAATGAGTTAGAGGCTCTATCAGGCTCCGTAATAATGATGTGGCTGACAGAGAAATCAGCTTCTCCGATACTAACCGTTTCACCGATTTGCAAATCCAATATATCCATCAACCTACGATCAAGCCAAACTTGGCCTTTCCGAGGAGGATTTTTAACAATTTCGTTAAACGATTCTGATTGCAATTCCATCTCTCCAACCAAAGGATAATTTTTGTCTACGGCTTTAATTGAAGCTAGCTGTAAATTACCTTGAGAAGAAAGCATTGAAGCGAATTGAACCATTTCAGAAGTTTTTAAATTAAGTTTCTGTATCTTTTCGTACACTTCATCTTCAATAAGATCGTTGGATTCAAACTTTAAGTCTCCTCCCAGAAACTCTTGAGTTTCCATCATTAGAGCCTTCTCAAGTCGATCAGTGAATAAGGAAATACTAGATACGGTGGCAACAGCTAAAACTAAAGAAAAAAACATGATGATCAGCTGACCCGACTTAAGTTCTCGCCAGAACAGTTTAAGTGAAAGTCTATACGCCATAAGTCTAAGTTATTAAACCTTCTGAAAGTTCTACTTGGTCATCACATTTTTTCGCCAAATTGACATCGTGAGTGACCACCACTAAGGCATTCGTAGATTCTTGATTAACTTCAAATAGAAGTTCAGAAATTCTAGATCCAGTTTTATTATCTAGATTGCCAGTTGGTTCATCTACAAACAGAACCTTTGCATTGCAGGCAAAGGCTCTAGCTATTGCTACCCTTTGTTGCTCTCCACCTGAAAGTTGTCTGGGGTAATGATTAAGCCTGTTGTTTAACCCAACGCGGACAAGGTATTCGGTTGCTCTTTCTTTGGCTTCAGGATTTGATTTGAGTTCAGATGGAAGCATTACATTTTCTAAAGCAGTAAGACCAGGAAGTAACTCGAAAGATTGGAAAACAAAAGCCACATTTTCTTTCCTTACCTTAGCCCTCTCATCTTCATTTAGATCATGCAAAGGGTGATCATTGAGGAATACTTCTCCCGAAGTAGCAGAATCCAAACCAGCCAACAATCCCAATAAAGTTGACTTGCCAGATCCCGAAGGCCCAACAATAGCTAAAGATCTACCTTCTTCAAGTTCGAGGTTTATATTTTCTAATATAACCAGTTCTCCATCCGCGGAAGGGACCCTTTTTGTGAGATTACATGTTTTAATAATCATAAAAAATTCTAGATTATGTTAAAGAAATTCCTAAATTTATGGAGAAAGTACAATTTTATAGTAATTCTCTTGCCCATAGTGCTTTCCCAACAGACATTAGCTGAAGGTTCAAAGAGGTTACTCGTTCTTGGAGATAGTATAAGTGCAGGATACGGTGTTAGTGTAGACAGACAATGGACCCACATTCTTCAAAGAAAACTAGATTCATCGGGTAAAAATTTAAGAATAGTCAACGTAAGTTTGCCAGGAGAGACTACTGGCGGTGGCTTATCAAGAATACCGAGTTTGCTGAAATTCCATTCTCCAGATTACTTGTTAATAGAACTGGGAGGAAACGACGCTCTTAGAGGTTATCCCGTAGATAAGATTAAATTCAATTTGACAGAAATTTGTAAAAAGGCAGAAAAACAAAATGTTAAAATCATTTTAATGAAAATAAGAATTCCGCCTAATTATGGCAGAAATTACATGCAAGCTTTTGAAGCCATTTACACAGAAGTAGCTAAAGAATTAAACATTCAACTTGTGCCTTTCATGCTTAACAATGTAGCCTTGGACTCTGACTTAATGTTTCCCGATGGAATCCATCCCAATGAAAAGGCACAACCGTTAATTGCAGAAGATATTTTCAAGTGGGCTCAATCCCTCTGATTTATTTAGCTATTTTCTTAGAAAAATTGTATTTGTAACCAAATCAAGTAGCATGCACCTTTTTTTTAGGTCGAATGGAAAATAAATTAGAAATAGCTAAAGATTGGTTACCTAGATACACGGGTATGCCTTTAGATAAATTTGGTCATCACATTCTTTTAACAAACTTTTCTGATTATGTTGAGAATTTTGCTAACAGATTTAAGATTGATATTTTTGGAAATAAGAAGCCAATGCAGGCTGCCTCTAATTCTGATGGCCTAACAATCATTAATTATGGCATTGGGTCGCCTAATGCAGCAACAATAATGGACCTATTGGTTGCTTGTAATCCAAGGGGTGTACTTTTTCTTGGAAAGTGTGGAGGTTTAAAACGAAGAAGTGAAATAGGGAATTTCATTTTACCGATTGCCGCTATAAGAGGAGAAGGGACCAGTAATGAATATTTCCCACCCGAAGTACCTGCTTTGCCTTCATTCAAACTACACAAATTTGTATCGGATAAGATTATTGAAAGTGGTCAAGAATATAGAACTGGTGTGATTTTCACTACCAATAGAAGAGTTTGGGAACACGACAAAGCTTTTCTTAAAAGACTTAAGAAATCCACTTGTATAGCCATAGATATGGAAACCTCTACTATTTTTGTCGTAGGCCATTACAACGAAATTGCCAGAGGAGCATTATTATTAGTTTCCGATGTTCCCGTTACTCCAGACGGAGTCAAAACCGAAGAATCTGATAAAGGGGTAACAGAAGAATGGACCGATTTACACTTAGAGATAGGTATAAATGCGATGACCGAAATTGAGAAAAGTGGCGAACAAATTAGACATTTTAGGTACTAACTCTCTCAATATTTCTCTCCGTCTTCTCTGGGCTTAAAAAAATCTGCCATGTCGTTCATTGAAGGAGGGACCAGTTCCTTTCGAGATAAAATTTCTTCAAAATGATTTCTTAAATTATCATCCCAGGCTGGATGAGGAAGGATGTAGAAAACATTTTCCTTAATTGCCTTAAAAACGATTTCCGCTATTTCACTTGGTTCTTTGCCTTGTTTAAGTAATAAACTGAACATTTCAAGAGCCTGAGGGTCCGTTTCGGTTTGGTCTTCGACTCTTAAGTGCTGAGGCCTATTCCTTTCTGAATCAGTTATATTGGTATTGACAAAGCCTGGGCATAACACCGAAGCCCCTATTTTTAAATTTCTAGCAACAAGATCTCTATTCAAACTCTCAGCAAGGGCTAAAACAGCGTGCTTACTTACACCATAAGTTCCGGCTCCGGCTAATAGTCCTGCTAGAGAAGCAGTAGTAACTACATGGCCTTCTTCTCCATGCTCAATCATGTGAGGAAGAAAAGCTTGAATCCCGTAAAGGACTCCATAAAAATTGACTCCCAATGTCCAATCCCAGTCTTCTTTCTCGACTTCCCAAATACCCTTATTTCCAGAATTTGCTCCAATACCAGCGTTGTTACAAAGGATATGAATATTGCCATACTCGTCATTTGCTCGAGTAAAAAGGTCACTTACGGATTCCTGAATAAGGACATCTGTCTTTACCCCAATGACCCTATGTTGATACTGTTGCAACTGTTTGACCGCTTTGTCGAGAGCTTCTTCTTCAACATCTGCTAACACTACTTGCATCTTTTCTTGAGCCAACCTTTCAGCTAACCCATAACCAATTCCACTTGCAGCTCCAGTAACTACCGCAGTTTTTCCTTCAAAATCATGCATAGTTTAATCCTCTAATATTTTTATCTTCTTTGTATTTAGTTCATAATCTTAGTCTTATAAAACTAGTAAATAAATGAAAAAACCTGTATTTAAATTATTTATTTTTCTCTTATTAAACCTTTCTGCAAGTAGCTACCTGTTAGCAGAACCAGAAGTGCCTTGGCCTGCAACACTTAGCATTCCTGATCCGGTACCAGATAATTGCATCACTTCCCCTCGGAAGGGTACTGTGGACCTTAAATGTGATGACTTGCTATTTACTCTTCATGTGCCTGAAGTTTGTTTAAAGAAGGCCTGCGGTTTAATTGTCGATATACATGGATATATGATGACAGCTGACTTGCAGAATTATTACACCGACCTAGCTAAACGAGGAGGAAATGAAGGCTATATAGTCATACAACCAACCGCCAATAAAGGTTCTTACGGCAGATCTTGGGAATACAGAGTTGATAATGTTTCTAAAATTTTTTCTTTTATGACTCGTGTCAAGAAAGTATTCCATGTAATGGATGAAAGAGTTCATGTAACAGGATTTTCACAGGGCTCATGGATGAGTTGGAGGTTTGTCTGTGATTATGCAG
>Ga0066376_10005382_pt1 | contig 10876 bp, 10 predicted proteins | sample Knorr_S15_td_Bot_FD_77009 | JGI IMG/M metagenome (GOLD analysis project Ga0066376, IMG submission 77009) | Marine microbial communities from Southern Atlantic Ocean transect - Knorr_S15_td_Bottom_ad_5009_LV_A | ecosystem: Environmental > Aquatic > Marine > Oceanic | place: Southern Atlantic... | reverse complement strand
GGAACGCTCGAGTCGCGGCGGTGATCTCGGCGTAGAGCAGCGCGACCCGGTCCATACGGCCCTCCCGAGCGTCGGACTGAATCGATGCGTAGTCGATGGCTCCCATCTTCTTCCCCTCCTCCCAACTCCAGTGATCGCAACGAGTTACGCCTGAAATATATGAGGGGGTTTTCCACACTCCTGAGTGGCTCGGAGACGGCCAAACAGGGCCTCGGAGGTCAAACGCTGAGGGCCGGGGCCACCACAGACGCCAGGCGCGAATCCAGCGGACCGAGGCCGCATCGCCCACCCAGGGCCCGGACCACACCGACTACACAACGCCAAATCCTGTCCATGTCAGAATGGGACAGATCGATGCGAGATCTGGGCGCTTCGAGTCAGGATCGTCGAGGGGGGCGCGGCGAAAGTGGCGCTGCGGAGGTGGCCCGGATCATCAGCGCGGCGCGGGGTACGTCGTCACCTCCAGTTTCAGCTGAAACTGGACAGCCTCAAGGGCGCACGGGCGAAGCCCGCCCAAGTGGATACTGCAAGACCATCGAGTGAAGCGAGACGAAACTGGACAGACTTGGGATGAGCCCCAGCCCGAGGGCGCCATCGCTGCGTGAAAATACGCCATCCCACTTCTGTACCGGTGTACCGGTGTACCGGTGTACGAGTGCGCCGACCCTCCCGCCCTACCGCCGCTCGAGGGACAGCCCCGCAAGCAGCCACGTGTTCGGGTCCAGCTCCACTGCCGTCACCCGACCCTCCACGCCAATCGCGAACTGCTGGGACTTCGTGGTCATCTCGACGCGTTCGACGCGTACGGCCCCGTCCGGGCCGGTAATTCCGATGTCGAGTCCGACTCGGTACGCGTCACCGGGCTGCGTCTGGGTCAGTTCCAACACCAGTCGCTCCGACCCTGCGCCCTGCTCCCACGTCCCCTCGATCATGGGCGAGGAGCCCGCGCGCCTGAGCCACTGATCGAAGAACCACTGCAGCTCTTGGCCGGAGACCTCTTCCATGACCTGCTGCAGGTCATCGGTTGAAGCCGTGCCATTCTGGTATCGGGCGTAATACTCCCGGATGCCCTCCCAAAACGTGTCCGTGCCGATCTGTCCGCGGAGAACATGGAGGACCCATCCGCCCTTCGTGTACTGCAGTCCGTTAAAGATCCCGCTCATGTCGTCGAGGTTCGGATGGATCACCGCTGCCTCGGGGCGCCTCTCTTCCGCAGCGAATATCGACGTGCGATTTCGCTGTAGGCCCGCGACGAAGGCGTCGCGACCACGGTAGTGCTCGGTGGTCAGGAGCGTGAAGTACGTCGCGAAACCCTCACTGAGCCACACGTCGTTCCAGTCGCTCTCCGTGACGGAATTGCCCCACCACTGGTGCGCGATCTCATGGGCCACCAGACCGGTAGCGGGCTCCATCGAAACCGACCGCTCACCGTAGAAGATCGCGCTGGCGTGCTCCATACCCCCGCCCATTCCCGACGCCTCGACGTTCGCCAGCTTCTCGTAGGAGTAGGGGCCGATGTGCGATGTGTAGAAGTCGTACGCCTGGCGCACTGGGACCTCGAACGTCGCGATGCCTTCCTCACGCTCCTGATGATTGACCCAAGTCTGCAGGGCGATGCCGTCCACGTAGGCGAACGTACGTGAGGTGAAGCGGGCCACGCCGAGCGCGTTGAGCCAGGTCGATATCGGCACGGACTGCTTCCAGTGCGTGCGCCGGGTCCCGTCTGCCAGATCGTTCTCTTCGATGAGGAGACCGTTCGCCACGACCTGATAGTGATCCGGGGCGATGACGATGAACTCACTGGTCGCCTTGTCCGCCGGGTGATCGATCACCGGCATCCACTGCCGGGCCTCATCGGGCCAATTGGTACTGAAGAACGACCGTTCCCCGTGACGGTTTTCGCCGATCCAGAGCCCGGCGCCAGCGACGCCTCGGTAACGGACCGTGAACCGACGTCGCTCCCCGCGAGGTGGCGCCTCGGAGAGCGTGAGCGTGAGGCGATCGTCCTCGTGAACGAACGAGACGTCCCGCCCACGCATGGTCACTGACTGGACGACCATCCCCTTCCCGTCGCTGTCCGAAGTCAGTGAGGTCAGGTCCAAGAAGAGGCTCGTGACGCCGGCCTGCACGAACCGAAGATCGGCCACCGACTCCACGATGATCTCGTCCGTTTCGTCGCTGAGCGTGATGTCGAACGCATAGTGGATCGCATCGATCCCTGGCTGCCTGGGATAGGTGTCCGGAGCTGGTCCCACCGCGCCGACCAGGAGAGCGAGCAGTGTGAAGGAGGCGATAGGGGTCAGGCGTCGCATGTGTTCTCCATCTGGGCCCATTGATTCAACTCTTCTTCTTACGCTTTCGCGGCTTCGGCTCAGGCAGCTCCGCGAGCGTGACTCTCACCAGCTCACTGAGCCATTTGGAATCCTCGATCCGATCTCCGATCAGGAGACTCGGCTTGGCGCCCGGATAGGGTGGTGCTTCCACCACCTTCCCGATGTACGCGCGACCGGCTTCAGTCGGCTTGATGAACAGTTGGTCGTCGCAGATCAGACCGAAGAACTTGCCACCACCCCAGAGTCCATACTCACCGAACATCTTCTTGAAGGTGACTTCGCAGTCCGCCTCGACTTGGTCCGCCACGTATTCGACGAAGCTCAGTTCAGATGCCATGGGCCCAACCTCCGCGGCGGCGTGTGGGGGCACAAGACTTCTCGTGACGGGCGGTCGCCCGCGAGGTCGCGGACGGGCGAGGAGCAGTCTGGCCTCAGCGCGTCGCAGAGCCCTCGATCCAAAACCGCGGACCTGGCCCGCGACGGGCCACGCGGTCGCCAGGGTTTGCAAGACTGCAGCGACTGAGTGAGAGGCACCCGCACCCGATGCACTCAGCCAGCCCACCCTTGAGCCGCTCGAGCTCCGCGATCCTCTCGTCGACACGCGCCCTCCATTGTCTCGACAGCCGTGACCACTCGCGGCCACTCGGCGCACCCTCTGAAGGGAGCTTCGCGAGCTCCGCGCCGATCTCGTCGAGCGTGAGGCCGATGCGTTGGGCGAAGACGATGAACGCGATTCGTCGGAGCACCGCCCGCGGATAGCGGCGGTGGCCCGACCCTTCCCGCTGGGACCGGATCAGACCTCGGTCTTCGTAATAGCGCAGTGCCGACGCGGCCACTCCGCTGCGCCGTGCGACCTCACTGATCGTGATCAAGCCAGCCATGACGGAAATGTAGATGAGTATGCCCTTGACTTCAAGTTAACTTGAACTTGTAGCTTGATCGAAGATGGAAGTGGATACCACAAGAAGCGGGACACACTGACATGGAGGACATGATGACTTCCACCGACACTTCGATACTCCGTGGCCTTCGCGTCGCGGTCACGGGCGGCACATCCGGCCTAGGCCTGGCACTGGTCGCGACGCTCAACAATCACGGGGCGAACGTCGCGTTCGTCGCTCGGCACGGCGATCGCGTGCGGGAGGTGGCGAGAGAGCACACAGGCACCCATGGGATTCAGGGCGACGTGTCTCTCAAGGACGATATCTACCCGATCGCGATGCAGATCACGGCAGCGCTGGGCGGCCTAGACGTGCTCATCAACAATGCGTCGACGCTCGGGCCGGTCCCGCTCGCCCTGCTCGCTGATACCGACTGCGAAGACCTCGAGGCGGCGCTCGCCACGAACGTGGTCGGCCCGTTTCGTCTCACCAAAGCCCTGCTCGGAGCCCTGGGAGCTTCCGCCCGCGAGGATCGACCTGCCCAGGTCATCAACATCAGCAGCGGTGCCGCAGTGACCCCTTAGAGCTGGGGAGCGTACGGGGCGAGCAAGGCAGCACTCCTACACATGAGCAAGATCTGGGATGAGGAGCTTCGGCCCCACGGAGTACGTGTGTTGTCGATCGACCCGGGTGACATGGACATGCCACTGCACGCTCTCGCCATCCCAGACGCCGACTCAGCGGATCTGAAGCAGCCGGGTGAAAGCGCCTTGGAAGTGGTCGCCCTCATCGAAGCGTCCATGACCGGCGTTGCCGCCGTCGTATGAACGCCGCCACGAGTCCCGTGCAGACGCCACCCTTTGCCCGGCTGCTGACCGTTGATGCGGATGGGGGCATCGATGACGAGCCTAGGACGCGGTTGGCGTATCACTTTTCTCCCGGCGACCTGGTGGTCGCAAACGATGCGGCGACGTTGCCGGCGAGCCTAGACGGCATCCACGAGCCCACTGGAAGGGCGATCGAGATCCGACTGGCCGGTCGACCGTCTCTAGCTGTGGACGACGTGTACAGCTTCACCGCGGTCATCTTCGGCGCCGGCGATCATCGAACGCGTACGGAACACCGCGACGCACCACCCCCCGTCCGGGTCGGTGATGCCCTGACGCTCGGCCCACTGCGGGCCAGTATCAGCAAGGTGCTCGGTCACCCCCGGCTGGTGGGGCTGCGCTTCTCGGGCACGCCTGACGAGATCTGGGGCGGGATTGCCAGACACGGCAAGCCGATCCAGTACGCGCACATTCACGCGACGCTCGAGATGTGGGACGCCTGGACCCGGGTGGCATCCCTGCCCGTCGCGTTCGAGCCCCCATCCGCCGGTTTCGTGATCGACTGGGCCTTTCTCCAGGCACTTCATGCACGAGGCGTCGGCTTCGCGACCCTGACACACGCGGCCGGGATCTCGTCGACGGGAGATGAAGCGCTCGACGCGAGGTTGCCTCTGGACGAGGCGTACCACATCCCCGAAGCAACGAGCCGGGCCATCTCGCAGACGCGGGCGCGCGGAGGCCGCGTGGTGGCGATCGGCACGACGGTCACGCGTGCGCTCGAGCACGTCGCGTCGGATGCGGGCGAGGCACGCCCGGGTGCGGGTCTCGCCACACAGCGCATCGGCCCGCACAGCCGACTCCGCGTGGTGGACGCGCTCGTCAGCGGAACGCACGAAGCCGGTGAGAGCCACTACGAGCTCCTGCGCGCATTCGTCGATGACTCGGTGCTACTGCGCATGAGCCACTCGCTGGACCAGAGCGGCTATCGGTCACACGAGTTCGGAGACTCGGTGCTCATCATGCGCGGGAGCGACTCGCGGCAGGCACGCCCGCAACGGGACTACCGACCCTACTCCATCGCGAAGTCTTCGAACCTCTCGTTACCTATGCGATAGCTCCGCCAATCCTCGTAGTCGAAGTGCCACCACTCGGCCTCGTACACGGCGAAGCCCTGCACCTCCATGGCCTCCCGAAGCAGCTCTCGATGCCAGCGCTGCCGGGCCGTGCCGCCGGGGTAGTCCGGGTAGGAACGAGGAGACATCTCGTCATAACCACCGGTCATCACGATGACTTCACCGGTCTCCAAGTCGTAGAGGGTGAGATCGACCGCGCACCCACGGTTATGACGTGATCCGTTGGCAGGATTCGCCACGAAGATTCTCAGCTCTTCGGGCGTCGCGTCCCAGAACATCTTGGTCACGTACCACGGGCGGTATCCGTCGTGCACCAGCAGACCGTAGCCGCGTTCACCGAGCCACGCCTGTGCGCGCACCAGGGCCTCCGCAGCCGGCCGTTGCAGAAAGGCTCTGGGCTGGGAGTAGAAGACCTCGCCCATGAAGTTGTTCGTGGTCGCGTACCGAACATCCAACCCGATCGTCGAGTCCAGCGACACCAATTCGACGAGGTCGGACGGACGGAAGTCCCCCTCCTCGACGGGAGGAGACGCCCCCAGCGCCTCGACCAAGAGCTCATCCGGCGGGCGTATCGGCTTGATCTGGAACGTGCCTCCGTCCTCGGCTCCCAGCGATATGCGGTCGAAGGTTCGCTCTGCCATGGACACGCTCTCGGCTCGGCCGCCCTGGCCGGTTTGAAACGCGACGGGCTCGTCGGTTCCGGCGTCAAACGTGCCGTCCGCCGCTTCCGTCAGCGCGAGCCGATCCCCGCCCCAGAACAGGAGCGCGAGCTCCCCGTCGTCCTCCAGAATCGAGATCGTGTCGGGTCCGTCCAGGTACTCACCGATGAGTAGGCGCCAAGAGTCCCGCACATCCGTGGGGGGCCCGGCCTGCTCGATGAGGGCGCCGCTTTGCTCGACGCTCGGCGCGCCCTCACCTGAGCAACCGACGGCCAGGCACGACGCAACCAGAAGTGCGCGAATTCCAACAGGGCGATTTTTCATCCAGGAATCCTCTGCACATGAGCCGATCGGGGCAATGCGAATGGCGATCACCAGGGTCAGCGTGCATCTTCGGCGCGGCGATTCCGAGCAACTGATCGAGGGACGATGAGCCAGACCGAGCCAGACGGGACCGCCCTCCGCCGAGGACTGATCATCGTGGCGCTCATGGCCGCGGGCGAATCGGTGTTCCTGCTCCCGTTCGTTCTGGCGCGGGTGTTTCGCCCCACGTTCCTCGACGTGTTCGGCGTCACCAACCTCCAGCTCGGGACCGCGTTCTCGGTGTACGGCATCGTCGCCATGATCGCCTACTTCGCCGGAGGACCGCTGGCGGATCGGTTCCCCGCTCGGCGACTCATGTCCGCCGCACTGGTGGCCACGGGCCTCGGCGGCGTCGTCCTGGCGGGAATCCCGTCGCTTCAGGTGATGAACATCCTATGGGGGGTCTGGGGGCTCACGACGATCCTCCTTTTCTGGGCCGCGATGCTCAGGGCGACCCGCGAGTGGGGCGGCGCGTCCAGCCAGGGTAAGGCCTACGGCCTGCTCGATGGTGGGAGGGGCCTTCTGGCGGCGCTGATGGCGACGGCCACCGTCCTCATCTTCGCCGCACTTCTGCCGAGTGACGTTGCGGCGGCAACCCCGGAGCAGCGTGCCGATGCGTTCCGCGCGGTCATCTGGGTCTTCACCGGATTCACGCTCGCGATCGCACTGCTGGTGTGGGTCGTCGTGCCCGACAAGTCACCCCAGGCCGACAGCGAAGGTCGGCCGAAGCTCTCCGTCGACGGCATTCTTCGGGTGAGTCGCATGCCCGTCGTGTGGTTGCAGGCCGTGATCGTGGTATGCGCCTACGTCGGCTACAAGGCGACGGACGACTTCTCGCTCTTGGCCCGCGATGCGCTCGGTTTCGACGAAGTCCAGGCCTCGGCGATCGGCACTCTGTCCTTCTGGATCCGCGCCGTCGTCGCTGTCGGCGCCGGCTACCTGGGGGACCGTATCGATTCCTCGAGAGTCATCGCCTGGGGCTTCGCGATCCTCATCGCCGGAAGCCTCCTGATCGCCTCGGGAATGCTCGTACCGGGAGTGGCCTGGATGATGATCACGGTCATCGCCGCGACGAGCGTCGGCGTCTACGCGCTCAGAGGCGTCTACTTCGCCCTTCTGGCGGAGGGCGCTGTGCCCCTGGCCTTCACGGGAAGCGCGATCGGCGTGGTCTCGTTCATCGGATTCACCCCGGATGTCTTCATGGGGCCGCTCATGGGGGTACTGCTGGACAACAACCCCGGCGTCCTGGGCCACCAGTACGTCTTCGCATCGGTCGCTGTGTTCGGGACGATAGGGCTGATCGCAACGGTCGTGTTCCGCAGCGTCACCAAGCGGGCCTGAAGAGAATCACCGCCGCCCCGGAGTGGCGGCCGGAGGCCCCGGCTCCGGCTCAGAAGAACCTGCGAAACGCGAGCAGCATGTAGTCGTCCCGCCGCAGGTCGTAGAGGAAATCGCCCGGCGCGAAGCCGACGAACGCACGCACCTGGAGGTCGACCGTCCAGTTGTTCGTGAGCCGCCGTGACCGAGTGGTCAACAATCCACGATCGAGCCCAGATACTCCCGGTCCCACGCCGCGATCATGCTCTCCAACTCCGAGTAGGGGCCGGGCGTATAAGCGAGGGAAGAGATGCCCTGCTGGGATCGAGCACTGACGTCCCAATCCTGTTTGTTGGTCATGTTCCAGAACTCGATCGCGCCGCTCGGGTCGAAGCCCGGCTCCGACATCGCATCGGGATGGAAGAGCCAGTCACAGATGACCCTCGTTTGGTTCGTGGCCAGGCGCTCGAGCCGGTGGATGAGCACGTAGTCGGGGTGCAGACTCAGCAGCATATTCGGATAGATCGTGTAGTACTGGACGCAGTTGAGCTCTTCGCCACTCAGGTCCCCCAGAGGTGATGCGCACCGCTGGCCGCTCATGGTCATGCTCCCTCCATCGATCGCCATGCGCATGGGCCCCCCGAGAAACGGCCCTTCCTCCAGGTCGTTCAAAGCGTTCCTGAAAGGGGTGAGCCGGTTCAGCACAGGGTGGAGGTTCGGGCAGTGGTAACACTCCGAGTAGTTCTGGCAGACCAGTTTCCAATTGGCTGGGACCTCGTACGTAACGCTGTGCGCGATCTCCAACTCGTCGATCGTCCATGAGCCGAACTTGTCGATGAGGGGCGCATATGCCTCCTCGAAAGGCTCGACGTCCATGGCGAGGTTGATGAAGACGCAGCCCTCCCACGTCGCTACGGCCACAGACTTGAGAGGGTAGTCTTCCTGGCGAAACGACTCTACCTCGTCCATGAGCGGCGCGCCGATGAGCGCTCCGTCGAGCCCGTACGTCCAGGCGTGATAGGGGCACTGGATCGACTTGGAGAGCTGGCCCTCGGGCTCCGCGATCAGACGTGTTCCTCGGTGCCGGCACACGTTGTGATGTGCACGAAGCTCCCCCACCCCATCGCGGAGCACGATGACGCTCTCCGTCTCGATCTCACGCAGGAAGTAGCTCCCGGGGCCATTAAGCGATGTCTCGCGCCCCGCATAGAGCCAGCGTTTGAAGAAGACCTTCTGCGTCTCGGCATCATAGATGTCGCTACCCGCGTAGTACCTGCGGGCGAGGGTCTTCGCATCCTGTGCGGTGCGGGTGGGCGCGCCTCTCACCCATCCCCACCTGGCGGCGGGATCAGCCTCGGCTGTGGGTCGAGCGGAACGAGGTTCCGACCTCTCAGGGCCGGATGGTCGCCCGCTATGTACGTCGCGCGAAATACGGCGTAGGGGTTGGCCCCGATCGCGGCGCCGCCTTGGGGGGTCGCAACATCGCCAGACGTCGGCGACCAGAACTCCCAGACGATCTCCCCGTCGGTGGTCACTTCGAAGAAGCGTCCCTGGGGCCCCGAGGTGATCAGGGTGTTGCCCCCCGCGAGCCGGTGCGCTCCGGAGATGAACGAGCCGTAGAAGTTAGGCGGATCAGGTGCGGTATAGGTCCAGTTCGTTTCCTTCGGTCCGAACGCCTCTCCGTCTTCTATGACGTATCGGCCCGACGCGTCGGTCGGGGCGACGAACTCGTAGACGGACGAAAAGGTCCCACCCGGCCTGACGTTGTCGTTGTTGAATACCGTGAAGTTGCCCGCACCTGGCATCCCCTCCGGTACCCAGCGGATATCGTGCTGACCGAAGAGGATCTGGTCGGCCTCCGTGCCTTGCCCGTACACCTGCGGATTCCCCCAGCGGTAGAGCAAGTCACCTCCGCGGCCCCAGCGACCTCCCGTGCTGCCACGGGCCTCCGCCGTGGTGGTGCTGTGGTCGATGACCCAGATCTCGCTGAAGACGCGCGGGCTCAGAACGATCTGATCCAAATCGGCGTTGTACGCGATCGCGTTGGTATGCATGAGGTCCGACGACGGGTTGTGACCGTCGCCTTCCGGCACGTATCCGAGCTCACGATACCGTGCGATATCGTCCTGCGTGACGTCGCCCGGAACCCGGCGACCGGCATTGACGTCGACTAACTCGGGGTGGGCCGCCGGGTCAGCGAAATTGCCCGCACTGTCATCGTAGTCTTGGATCATATGGTCCCAGGCGTGCCACTCCCACACGACCCGGCCGCCGGTGGAGCCCTGGGGCTCGATCTCGACGATCATATCGGGCCATAGGCCACGCTCGGGGGTCATCTCCTCGCGGTACCCCATCTGACGCGCCTCTTCACGCGACTTCGCTTCCCATGCGATGGCCAGGATGTTGCCGTTTGGCAGAAGCGCGGTGTCGTGATGCAGAAGGTGCTCTTCCGTGGCGAACCGGAAGTCCCAGACGATTTCGCCATCCCATGTGAACTCCTGAAGCCTGCCGCCCTGTCCGCCGCCTCTGAATACCTCGACCTCCGGTATCTTGCCGCCCCGGAGCAGGTTGCCGTTGTCGAGCAGATAGACGGACCCGGTGGGGGCGTACTCGCTCTCCCAAGTGTGAACGACGTCCCCGCTGCCCGCCTCGATCATATAGGTGGTCGACGATATGAGGGGCGTGTAGTAGACGTATCCGGGCGCTTCCCCGGGCGGGCTCACCAGGAGTCCGCGCGGCACATCAGACGTGCCGCAGGCCGCCAGCAACGCGCATGCGGTGATCAGGACGAGGCCTGGGCGGCGCGGCCCGAAGCGGGAGGGTGGTGGTCTTCTCATTGGAGTAGGCCTCCACGGCCGAAACGATTTTCTGTATGAGCGTGTTGCTGAACGGCCAGAGCCAACTGCTCGAGACGGTAGTTGCTGGACATCGGCTGGGCCAGGACGAGCATCCAGGCCGCCGCCACGACGATCGAGCCGGCGAGACGCACCGCGGGTTCGCGCGTTGTCGAAACCGGTGTATCGTATTGCGCGGTCGCACGAGGCGATCGCGCCTGGCGAGCCGTGAGGTCCGAGAATGTCGCTGGTTCAGATCCGAAAGCTGGTCGTGAGCGTCGAAACCGTCCTGCACGACGGCGGCGCAGTCATCGATCCGCCGCTGCTGGTCGGCACTGCCGCCGCGGTCGTCAGGAATCCGTACGCCGGCCACCATGAGGGAAACCTCTTGCCCATGATGGCCGAGCTGAAGTCGCTCGGTCGGCGGCTCGCCGCCGATCTCGTGGACGCGCTCGGCGGCGATCCAGCCGTCATCGAAGCGTACGGCAAGGGCGCCATCGTCGGGGTGAACGGTGAACTCGAGCACGGG
>Ga0066376_10005381_pt1 | contig 10878 bp, 11 predicted proteins | sample Knorr_S15_td_Bot_FD_77009 | JGI IMG/M metagenome (GOLD analysis project Ga0066376, IMG submission 77009) | Marine microbial communities from Southern Atlantic Ocean transect - Knorr_S15_td_Bottom_ad_5009_LV_A | ecosystem: Environmental > Aquatic > Marine > Oceanic | place: Southern Atlantic... | reverse complement strand
TCTCGGTTCAATCTGAGCTTGCGCGATGTCGAAGAGCTTTTGGCCGAGCGCGGCGTTGAAGTCTCCTATGAAACTGTTCAGAGATGGGTAATCCGGTTCGGGCCGCATTTACTCGACGCCTCAGGCGCGACCGACCAAAAGCACATCCGCAATGGCATCTCGACGAGATGTACGCTTCGATCGGTGGTCGCTGGATGTATCTGTGGCGGGCCACCGACCAGAATGGCGAAGTTCTCGATGTCCTCGTCCAGGCCAAGCGAGACAAGCGTGCTGCGCTTAAGTTGATGCGCAAACTATTGAGGAAACACGGTCTCGCGCCACGAACTATCGTTACCGACAAATGGCGAGCCTATGGGGCAGAATTTCGTGATTTGGGTCTCAACGCCAGGCATCATCTGTTCGTCGGATGTTGACCCGCCACAGGTACATCTTGCGTGCCTCCGATGGTTACACAACTTCGCCCGGATGCCAGACGTCAAAAGCAGGGTCACGGCGTATGCGGGTCCGGCGGGCATGGGCTTGCCCTAATTTCAACCCCTAGGCGGGAAGTGAATTATCGCCGGCTAATCGCGGTCGAACTGGCCTGAACGCACCGCCGCGGCAATGAAATTCCAGATCAGCCGCCCCGCGGTCAGCGACGTGATGCCGTTGACGTCGCGCTTCGGTTGAATCTCCACGATGTCCATGCCCATGACCCGGCCCTTGGCGAACAGGCCGTGGATTAACTTGAGCATCTGCACATAAGTCACGCCGCCCGGCGCGGGCGCTGCGACCGCCGGCATCTCGGTCGGGTCCATACCGTCGGCATCGATCGTCAGATAATAATTACCGCCGTCGGGTATGCGGTCGAGCACCGCGTTCATGCCGATGTCGTGAAGCTCGTACGCCGTGATCAGGTCAGAGCCGTAGGCCAGTGCGTCACGCACCTCGCCCTCACGAGCGCTGCCCTGAGCGCGCAGGCCAATCTGCACGATGCGGTCGAACCAGTCGAGCTCGGCGGCGCGGCGGATCGGGCTCGAATAGCCTTCGCGCGCGCCGTTGACCTCGTCGCGCCAGTCAAGGTGCGCGTCGATATGCACCAGGGTAATCGGCCCATGGTCCTCAAGCGCCCTGAACACCGGGATCGGTATCCCGTGATCGCCGCCCAGCGTGACCAGCATGGCGCCCTTGGCGAAGACCTGGCGTGCCGCCGCCTCGGCGTGTCGGTAATGGGCCGAAAGATCGCGCGCTTCGCCCGGCGCGTCGCCGATATCGACGACGCGGATGTCGTCCCGCTCGTCGAACAGCAGGCCGCCGATGTCGAAGTCCCAGCGGTCGAGATTGAGGGATATTCGCGCCGATTCGCGGCGGATCGCGGTCGGCGCGTTGGTCTGATCGTTGGTCACCTCGTCAATGGTGTAGGGATCGCTGTAGGCGATACCCATGATCGCTATATGGGCGTCGAGGGAGTCGAGATCGGTGACCAGCGGGAAGTTCATAAAAGTGCGCATCTCCTCGCGTGGCGCGACGGTGTGGTTCCCGGTCATTCTAGTATCCTCCATGATTGATTTGTGTGCCGTGTCATGTCTGAAGCCGCTACTCGGTATCCCCTATTCGGCCAGATCGTCGGCGATGATGTAGAGGCAATCACCGAGCCGCGTCATCGGCAACGGCCGGTGGCAGATAATGGTGCCCGGCCGGGGCGCCTCGATCACTGCAGCCGCCCGGTCGGGCTGTCGTGGGTTGTGGAGCCGCCCGAGAGGTTGGCCGCGCGCGACGTTGTCCTCGAGCGCCACCAGGGGCTCGAAAATGCCGTCGTCTGGACTGAGCACCAGGCAATCGAGGTCGGGCGTCGCCATCATGCGCGTCGGCGGCCGGCCCATGGCCTCGGGCGTAACGATCGGCGCATCGAGTATACCGGCGAAGGCAAGGACGTTGCGGATGCCCGTCTCGGTGATCTCGACGGTCCTTGGCGTTACCCGGCCGCCGCCGCCGAGTTCGGCCGCGACGACGATCTTGCCGCGAATTTCGGCATTCCATTCGAGCAGCCCGTCGGGTTCCTGATCCACCGAAAACAGCGCCACCGGCGCGCCGAACGCCTTCATGCAGTCAAGGCTTCGGGCGTTGCGCGCCTCGTCGTCGGTGCGATGCATCATGGTCAGCGGCACGTATTCCAGGCTGGTGCCGCCGGCGTGCAGGTCGCTGACAAAATCGACGTGCGGGAAGATGCCGCGCACGATGAAATCAGCGAGGGCCTCGCTGAAATTGCCGAGTCGTTGGCCCGGGAATACCCGGTTGAGGTTGCTGCCGTCGATCGGCGAGAGGCGGCTGGCGGCGAGCACCGCCTGGAGATTCAGGCAAGGAATGATGACGATGAGGCCGTTGACGGCGTCCGCCTCGAGCTCCCGCGCCACCTTCATGAGCGCGATCGGCCCTTCGTATTCGTCGCCATGGACGCCGCCGGTCAGTAAATAGCCCGGGCCGCTGCCGTTGCGGATCACGACTATGGGGATCATTTCGGCGCCATAGCCCGAGCGCTGGGTCGAGTTCGGCGCGATCAGATGGCCGTACCGCTTGCCGTTGCCGTCGAGCGACACCGTTGACTGGATGCGCGAGTCTTCAAGCATGGCTACGATCTCCAGAATTTGACGTAACCATGACAATGCATGTTAATTTGATTAAATGTAACCGACCAAACTGCACCGTTACAGATTGTTCATCAATGCGAGGGGAGATGGCCACCACATTCGAGATCGAGGCCGAGCCATTGACCGCCGAGGCCTTCGCGCCCTACGGTCAACTTATCACCGCACTCGACGGCGCGGCCGATTATGCGCGGCCGCTGCTCGATATCTGGCATCTCGACTTTCGGGCCGATGCGCCGGCCCGAATCCAGATTATGCGCTATCACGAACAGCCGATGACCTTCAGCCGGCTGGAACGCCACACCCATGTCACCGAGGGCCGCATTCCGCTCGCTGGCGCCTGTGCCGTGTTGGCGGTCGCCGGCGTCACCGGCGCCGCGCCGGACGATGGGCCCGATCCGTCCTCGGTGCGCGCGTTTCGCTTTGATGGAAACTGCGGCCTCCTCTTCGCACCGGGTGTCTGGCACTCACTCGATTGCTTTCCTGTCGCTATGCCCCACGCTGATTTCGTTCTTCTGAGCGATCACAAGACAGAGGATGAGATCGAGGCCTGGACCCGGCCGACGAGCGGCGAACGGACCCACGTGGTCGACTACGCGCCGCGCGGCATCGAATTTTGCTTTATCGGCTGCTGAGCGCAGCCAACTAGGAGTAGACATGTCCCGACTCACCGATTGCAGCAGCCCCTACGACCGCATCGTCAACACCAACATGGCCGGTCGCCGTATCGAGATTAATGACATGACGCTCGAGGGCGACTGCGAGGAGATGGCGGGCATCCACCTCACGCGCGACGACAAGATTCGCATCGCCGAGGCGCTGGCCGAGGCCGGCGTGCACCGAATCTCGGTGCTCGGCAACTCGCCGACGCCGACGCCTGAGGAGATCGACGATGTGCGCGAAATCGCGCGCCGCAATTTCATGCCGCCGCTTTGCGCCTTTGTAAAATCGCCCTTCGAGATCGACGTCGCGGCGGACCTCGGCCTGTGGGGCGTGGTCATCCTAATTTCAGTCAACGAGCGGTTTTTCGGTGACGGACAGAGCGGCGATACGGTGATCGAGACGGCGCGGTCGCTCGCCGGACAGGCTAGATCGAAGGGTCTTCATGTGGCGCTGATGGCGATGGATTCAACACGCGCGCGGCCCGATTACCTGCGTCGCTTCGTTGCCGAAACCGAGGCCGATTGGGACGAACTCGTGGTCTGCGATTCGATCGGTGTCGTCTCGCCCTGGGGGTTCGAGCATCTCGTCGCGACCGTGCGCAGTTGGACCGACAAGCCGCTACAGGTGCATTGCCACAACAACACCTCGATGGCGGTCGCAAACGCCATGGCCGCGGTTCGCGGCGGCGCCACGGTGATCCACGCGACGGTCAACGGCCTTGGCGAATTCGCCGGCCAGGTGCCTCTTGAGGAACTCGCGGTGTCGCTTGGCATTCACTTCGGCATCGACTGCGGCCTGGACCTGGAACGGCTCACCGGCCTGTCCCAGCTCGTCGCCGAGGCCGCCGACGTACCGCTGCCGGTCAACAAGCCGGTCACCGGACCGGCGGCATTCGCCGTTCCCGAGACCGAAGAAATCCAGGAGGCGTTCTTCGGCCCCGCCCGCGAGGGCCGGCTCGACGAGGTGCTGACCTTCCCGCCGGGCCTGGTGGGCAACGCCGCGCAAATGTCGATCGGGCGCAAGTGCAGCACCTGGACGGTGGCCTACGGGCTGTTGTGCATGGACCTCGAGGCCGATCAATCGACGCTCGAGACCATCGCCAGCCACGTGCGCACCCATGCCATGGAACAGTCCGGCTATTACCTGATGACGCAGGACGAATTCGCCGAGTTGGTGCGGCGAGGGGGCTTTCCGGTGATGCCTACGTCTGTGTAAGGCGCAGGTCATGTATGTCGTCCCGACGCTTGACTCGGAGCGACAGTGATGTGTTTATATTTGCCAGCATCCACAAAGTTTGAACGGTAAAGATTTTAACATCCCGCGATCTGATTAGGCGGGTGATATCAAAAAGGGGGAATTTCAGAGGATGACAAACCAATCATTTAGAGTCGGATTCGCAGCTTTCACCATAATAGCCGTACTTAGCGCGATGCCGGCGATTGCCGGTGAAACCTTCGACAGAATCAGGGCGACCAACAAGGTCGTTGTCGGCACCGAAGCGGCGTTCCCACCCTTCGAATTTATCGAGGATGGCAAGATCGTCGGCTACGGCAAGGACCTCCTGACCTATATCATCAAAGATATGGGCGTCGAGCTTGAGCAGCTCGATCTGCCGTGGCAGGGCATCCTGCCGGGCCTGCTGGCCAAAAAGTTCGACTTTGTCGCGACGACGGTCAGCGTGCGGCCGGAACGGGTAACGAAATACGCGTTCACCGTGCCAATCTCAGAAGGCACGACCTGGACGATGAAGCGCTTCGACGACGATTCGATCCAGACGATAGACGACATTTCGGGCAAAGTGGTCGGTACGCAGCTGGCTTCGGCCGGCGTGCCCGCCTCGGAAGAATTCGAGGCCGCGCTTAAAGCCAACGGCCTGCCCGGATTCGCGGAGATGAAGCTCTTTACGTCCTATCCGGAGTCCTATCTCGCCTTGGCCAACGGTGCGGTCGATGTTGTCGTGCAGAGCCTTCCGAACCTCGCGGTCGTGGTCAAGCAGCAGCCGAACGTATTCGCGCTGGTCGGCGCGGTTGGCGATATTTCCTACATGGGCTGGGTAACGCGCCCCGAGGACACCGATCTGCGTGACTACCTCTCCTCGAAACTCCTGGAGATGCGCGACAATGGCCATATGTACGAACTGCAGGACAAGTGGTTCGGCTTCCGCATGACAATTCCCAGCGAGGGCTATCTGCCCGCCGGGGCGCTCTAGCCTCTAATCGGAGGAACGTAACCGGGGCGGTGCGCCGCGCACCGCCCCGGCTGCGCCTTTCATCGGCAAGGCAAGCCCTTTAACCGACATGAAGTTCGATTTTTCATATACCGTCGATGCCTTCCCGCGACTTCTCGAAGGCGCCATGATCACGGTACAGGTCGCGTTTTTAAGCTTCGTGCTGAGCCTGATACTCGGCACCGTTCTGACCGTCCTGCGCAGCTTCAAAATCAAACCGATCAACATTGTCATCGCGATCTACATCAGCTTCATCCGCGGCACGCCGGTGCTGATCCAAATTTTCCTCGCCTACTATGTCTTGCCGGTCGTGGGCATTGACCTGTCGGCCTTCGCGGCGGGCATCCTGGCGGTGACGCTGAACAGCGCCGCCTTTATGACGGAGATCCTGCGCGGTGGGCTCGCATCGGTGCCCAAGAGTCAACTCGAGGCGGCGCACTCGCTCGGTCTCAGGACATGGATAATCTGGCTCAAGATTGTCCTGCCGCAGGCTTTTATCGCGAGCATTCCGCCCTTGGTCAACGAGTTCACCCTGGTCGTCAAGACGACGCCTCTATTGGCCATGATCACGGTGGTTGAGTTGATGCGCGTCTCGCAGCAGATCTTCAGCAGCAATTACCATCCGGTCGAGATTCTGATCGGGGCGTTCAGCATCTACTTTGTCATCTGCTTCGTGATCAGCCGGGCATCGGTGGTCATCGAACAGCGTTTTTCGATGAGGCGGGCGTAGCGCCATGGGCCTCGATTATACGATCTTCATCGATTACGGTCCGAAAATTTTGGAGGGCTTCCGCCTCACCCTGATCATCGTCATCTGCGCCATCTTCCTGGGCCTGCCGATGGGAGTCCTGCTGGCAATCGGGCGCATGTCGTCGAAGCTCTACTTTCGGGGGCCATCGGTCGTCGTGCTCGAGGTCATCCGCAATACGCCCTTCATGATCCAGATCTTCCTGCTCTACTACGTATTGCCGTTCTATGGTGTGAGGCTACCCGCGATGCTGGTCGGCATCCTCGCGCTGGCGCTCTTCTCGAGTGTCTATTACGCCGAGATAATCCGCGCCGGCATCGCGGCGGTACCACGGGGCCAGAGCGAATCGGCGCGCGCCATCGGCATGTCCCATTCCCAGTCGCTGCGCAATGTCGTATTCCCCCAGATGTGGTCCATCGTGCTGCCGCCAATCGCCAACCAGACGCTGTCGTCGGTCAAGGAGTCATCGATCCTGGCGACCATCACCGTGTCGGAAATGACCATGTCGGCGCTCGCCGTCCAGGGCATCACCTTCAGGCCTTTCGAGGTCTTTATCATGATCACCCTGCTCTATTGGCTGCTGAACGAGTCCATCGCCTTCGGTGTGCGCCATCTCGAGAAATATCTCCAGACACGGCGCGGCCATCGGGCCACGACGGAACGGACTGCGGTGGAGGTCGAATCATCGCTGGAGGCGGCCCGCCGCATGACACGATGAACGCCGGCCACGCGACCATCTCGATCCGTGGGATCGAGAAGAGTTTTGGCGAGATCACCGCGCTGCGTGGCGTCGACCTCGACGTCGGCCGGGGCGAGGTCGTATGCGTCATCGGCCCCAGTGGTTGCGGCAAGTCGACGCTTTTGCGGGTCATCAACTGGTTGCAGCCGCCCGATGCCGGCCGCGTCTATATCGACGGCGAGCAGGTCGGCGAGACGGTTGACGCGAACGGCAAGGTGCGGTCGCGCCCGGAGCGCGAAATCAACGCGGTTCGCGCCCGCGTCGGCATGCTGTTTCAAGATTTCAACGTGTGGTCGAACATGAGCGCGCTGGAGAATGTCGTGCGGCCGCAGGTCGTGGTACTGCAACGAACGCGGGTCGAGGCCGAGGCTATCGCCTTGACGCTGCTGGAACGTGTCGGCCTTGCCGATCAGGTCAATCAATGGCCCGATTCGCTGTCCGGCGGCCAGCTTCAGCGCGTCGCCATCGCGCGCGCGTTGGCGATGGACCCGATTGTCATGCTGCTCGACGAGCCGACATCCAGCCTCGATCCGGAACTGGTCGGCGAAGTGCTCGCTGTCTTGCAGGAGTTGGCGACTGGCGGGATGACGATGATCGTCGTCACCCACGAACTCGGCTTCGCCAAGAACGTCGCTAACCGGATCATCTTCATGGACGAGGGGCGGATCGTCGAGGACGGGCCACCGGAGCAGATCCTGCGGGCGCCCAAGACTGAGCGTCTCAAGCAGTTTCTGGATATGCTCGTTCATGTGTAGGCCGGTCCGGGGATCGGCGGCCGCAACCCTCGCGGAAGACAAAGGAGACAGGCAATGACGATGACTTTCGAACAACGCCGCAATCGGGTCGATTACCCCTATTCGGGTATCCCGACCTTCCTGCGCGCGCCGATTTGTACCGAACTCGACAAGCTTGACGCCGACATCGCGATCATGGGCGTGCCGACCGATGACGGCTCGCCCTTCATGGCCGGCTCGCGTTTCGGCCCGCGCGCGCTACGCGAGCATTCGCTGCGCTTTGCAGGCGGCGGCCGCGGCGGCTACTACAATCCCGAAACGCGGCGCAACTATCTGGTCCACGAGATGGAGAACGACCGCATCGTCGACACCGGCGACGCCGATTGCATGCCGACCAATGTGAAGGGCACGTTCGATAACATTACGGCGATGACCCGCGCGATCCTGGATCGGGGCGCCATGCCGGTCATCCTGGGCGGCGACCACGCCATCACCTATCCCGTGGTGCGCGCCTTTACCGAGCAGCTTTACATCATCCACTTCGACGCGCATCTCGATTATGCGCCCTTCGTCCACGACCTGCGCTTTACCAATGGCCATGCCTTTCGTCACATCAGCCCGATGGCCCATGTGGAGGGCTTGGCCCAGGTGGGAATTCGCAGCCTGCGGAACACGCAGACCATGATGGATGACTCGCTTGCCGACGGTAACAAGGTCGTCACCATGTCGGAGTTCCATGCCGGCGGGCCGCAAGCAATCGCCGAAACGGCGCCCAAGGGGGCGAATTGCTATGTCAGCATCGATGTCGATGTGCTCGACATGCCCCTCGTGCCCGGCTGCGTATCGGCCGAGCCGAATGGCATGACCTATGCCGAACTGCGCGACACGCTGGCGGCCATCGCTGCGCATACCAACGTCATCGGCTTCGATTTCGTCGAGGTCAATCCACAGCTCGATGTGGGCACCGGCATGACCGCCTATCTCGGCGCCCACACGGTGATCGAGTTCCTGGGCGAGATCTGCGATCAGCCGGGCTGGGTTGCTCGGCGCAAGGCGCGGGGTTCGTAACGCCGGAGCGGGCGTCGGGGGCGGCATGACTACAAAGCAAGGCGCGGTTTTCATCGGCTCGGCGCGCGCCAACCGGTGGCGCGTCACCGACGATGTCGTCGACACCACGCGCCTGCCCATTGAGCCCAGGCCGCTCAGCGTGGCGGCGCTCGCCGTCGACCTCCTCGGCCGCGAGGTAAACGCGGTGACCGACAATCCACTGATCATCGCCGACAGCGGTGACATCCTCTATGGCGGTAACCTCCACGCCGAGCCAGTAGGCATGGCGGCCGACGTGCTGGCCCTCGCGCTTGCCGAGACCGGCTCTATGGCCGAGCGCCGCATCGCGCTTCGATGGGCTTGGCCATGTCCTGTCCCTCGGCTAATTTGGCATTAGACTTGGCGCAATTCGACCGAAACAATCCCTGGAGAGTCCCTATGTCGTCGTCGCTTACAGTTCCTCCCAGAAAAGAATTCCAAAGTTTTCACGATTTACCGATTGTAACCGATCTCGATAACGTTTCGGCCGATGTGGCCATCCTCGGCATTCCCTTCAGCGATCCCTACTCGATGGAGGAAGTCACAAACGATCAAACCAACGCGCCAACCTCAATTCGCCGATTTTGCCAACGCGCCTTGCGCGGGCTGGACCGCTGGGATTTCGACGTTGGCGGCCCCATTTTTGACGGTAAGGACATTCGGGTCATCGACGTTGGCGATGTTCCCGGCGACCCGCGCGACATGGGAAGCCACTATAAAAAGGCGGAGACGGTTGTCCGCAAGCTACTGGCGGCCAATATTTTACCGATCATTCTGGGGGGAGATCACGGAATTCCCATACCCGCGCTCAGGGCCTACGACGCGCATGGACCGATTACCCTGGTCCATATCGATGCGCATCTGGATTGGCGCGATCATGTCAACGGCGTTCGAGAAGGCTATTCGAGCCCAATTCGCCGGGCCTCTGAAATGGACCATGTGGGCGAAATATTCCAGATCGGCTTGCGGTCCGCCGGCAGTGCCCGGCCCGAAGAGGTCGAAGCCGCGCTGGCCTATGGCGCTCATTTGATTCCCGATGTGGAATTACAGCGGATCGGCATGCAGGCGGTTCTGGACCGCATTCCAGACGGGGGCCGTTATTACCTGACCATTGACGCCGATGGCGTCGATCCGACAATCATGCCGGCTGTCGCCGGCCCGGCGCCCGGCGGGGTCACTTATGACCAGATGCGAATGCTCATTCATGGCCTCGTTGATAAAGGACGCGTAGTCGGCATGGACATCGTTGAAATCACGCCGATGCGCGACATCAACGGGATAACGGCCATTACCGCCGGCAGATTTATCTGTAATCTGATTGGTAAGGCTGTCCGAGCCGGGTATTTCGACTAGGGCAGGCGATGTTGGAGCGGCTGTGCTGACCGGTTCGCTATCCTCTGACACTGCCGGGCGGTGATATGGCGCTAAGGCGCTGAATTCACGCCATTATATTAGGCACTACGGAATGACCGGAAAATGCCAAAAGTGAGTGGTAGTGGACGCAGTCTGGAGCGAACTCGTCTCTGGCAAAATACCCTGATTACTCCAAATTTACAGGGAAATTTTGCAAAATAACAGGGAATGCACTCAGATACGCATCGAATTACCGCATGTTGTCAGCCAGTTACGGGGAAATTCCCTAAACCTCGGAACAGGGAATTCAAAAGGCAGAACAGGGAATTAATTTGGCGTATCAGGGAATTTCTGAGGGTTTCAATTCCGGGCACGCAATCACCGAGAGATGACCCTGCCACCAATTGCGATTTAGCCTCTGGATGTGGGTCGCATAATGAAGGCCGTCATCATCCTCGGCGTACAAAAACCGCATCTCCCGAAAGATAATCAGCTTGGTTTTGGCTTGACGATGATTAGCAATATTAGCTACTTTTGTATCGTCAACATTAAGAAATTGGACTAGGCAATAACCAATATCGCGTCGATAAGGAAGCTTCACTAGGGGCTTGTCAACTTAACTTGATCCGGGCCAAACGAAACTCAAAGCCAGAAAGGCTTACGCTGCCGATGTCACGGTTTGCCATTCCGCCATTGCCTGGTTG
>Ga0066376_10005380_pt1 | contig 10878 bp, 8 predicted proteins | sample Knorr_S15_td_Bot_FD_77009 | JGI IMG/M metagenome (GOLD analysis project Ga0066376, IMG submission 77009) | Marine microbial communities from Southern Atlantic Ocean transect - Knorr_S15_td_Bottom_ad_5009_LV_A | ecosystem: Environmental > Aquatic > Marine > Oceanic | place: Southern Atlantic... | reverse complement strand
GCAGGTTGCAAAAGCGACGGCACTTTTAAGCGACCGTGATTATTGTATTCCGGAGGACATCGTGTCAAATGTGTTAGCCGTTTGCTCCCACCGAATTATGAGTCGTACATATATGAGTGATGGGGATACCAGTTCAACACGACGAATTATGCAACAAGTTTTAGAAACAGTTCCAAGTCCTGCATAAAAATTTGAGTTAGGGTCGAATAACTCCAATATCAGGGAAATTACGATAATACCCATCGTAATCAAGACCATAACCAACGACAAATTCATCTTCAATTTCAAATCCAACATAGTCACATGGGACTGCCATCGCTGAGGGTAGTTTCTTTCTTAATAACACACACGATTGAATTGATGCGGGTTCCAAAGATTCCAACTCCGCTCGTATTCGAGTAAGTGTTTTACCGGAATCAAGGATGTCATCTACAAGAAGAACATGTCGATTCTTCACGTCTGGAAGTTTTCCAACTAATGGATCACTGTTTGTTACCGTAGATTTGCCTACATAACTCGTCGCGGTCATTAACTGAATTCGAATCTTCATTGGAAGGTGACGCATAAGGTCAGCAACGAAAATTATTGAACCAGTCATTACAGCAACAAGTGCTATTTCGTGTTCGGTGTCAGCTTCGTACAAATTTTTTGTGATTGCCTCGCCCAACTCACGAACTCTGTCTGAGATTGCCCCACGTGAAATCAAAATTCGTTCAATATCTCTAATCATTTTTAATTTCCTTGCATCCAAGTGAGTGTGATGTACGCAAATCCAAGTAATGTTGAAAAGGCAACTGCATCAGTCACCATAACGAGGAAGATTGCAGACGCTTGTGCTGGATCTGCTCCGATACGTCGCATGATAAGTGGAATTGCAGCACCGGTAAAGGTGCCAATTCCCATCGAAACAACCATAGCGCACGCGACTATTATTCCCAACTTCGTAGCCAATTGTTCATCCCCAAACAGCCATAACAATGAAGCGACAGCGCCTCCAATCGTAATCCCCGCAACGATTCCAACGAGAAATTCTCTTCGCATCAGTGGAAGGATTCGATCTGGACGCACCTCGTCCAACACAATGCCCCGAAGTGTAACTGCGAGTGCTTGGTGTCCTGCATTTCCTGCAAGTGCAGCAATGAGTGGCATGAACACCGCAAGTAGTGCGACTTCTCTAATGAGTGATTCAAATCCCAGGACAACATATGTTGCTGGCAACATCATGATTGCAGAGATAATAAGCCAGGGCATTCTTCCTTTTAGTTTTTCGCCTAATCCTGAATACACGGCTTCTCCAGCGCCAGCACCAACTGTTTTCTGAACATCTTCTGTTTGTTCTTCTTCAATGATGTCAATGACATCGTCAACAGTAATGATGCCAAGTAGACGATTCGATGAATCAATAACTGGAAGCATTTCATAGCCGTATCGATCAAACTCCCGAGCAACTTGTTCTCGGTCTGTACTACTGTGAACAGCTGCTACCCTCTGTTCCATCGACTGAGACACTGTTTCTTCAGAAAGTCCAATGAGTAACGCTCGTAAACTCACAACACCTACGAGTTCATCGTTTGTGTTCGTTACAGGTAAATCTTGTACATGTTCAGGCAATTCACGTTCTCTAAGCACGTCGACTACTTCAGTAATTGTCATATCCTCAAAAAGCGAAACAAAATCAGTCGTCATGATGCCCGCTGCCGATTCCTCTTCGTAGTCATACAGTTGACGAAGTTTTCTAGCATGCGCAACAGGCATGCACACAAATAACGGTTCAAAATATTCTTCATTTACACCACGAATAATTGAGGTGGCATCATCGGGCGCCATAATGGTCAAAAGAGTTGCAGCATATTGCTTTCGATTATCATCAAATAAATCTTCGATAATTGTGACTGCTAGCGGCACTTCCATTTCAGCAAGTGCTTCTGCGGCCGCCCGATCTTCCATCAACTCGATGACTTCTGCAGCTTCAACATCATCGAGATCTTCAAGAGTATCTGCAGCATCTGCAGCCTTTTGTTTTGTTACCGCAGTCGCAAGCGCAGAAACATCAATGGTATGAGACATCAACGAGGCGACATGCTTATCCTCAGGAGACACCTCCTGCGTGACTTCTACGATGGGTTCTTCTTCTTTTGAAATTTTGTCTGTTGTCATTTCAAGCGATTTTACGAGAGTGTACGCGTTGTTGCTCAATCTTCATTCGTTGGATTGGGTCGTCTTCTTGGTGGTTGTCCAAGTCTTGTTCCCTCTCCTGTCGGTTCATCTTCGTCGGTATCAAAACGAGGTAGATTTTTACCCACGACTTTTAACCCTGTGTAGTGATCGTGAATAATTTGTACCGCTTCAGCAGGATCATCAACAAGAGAGAACAAGTCGAGGTCTTCTGGACTGATGGTTTCGAACTCTTCATCAAGGGTTGTACGCATCCACTGAATCAAACTTCCCCAATATGCACTGCCAACCAAAACAACTGGAAACGGTTGTATTTTCAAGGTTTGAATAAGCGTAAGAGATTCAAAAAACTCATCAAGGGTACCGAATCCACCTGGATAAATGACGAATCCTCGAGCGTACTTAACAAACATCACTTTCCTGATAAAAAAGTAACGAAAATCGAGTTCAATCGATTGATAGGGGTTTGCCTCTTGTTCTTGAGGCAGTGCAATATTCAGCCCAACAGATGTTCCCCCCGCTTCAAATGCTCCACGATTTGCCGCTTCCATGATTCCAGAGCCACCACCTGTAATCACTGCAAATCCCGCATTGACTAATTGCTCACCACATTTGACCGCCGATTGATAATACGGGCTCTTTTCGGGTAGTCGTGCTGAGCCAAAAACAGTCACAGCGGGTGGAAGGTTGCATAATGCGTCGATTGCTTCAACAAACTCGCCTTGAATTCGCAAGACTCTCCAAGATTCCAGTGAAAGGTTCGTATTTTGCATTTTTGAAAAAACCTCCTAATTGCTTATAAGTCACTGTATTTACTAGACTTACACGCGTGCATTTGCGTAATAAATCATTTATGATAGAATAGCATGGCTATGGCTACATCTAAGACAACAACGAAAAAGAATACTGCAAAACGAGCAACCAAGAAAACTGAAGTGAAGCAACTCAAGGGGAAAACCCCCGTCATTGAGACCTTCTCGGCAGCCGTTGACTATTTGCTGAACCAGACAGATTTTGAGCGAATGCGAATCGTTAAATATGACGAAGATACGTTCAAACTCGACCGAATGAGGACGTTGCTTGAAGCAATCGGCAACCCGCAAGAAAAGGTGGCGATGATTCATATTGCTGGCACTGTTGGCAAGGGGTCAACCGTTGCAATGATTTGCTCAATGTTGCAAGGCAATGGATATACCGTGGGAGCGTACACATCACCCCACCTGACAGATATGCGTGAACGAGTTGTCGTCAATGGCAAGATGGTTGAAAAAGACAGGTTCACAGAATTATTAAAAATCGTTGTTAATGCTTCAAATAAAAAAGATTTAACCCCAACCTTTTTTGAACTCATCACAGCAGTTGCCTTCAAACACTTTGCGGATGAAGCTGTCGATCTCGCCGTGATTGAGACAGGGCTTGGTGGACGACTTGACTCCACGAATGTCATTACACCGCTCATGACATTGATTACAAAAATTGACCTTGACCACACCAACATCTTGGGTCATTCAGTTGAAGAAATCGCAAAGGAAAAGGCGGGCATATTTAAATCCTCCATTCCTGCAATTAGCACACACCAAAATGAAGCTATTACAAATGTCTTAAGAGCATGTGCAGAAAAAACCGGCACAGATGTCAAAATAATTGCACAGGACATTGAATTTAGCGCAAGATTCGGTGGAGGCCCAGATGGAAAACAACACACCCGCATTTGTGTCATAACTGAAGAATCTCAATACATGCATATTCCTGTACCACTCGCTGGTGAACACCAAGCAACAAATTGTGCACTTGCAATATCAGCCATCGACCAGTTGAAGAAATTGGGTTACAAATTTAACAACCTTGACATGTATGACAGTCTTGCAAATACCACAATCAGTGGTCGAATGGAAGTTGTTTGGGAACGACCAAAGATTCTAGTAGATGGTGCTCACAACCCAACATCGTTGCAAACCCTAATCAAATCTGTTGGCGCGCATATTCCATACGACTCAATGGTTTGCGTATTTGGTTGCTGCCAAGATAAAGATGTTGCGGGAATGCTAGAAAAAATTTCCCTTGGTGCTGACAAAATCATCTTTACCAAGGCAAAGGGAAATCCACGTGCAGCAGAACCTCTATCGCTTCAGAAACAATTTGAAGAGATTAGTGGCAAAATGACTCAGGTTGCCCAAACGCTACCCGAAGCATTGGAAATCGCTGCTCAAGCAGCCAGTCGAGAAGATTTAATCTGTGTCACAGGTAGTTTTTACCTTGTGGGTGAAACCAAATTACATCTCAACGAACTGGCTTCAAAAAGGTAACGAATACTGCGGTATCCTGCCACACGTATGACCAACAAATCTGAAACAACTCCGACTCATCGTTATTGCGCTGAAGTCGCGAATAAACTTGAAACAAAATGGCAAGCCGCTTGGGCAAAAGATAAGATCAATGAAATTGGTAATCCAGGTGATGCTGGTTTCGATGAGTCGAAACCTAAGTTTTATTGTCTAGATATGTTTCCATATCCAAGTGGTGCTGGTCTACATGTCGGACACCCTGTTGGGTACATTGGAAGTGACATCATTTCTCGTTTTAAACGAATGAATGGATACAACGTACTTCACCCAATGGGGTGGGATGCATTTGGACTTCCTGCTGAGCAATATGCAATTGAAACGGGTATCCACCCTGCTGTCACGACAAAAAAAGCAATCGACACTTATCGAAGCCAGCTTCAACGAATAGGTTTTTGTTATGACTGGTCACGAGAATTTGCCACAATCGATCCTGAATATTACAAATGGACGCAATGGATTTGGCTTCAGGCATACAACGCTTGGTTCGACCCTACTTCACAATCTGCAAAGCCTATCCAAACATTACTTGATGCGCTAGACAATGGTGAATTTGCTCCAGAATTTGGGTCATGGGACTCGTTAGATTCAAGAGCAAGGGCTGACTATATTGATACTTTCCGCCTTGCATACCTTGGAGAACAAATTGTGAATTGGTGTCCAAAACTTGGCACCGTACTTGCAAATGAAGAGGTCATTGACGGCAGAAGTGAACGTGGCAGCCACCCTGTTATACGTAGACCACTAAAACAGTGGATGTTCAGAATTACCGCATTTGCAGATCGGCTCCTTGAAGACTTGGACGGACTAGATTGGCCAAACTCAACACTTCGAATGCAACAAGAATGGATTGGAAGAAGTGAGGGTGCTGACATTCACTTCCCAATTGCTGACTCAGAAGAATCTATTCTTGTGTACACCACTCGACCAGATACGTTATTTGGGGTGACATTTATGGTGCTTGCACCCGAACATCCCCTCGTAGATTCCATTCTCTCTCGCCCGTCAAATGGGCAAAGTGAATCCATACAAAAAATACAAGAGTATGTGACGCAAGCAAAGAACAGGTCTGATGTCGACCGCATGGCAGAACAGAAAAAAAAATCTGGGGTCTTCTCCGGAATTCAGGCTATCAATCCCGCAACCGGAGAGCCTATACCGGTTTGGATTGCTGATTATGTTCTGATGGGATATGGGCATGGCGGTATTATGGCGGTGCCCGCGCACGATCAACGTGATTATGACTTTGCTCAAGCGTTCGACATTCCAATCAGAGAGGTTGTACAACCAACAGATGATTCTCAAGACAAGTGTTTTTCTGGTGAGGGAGTTGCTGTTCATTCATCAAGCGATATTGTTTCAATTGATGGTTTGCAAACCGTTGAGGCAAAACAAACTATCATCGATTGGCTTGAATCAACAGGAATTGGTCGAGCAAAAGTACAGTTTCGTTTGAGAGATTGGCTGTTCTCACGGCAACGATATTGGGGTGAGCCGTTCCCGCTTGTGTTTGACAGTGATGGTTTGTGTTATCCAGTCAGCGAACAGGCGTTACCAGTTGTACTGCCCGACCTTGATGATTACACCCCGACTGAATCTGATGACCCACAACCACTATTAGCAAATGCAACGGAGTGGTTGCATACAACAGCCGGTGAGGCTGGTGTTGATTCTGCGTTGCTTCCGGCAGATGCGCCTGTCACTCGCGAATCAAACACCATGCCAGGATGGGCTGGCTCCTGTTGGTATGAAATTCGATTTTGCAGTCCTCACGATAAAAATCGATTTGTTGAAGCAGATGCTGAAAAATACTGGATGGGAAACGGTATCGATTTATATATTGGTGGTGCGGAACATGCTGTTTTACACTTGCTATACGCACGGTTCTGGCACAAATTCTTATTTGATCTGGGAAAGGTAACTTGTTCTGAACCATTTCAGAAGTTGTTTCATCAAGGAATGCTCACAAGTTACGCCTACAAACGAAATAATAAAACCCTTGTCGCATCAACTTTGGTCGAAGAGCGCAACGAGAAGTTTTATGAAATAGAAACTGGCGAAGAAGTTGAACGAGTCATTGCAAAAATGAGTAAATCGCTTCGAAATGTAGTCAACCCAGACGATGTCATTGCACAATATGGAGCAGACACCCTTCGATTGTATGAAATGTACATGGGTCCTCTGGAAGCTTCGGCGCCTTGGAACACGCGAGACATTGTGGGAGTTCATCGATTCCTTCAGCGCGTATGGCGACTTGGGATTGACGAATCCACCGGAACTAATCGAATCACTCCAGATACGGATAGCAGTGATAGTGTTGAGAAAGCGCTCCACGCTACCATTGCAAAGGTTACGGAGGATATTCCTAAACTTGCATTCAACACGGCAATCGCTTCCATGATTGAATTTGTCAACACAGCGACTTCAGAGGGAAACATTACAACTTGCCAACTTACTCGTTTCCTACAAATACTTTCGCCATTTGCACCGCATATCACCCAAGAACTTTTCACAAGGGTTGGCGGAGGTGGATACATATCCACGCAACAGTGGCCGAAGTTTGATCCAAAGCAACTTGTTGCAGATGTTGTGGAACTGCCGGTTCAAATCATGGGAAAAGTACGGGGTAGAATTACAGTACCAGCCAATGCGGATGATGCACACGTAGAAGCATGTGCATTACAAGACGAACAAATTAGTAAATTGCTCAAAGATCTCACCATCAGAAAAGTAATTGTTGTGTCAAAGAAAATCGTAAATATCGTTGCGAGTTAACGTATGGCACATGACTTCGACATTCTAGAATTTGCAGGGCTCTCTGAGAATCATCCATGGGAATTGTCGCAAGCAACACCAACAGATTTACGTGCCGTCGTGACGGGGGGAGAACCAATTTCGATGGAAGAACTTGGCAAAAAAATTGCTACCTTCGTTGGCGATACAATCGACGCAGAAGAGATTGACCCGCCTGATGGAGATGTCGCGTGGGCAATGCGAGTGAGAATCGAAGACCTTCCAACCGATATTGTGCTTTGGGTCGAACCTCTCGCTGAAGAGATGCGTGAAGCTTCTGAAGTTGATTCGGGTTGGATTCTTGCAATGCAAACCATTCTGCACACAGACGACCCTTTAACACATTTTTCAAACCTCATGCGGCTGTTGGGAAGTATTGATCTACCGATACATAGTGTGTGGGATCTTCCTACTGGAAGATGGTTTCCAAAAGAAATAATCGATTCTGTTTTTGTACAAGATGACACTGAACCACGAGAAGAAGTTCTGTGGATTACTAGACTAGTTGAAGCGCCCCAAGGGGGTGACCCAGAAGACCGTTGGGCTTGGGTCTCAACTTTTGGCCTGTCACGTTGTGGCAGAGTAGAATTAGAAATGCTTGGCGTTCCAGCAGTTGTTTCTTCAGAAGCGGTGCATCTTGTCGATGGGCTGGCTGCTCTAACACTTGAAACATTTCTTCCTCCCGCAGGTCAACCTGTTTCACTGGGTTCGGATCTCGTAGTATCGCTCATGGAATGTGAAAAAGCTATTCCAATGCTAGAGGATGGAATGCCGGGTGATGAAACTCGGCAAGGGTCTTCTGTTGTGATTACGTCACATGATGGAACGATGTTGTATCCACACGATGCTTTACACATCCTACACTTGGGTGAGACGACTGTAATGAGAACAACGCGAAGTACAAAACGACAGGCGGGGTTAGCCTCCTCTCAATGGAACTTATTTATTACCGCAGCGAAGCGAATTGGGAATAATGAGCATGCCACATGTCTTGTACAAGTTCCATGGGCGAATACGGATGACGAGGATGCTCCTCGAGAATATCTTTGGTTCAGGGTGGTTGGGACTGCCCAACAATCTGTTACGGGTGAACTTGCACACAAACCAGCAATGGTGACTTCACTTCAGGAGGGTCACCAAGAGGAAATCGAGCGAGATGATATTTCAGACTGGGTATTAATGACTCCCGTTGGACCTCTTGGACCAAGTGACACCGAATCGATTAAGTTATTTCTTAAACAAATATAAGGTTTAGAACTGTTGCAATCAGCAATACAATAATTGACGCCATGATGACATACACGATAAATTTGGCTACTGGATTCATTCTTCCTGGTATGTATGGGGCATCTGAACCACTAAGTTCTAGTTCATCCCAATCGATGTCAATCGAGTGTTGTTTATTTTCAATCAATACTCTTTTTGCATGTTCTAAATCATGTTTCGGCACCTGCAACGGGACACCAATGGTTCCACCACTTAGGGGAACGCCAATACCGACGATTGGAACTGCGAATACATATGCCTCAATATCATGATCACGCAAAACAATAGCTAATACATTCGCTTCAAATTCTGTAGCGGGTGTTAAGATTGTGACTAAATCATCTCTCATGCAAAACTATCCTCGTCTTGAGGTGGTGGTTGAATGACAGTAATAACTCTATCCATGCGAGGAACAAGCCAATTGAGTTTGCGTTCCACCATCCGTAAAAAAGTGGACCCTCGTACTCTTCCAAACCTCCCTGTTTTGTGAATTGGAAGAATACTTTCCACTATGAGCGCTTCTATCATGAGGGAGGGGAAAATTGAACGTTCTGATGCCATAATCGGGAGTGTCGTAAATTGGTCATACGCTTGGACCATGGATTGGATTGTATAACCTCGAAACGTGCCTGGCCATTGATCTACTACTTCAGCATCACCCATTCGCATTGAAAATTGCAGTGCTCCATTTGCTATGTCAGTGATTCTGGGGCTAACTCGCAGGGAATCAAAATCTATGACTGCAATGATTTCGCCGTCTTTGTAGAGCGTGTTACCGGGATGCCAATCACCGTGCACAATTGATGTTGGCAACGATTCAAATCCTATTGATTCGACGGTGGTATACGCCGTTTCATATTGTTCTCGAAGGTATGCAATCGTGTCGACCATCCCCTCAAGATGGTCTGGTTGTTCGTGTGCCGCAAGAATGTCATTGACTTCAGAAATAACGGCAAAAAAATTCTCCCCTTGATGAAATGATTTCTTTTTAACTGATGGTTCATGTGGGAAATCACGAAGGATGTTGTGAAAGTGGGCAAGGATTCGTCCCGACTCTGCTGCTGCTGGATTTGATTTGTCAAAACGTTTACCGTTGATGAATCTGAATAACTCATAAATTCTGTTGTCATGTTCTATAAATGATTCGCCATCAAGAGTGTTGACAAGCCCCGCCACTGGAAATCGGTGTTCTTCGAGTCGCCTCTGGACTTCGTGGGCGAATTCTACTTGTGATTTGATGTCGCGACCAAGTGCTCTCCGCTTGAGCAAATACTTTCCCTTCGAAGAACCAACAAGCATTTTTGCTGCGCGACGAGAACCTTTGCGGTAATCAGAGATGCGTTCAATCGCTCCGATGTCATATCGACTCAAAACAATTGCAAGATCTTGACCATCAATCTCCTCTGCAACAGTCGACTCATCAACAAGTGGTCCGAGCCTTGGCGTTCGATCTATGTTGTCTTGTTCATTGGACACATCCGTATCTTATGGGCGAGAGGCAAGACTAACAGGAGCCAATCGTGAGTTTTATTACTCTGCGTTTTGAACTTGTTCTTTGATGCGGTCAACCGCACCTTTGATTTCAACGATGCGTCGGCTCGTGTCACCATCCAAGCATTTGCTTGCAATGGTGTTTGATTCGCGAAGCATTTCTTGAGCAAGAAAATCAAGTGTTCTTCCAATTGGTTCTTGATCGCAACCAGCAATCAATTCTCTGCATTGTTCAAGGTGCCCAGACAATCTTGATATTTCTTCTGCAATATCGGTCTTTTCTGCAAACACAGCAACTTCGCGAAGTAAATCTTCTTCAGCAACACTCTTGCCAATTTCAGAAAGTAAATTTTGTATGCGTTGTCGAAGACGAGTTTGATATTCATCCACTATCTCTGGTGCTCGCTCCTTAATGAAGGAGAGGTGTTCTTCAATTTTAACGAGGTGAATATCAAGATCTTCTTCAAGAACCTTGCCCTCGCGCAAGCGCATTTCAATGACATCATTGCATGCCTCTTCGACTAGCGTCATAAGGGCATCACTATTGCGACTTGCCACATCACCGTCTTCGTCATTGATTAACACGCCGGGTAAGAAGAGCAAGCGACTCATTTCGATGGAAACGGAAGAATCAACTTCTCTTATTTGCTGAATGTAATGACCAAGGACATGTTTATTAATCGTCGCTACACCGTGTTCTGATGTATCGACAAACTTCACGTTCACTGTCACACTCCCTCGCGAAAGTCGTTTAGAAACTGCCACATCTATGTCTGTTTCTAGACTCTGCAACAACTCTGGAAGACGAATG
>Ga0066376_10005379_pt1 | contig 10885 bp, 10 predicted proteins | sample Knorr_S15_td_Bot_FD_77009 | JGI IMG/M metagenome (GOLD analysis project Ga0066376, IMG submission 77009) | Marine microbial communities from Southern Atlantic Ocean transect - Knorr_S15_td_Bottom_ad_5009_LV_A | ecosystem: Environmental > Aquatic > Marine > Oceanic | place: Southern Atlantic... | reverse complement strand
CCCCTTTTCGATGAAGCGACCATCGCACGACACAGTCGAAATGAACAGCGTGGTGGCACCCGCACCGCTTAGTCCAGTACGGTGCGAACTGCAGCCACGACCTTCTCGGGAGTCGGGTAGATCAGCGGTTCAAGTGCCGGCGAATAGGGCACGTTAACCTGTTCGGATGCCACGACCTGAATTGGTGCCTGCAGCGACCAGAAGCCTTCCTGGGCCACACTGGCGGCAATTTGCGAGGCGGCCGAGCACATCTTGTGGGCCGGGTCGACGACCACCAAACGACCCGTTCGTTCGACCGAATTAAGGATCGTCTCGATATCCAGCGGGACCAGCGTACGGGGGTCGATTACCTCCAGCGACACGCCCTCAGCTTCGAGGACTTTTGCGGCATCGAGCGCATGCTGGACACCTCCTGCAATGCCAACGACGGTCACATCGGAACCCGCCCGTACCGTGTTCGCTACTCCGAACGGCACCAGGAGTTCACCTCCTGGCAGGTCTTCGTTATCGGGCACCTCGGCACGAGAGCTAATCGCGATGCCGTCTTCAAAAAGCATGCACACGTCGTTGTCGCGAACCGCTGTTTTCATCAATCCTTTCGCGTCGTAAGCATTCGTTGGGCAGATGATTTTCAGCCCCGGTGTGTTCATGAATATCGGGTAGTTTCGGTCTGAGTGGTGGGCGGCAGCGCCGCGTGCGTAGAACATCCTGATTCTGAAGGTGACCGGTAGCTCGGCCTGCCCCCCGAACATGTAACGCATCTTCGAAGCCTGCGAAATCAACTGGTCCATACCGACCCACAGAAAGCTGGTTACAGTTTCGACGATCGGCCGCATTCCACACAACGACGCCCCAAGCGCAGCTCCGAAGAAACCGTTCTCGGAAAGGGGAGTGTCGATTACGCGGTCCTCGCCAAACCGGTCCACCAGGCCCGCGGTCGCGCCGTAGACCGACTGGCGTAGATCTTCGCCCATCGTGAACACGGTATCGTCGCGTTCCATCTCTTCGACGGTGGCTTCAGCGATTGCCTGGATGTAGGTTTTCATTGCCATTGATTATTCGTTTCTGCTTGCTGATAATTCGTGGTTTGTGCGAATCCTTGCTAAACGGGCGTCGCCCACATGTCGTCATAGAGATCGCCGGGCTCGGGGAACGGACTGTTGCGGGCGAATTCAACGGCTTCGTCGATTTCGGATTTCACGGTGGCCTCAATTTCGTCGCATTCGGCATCGGTTGTGAAGCCATGGCTGATAATCGCGGCCCGGTGGATATCGAGCGGGTCCCGCATCTTCGCCTCGTCGACTTCTTCCTGCGTGCGATATTGCGATTTAACGATGCGGTCGAGACCGAGCGAATGTTCCTCGAACCGATATGTCATCGCCTCGATCAACGTGGGACCTTCGCCGGCCCTCGCACGGACCACAGCTTCGTTCGTGGCTTCCCACACTGCGATGGCGTCCTGCCCATCGACAAGCACCCCGGGCATGCCATATGCGCTGGCCCGGTCGCTCACGTGGTCGACCGACACCGAGTTCCTGTACGACGTGGTGATTGCGTATCCGTTGTTCTCACAAACGAAGATCACCGGGAGGTCCCAGAGCGCCGCCATGTTCATGGATTCATGGCAGGCACCCTGATTCGAGGCTCCATCGCCGAAGAAGACGACTGAAATGAAATCCTTCTTGCCCAGCTTGGATGCCAGGGCTGCGCCGGTCGCGATGGGGACAGACGACGCGACAATTCCCGATTCACCGAGGATGCCAATTGAGAAGTCGGCAAGGTGCATAGAACCGCCTTTGCCCTTGCAAAAACCGTCGACCTTACCCAGGATTTCGGCCATGGCGCGCTTCACGTCGCCACCCTTGGCGATCGGGTGCCCGTGCGAACGGTGGTTTCCGGCGATCCTGTCGTCATCGCGAAGTGCCGCACAAACCCCTACCGCGACAGCTTCCTCGCCAATATAAGGGTGTGCGGGTCCAATCAATTCGCCGGACGAATGGATCTTGATCACCGCCTCTTCGAAGTACCGGATGCGGCACATTCGACGATACATTTCTTCAAGTTGTTGCCTATCCAATTCCATCGGGAACTCCACGTTATCGAAATTTTCGGGGCGAGACTTATGCAGACGAGCGAGGCACAGGTTCGGCCCGACGGCCTTTTGAACGGAAGGTTACAGCGATATTGTGGAACCCGCGCAGATCTTCAGACGTTTCGAGAGGACCGAGACCTGCTCCGAGCGTTCACACAGTCGGGTAACCCCGTAGACTCAGGCCCGCGAAAAGCACCAACCCCTTCCATTTCGCGCCGTAAACCGACATAGTTCCCCTCAGAAAATCCACAATACGAAACTGGCGAACACCTGATGGCAAGCGGCTCTGGATCGAACTACGGAATTGTCATATCGCAAAACGTGATGGTCCCGATGCGGGACGGTGTCCGGTTGGCCACAGATATCTACCGCCCGGCCGATACAAACGGCATCCCGTTGCCGGGTCAGTTCCCGGTCATTCTGGGCAGGACTTCGTACGATAAGTCGAATCCGGTCATCTGGATCAAACCGGTGGCGGAAGCCTTTGTGCCGAGGGGTTACGTGGTGTTGCTGCAGGACCTTCGGGGACGCGGTCTTTCCGAAGGTACAGGCGATTATTTTCACACGGCCAACCAGAAGGAAGGCCTGGATGGGTACGACACGATCGAGTGGGCCGCAGACCAGGCATGGAGCAACGGGAAAGTCGGCATGGTAGGCGCCTCGCATGGCGGGATCGTGCAGAACATGGCATCGCTGTACCGTCCACCCCACCTCGCGGCGTTGTGGGTCGACGTGGCCCCGACCAATGCCTTCAGGTGGGAGGTCCGACAGGGTGGGGCAATGGCCCTGCACATGTACGGAGCGCTCTATCTTCACGGCTACGATTCCCAGGAAATAGCCGACGACCCGGCGGCTATCGAGCGGATTGAGCGGGGAGCCGAACGGCTGAGCGAGGAAGTGTGGAAACAGCCGTTCAAGGAGGGTGAAACTCCGATTGCTGTAGTTCCGAACCTGGAAAAAGTCCTGATGCACTACTACAGGGATGGTGCCTACAACGAGTGGTGGCAGCAGGAGTCTCTCGACCATGCCCAGCACTTCGACCGCATGGCGGATATCCCGGCTGTCTACAGTTCAGGCTGGTACGATCCGTTTGCGGCAGACGCTTCGGAGCAGTTCGCCCATATGACGAAACAGAACACGACCCCGCAACGCCTGATCCTGGGACCGTGGAACCACGTCTCGATGCGCGGAAAAGGTGCCTCACACGTCGGCGAGGTCGAGTTTGGCGAATCGGCGTTCTGGGGCGACTTGATCCTGAATCGTGAACGGTTCAGGTGGTTCGACCGCTGGCTCAAAGATATAGATACGGGAGTTGACGATGACGACCCGGTGCGGATTTTCGTGATGGGTGGTGGGACCGGGGCAACCGCTGGTACGGGCCGCATTTTTCACGGTGGCGAATGGCGTACCGAGCGCGAGTGGCCGCTGAAGCGGGCAGTTGACACGACCTACTTTCTGCGTTCTGGTGGTGGCCTGGCACTCGCGGAACCTGATGCTGAAGATTCATCCACGACATGGCTACACAATCCCGAAAGTCCGGTGCCGTCGGTTAGCGGAAACGTGACTGGTTTCTACGAATGGGTGGTTCTGCCACCCGATATCGACGCCGCATATGTGCCCCAGCGGGCGCGGATGAAATCGCTGATCCCCGATGGTCCGCTGCACCAGCTTGAGCGGGATTCGACCGTCGGAGCAAGTACCCCGCCGGCGCTACTCGCCGATCGGCCAGATGTGAACGTGTTCGAGACGGAACCACTCGAGAGTGACATCGAGATGACCGGCCCGATCGCGGTCAACCTGTGGATCTCATCCGACGCCACAGACACCGATTTCACCGCAAAACTGCTCGATGTCTACCCGCCCACCGAGGGCTATCCAGATGGATTTCACTTGCCGCTGGCAGATTCGATCCTGCGGGCGAGATATCGAGAGGGTTTCGACGCAGAAATGCTCATGGAACCCGGTACGGTCTACGAGTTGCAGATCGAACTACCGCCGATATCGAACCTGTTCACGCGAGGACACCGGATCCGGGTCGATATTTCATCCAGCAATTTCCCGCGCTTCGATGTGAACCCGAACACGGGCGAGCCGATCGGCAGGCACACCGGAAGCCAGGTCGCCCGGAACACCGTATTTACTGATGCCAACCGTCCGTCACACATCGTGCTGCCGATTGTGTCGTCTACTTAGAAGACCACCACTTACTTTTCACCAGATCTAAGAAACGAGGTTGATCATGGCAAAGTTAACTGCTGCGGAAATTGCGGACTTGATGCCACAGGTTCCAGGCTGGTCGGAGATCAGCGAAGATGGGATGAGTCGGCTGAACAGGGAGTTTCAGTTCGACGATTTCAAGACGGCCCTCAACTTCACGAACCGGATCGGCGATCTGGCCGAAGAGGCCGACCACCACCCGCGGCTTGTAACCGAATGGGGGAGGGTGACTGTCACATGGTGGAGTCACCACGAGGGCGGCATGGTGGTAGCCGATATCGAGATGGCGAAGAAAGTCGACGCACTTTAGCGTCAGGTCTGGGATTTTTTGCCCATCTTCACACGGCGACGAGTCTTATCGGCCCCCCCTGTATTTAGACAGGTGCCAGGGTTGTTAGTCGCGGCAACAATGATCGTCGCTGCGGCTTGCTCGGTTGAGGGTGAGGTGTAAACGGCAGATGTGCCAGCAGAAACCGCATCAGCCCCCGTGGCACTGATTTGGATACTGGCCCTCGGTGATTCGTACACCGTTGGTGAACGGGTAGGAAAGCTCGAAAACTGGCCGGCCCAACTCGTGCGGAAACTGCGAATTCAGGGCCGGGCGGCCGCCAAACCGAAAGTGATCGCTGCCACCGGCTGGGACACTTTCGACCTCACAGCCGCGATCGTGGCCGCCGACCTGGAGGGTCCGTTCGATGTAGTGACACTGCTGATTGGCGTGAACAACCAGTTTCGGGGTGGAGCATTAACGGAGTTTGAAGCTGGATTGGCTTCGCTGACCGACACGGCAATCGGGTTCGCGGATGGCGATGCCGGTCGGGTGCTGCTCATCTCGATTCCCGACTGGGGGGTGACCCCGTTCGCCGCAGCCGCGCCGCGCGCCGAGATTGCCGGGGAGATCGACATGTTCAACAACGCAGTCCGCGACCGGGCCGATAAAGCCGGTACAGGTTTCATCGATATCATTGCAATTTCACGACGCGCCGCCGACGAGCCGGAACTGGTTGCGTCCGACGGGCTCCACCCATCCGGGCGGATGTACTCCGAATGGGTCGAACTCATCTACCCGAAGGTAATCAGAGTGGTTGATGCAACCGACTAGAGTGTCTAAGACCTGGCCTCTGCGTTCGACAGTTTTTCGATCGCCTGAATCAGTGCCTGGTGGCCCTGGTTGATGGCTTCAGGGCTTTCGGCCTGAACGGCATGGTAAAGCTGCGAGATCAGCGATGTCGTTGGAATGGATGTACCGGTATCGTCCGCAAGTTGACCGGCGAGTCGCAGATCTTTCTGCATGTGCTTCACCATGAAGCCCGGTGAAAAATCACCCTTGAGAATTTTTGGCCCAAGCGTTTCCAGTGCCCACGACCGCCCGGCACCGTTTTTTACAGCGTCATAGAAGGTCTGCATGTCCAGGCCTGACTTTTTTGCCAGAACAAACGCCTCAGACAGCCCTGCAAGTGTCGCGACGCCGATCAACTGATTCGCAATTTTTGTGGTGTGTCCGGCCCCGACCGGTCCCATGTGTGTGATGTCGCCGCCAAGTACGCTCAAAACGGGCAGAGTTCGCTCGAACGCCTCAGCATCACCACCAACCAGGATCGACATTGAGCCCGCCTCGGCACCTGCAACACCCCCTGTGACCGGAGCGTCGACAAAGTCGGCACCTTTCTCAGCGAGCAGTTCGGCCATCCTTTTTCCGGTTTCAGGCAAAATCGTGCTCATCTCGATCACTACCGACTCGGGCCGAATGCCCTCGATGATCCCGCCGTTTCCGGCGATGGCGGCCTCAACGTGCGGCGAATCGGGAACCATGGTGATGATGATGTCGGACTGCGCTGCTACCTCGGCCCCTGTGGACGCCGGAGAGGCCCCGAACCCCTGGGCCTCCTCGATGGCCCCTGCATCGAGGTCGAACACGGTTACGGTGTAACCCGCTTCCACCAGGTTTTTCGCCATCGGCAACCCCATCATGCCGAGCCCAACAAATCCGATTCGTTCATTGCTCATGTTTTTTATTTCCTTATGTTCCTAACCGATGGTGACAGCTTCTCAACCAGATGCGTCTGAGGCAGTTTCTCGGTCAATTTACAGGTAAGCAAGATGGCGGTGGGGCGATTATCAGGAAAAAGTGCTGCTGCGTAATTCTCGGTTCTGTCACGCAGGAACAGAATGGCCATCTGTCACGATATTGAGTGCCGCTCTCAACGCAGTACCAGCATCGCACGAAGATGACCCGCATCTTGACCTAACGAGGCAAAAAATGATCACTCTCTTCAAGTCCGAATTTGACAACACTATTTCGCGCCTTCGTTCCGCTGCCAGCACAGGCAGTCTGAAGGCGGTAGTTAGCGAGCTGACCACAATATGTAAGGAAATCACGGCAGCAGGGTGCTCGAAGCTGGCGCGGATGATGTCGGGATTGAGCGTCGAGACTGCCCGGGTATCTGTTCGTAACGACGACTAACTATCCAGAACCGGCGGTGTAATCCCCGAAACGCGCTGTTGGGGCAACCTCCCCTATACTGCGGTCGCCATGAACCACCGCAAGATATTGTCGAACTCGATCACGGTGATCATCATCTTGATGACAGTTGCCTTGCTGGCGGGCTGCGGTTCGAGTGACTCCGCGGCCGTAAACAGCACAGTCGAATCCGAAGAAGATCCGATCCTGAAGCTCCAGCCGGACGGTCTGTTCACCCTCGACAACGTTGTTGCGGCGGGCTGGAAAAAGTCCAAGGAACTCTCTTCAGAAACCCTGCCCGATGCGACTGGCGTCTGGTACGGCTTCTATGACCAGCGAGATGTGGAAATCTGGATATACCCATCGCACGAGATCGCCGTCAACTCAGGCAGAGGTCCCGCCGATGTTGCCATTGGCAAAGGAAAACCCGCCCCGTTCGCGGTCGGTGGAATAAGCGCAACGAAGAAGAGTTACGGCGCTTACGGGATCGTTGGAAACCTCGTGATGATGTGCGAGGTCAAGATCGAAGACTGTGAGGGCCTGCTGAACGACATCAAGTAAGGTCTCGATACTGCCAGCGACATCTAGCCCAAGACACCCCTGCAGGATTTGACTTGCCGCGACTCCGGTCTGACACTATCCCCCCAGTTGAACAAACGACGGTTCGGGCTGAAGGGGAGCAATCATGGGCACTACGTACAAAATCCTGATCCTCGGTGCATCGTACGGATCACTTCTGGGGGTCAAACTGGCACTTGCCGGGCACACAGTCAAACTGGTCTGCCTCCCCGAAGAAATCGAGTTAATCAACGCCGAAGGTGCACGCGTGCGGATGCCGGCGCGGGGCGTCGATGGTCTTGTTGAACTCAATTCCCAAAATGCACCGGGCGATCTGTCGGCAGCCGGCCCGGGCGATGTGGACCCCGCAGATTTCGACCTGGTGGGCCTGGCGATGCAGGAACCCCAGTACGGCGCACCCGCAGTAAGCGATCTGCTAAACCGGGTAGCCACATCCGGCGTTCCGTGCATGTCGATCATGAACATGCCCCCGCTGGCCTATTTGAAACGTATCAAAGCGATAGATGCCGATGCTATTCGGGATAGTTTTACCGAACCGGGTGTCTGGGACAGTTTCGACCCTGCCCTGATCACCCTTTGCAGTCCCGACCCCCAGGCGTTCAGGCCACCCGAAGAGAAGATCAACCTGCTGCAGGTCGGGCTGCCGACAAACTTCAAGGTTGCCCGGTTCGATGCCGATGACCACACCGCGATCCTCAGGCAACTCGAAGACGATATCCAGGCCATTCGCTTCGATACCGGCGATGCAAGCGTCGAACTGCCGGTGAAGCTCAGGGTGCACGATTCGGTCTTCACCCCGCTCGCCAAGTGGAGCATGTTGATGGCCGGGAACTATCGCTGTGTCGGCAAGGACGGCATGCGGCCGATCAAAGAGGCGGTGCATTCCGATCTCGAAGCGACAAAATCCGTTTACGAGTGGGTCGTCGATCTCTGCGTGAAGATGGGCGCAGAACGTGACGACCTCGTGCCGTTCGAAAAGTACGCCAATGCTGCGCTCTCCCTGGTGAACCCGTCGTCGGCGGCAAGGGCGCTGGCGAACGGTGCTCCGAACATCGAGCGGGTAGACCGGCTTGTGCAGACGATAGCAGCGCAACACGGCATGCAATCGGACGTTGTCGACGAGACGGTCGTGATGGTCGACGACTGGATCGCAGCGAACCGCCAGAAGGCGTGACTTCATGCGCAGGGCGAAGACCTCAGCAGGCCGGCAGGCCGCTAGAATGCTCGCGATCGATATTTCGCCCCGGTGAACAGCCGTTCGGGCAAGGCTCGATTCATGCGATTCACGTAAATTAGCGTTCCCGGGAGATTCCGTGGCCAGCACCGACCCCAAGCGACCCAACATCCTGTTCATCCTGAGTGACGATCAGGGCCCCTGGGCGATGAACTGCGCCGGAACCCCGGAGTTGAAAACACCTAATCTCGACCAGCTGGCAGCCACGGGGGTCAGGTTCGATAATTTCTTCTGCGCATCGCCTGTGTGTTCTCCTGCGAGGGCCACGATACTGACAGGGCAAATGCCTTCACAGCACGGTGTGCAGGACTTCCTGCGTGCCGGGAACTCGGCCGACCTGCCGGACGACGGGAAGCGGATTCAGTATCTCGAAGGTCGGACGACGTACACCGAAATACTTGCGGCGAACAGGTACGATTGCGGCCTGAGCGGCAAGTGGCACCTGGGCGATTCGGCGGCGCCCCAGGCAGGATTTTCGTTCTGGGACGTTCACGCCACTGGCTCGGGTGACTACTACCGCGCACCCATGTTCCGGGCGCCTGCATCCAGCATTTCCAGCGGTCAGGAGGCAGAGCAATACACAGCCGACGGCTACGTCAGCGATGTGATCACAGATAACGCAATTGGCCACCTCGAAGCGCAATCCGGTTCTGGAAATCCTTTCTCTCTCAACGTCCACTACACCGCTCCCCACGCGCCGTGGGGCCGGGACCAGCATCCAAAAGATCTTTACGACGACTACTTTGAGAACTGTGCCTTCGACTCGGTCCGTTGGGACCCGATTCATCCCAACCACCTGGCGAAGGAGGGCTCCTCGGGAAGTGTGGGTGCCACCGGGGAAGAGCGCCGGGCGATACTGAGCGGCTACTTCGCAGCCATAACGGCGATGGACGCAAACATCGGCCGACTGATCGACTGGCTCGAACGAAACGGCCTGCGGGAGAACACGCTGATCGTGTTCACTGCTGACAACGGTATGAACATGGGGCACCACGGTATCTGGGGCAAGGGGAACGGGACGTACCCGCCAAACATGTTCGACACGGCGGTGAAGGTGCCGACGCTAATGTCGAGGCCCGGCCATGTGCCCCAGGGAGTGGTCAACACCGATCTGCTGAGCCACTACGACGTGATGCCGACGCTGCTCGACTACGCGGGCCCGGCCGCATCGAACGGCGCGGAAACGGGCAATAGAGATTCGATTGATCTTCCAGGTCGCAGTTTCGTGCCAGTATTGAACGGCGAACCGTTGAGTGCAAACAGGCCTGTCGTTGTGCTTGATGAATACGGCCCCACTCGCATGATCCGCAACCGCTCGACGAAGTACATCCACCGGTATCCAGACGGCCCGAACGAGTTTTACGATCTCGTAGCGGATCCCGGCGAGACATCGAACGAAATCGGCAATCCGGCGTTCCGGGGAGCGATCGAGGGGATGCGTACTGAGTTGCAGGATTGGTTCGACCGTTACACCGAACCCGCGCATGACGGCACGAAACAGGCGGTCAAGGGCAGGGGGCAGACTGACCTCATCGGGGCAATAAGTGATTCGGAGGCGTTCGCCCAGGACCTGACCTACCGGAGGGACCTGAGTAAGTAGATTGCCAGTAACGTGCGGATTCAGCTCCCGGCAAGAAAAAACAAAGGCCCCGGACAACTGTCCGGGGCCTTTTGATTTGCGAATGGAGCGGAGGACGAGATCGCTGCCTCGAACCCGCTCACGCTGACCTGATTCAGTGCTGAAAGGGTCGAAGGATCGAGATCGCGACGCTATCCGTCATTCCGTGGTTTCCCTAATAGAGTTGCTTCCGGCCATCGGAATCATCGCGCGTGCCATCCGCTCCTAGACAAGATCGCACAAACATCTGAAACTGAAAACGTGCACCAAAGACGAGGCTAGTCCCACAGTGCACAACCAAGGTAACCCTCTAAGCGGTAGACGCCTTACCACCAGCGGGATGCCAGAGAAAAAATTCATCCGCTGCATGTCTCTTCCGATTCACGTCGGACCTACCAGGTGAAAGATCCGAAAATCCTTCACCGTTCCCGTGCCCATAGCGATTTGCCTCTGTGACTCAGTGGCGACCGGTTAAACGCAACGGGCCCAAACGATCCGAACTAACAAACCGGATCATTACCAGGTGACCAGTTCAACTCGGCACCCAATAAAAGCGATCGCTGAACCAAATATTCAACGACGCCATCCCAGCCCAAGATCTCGATGCGGGTAGGAGGGCCCACATATCGCATCGGGCCGCATCCGAACGGTCGAGCCAGTGCGATGTCTCACGAGATTTGCAAT
>Ga0066376_10005378_pt1 | contig 10886 bp, 12 predicted proteins | sample Knorr_S15_td_Bot_FD_77009 | JGI IMG/M metagenome (GOLD analysis project Ga0066376, IMG submission 77009) | Marine microbial communities from Southern Atlantic Ocean transect - Knorr_S15_td_Bottom_ad_5009_LV_A | ecosystem: Environmental > Aquatic > Marine > Oceanic | place: Southern Atlantic... | reverse complement strand
TCCGCGCCGTGGTTCCAGCAACAAAATGTTCGACAAGGTGGCCTTGTTTAAACCTGCTTAGACGACTCTTCCGCATGCTTCCCATGATAACGCCTTTTTGGCATTATCTGGGTCAGCCCCTAACAAATTCGTGCCGGGAAATTTTCATCCCGGCACCCCCGGCACGCGCGAAGCGATGTCAATAAACGTGCTGGCCGCCGGTGACGAAGATTTCGGTCCCGGTGACGTAGCTGAAATCGTCGCTGCAAAGCTGATAGACGCAGCCGGCGACCTCTTCGGGCGTGCCCATGCGGTGCATCGGGATGCGGTTGATCAGCGGTTCGTATTCGGCGCCGATCATCTCGGTTTCGATCTCGCCCGGCGCCACCGCATTGACCCGGACGCCAAGCTGGGCGAATTCCACCGCCATCTCGCGGGTCAGCGCCGACAATGCCGCCTTCGATGTTGAGTAAGCCGAGCCGGCGAACGGATGGATCGCGTGCCCGGCGATCGAGGTGATGTTGACGATTGCGCCGCTGCTCTGTTCCGACCCGCGGCGCAATGCGCCGGCGAACCCCCGGGCCAGCGCCAGCGGCGCGAACAGGTTCAGCTCGAACACCTCGCGCCAGCCTGCAATATCGCCGTTCAGGCAGCCGAGCCGTTCCTTATAGGATGTTTTCGGCGAAACGGCGGCATTGTTGACCAGCGCGTGCAACGGCCCGTCGCCAATGATGGCGTTGGCGTCGCGCACGAAGGCGTCGACCGCGCCGGGTTCGGTCAGGTCAATGGGAATATGGTTGGTCCAGTTCGGGTCGCGTTTGCAATGTTCGGGGATGTCGTCGCGGCTGCAACTGATGATGCGCCAGCCCTCGTCCGAGAACCGCTGCACCGTGGCGTGGCCGATGCCGCGGCTGGCGCCGGTAAGGATGATGGTTTTGGGATGGTCGCTCATGAACGCAGTGTAACCAATTTCGAAGTGCCGCGCTATCCAAGGGGACGGTGCGCCTCCTCCAGCCCGGCCGGGTCCTGATGGATCAGGACTTCGGCCCCGGCAAACGCCGCTTTGATTTTGGCTTCGACTTGATCGGCGATCAAATGGGCCTGCGACAGCGCCATGCCGCCGTCGAGTTCGAGATGCATCTGGATGAAAACATCGGCGCCGGACCGCCGCGTGCGCAGATCGTGCAGATCGCTGACGGCGTCATGTTCCATGGCCAGGGCGCGGATGCGGGCGCGGTCCGAATCCGGCAATTCCCGGTCCATCAGCATATCCAGCGCGCCGCGTAGAATGCGCCACGCGCCGAACAGCAAGTAAAACGCAATCGCGGCGCCGGTGAGCGGATCGAGATACGCCGCTTGCCAGAACGAGGCCGCGACAAACGAGGCGATGACCGCCAGATTGATCAGCAAATCGCCCCGGTAATGCAGCGAGTCGGCGCTGATCGCCATCGAATTGGTCCGCCGGACGACATAGTGCTGGAAAATAACCAGACCCAGGGTGAGGGCGATCGAGCCCACCATGACGGCAATGCCGATATCGGTCGCGGCCATGGGGACGGGCTGGACCAGCCGGGTTGCGGCATGGAACACGACGACGATGGCGGAACCGGCGACGAACGCCGCCTGCGCCAACGCCGCCAGGGCCTCGGCCTTGCCATGGCCGAAGCGGTGTTCGCGGTCGGCCGGCATCTGGGCGTGGCGCACCGCGACAAGGGTCACCAGCGAGGCCAGACCGTCGAGCATCGAATCGACCAATGTCGAGAGCATCGCCACCGAACCGGTCATCGACCAGGCCATCAGCTTGGCGACGATCAGGACCGAGGCGACGCCGACCGAGGCATAGGTCGCCAGCCGCGTGAGGCGTTGCAGTTCGGGCCGCGCAGCGCCGGTCATGGGAATAGCCGCTGGGTGGTCCAGCCGCCGTCTTGCTGGCGGGTAAAGACCAGCCGTTCGTGCAGCCGGAACCTGCCGTCGCGCCAGAATTCGATCGAGTCGGGTTTGAGCCGGTATCCCGACCAGTCATCCGGCCGGGCGATCGCGCCAAGGGCGAATTTGGCGGTGAATTTGGCGACCGCCAGTTCCAGCGCATGGCGATGCGCCATCGGGCGGGATTGCTTGCTGGCCCAGGCGCCAATCATACTGCCTCGGTCGCGGGTGGCGAAATAGGCGTCCGCTTCGTCGTCGCCGACCAGTGCGGCCGTGCCTTCGATGCGAACCTGGCGTTTCAGGGATTTCCAGTGAAACAGCAGCGCCGCGTACGGGTTTGCCGCCAAATCCAGCCCCTTGCGGCTGCCGAGATTGGTGTAGAATACGAAACCATCCGAATCATGCTGTTTGAGCAACACCATCCGGGCCGAAACCCGCCCCTTGGCGTCGGCGGTGGCCAGGGTCATCGCACTCGGCAGGTCGGCTTCGCGCCGGTGCGCCTCGGCGTACCATTCGTCGAACAATGTCAGGGGGTCATCCATATTTGAATTTAGCATCAACAACGAATATATAGGGCGGACGGTTGAATAAAACGGGCAAAACGCGTCTGGCGCACTGTATTGCCGGGGCCGGCGTTTCGAAAGCCTGCCTTTCCTTGGGTTTATTCCGGGGCGAAAGGGTGGCGCATGCGTGGCGTAACGAAATGAACAGCGTTTGAAAAGGATTTGGTCATGAAAAAATTTATTCCTCTTGTCATGGTCGCTTTTCTGGTCGGCGCCTGCGGCGATCGCGGGGGCCAGAAACAGACGGCCGGGACGCTGCTTGGCGCCGGGCTCGGCGCACTGGCCGGCTCGCAGATCGGGTCCGACAGGGGGCAGTTGGTGGCGCTCGGTGCGCTGGGCGGCGCCTTCCTAGGCAGCGAATCGGCAAGTCGCTGGACAGGTCCGACCGCGCGGCACTGGGCAGCTCGACGCAACGCGCGCTCGAATCCGGTCCTTCGGGGCAGGCGGTGAGCTGGAGCAATCCGGATAGCGGAAATTACGGCTCCGTGACGCCCGAACCCGCGGTCCGTCGGTCCAGCGGAGAATATTGCCGGGAATACCAGCAGACCATCATTGTCGGCGGCCAGACCGAACAGGCGCATGGCCGGGCTTGCCGTCAGCCGGACGGCACCTGGAAGATAATTCGATAGGAGCCAATGGCCATTTACCCGCCGCGCGTAACCCGGCTTTGACGCCGTGAAGGACCCGTATAAAGTACTCGGCGTGCCACAAGGGGTATCGGTGGCGGCGTTGAAATCGGCCTACCGCGCCCTGGCCAAGGAACTGCACCCGGACGTGAATCCCGGCGACACGGTCATCGAGCAACGCTTCAAGGAAGTGTCGGCGGCTTACGATCTGCTGTCCAACACGCAAAAGCGCCAGCAATATGACAGCGGCCAGATCAATGCCGACGGTTCGCCGCGGGCCGAAGGTTTTTCCCACCGCGGGCGGCGCGGCGGCGGCATGGATTTCGAAGATCTGGTGGCGGATCTGTTCGGCCGCCGCCGGCCCCGGCAGGCCCGGGGCAAAAGCATCACCTATTCGCTCAGTGTCCCTTTCATCGAAGCGGTGCTGGGCGGGATCCGGCGGATCCGGCTGCATGATGGCAAAACTTTGGAAGTGAATATCCCACCGGCGACCGAGGACGGCGCCAATCTTCGGCTCAAGGGACAGGGCATGGCCGGCGTCGGCGGCGGCCCGGTCGGCGATGCGCTGGTCGAGATTCTGATCGAGCCGCACCCGTATTTTACCCGCGACGGTCTCGATATCCGCCTTGATGTTCCGATCACTCTCGCCGAAGCGGTGCTCGGCGCCAAGATCAATATTCCGACCATCCACGGTCCGGTCAGCGTCCGGATTCCCGCCGGCACGAACACCGGAAAAATCCTGCGTTTGAAGGGACGCGGCGTCGCCGCCGGCACGGCCAAGACGGCGGCCAAAGGCGACGAATATGTCCATCTTACGGTCACGCTGCCCGATAAGCCGGACGCCAAGCTCAAATCGTTCGTGCGCGAATGGACCAAAAAGGGCGATTACGAGGTCCGGAAGAAAGCGGGCCTTGAATAATACCAGGGGGCGGCGATAGGATGACGCCCGCGATGTCGAGCCCAAGGAAGTAAGCAGATGACCGATGCACCCGCAATCATGGCCGGCAAACGCGGTCTTATCATGGGGGTCGCCAATGACCGCTCGCTGGCCTGGGGCATCGCGCGCGCCGCGGCCGAACATGGCGCGACGCTGGCCTTCACCTATCAGGGCGATGCGTTGAAAAAACGGGTGCGGCCGTTGGCCGAATCGGTTGGCTCGACCCTGTTGATGCCGTGCGATGTGTCCGACGACGCCAGTATCGACGCGACCTTCGCGACCCTGGAGGAAAGCTGGGGCGGTCTCGATTTTCTGGTCCACGCGATTGCGTTTTCCGACAAGGACGAACTCAAGGGCCAGTATATCAACACCACGCGGGGCAACTTCACCCGCACGCTCGACATATCGTGCTATTCGCTGACCAGCATCGCGCAGCGCGCGGTGCCGCTGATGCGCAATGGCGGCAGCATTCTGACGCTGACCTATTACGGCGCCGAACGGGTCATGCCGCATTACAACGTGATGGGCGTCGCCAAGGCCGCGCTCGAAGCCAGCGTGCGCTATCTGGCCGTCGATCTGGGCGGGGCTGGCATTCGCGTCAACGCGATTTCGGCTGGACCGATCAAGACCCTGGCCGCGTCCGGGATCGGCGATTTCCGCTATATCCTGAAATGGAACGAACTCAACTCGCCGCTGCGCCGCAATGTCGGCATCGACGAAGTCGGCGGCGCCGGGGTGTATCTGCTCAGCGATCTGAGCACCGGGGTCACCGGCGAAATCCATCATGTCGATTGCGGCTACAACACCATTGGCATGGTCGCCGTCGATGCGGCGCAAGCGGTCTCCGAATTGCTGGCGGGGATCAAGGGTAAGTCGTGAGCCGGCATGTCGGCGAATAGCTTCGGCCATCTGTTCCGCGTTACCACGTGGGGCGAAAGTCACGGTCCGGCGATCGGCTGCATCGTCGATGGCGCGCCGCCGCGCCTCGCGCTTGGCGAAGCCGATATCCAGCCCTATCTCGATCGCCGCCGGCCGGGACAAAGCCGCTTCACCACCCAGCGCCAGGAACCCGACCGGGTCCGTATCCTGTCCGGTGTCTTCGAGGGCATGACGACGGGCGCGCCGATTGCCCTGATGATCGACAATGTCGATCAGCGCTCCAAGGACTATGGCGACATCGCGCAAATGTTCCGGCCCGGCCATGCCGATTACACCTACTGGAAGAAATACGGCATCCGCGATTATCGTGGCGGCGGGCGGTCCTCGGCGCGCGAAACCGCGATGCGGGTCGCCGCCGGCGCCGTCGCCCGCAAGGTGCTTGGCGATGGCGTGTCGATTCGCGGCGCGCTGGTCCAGATCGGCCCGCACCCGGTCGACCGGTCGCGCTGGGACTGGGCGGCGGTATCGGACAATCCGTTCTGGTGTCCCGACCCGGTGATGGCGAAAGTATGGGAAGCCTACCTCGATGGCGTCCGCAAGGCCGGGTCGTCCACGGGTGCTGTGATCGAAGTCGTCGCATCCGGCGTGCCGGCGGGCTGGGGCGCGCCGGTCTATGGCAAGCTTGACGCCGATATCGCGGCGGCGATGATGAGCATCAATGCGGTAAAGGGCGTCGAGATCGGCGCCGGTTTCGATGCCGCCGCCCTGTCCGGGGAAGAAAACGCAGACGAGATGCGCATCGGCAATGACGGCGCCGTCCGCTTCCTGTCCAATGCGGCGGGCGGGGTGCTGGGCGGCATTTCCTCTGGCCAGGAAATCGTCGCCCGCTTTGCGGTCAAACCGACCAGCTCGATTTTGACGCCGCGCCGCACCGTAACGATCGATGGCCAGGAAACCGAAATTTCAACCAAAGGGCGGCACGACCCGTGCGTCGGAATTCGTGCGGTCCCGGTCGGCGAAGCCATGCTCGCCTGCGTGCTGGCCGACCACATGCTGCGGCACCGTGCGCAATGCGGCTGATCGGCCGGATCGTTCTGTGGGGCTTCGCGCTGGTCGGCCTGGCCGTGACCCTGGCCGGGGCTGGCGTAGTTGTCGCGCTGCTGTATTTCCCCACCCAGGATGACGACTTGCCGGACCGCATCGTTTTGCGGCTCGATCTCAATGAAAAACTGGTCGATGGCCGGGGCGACGGCGCGCCGTGGCGCGCCGTACTGGGCGAACCGGCCCTCACCTTGCGCGCCGTGGTGGCGGCGCTGGATGCGGCCGCCGATGATGCGCGCGTCATCGGGCTGTCGGTGCGGCTGGGTGCGGCACCCATCGGCATCGCCATGGCGCAGGAACTGCGCCATGCGATTGCCCGGTTTCGGGCGGCTGGAAAATTCGCCCTCGCTTACGCCCAATCCTTCGATGGCATGGGCGACGGCACGCCGGAATATTATCTTGCCGCCGCGTTCGATGAAATCTGGATGCAGCCGTCGGGCACGCTGGCGCTGACCGGGATTGCGCTGGAAATGCCGTTCTTTGGCGAGACGCTGGACAAGATCGGCGTACAGCCGGAATTCGAGCAGCGGCACGAATACAAGGCCGCCGTCGAAATCTTCACCCGCGCCGGCATCAGCCGGCCGGCGCGCCAGTCGCTGGAACGGGTTCTGGCAAGCTGGATGCGTCAGATTGTGGGCGGTATCGGCAGCGACCGGGATATTGCGGCCAACCGGTTGCGCGAACTGATCGACCGCGCGCCCTTGCTGGCGGCGGAGGCCCGCGACGCCGGATTGATCGACAAGCTCGGTTACCGCGATGAGTTTCTCGCCGCGTTGCGCGAACGAGGCGGCAAGCGGATCGACCTTTCGCGCTACGCATCTACCCTGGCGCAGGTAGGTGCTGCGGTGGCGCTGATCTATGGGACCGGCCCGATTGAAGCCGGCGACGGCGGTGGTCCGTTCGGGGACCGGCGGTTTTCCGCCGACGCGGTTGCCAATGCGATAGCCCAGGCCGCCAGGGACCAGGCAATCCGCGCCATCATCCTGCGCATCGACAGCCCCGGCGGTTCCTATATTGCGTCCGACAGGGTGCGCCGCGCGGTGCTGCAAGCGCGCCAATCGGGCAAGACAGTGATTGCCTCGATGGGTGAATACGCTGCTTCGGGCGGTTATTTCGCCGCCATGGCCGCCAACAAGATTGTCGCTTTGCCCGGCACCTTGACCGGCTCCATCGGCGTGTTTGGCGGTAAATTCGCCACCGAAGCGATGTGGCGCAAGCTTGGCGTCCAGTGGTCCCGCATCGCGGTTGGCGCCAATGCCGGAATGTGGAGCGCGATCACGCCATTCCAGCCCAGCGCATTGGCGCGGCACCGGGCAGCGATCGACGCCATCTATAGCGACTTCACCGCCAAGCTGGCCCGCGACCGCAAGCTTGCCGCCGACCGGATCGACGCGGTCGCCCGGGGCCGGGTGTGGACCGGCGCCGACGCGCTGGAAATCGGCCTGGTCGATGCGCTGGGTGGGCTGACCAAGGCGCTGGTACTGACGCGCGCGGCGCTGGATCTGGCCGCCGACGCCCCCATGAGGCTGGTCTTGTTTCCCGCCGCGCAATCGCCCATCGATAGACTGCGCGGGGCCTTGGCCAAAGGCGTGCCGTTGAGCGGCGCGCTGACCCGGATGTTGGCCGGCACGCAAGGGCCGCCCATCGCGGCATGGGCGCGCTGGCTGGAACCAATATTCGGCGATCTTTGGGCCCTGCGTCCGCGCGCCGGGCTGTTGCAACTGCTGCCATTCCGCCTGGTTCGTTAATAGCGCTCCTTGGTGTTAGGCGCCACGCCGCGCCGCGATCAGGAATTCGATATTGCCCTTGGCGCCGGTGATCGGGCTTTGGGTGATGCCGATGACGCGCCAGCCGTCTTGCGCGCCGAGCCAGCTTTCCACTTCGTCGCAGGCTTGCGCGTGGCGGGCCGGGTCGCGGACGATGCCGCCCTTGCCGACCGCCGCCCGGCCGAGCTGGAATTGCGGTTTGATCAGCGCGATCAGCGCTGCATTGGGCGCCGCCAGCGCCATCGGCGCCGGCAGGATTTTCTCCAGCCCGATGAAGCTGGCGTCGCAGACGATCAGATCGACCGGCTCCGGGATATCCTGGCCGCTCAGGCGGCGCGCATTGACCCCTTCGCGCACGATGACCCGCTCATCCTGGCGCAGCTTCCAGGCCAGTTGGCCGCGTCCGACATCGACCGCATAGACCCGGGCCGCACCGCGGCCCAGCAGGACATCGGTGAAGCCGCCGGTCGACGCACCGATATCGAGGCAGCACAATTCCTCCGCTTCAAGCGCGAAATGATCCAGCCCATGCGCCAGTTTGAGGCCGCCACGCGAAACATAAGGATGCGCCGGTCCGCGCCGGCGCAACGGCGCATCGTCGGCCAGGGTCTCGCCGGCCTTGTCGATGCGCCGTTCGCCCGAATACACCAAGCCCGCCATGATCGCGGCCCGCGCCTTGGTCCGGTTTTCGGCCAGCCCGCGTTCGACCAGCAGAACATCGGCGCGAATTTTCATGTTCGGTATCTCCCGGGCTGCCGGAATCGACTGTAAATTAGGCGTCTATTTACTTTGCACCACCGACGGTGCGAGATAATTCACAGAGCCTCGACAACTATGTCCGGTTCTTCTTCGGCCAATTCAAGTTCGCCGGTCTTGTCGATAGATTCTGTACGGAGGTTATTTGTTCTCTTTTTCTCCGTTACCCACATCTTCTGCCTCGTTTGTATCTGTGGTCTCCACCGTCTCGCCCGCTTCATCAACCGTTCCCCTGCCTGATTCCGGCGAGAGTAGCTCAAATGAATGTTGAGCGTCTTCTGGCGGCAACGGCAATTCCCATGATCCAATGACCGTCAACCCGACTCCGTTTCCAAATACTCAGATTCCGAGGTCATCCGAATAAAGCGCTGTAACGCCTTCGACTTTCGCGATGGCGACTATTTGCCGGTCGTACTTGATTTTATTCCACGTTCCATCGACGCCACCACGCTTGTCGCCAGAAGAATCGATGGCTTTTCTTGTCATGGCCGCCACCTCAACGGCGTCACGTTCATCGAACGCGACAATTCGAAATACGGATTGGGAATTGATCTGCGCAAGGTACTCCGGCCCCGCAGCGCCCGCACGCACCAATATCTCACTCAGAGCAGGTGTTGGAATTATGATCTTGGTGCGGTTCTGCTCGAGATGCGTCACCAAATGGTCAACCCGGTCACGGTACCGCTCGACCGGTTCGCTGGTCTGCGGATGATTCGGCACGGACACTCCGGCTCAAAAGATAGGAAGCAACATAGTGGCATCGAACACCACCATTAATGCGCCTCACTTGGTCCGTTTCGTTCTCTCTCCAGTTCCGCCCAAGGATCTTCCATTTCCGGCCATTCGCTGCCCTGTATGTCACGTAGTCGTGCAACAACAGCACTTAATGGCTCGTCGCCAAGCGGTTCAAAACTACCTATCGTGAAACGGTCAAGTTGCCACACGCCAATTTTGTCCCTGCGCCATCGCCCATCGCCATGAACGCGCAACTCAGGCCCAAGTAAATAACGGGCAATCGTTTTCGCCAATTCCCGTGGTGCTTGACAGTTGAAATGCCTACCGTCGGAGGCTTGTAGTGTCACCGGCACCAGGTCGCGAACGCCGCCAATCCGGATCAATTGCCCATCGACGGAACCGACTTGATTGAACGCGCCAAACGTCACTGGTTCGGCAAGCTTGCGACCGGGAAAATTGATAACGGTTGTGTTCTTGTCGTCAGATAACGTACCGATTGCATCGTCATTTAATAGCCGACGATTGATGCGATTGTAAGCTAGCAGGGCGTCGGGCGGACCGTCACCAGAATGTACCTTTTGCACGCGTTGGCGCACCTTCGGTTCTGCTTCCTCATCCACCTTTTGGACAAGAACAGTGCTTCCAGGATCAAGACGAACAAAATGCACGCTCGCTGGCTCACCAAGCACCTTGGCTAAGTCGGCCATGTACTCGGCAAGTCGCTCCATCGGAAGAGTATCCGGAGTATAGGCTTCTATCCGGAACTTGTATTCCCGATGATCAGTCACGTTAGTACTCCCGTCGGATGAAACATTCAATTCGCCGCCAAAAATGAGTGGCAGCGTGGAATCCGCTCGCCGACTATACCAGCCGCAAGGTTATCGGAACCTTTAACGTCTGTCACGAAGATCAAGTTGCGCTATAACCGGACGCGCTTGGCTTGATCGGGCAATGATGGTTTGATTAGGCCTGATCGTGACGCGGCAAGGAGCAAGGCTATGACGGATACGCTTTATCATTTCATCGGTGGCGCGCGCATCGAGGGTGCGGGCGGCCGGTTCGGCGATGTCTTCAATCCGGCGACCGGCGAGGTCAGCGCGCACTGTCCCTATGCCTCGGCGGCGGATGTGGACCGGGTGGTGGCGGCGGCGTCGGCGGCGCTGCCGGGCTGGGCCGGAACGCCGGCGCCGCGCCGCGCATCGGTCATCTTTGGCTTCCGCGGCCTGATGGTCCAGAACATGGACGTTCTGGCGGAACTGGTCGGCAAGGAACACGGCAAGACCATCGAGGACGCCAAGGGGTCGATCCAGCGCGGCATCGATGTCGCCGAATTCGCCTGCGGCGTGCCGCATCTGCTGAAAGGCGAGCTGTCGACCAATGTCGGCGGCGGCATCGACACCTACTCGGTGCGCGAGCCGGTCGGCGTGGTCGCCGGCATCACGCCGTTCAACTTTCCGGTCATGATCCCGTGCTGGATGGGGGTGATGGCGGTCGCCTGCGGCAACACCTTCATCAACAAACCCTCGGAGCGCGACCCGTCGGCGCCGCTGTTCCTGGCCGAATTGTGGCAGCAGGCGGGCTTGCCGGACGTGGTGTGGAATGTCCTCAATGGCGACCG
>Ga0066376_10005376_pt1 | contig 10887 bp, 21 predicted proteins | sample Knorr_S15_td_Bot_FD_77009 | JGI IMG/M metagenome (GOLD analysis project Ga0066376, IMG submission 77009) | Marine microbial communities from Southern Atlantic Ocean transect - Knorr_S15_td_Bottom_ad_5009_LV_A | ecosystem: Environmental > Aquatic > Marine > Oceanic | place: Southern Atlantic... | reverse complement strand
CCATGTTGACGTTGACCACGATCAGCAGACTGGTGCCGCCGAAATAGAATGGCACCGCGTATTGCGAAATCATGATCTCTGGCAACACGCAGACCGCCGACAAATAGATCGCGCCCACCGTCGTCAGGCGGGTCAACACGTAGTCGATGTGTTCGGCGGTGTTCTTGCCAGGCCGGATGCCGGGGAGGAATCCGCCATTCTTTTTCAGGTTGTCGGCCGTATCGACCGGGTTGAACACCACGTTGGTGTAAAAGAACGCGAAAAAGACGATCGCCGCGATGTACAGCGCCATATAAAGCGGCTGGCCACGCGACAGAAAGCCGGTGAGGGTGGTCAGCCAGTCGGGGCCTTGGCCCGCGGAAAAGCTGAGCATGGTCACCGGCAGAAGCAGGATCGAGGAGGCGAAGATCGGCGGGATCACGCCGGCGGTATTCAGCTTGAGCGGCAGATGCGAACTTTCGCCGCCAAACATGCGATTGCCGGCCTGACGCTTGGGGTACTGCACCAGGAGGCGCCGCTGCGCCCGTTCGACGAAGACGATGAAGGTGATAACCACCACCACCATGGCCAGCAACAAGATGATGAACAAGGCCGACAAGGCGCCGGTCCGTCCCAATTCCAACGTGCCGAACAGCGCGCCCGGCAGCTCGGCGACGATACCCGCCATGATGATCATGGAAATACCGTTGCCAACGCCGCGCGCGGTGATCTGCTCGCCCAGCCACATCAGGAATATGGTGCCGCCAACCAAGGTGATCACCGTGGTGGCGCGGAAGAACAGGCCGGGGTCGATCACGGCGGCGCCCTGGCTGCCGGTCATCCCTTCAAGCCCAACCGCGATACCGAGCCCTTGCATGGTCGCCAGTAGCACGGTGCCATAGCGGGTGTACTGGGTAATCTTGCGTTGCCCCGCCTGCCCCTCCTTCTTGAGCTGGGCGAGCTGCGGCGAAACCGTGGTCATCAACTGAATGATGATCGACGCCGAAATGTAGGGCATGATGTTGAGGGCGAAGATGGTCATCCGCCCCAGCGCGCCGCCCGAGAACATGTTGAACATGCCCAGGATGCCACCGGCGTTCTGGCGGAAGATGTCGTCCAGGATCAGCGGGTCGATGCCGGGAATGGGGATGTAGGTGCCCAGCCGGTAAATCACCAGGGCGCCAAAGGTGAACCACAGCCGTTTTTTTAGCTCGGTCGCCTTGCCGATGGCGCCGAAATTGATGGTCGCGGCCAGTTGTTCGGCGGCAGACGCCATGAAGCATTCCTTTCGGGGTTAGGCGCGCGCGGTCACTCGCCGTCGCCGCTCGTCTTTTTCTTGGCCCCGTCGCCGCCGGCCGACTTGTCGTCGGACCCGGCCGCCGCCCTCCGTATGGTCACTTTGCCGCCGGCCTTTTCGACCGCCGCCACCGCCCCCTTGGAAGCCCCGGCCACGTCCACCGTGAGCTTGGCCTTGAGTTCGCCCTGACCCAGCAGGCGCACGCCATCAAGGACGCGCCGGACCACGCCCGCGGCGACCAGCGCCTCGGCGTCGATCGTACCCTTGGGGTCCAACTTGCCGGCGTCGATCGCCTGCTGCAGCCGGCCAACGTTCACGGCCGTCAATTTCTTGCGGAAAATATTATGGAAACCGCGCTTGGGAAGGCGCCGGTAAAGCGGCATCTGGCCGCCTTCGAAACCCTTGATGCTGACGCCGCTGCGCGACTTCTGGCCCTTGTGGCCGCGGCCGGCGGTCTTGCCCTTGCCGCATCCGATCCCACGCCCCACGCGGGTGCGATCTCGGCGCGCGCCGTCATTGTCGTTTAGCTGGTTGAGTTTCATGCGCCTAAACCTTTTTCGTCTGCCGCGCGGGTCGCGCCTAATCGGCGTCTTCGACCCGAACCAGGTGACTGATCTTGTTGATCATGCCGCGCACGGAGGGCGTGTCCTCGAGTTCGCGCGTGCGGTGCATCTTGTTGAGCCCCAGCCCGACGAGGGTCGCGCGCTGGTCATTGCGGCGGCCGATCGGGCTGCCGATCTGAGTCACCTTGAGCCGGCCCGGTTTGTCCGCCATCGGATCAGCCCTGCGCCGTGGCCGGCTCGGCCTCGACCTCGCGGCGGCCAAGAATCTCGCCGATCGTCTTGCCGCGCTTGGCCGCCACCGCGCGTGGCGATTGAATTCGCGACAAAGCGTCGAACGTGGCGCGCACCATATTGTAGGGATTGGACGAGCCGATCGATTTGGTCACCACATCCTGGACGCCCAACATTTCGAATACCGCGCGCATTGGCCCACCCGCGATGATGCCGGTTCCCGGCGGCGCCGTTCGCAGCACCACGCGACCGGCGCCGAAACGCCCCTGAATGTCGTGATGCAATGTGCGACCCTCGCGCAGCGGTATGCGGACCAGGCCGCGTTTGGCCCGTTCGGTCGCCTTGCGGATCGCCTCGGGCACCTCGCGCGCCTTGCCGGATCCGAAACCGACCCGGCCGCGGCCATCGCCAACCACCACCAGGGCAGCGAAACCGAAGCGCCGGCCGCCCTTCACCACCTTGGCGACGCGGTTGATGCTGACCAGCTTGTCGGCCAGTTCGCTCTCGCCATCGCCATCGCGACCCCGATCACGTCCTCTGCCGCGTCCGCCACGTCTACTGTCTTGTCGTGCCATCCGTTCGATCCAGTTGTTCGATCCAGTTACGCGATCGGTTGTCCAAGCTAGAAGTCCAGTCCATTTTCGCGCGCCGCGTCGGCCAGCGCCTTGATGCGGCCGTGATAGCGATAGCCACCCCGGTCGAATACCACCTTATCGAGCCCGGCCGCCTTGGCGCGCGTCGCGATCAAGGCACCGACCTTCTTGGCGGCCTCGATCCCCGCGCCCGATTTCACATCCGCGCGCAAATCCTTGTCCACCGTCGAAGCGGCGGCCAACGTGCGCCCGGCCAAATCGTCGATCACCTGGGCATAGATATGTTTGCCCGAGCGAAATACGCTTAACCGTGGCCGACCGTTGGCAACCTGGCCAACGCGATACCGGTTGCGGCGCTTGCGGCGCTCGTGAAGCGCTCGTTCCTTCAACATGACGCGCGTCCCTACTTCTTCTTGCCTTCCTTGCGGAAGATGTATTCGTCAACATACTTGATGCCCTTACCCTTGTAGGGCTCGGGTTTTCTCAAGGACCGAATGTCGGCGGCGATCTGACCCACGCGCTGACGGTCCATGCCGCTGACCGTGATTGCCGTCGGCCGCTCGCAGGTGATCGTGATATCGCCCGGGATCGCCACCTTGATATCGTGGCTGTAGCCGAGTTGTAGATTGAGCACGTCACCGTCCACCGCCGCGCGGTAGCCGACGCCGTTGATCTCTAGATTGCGCGTAAACCCTTGCGACACGCCGTTGACCATATTGTTGACCAAGCTGCGCGACAACCCCCACATGGCCCGCGCCCGACGCCCGTCGTCGCGCGGCTTGACCCATATCAGATTGTCCTCGCGCGACACTTCGACCTCGTCGGCCAGGGTGTGGCTGAGCTCGCCCAGCTTGCCCTTGACCGTCACGCTTTGTCCCACGATCGCCACTTCGACGCCGTCAGGTACAGCCACGGGGTGTTTTCCAATGCGCGACACGTTCGTCTCCTAGATCACGAAACAGAGCACTTCGCCGCCGACGTTGGCGGCGCGCGCGTCCGCGTCCGACATCACGCCGCGCGGGGTGGACAGGATGGAAATGCCCAAGCCGTTGCTGACCCGCGGCAAATCCTTGATCGCTGAATAAACGCGCCGGCCCGGCTTCGATACGCGCCCGATGCGGCGGATCACCGGCGCGCCCTCCTGATACTTCAATTCGATCGAAATCGCCGGCTTTCCGGCATCGTCCTCCGACGGCTCGTAGCCGCGGATATAGCCTTCCTTGGTCAGCACCGCCAACACGTTTCCGCGCAAATTCGACGCGGGACAGCGCACGTTGCGCTTACCCACGCGTTGCCCATTGCGTATACGGGTCAGCATGTCGCCAAGGGGATCGGTCATCGTCATTGCCGCGTTCTCCTACCAGCTCGCCTTGACCATGCCAGGAATCTGGCCCGACGCCGCCAACTCACGCAGCGCGATCCGCGACATCTTGAGCTTGCGGTAGTAGGCGCGTGGCCGTCCCGTCAGTTCGCAACGATTGCGGACCCTGACCGCCGCTCCGTTGCGCGGCATCGCCGCAAGCTTCAGGCGCGCGGCAAAACGGTCCTCGGCGGACAGGCTATCGTTTCGCGCCGCCGCCTTCAGTTCGGCGCGCTTGGCGGCGTATCGCGCGACCAAGCGTTGGCGCTTGTTGTTCTTCTCGACGGAGCTCACTTTCGCCATTCGGTTATCTCCAGTTCCGGGCCAGATCGATCAACTTGCGAACGGCATGTTGAAGCCGCGCAGCAGCGCGCGCGCTTCGTCGTCGGTCGGCGCGGTGGTGACGATGACGACATCGAGTCCGCGCACTTCATCGACCGTGTCGTAATCGATCTCGGGAAACACGATCTGTTCCTTGAGCCCCATCGCATAGTTGCCGCGGCCATCGAAGCTGGCCTCCGACACGCCGCGGAAATCCCGCACCCGCGGCAAAGCGATGGTAATCAATCGGTCGAGAAATTCGTACATACGGTCGCGCCGCAGTGTCACCTTGACTCCCACGGTCATGCCTTCGCGAAGCTTGAACGCGGCGATCGATTTCTTGGCCTTCGTGATCACGGGCTTTTGGCCGGCGATGGCGATAAGATCGGTGACCGCGCCGTTGATCTTCTTGCCCTCGCGCGCCGCCTCGCCGACACCCATGTTGATGACAACCTTTTCCAGGCGCGGAACCTGCATCGGATTGGCATAACCGAATTGTTCGAGCAGAGCCGGAACCACGGTTGTCTTGTAATGGTCTTGCATGCGGGTCATCGCGGCATCCTCAACGATCGATGATCTCGCCGGAGCGCTTGGCGAAACGTACCTTGCGGCCGTCCTCGAGAACCTTGTAGCCGACCCGGGTCGGCTTGTTGTCCTTGGGGTCTATCAGGGAGACGTTGGAAACATGCAACGCCGCTTCCTTCTCCTCGATGCCGCCGGGACTGGTGGGCGAGGGCCGGGTATGGCGCTTGACCATGTTCACGCCCTGGACGACCACGCGCCTGTCGCTTCGCATGACGCGCAGCACCTCGCCCCTTTTGCCGCTGTCCTTGCCGGCTATCACGATCACTTCGTCACCCTTTTTCACGCGCAGCTTCACCGTCATCACAACACCTCCGGCGCCAGGGAGACAATTTTCATGAACCGCTTGGCCCTGAGCTCGCGCGTGACGGGGCCGAAGATGCGCGTGCCGATCGGCTCGCCCTGCGGGTTGATCAACACCGCGGCGTTGCGGTCGAAACGGATCGCGCTGCCATCGGCCCGGCGCACTTCCTTGGCCGTGCGCACGATAACCGCGCGGTGCATATCGCCTTTTTTGACCCGGCCGCGCGGAATCGCTTCCTTGACGCTGACCACGATCACGTCGCCGACCGACGCGGTCTTGCGACCGGCGCCGCCCAGCACCTTGATGCACTGAACGCGCTTGGCGCCGGAATTGTCGGCGACATCCAGGTTGGTTTGCATCTGGATCATGGTTGAATCCCTTGTTTCTTAAGTCGCGCCTCGGTCCTAAGCATCGTCGGCGATCACTTCCCACCGCTTGGACTTTGAAATCGGTCGGCACTCGCGGATACGCACGATATCTCCCACCTTGACTTCATTCTTTTCATCGTGACATGCGTATTTCTTGCTTTTCTTGACGAACTTTTTGTACAGCTCGTGCTTGACGCGGCGATCGACCCGCACGGTCACCGTCTTGTCCGGCTTGTCGCCGACCACCACGCCTTGAAGAACTCGTTTCGGCATCTGTCCACCTAGCCTTGCGACGCGGAACGCGCGCGCTGGTTGAGTACGGTTTTGATGCGCGCGACATCGCGCCGGACCTGACGCATCCGCGCCGTGTTCTCCAGTTGTCCGCTGGCGCGCTGGAAGCGCAGGTTGAATTGCTCCTTCTTGAGATCGAGCAATTGCGAAGCGAGCGCGCCGTCGTCCTTGGGACGCAGGTCCTGGACTTTCATTTTAGTTCCTCGCCAAGTCGCATGACGAAGCGCGTGCGCACCGGCAGTTTCGCCGCGCCGCGTCGGAACGCCTCGCGCGCCAGTAGCCCGGGCACGCCATCGAGCTCGAACATGATCCGGCCCGGCTTGACCCGGCACGCCCAGTATTCCGGGTTGCCCTTGCCCTTGCCCATGCGCACCTCGGTCGGCTTGGCGCTGATTGGCAAGTCGGGAAAAATCCGGATCCACATACGCCCGGCGCGCTTGATGTGTCGGGTGATGGCGCGGCGCGCGGCTTCGATCTGGCGCGCCGATATACGGGCGGGTTCCACGGCCTTGAGGCCGAAGGCGCCGAAATTCAACGTTGTACCGCCCTTGGCCAAGCCATGGATCCGGCCCTTGTGGGCCTTGCGATACTTCGTGCGTTTGGGACTGAGCATCGGTTTGTCTCCGCCGCTTTAGACGCGCGCGCCCTGGGTTTCCGTCCGGCGCCGTTCGTGGGCCATGGGATCGTGTTCCATGATCTCGCCCTTGAACACCCACACCTTGACGCCGCAAGTGCCATAGGCCGTGTGCGCGGTCTTGGTGCCGTAATCGACATCGGCGCGCAACGTGTGCAACGGAACGCGGCCCTCCCGGTACCATTCCATGCGCGCGATCTCGGCGCCGCCAAGGCGGCCGCCACAATTGATGCGGATACCTTGGGCGCCCAGGCGCATGGCCGACTGCACGGCGCGCTTCATGGCGCGGCGAAACGCGACGCGGCGGACCAATTGCTGCGCGATGTTCTCGGCCACCAACTGCGCCTCGATCTCCGGCTTGCGAATCTCAACGATGTTCAGATGAATTTCGCTATCGGTCATCTTGGCGACTTCGGCCTTGAGCTTTTCGATATCGGCGCCCTTTTTGCCGATCACCACGCCAGGCCGCGCGGTATGGATGGTGATCCGCGCCTTTTTCGCCGGACGCTCGATGACCACCTTGGCGACCCCCGCCTGTTCGAGCCGCTTCAGCAAAAAGCGGCGGATCTTGAGATCCTCGTGCAGCAGGTCGCCATATCCGCTATCGGCGTACCAGCGCGAATCCCACGTCCGATTGATTCCCAGCCGAAAGCCGATCGGGTTGACTTTTTGGCCCATGCCTAGTCCTCCTCGCGTTCGCGAACCACGACGGTGACTCGGCTGAACGGTTTTGTGATCCGCGACATCCGCCCGCGTGCCCGCGCCCTGAACCGGCGCATGGTCAGGCTTTTGCCGACATAGGCCTCGGCCACGAACAAGCGATCGACGTCGAGGTTGTGATTGTTCTCCGCGTTGGCGATGGCTGCCTCGAGCACTTTCCTGACATCGTTGGCGATGCGCCGCGGCGAAAAGGCGAGTTGCGTCAGCGCCGCATCGGCGGCCAATCCACGAATGCTGGCGGCCACAAGATTGAGCTTTTGAGCGCCGGTGCGCAGGCTGCGCGCCATCGCCATCGCTTCGTTCTCGGCCAAGCGCCGCTGGGTGGCTTGCTTGCTCATGGTCAGCCCCGCTTCGCCCGTTTGTCGCCGGAATGGCCGTAGAAAGTGCGCGTCGGCGAAAACTCACCAAGTTTGTGGCCAACCATGTTTTCGGTCACCAACACCGGAATGAACTTTCGCCCGTTATAGACGCCGAAAGTGAGACCGACGAACTGCGGCAGAATCGTCGAGCGCCGCGACCAGGTCTTGATCACTTCCTTGCGGCCCGACGCGCGCGCGGCGTCCGCTTTCTTGAGCATGTAGCCGTCAACGAACGGCCCCTTCCAAATCGATCGCGCCAAGGCTCGATCTCCCTGTCTATTTACGACGGCGCCGGCGGCGTAGAATCAGCCGGTCCGTGGATTTGTTCTTGCGTGTGCGCTTGCCCTTGGTCGGCACGCCCCAGGGCGAGACCGGATGGCGCCCGCCCGACGTGCGGCCCTCGCCGCCGCCATGAGGATGGTCGACCGGGTTCATGGCAACGCCGCGCACGTGTGGACGCCGACCCAGCCAGCGCTTGCGCCCCGCCTTGCCCAGATTGATGTTCTTGTTGTCCGGGTTCGACACGGCGCCGACCGTGGCCATGCATTCGCCGCGCACCATGCGCTGCTCGCCCGACGACAGACGCAGCAAGGCATAGCCCGCGTCCTTGCCGATCAGTTGGGCGTAATTGCCGGCGGAGCGCGCCAGTTGGCCGCCCTTGCCCGGCTTCATTTCGATATTATGAATGACCGTGCCGACCGGCATGTTGCGCATCGGCATGGCGTTGCCGGGTTTGATGTCGGCGCGTTCGCCGGCGATCACCTGGTCGCCCGGATTCAGACGTTGCGGCGCCAGGATATAAGCCAGTTCGCCGTCTTCGTACTTCAACAAGGCGATAAAGGCCGTGCGGTTGGGATCGTATTCGAGGCGCTCAACCGTCGCCGGCACGTCGAACTTGCGCCGCTTGAAGTCGACCGTCCGGTAGCTCCGCTTATGGCCGCCGCCGCGATGGCGGACCGTGACACGACCGTGATTGTTGCGGCCGCCTTTCTTGCTCAGCCCCTTGGTCAATTTCTTGACCGGCTTGCCCTTGTGTAACTCGCTGCGATCGACCAACACGAGCTGGCGCATCGACGGGGTCATCGGGCGGAATTTTTTCAGTGCCATGGCGTCGCCCCCCTCAGATTCCGGCCGTGTAATCGATGCTCTGGCCCTCGGCCAGGGTGACGATCGCTTTCTTATAATCCGAACGCCGACCCATGCGGCCCCGGAATCGCTTGGTCTTGCCCTTAACCCTGAGCGTGTTGACCCCCGTCACCTTGACTTTGAACAATTCCTCGATGGCCTTGCGGATCTGGGGCTTGGTCGCGGTCATGGCGACGCGGAAAGCGACCTGATTGTGTTCGCTGAGCAGCGTCGCCTTTTCGGTGATCACGGGACCGAGGATAATGTCGTAGGTGCGTTCGGTAATCATTTCAAACGCGCCTCCAACGCCTCGACCGCGGCCTTGGTCAGCGCCAGCGTGTCGCACCGCAAAATATCGTAGACATTCGCGCCCTGGCTGGGCAACACGTCCACCCCGGGCAGATTGGACGCGGCGCGCTTGAAGTTGGCGTCGACTTCGGCGCCATCGATCAACAAAACCGAATTCCAGCCCAACGCCGCAAGCTGCTTGGCCAGCGCGCTGGTCTTGGGCGTATCCATCTTGGCCGTCTCGACGACGACCAGCTTACCTTCCGCCTGTTTGGCGGAAAGCGCCGTCTTGAGAGCCAGTTTGCGAACTTTCTTCTGCAGGCCGTGTCCATGGTCGCGCACCACGGGTCCGAACACCACGCCGCCGCCGGTCATTTGCGGCGCGCGGCGCGTGCCCTGACGCGCCCGGCCGGTACCCTTCTGGCGGAATGGCTTGGCGTTGCTGCCCTGAACTTCGTTGCGTTCCTTGGTCTTGTGGGTGCCGGCGCGGCGTTTGGCCAACTGCCAGTTGACCGCCCGATGCAACAGATCGGGCCGCACCGCCACGGCGAATACCTCGTCGGCCAGGGTGACCTTGCCGGCCTTCTTGTTCTCAAGGGTGATGACGTCGCATTCCATCGCCCTCAGTCCTCGCTCTCTTGGTTGGTCTCGGGCGCGCCTTCGGCGGCCGAGTTCTCGGCGGCCGCATCCACCTTGGGCGCCGCCTCGTCCACCGGCGCCGGGCCCGATCGGACCGCGGCCGGATAAGGCGCCGACGACGGCAGGGCGCGCTTCTTGGCGTCGGTGACGCGGACATAGCCGCCTTCCGGCCCCGGCACGCCGCCCATGATCATGATCCGGCCACGCTCGGCGTCGGTGCGGACCACGTAAAGATTCTGTACGGTGACGTTCTTGGCCCCCATGTGGCCGGCCATCTTCTTGCCCTTGAATACCTTGCCGGGATCCTGGGAATTGCCGGTCGAGCCGAGGCTGCGATGCGAGACCGACACGCCGTGGCTGGCGCGCAATCCGCTGAAGTTGTGGCGCTTCATGGCGCCGGCGAAACCCTTGCCGATGGACATGCCGGCGACATCGACGTACTGGCCCTCGACGAAGTGATCGACGGTCAACTCGGCCCCGACATCGACCAAGGCGTCGTCGCTGACCCGGAACTCGCCCAGCTTTTTCTTGGGCTCGACCTTGGCCTTGGCGAAATGGCCACGCATCGCCTTGGTCACGTTCTTCGCCTTGGCGGCGCCGATCCCGAGCTGAAGCCCGCAGTAACCATCGCGAGCGACGGTGCGCTGGGCGACCACCCGGCACTCGTCCACCTTGAGCACGGTGACTGGCAAGTGACGCCCGTCATCGAGATAGATGCGCGTCATGCCAAGTTTTTGCGCGAGGAGACCGGTTCGCATGCTCCCGCCCCTAAAGCTTGATTTCCACGTCGACGCCCGCCGCCAGGTCGAGCTTCATCAGCGCGTCAACCGTTTGCGGCGTGGGATCGACGATGTCGAGAAGGCGCTTGTGGGTGCGGATTTCGAACTGCTCGCGCGACTTCTTGTCGATATGCGGCGAACGCAACACCGTGTACCGCTCGATCTGCGTCGGCAGCGGGATCGGTCCCCGCACGCTGGCGCCGGTTCGCTTGGCGGTGTTGACGATCTCGCTGGTGGACTGGTCCAGGATGCGATGATCGAACGCCTTGAGGCGGATGCGAATATTCTGATTGTCCATGTCTATCTGTTCCTCTCGGGCGTCCGCCTGGCCCGCTTATTCGACGATTTCGGAGACGACGCCGGCGCCGACGGTGCGGCCGCCCTCGCGGATCGCGAAGCGCAGCCCCTGGTCCATCGCGATCGGCGCGATCAGTTCGATATCCATCGTCACGTT
>Ga0066376_10005372_pt1 | contig 10898 bp, 12 predicted proteins | sample Knorr_S15_td_Bot_FD_77009 | JGI IMG/M metagenome (GOLD analysis project Ga0066376, IMG submission 77009) | Marine microbial communities from Southern Atlantic Ocean transect - Knorr_S15_td_Bottom_ad_5009_LV_A | ecosystem: Environmental > Aquatic > Marine > Oceanic | place: Southern Atlantic... | reverse complement strand
TGTGAGTTGAGGCCCTCCGAGATGTGTTGCATGTTGTATTGTGAGAGCAAAACAACACGACACATCGGGTACAACAGGAGGGCTTCGGTATGATGATACGGCAGGCGAGTCTGTTCAGTCAATATTTCGTGGCGCACTATAGTGTTTTTAAAGGGTATTATAGTGACCCGATAACTTGCTTTCTCTTCGATCCTGATTCAGAGAACAAGCCGTCGGCACCGTAGCCCTTTATCTCTGCAAGCGCTGAATCTAGTTCCATAGTCCATTCCGATCTGCGAATCAGGCCCAAGGCCACAAGATCTTCGAGATCGTGTACCCCGTAGGCAATGTCTTCAGCTCTTAATTCGCATATATATGTCAGTCGGTTATATCTACTATTTTAAAACGACCATTAGGCTTTGTCTTATTATGGTCATGGGTTTTATAAAGCTTAATATTATTACCAGCTATAGCATGCATACATAAATCAGTCCCATCTCCCATTGAATCTTTTCCTGCAACGCAAATGGTAGAGTATTCTGATCCGTCTTCTATTGGAGTTATTTTAAAGGCCCCATTAGGTTTCTCGCTATTGTAATCTTCTCCATTATGAAGTTTAATACTCTTTTTCGAGATAGAGCCACCATAAGCATGTAAGCATAAATCAGCCCCCCCATCCCCTGGTTCAACTTCGCCTGCAACACAAATGGTGACGTATTCTGATCCATCTTCTATTGGGGTTATTTTAAAGGCCCCATTACCCAGGGTATTGTTGGTCTCCCTAGCACCGCTAAGTTTCGTCTTTTTTCCCTCTACAGAAGAACTACCCACAGCTCTTATACACTTGTCGGCCTCAACACAAATCGTAAAGTAGTCTTCATCTTCTGCGTAAGCAGCAGACATGTCACTGCAAACAGGGTACATATAGGCATCAACGACACCGCTTATACCAGTTGGATCTATAAGAGTAATTAAATCCATTCCTGTATCGACCAGTGTACCAACCTCTTCGTTGGTCAGTTCATTATCACCATCAGAATCTTCTATTTGATCTACCATAATCTCTGCTAAGCCAACCAGGTTCAGGCCTGAGACATCACTAGTAACTGACCCTAAAACAGCTAAAGCCTCCATTTCATCATCATTACCAGAGTCATTCTCAGAAATATCAATAATAGTTTCCAGGGAACCTTTGAGTTCAGAAGCTACACCTGCAACCTGTGATATTTTTTCTACTGTGAGAGCTGTTGTACTAACAGTTTTACCGGCGGCTTTGGCAGCATCAGCACTCGTACTTATGGCAGCACTGACCGCCTTAGTCGCTGGCGTAGCGGTCCCAAGGCTTACAAGATTAATCACCATCTCGGCGACGGACCAAACCTGATTTCCAGTTACAACCCCGCAAGTTACATCGCTTTCGGCAAAGCCCATGCCACAGTCAACCCACTCAGAATAGGGGGGAGTTTCTGACCAACAGACTGGTCCAACACCTTTAAAAGTAGGATCGCTACACTCAGAATAACAAAGCCCTGCGTTCTCCTCTTCTCCGTCTGCACAAACGCCAACATGAGGCGTGCCTATGACGATCGTTTTGGCACAGGATAAATCGAGTTGAGAGGCAAAACCAAGCGCACCACAGTCAGGCAGTTCGGGACGACAAAGACAACATCCAAAAGCGGCATAGCCCTCTTTGCATTTTGGATAAGCAATGGCCCCCCACAGCTCACATCCATCAGGATTATCAGCCTCACAGCGAGCTGTTGCATTATTAAGGTTAAATGCCGGGTCGCCAAATTCCCAAGGATAACCAGTTCCACGGCCATATTCTTCTGATCTGCAATAGAGACCATCATCACGCATATTGTCTGGGCAAATTTGATGACAATCAAAACCAAATCGCTTATAACCCTCTCCACACTCTGGATAACAAAGAGCACCAATCATCTCGAATCCATCTGCACACGCCTGGGGGAAGGTCCCAACACCGCGTGGCTCGGTATCTTTCCAACAGAATTCGTTGCCGCTTACATCCCCCACATTAAACTCTGATGTTACCGGCTGTGCTTCACTGTTAATTAATATCGATACACCTACGATACAAAAAATCCATTGCCAGTTTTTCATTAGGGCCACTCTTTACTTTGAGATTTATGAAACTCAATACTATCGCTTTAATTTAGGCCGCCACCCTCTTCTAGTATGCCGATCGATGATCTCCTTGAACGCAGGCAGCGGATAGGCTTCTTTCAGCGACACGCCGTTGATCAAAAAACCCGGCGTGTCGCTGAGGCCGAATTTCCCGGCTTCTGCCATATCGGCGGCGACGATGGTTTTGACCTCGTCTGACGCGAGGTCTAGTCCGAGGCGGTCCATGTTGACGCCCGGCTGTTCGGCGACCGATTGCATCCACTGTACGGTTAGTGAGAATAAAGGGGTATTATCGATAGTGCGTCAAGCACGGAGCTGGGTGAACCAACGGTCGCGCAACCGCTTTTCGCGCCTTCCCGTCCGGCACGGCGCGCCCCGTTGGTCCGCACATCAGATTCGAGGACGCCTATCTGAACGAGCTGAGATCAGAGATTCTCGCTCTCCTGGGTCAAGGTGACGACACCACGCCGGTCGCCTACGCCATTGTCAATGATGTCCCCCTGGACACTCAGAAACACTTCCGGAAGCACGAAGGATCGAGATCCTCAGCTACGACACTCAGGGTGAAAAGGACTTCTCGGGCTTCGACGACTACCTCGGTGCGATCTACGAGGCGACGAATCCACTGGTCCGATTTGGGCGCCTGCTGGAGCCGACGCTTGAGGTCTCATCTCCAAGGCCAGGCGCATTTCCCCCGATGATTCGGAGGGTCAATTAAAGAGGATAGCGCTGCCCGCCAGACAGCGCCTCCCGGGTGAAGCGGGCCTCACGGCATGGCGAGAGTCTTGACCCCGCACGCGGACGCACCTACACATACTGTCTGACAAAGCTCGCCGGGCTAAGCCACGCTGCGCGTCATCGCAGCTTGCCTCGCGCAGCCGATTCATGCCCGAGGTATATTTCTTGACCATTTTGCACGCACATTGGCCGATAACAGGAGGATGCGATTATGGCAGTGAACGGACCCGTACCCGCCGCCCACACGGAAGGTCGCGGCCCGACGATCTGGCTCGCCGGCACTCCCGAAGACCTGAAGGAGTGGATGCCGTTAGGCATCGCCGGGATCGTCACCAACACCGTGGTCCTCAACCAGTACGCAAAGGAGCACGGCACGGTCATCGATCTGCTAAAGAAGTATCTCGACATCACCGACAAGCCCATAGTGATGGAAATCGACGGCCACAGCGTCGAGGAGCTCCTCGAAGTTGGGAAGGTCTTCACCGACCTGTCGGACCAGATCATCCTCAAGATCCCCTGCACGGTCATCGGACTCAAGGCCTTCAGCATTCTCAAGGATGAGGGAGTCGAGACCTTCTGCACTACTGTGTTCTCGCTGACCCAGGCCGCCGCTGTGGCCCAGGCCGGGGCTGCCCACATCCTGCCGTTCTGCGAGCCGGTCAAGGAAGTGGGCGGCGATCCGACCAAGCTGGTCCGCGACTGCGCACAGATGTTCAAAGGCTGGCAGCAGCGGCCCTACATCATGGCCGCGCTGATCCGCACGGTGGAGACGGCACACGCCGCCTTCCGCGACGGCTGCGACGAGCTGGTCACCATGTGGACGGTTTACCGCGACATGATGGACCACCCGCTGACCGAGCAGTGGAACAAGACCTTTATGGACGAGTGGGCGGATATGCACGAGAACGGCTTGTTGGAAGGGGTGCCCGTCAGATCCCATTAGCCATTTGTCGATCCGCGAGAGATACGCCTCTGAGGTGTGACCCTGGGGCCCTTTGCTCATCGGCGCTGAGCGGGAATCTCGCTCAGCAATTTGGTCCAGGCCGCGCCGAGATCCATCACGTCCCCACCGCAGACGACCAGATCGCAGCCCGCCTTCATGGCGGCAGAGAGCAATGGCCCCGGCAGGGTGAAGATGCCGCTCAGCTTATTCGCCGCTTTCGCTTTCGCCATACAGGATAAGACCGCCTCGCGCAGGTCCGGGTCGCCCATCTGGCCGGCGCGGCCCATGCTGGCGGCGAGGTCGCCCGGCCCCATAAAGATCCCGGAGAGACCGTCGACGGCGAGGATTTCGTCGATGCTGGCGACGGCCTCGGTGGTCTCGATCTGGGCAAAGAGATGGGTGCGCGCATTCGCCCGGGCCAGGACGTCCTGGAGATCGAGCATCCCGAATCCCATGCCGCGGGTGCGGGTGTTGAAGCCGCGATGGCCGACCGGCGGGTATTTGCCGACGTCGACGATGCGGCGCGCATAGTCGGCGTCGTTGACCATCGGCACGAGGATGATCCGCGCCCCGATTTCGAGCGAGCGCAACACGTGGTGGCGCTCGCCGTCGGGCAGCCGGATGAGGGGGAAGATGCCTCCGGCCTCGGCGGCAAGGCACAGGGATTCGGCCCGTTCAAAGCCGATGGGCCCGTGCTCGCTTTCGATCCAGACCGCCTCGAAGCCGATCTGCGCCGCCAGCGAGACGAGTAGGGGTGAGGCGCTGTTGACGGTGACGCCGCGGATGCGGCGGGGGTGACCGTTGTCGTCCAGAAATACGTCGTCGGTGGTGTCGATGGTGTATCCTCCTGGTCGGAGATGGTCGTCTCGGAGACGTAATTATAGAGCGCTATTGAGTTTGCTTCTCTTCACCACACCCCGGCTCTCTGTTCAGTAGAACATAAGCCCATAGGGGTCGCGTGGACCAGGGACTGCGGGACCTACCGCTTCTGGATCGACGGTGTGCCCATGAGTTGCAGGGGAACGGGTGGATTTCGGGCCGGAGCTTTTTGGATTTGCGGAGGTTGCGGGCCATCAGATCGACACCCTCTGCTGGGATCTGGAGGGTAATGGCCTGCTGTCCCAGCCGGGTACTGGACATTGTTCCGTCGCAGCGGGAATGGATACAGGCAGGCATACGATTTGGTCGGCATGGTTGTGGCGGAGTCGCGCAGTCGGGGCCTTGGGGATAGATGCCCGTACTGCGAAGAGAGTGTCGATATCCCCCTTTGTGTCAACGAGTTGATCAGCCCCGTTTCGCCTAGAAGCCCTTCTCCTGCTCCGAGACCCCGAATTCAGCCCATGCCACCTCATGCCTCATACCCTTGACCCGACAGTCGATAATGCCCATTTATACGGACCTGCGATCTTTTCGATGCTCACCCTGAGGAGGACCTCAGGTCTGCACAACGGCTCACTCCCGCCACATTGTCAAAGCCGATGGCAGCTTATTCTCAGGTGGCGCGCAAGGGCTCGATTGTCACCACGGCCGGCATGATCGCTTCGGGCGCCGACGGAAATGTCGTTGGTGAAGGCGACATCGAAGCTCAGGCGCGCCAAACCTTGGAGAACTTGAAAATGTTTGACGGGAAGCCCCGGCGTTTCCACCGGGCCAGTTGACCCCTGTGGATGTGCTCCTCCATCAACGGCACGCCGATGGCGGTCTGAGACTACTACCTGACAACACTGGGTCGGATCGGACCTGGGGGTCACGGGGATCGCGCACAAGTCCGACTCAGTTGACCATCTGCATAGGCGCTGGGTGATAGAACCTCCTGCGTCAGCGCGTAGATCATGATGTTGACCTGTACCATCTGCCCTTTCGTACCACCCCCTCTGAACGAGACCGCACGCCCATTACGCTAGCGAGCCGCCCGCTAGCAGCCCGTGTCCATGCTTTCGCGACGACCTGTTCACAACAGACAATGTCAACAGACAAATACCAGTTCGAACGACACGACGTGCCAATCGCTGAGCCGTTGATTAATGACTTGGCAGACTTCTGGCAACGCATATTTGGCCTCGGTTTCTCGTGGTGTCGACCAGTCCTCTCTGGCAGTGAGCGAGATGCCAACCGTGACATTCTGTTTCTCGCCAGAATACACGGCCACGTTGTGGCGAGTTGCAGGCTAACGATCAACCAAGGTGATCCACGCATCGCCGCGTTGGGTGAGGTTGCTACGTCGACGGCGCATCGAGGTCAAGGCCTGGGCACGGCGGTCTGCGGTCAGGCTACTGATGAATTTGATGGGGCAGGCGGACAGGCGATGTTCCTCGGAACTGGAAACCCCAACGCTGCCCGGATCTACGAACGTCTCGGGTGGCGGTTTCTGCCGGGCAGTCATGTGATGGCGCGCACGAGCGCCGGCCAGGGACCTCAGAAATTCTTCGCAGAGTACTTTGGTAACGAGTTGGAGCTGCCGATCAGGGTCGAAGTTGGTGGTCCGCATCATCGTATTCCCATGATCCCGCTGATCCTGACGCCCCACCCTTGGCTCGTCCTTGATGCCAACACCGACATTCGATCCTGTCGCTATTTCGCCCAGGGCTCGTGTGAAGGGCTTTATCAACGATATGACGAATTGGGCGACCGGGCGGCGTGGTGGGCTGCAGTCCTGCAAGATGGGCGCGTCGTTGGCCTTTCGAGTGCGAAGCTCCTTGACGACGGCAGCTGCTGTGTGGAAGCCTTTGCGCATCCGATCGCTCCGGAAAGCTGCGTACATGCGCTGTATCGTGACGCGATTGAATGGGCCGGTCTGAAGGGAGCGGAACCCTTGACCACCTGTGCTGTCGGCGATCACGACAAAGCGGACTGCCTCCGAAAACTACCTGCGGAGCCGGCACAGAAAACGCTATCTTGTGGCCACGCACAGGCGCGTTTGACGTTGGAGCTTTGGCGCTTTGACGCGCATGGGTAGATTATCTTGGACAGCAGTGATAAACAAATAGAGAAACTGGAGGGAAAATGGACAGGGACACTAACAAGATCCCATCTTGAGGACGTCGATTTAACCATTGATTACAAAGTTATTTCCAACCGGAGCGCGATAGTCGAAACCATGCATGAAGGTGATATGGAGATGATTAGTATCTATCACGATAGGAATGACGAGCTAATGGTGACACATTATTGCTCTCTTCGTAATCAGCCGGTCCTCAACTTCTCCCAAAGGACGGATACCACTATCTCTTTTGCTCATGACCCCTCCAGTGGGTTAAAAGAAGGGGAGGATACATTTGTAAACTCCTATAAAATTATCCACGATCCAAAAAATCCGACGGAACTAAAAACTGCTTATACTGTAACCATTCCGGATGGATCGATGTGGACCCACGAAGGAGTATTGAAAAAGGTAAGTCAGGACTAAAGCGTCACGCAGCCGTTGTATGATTCGACGAAGCCCCCGCCATCCGCTTGGATGCAACGGGGGCTTTTCGTATACTGTCGGCAGAGGCGAGGAGGATTCGACAAATATCAGGGCTATCGATGTAGCCTGGATAATTCTCTTGAGAAGCGTCTACCCAGTCTACAGGGGACAGCGGGAGAGGACCGCCCGAACCTGACGGTGTGGGTGTACTGCCGTGTGGCCATAGGTTCCCGCGCTCCAGTCAACCAAGGAAACACCGAATAGCCCGATCGAGGCCACCCCATACCGAGTCTTGGTCGGTGATTCCAACGAACCCTTTGTCGACATTAAGAACTCTCTGAAGGGTGCAGGTCTTCGAGTCCTCCTGGGTGCGCCACTAAGAACCACGGGTTACGAGCCACGGGTTACGAGCCACGGGTTACGAGCCACGGGTTACGTAACCCTTTCTTAATACCCGCGCTCCTGAAAAAACTCGCCCATCAGACGATTGTAGTCCGTGCCGCCGGTCCGATAGACGCCCATCCAGAAGTAGGGCACGGCACCCCGCCGGCACATTTCGTCGACAAACTGTGCCGTCAGGATCTGCAGGATCACGTTGTTGAGAATGCCCGTGGCCGGGCAAACCTTTTCGGGAAGGTTCTCTACGGCGATGACGCCGGCGGTTTCGGCGCAGCGGTTCCTGAAGTACACGTCGCATTTCTGCTGTAATTCCGGACTGTTCTCCGGCCCTATGCATACGATGTAGTTGCCGTTGGCCCGCGCCTGCTCGGCCCATTCGAGTTCCTGCGAATCGTCAGCGCTCACGGCGGCGATGACCAGCGTGTCCCGGTCTCCGCCCTCGCCCGCGGCGCGCATCTCGAAGGCGTTGGTAAGCATAAGCCCGGCGGCCACTCCGTTGGCATCTCCCTGGACCCCGGGGTTGCGGCTGCGCACATAAAAGCGCCCATCGCCGATAATCCTTTTGGCCACAACTACGGCGGTGTCGTTGACCGCTGCTGTGTCCTCCCGCTGAATCTGTTCCAGTCGTTCGAGCAGAACATCCAGATACTCGCGACCGGTCGCGCCATCTGCCGGAGTGCCGGTGGCCAGGGCGCGGGCGACTTCGGCGGTGAGCATCCAGTGGATGCCGCAGGTGATGTTGGACGAAACCGGAAAGACGGGCATTTCCGGCAACTGGGGCATGTGCACGATGCCCTGGTCCCAGGGGATGTGGGTCTCGAGCACAATCGATGAAACGTCCTTCAGGAGCCAGTCGTTTTCGTTTGGATGCACCTTGCCCTGTGGCGTGTTGTGGCCGTTGACGTACGCCGTGGGCAATCCGACGACGTAGACGCCGGCGTCGCGGAGTTGGCGCACGGCGGACGACACCTGGTTGGTGATCAGGACGTCGCCGGCTGCCAACGCGGCATGGTCCTCCTCGGAACAGTTGTGGCCGCAGCAATGGATCTGCGCCGGGTTGCCCTCGCGGTCGTTCGCCATTTCCGTCGGCGGCATGTGACCGACCGCCGCGTCGGTGTAGACTTTGCCGCCCGCGCGCAAGGCCTCGGCCGCTTTCTGTGCCACGTCGGCGATCAGTTCCGCGTCGGTGTGTACCTTGCGCAACAGCCTCGTCGCTTCCTGGTAATACTCCTCTCCGAAGGAGAGATTGTGCCCCCACGTATGTTCCGGATTGCGGTCCATAGTCATCTTCTCCTCGCTGAGATCAGTGCGGTTCAAGGCAGGGTCGAGAAAGTAAGGAAGTGGACCGGTGGGGGCCACCGCTCGATCCCTCCCGGACCGGGGGCCAGCACCGTCGCGCCAAAATTGCGACCCTGCTCGAATCGATAAATCCTTGCGGTCCAATCAGGTGAAAAGAATCGATGTATACAGGAATCTGGGCAAGGCCGGGGTGACCATGTCGTGGCCGGCGTGGAAGCGGGCAGCCGGCGGGTCCGCCATCAGCACGCCGTTGCGCCTGCGGGTCTGCTGGCCGAAGAGTCATCCCGCAGGACCGCAGGGTCTGGTTGACATCCTCGTGGGAGACCGACCCCTCGCGCAGGCCGCTGTTGGGGCGATGGTCACCGGCGACGACGGGAGGCCGTCCGTCAGACGCCCGGCGCGTCGCCAACGCCCATCCACCGTATGTGGCTGGTTCCCAGTGGTTTCGCTCATCTCGTTCGCCCCCTGCCTTCGCCGCTCGCTGCCAGTCCGGCTACGCTCACTAAAAGGTGCGCTCGCGCGTGGAGGCCTCCACGCCGCAAGGGGACCCGGGCCGGAGCGTGCGGGGGCGAAACCGGTGCGTTACATTATCGGCGACAACCGGTGTCGGGAAGGGGGCGGGCCCAGGGCAGGCAAGGAATGGGGACGGGATCGGGGACATGACCGGGGACACGACCGGGGACACGACGGTGAGGTGGCAGATATGGCTGCGCAGACAGTGACTCTCCGCCAGCAGTACGACGACGACGGCTACGCCCTGCATCGAAATGTCATCGACCCGGCGCGTCGTCTCAGGGGTATTACACTCAAACGAGGCAATCAGAGCGATGCTGCTGATGGCATATCGTTTCCACCTGAACCTGGAGGTCCAATGTGAGGAAGATGATCGGTTTGGTCGCAGCGTTGCCTTTCGCATCCATCCTGTTCGCCGTCGAAGAATCAGCCGCCCAGGACAGCGGCGGTGGGGAGATGCTGAATGAGGTGCCCATCTGGCCTGTTCCGGCCGAAATGACCCTCAAGGAGTACAGAGACGCCAATCGCAGACTGGGCGTCGGGCTGGTGCTGATGTCGGTGCCGCTGCCCGGGGCGCTGCATTTCTACGCCGATGAGCCAAGAGCGGGATGGATGCATGTCGGCGCGGCTGCTCTGGGGGTTACCTCGATCATCGTCGGCGCAGCGATCGTCGACGAGAGGGACAATGCCTGGCAGAAAACCGACCTCGAGATCGTCGATGTAACGGGACAAGACGGGACGGTGGAGCGATACGAGAAGATACCTATCGAGGAAGAAGGGGGAGTATTCACGTATCGCCTGAACAAGCTCGATCGCAAAACCGAGGGCGAGGGCGGGGTTGCGTTTATTGTCTTGGGGGCGGGCCTGGTCGTGGGGCAGCTGGTCCACGACTGGATCGGCGGCGTTAAGACGATCGAGAGAAAGCGGGACGCCGTCAGGTTCAAGTACGGCAAATCCGTGGACCGCCGGTTGAGCTTGAACCCCAGTATGGATATTGAGCGCGGCAGCTACGGGGGAAAGCTCTCTTACCGCTTCTGAGCGATTCTCATGCTGCTTGCGCAGGTCTCGGCGGGGGCTCCCCCGCCAGACTCGGAATGAGATGAGAAGAGGAGAGATGAACGATCCATCCGACTGCGAGTTGCTGGCGCGCTATCTATCGGGTGAATGCTCTGATGAGGAGCAGGCCGAGGTTGAGGCCCTGATCGCTTCGGACCCGGAAAAGCAGCGTCTCATCGCATCCATGAGCAGCGTGTGGGCCACCCCGGATCCCCATTCGAGGACGCCCGACGTGAGCCGACTGTGGGGCGAGATTGCCGAGAAAACGGGCATTGCCACCACACCCCAAATGCCCAGCGGCTGCACTCCGCCTTGGAGTTCTTCCGTGATCTGACGTTCACCATGATCCTTTCGTGCTCGTCAAGGTGACTGCCCTCAAACACGAACCGCTTGAACTTCGTGCACCGGTTCAGTATA
>Ga0066376_10005369_pt1 | contig 10902 bp, 12 predicted proteins | sample Knorr_S15_td_Bot_FD_77009 | JGI IMG/M metagenome (GOLD analysis project Ga0066376, IMG submission 77009) | Marine microbial communities from Southern Atlantic Ocean transect - Knorr_S15_td_Bottom_ad_5009_LV_A | ecosystem: Environmental > Aquatic > Marine > Oceanic | place: Southern Atlantic... | reverse complement strand
CGACGATGACGTCCCCGCGAACCTCATCCTCCGGGCGCTCGAGGCTCTGGACGATCTCGAAGCGCTCGAGGAGCGACCTGAAGACTCCAGCGGCGCTGATGCGGCTGCGTAGCACGCGGTGGTCAGAACCATGCTCCATCTCTCATGTCCGTGGTATATGGGCATAATCCACGGTTGTCCGCCTGGACGGTGCTCCAACAGCCATCATGCTGTACATTCTCCCGGATGCGGTCCGCCGTGAACCCGCATCACGACCGAAGCGCGTCGGATTCCGACTCCGGACATCCGCCGCGTAATCCGTAAGTGATCCGTAAGGTAGGGAGAGCCCGATGATCAACCGTCGAAACGTCTTCGCTTTCTGCACGCTGTTCGCCCTTTGGCTGGGCACCACCGCACTGACGAGCGTAGGAGCGATCTCCACGCTTGCTCCGTCCGCGACGATCCTCGCCGATACGACGCAGCCGGTTCGCGCGCCGCATGGCATGGTCGTGTCGGAGAACATGCGCGCCAGCCGAGTGGGTTCGGACGTGTTGGCGGCCGGGGGAAACGCGGTAGACGCCGCGATCGCGACAGGGCTCGCCTTGGCCGTCACCCATCCTTCGGCGGGCAACATCGGTGGGGGTGGCTTCATGGTGATTCGCTTCCCCGACGGGGGGAGCACCGCCATCGACTTCAGAGAGAAGGCGCCGCTGGCTTCGCACCCCGATATGTGGCTGGACGAATCGGGTGACTATTCCCGCACAACGCATCACAACAGCGCTCGCGCCGTGGGCGTTCCGGGTACGGTGGCCGGTTTTTGGAAGGCTCACCAACTGTACGGAGATCAGGATTGGGGGCGGCTCGTGCGGCCTGCGATCACTTTGGCCCGCGACGGCTTCGAGCTCACGGAGCGGCTCGCAGGGGGGCTGGAGCGACTCATCGAGGGACGTGGGGCCGACTACCGGGGTACGGTCCGGTATTTCTCGAAGGACGGATTTGCGTACAGTCCCGGTGAGATGCTGGTACAGACGGACCTCGCGCACACGCTCGAGCGGATCGCCTCCGACGGACGGGACGGTTTCTACGCCGGTGAGACCGCCCGGCTTCTCGTCGAGGAGGTGCAGCGCGGGGGTGGGATCATCACGCTCGAAGACCTGACTCGCTACCGGGCGCGGGAGCGCACGACGGTCCAGGGCACGTATCGCGGGTACGACATCATCTCCATGCCACCTCCTTCCAGCGGAGGGATCGCGGTGGTCCAGATGCTCAACATCCTCGAGGGGTATGAGTTGGCCGCGATGGGTCACAACTCATCCGACTACATTCATCACCTCAGCGAAGCGATGCGTATCGCGTTTCGGGATCGGGCTCACTTCGTAGCGGATGCGGACTTCGTCGACGTTCCGCTGCATCGGCTAACGAGCAAGGCCTATGCGGCGACATCGAGGGGCGAGATCGACTCCCGAACCGCGGGCATCTCGGCAGCCTCCGACATCGTCCAGCCGTATGAGAGTCCCGAGACGACGCACTATTCGGTCGTGGATCGAGATGGTATGGCCGTGTCGGTCACCTATACGCTCGAGTCCGGATACGGATCGGCCATCACGGTCGAGGGTGGTGGATTCTTGCTGAACAACGAGATGGGGGACTTCAACGCGGCACCCGGCCTGACCAACGACCAGGGGCTCATCGGAACCGTGCCGAATCTCGCGCGGCCCGAGCAGCGCATGTTGTCGAGCATGAGCCCGAGTATCGTCGCGAAGGACGGGGAGCTCGTGGCCGTCGTGGGGAGCCCGGGAGGCCGGACGATCATCAATACCGTGCTACAGGTGATCCTCAACGTGGTCGAGTTCGACATGAACATTCAGGAGGCGGTGAACGCTGCGCGTTTCCACCATCAATGGCTTCCGGACCAAATCAGGATCGAGCAGGACGGCGTCGGGTCCGCCACCGTAGCCGAACTCGAGCGACTCGGCCACACCGTGTCGGTGCGGGGAAGTCAGGGACGTGCCAGCTCGATTATGGTCGATCCACTGACCGGTGACCGGCTGGGCGCCGCGGACCCGAGGAACGAAGACGCGGGGGCGTCGGGAAGCTAGCCTCCGCGGTCAGACCAGAGTCCGCCAGCCGTGTGGGTCTTCGGCCTCGCCGGTGACGATGGCCATGAAGCGCTTCTGGATCTCACGGGATAACGGGCCGGCTTTTCCGTCGCCGATCTCGATGCGATCCACGCTCCGGATCGGCGTCACCTCTGTGGCGGTGCCCGTGAAGAACAGTTCGTCGGCCGTGTAGAGGTCCTCCCGAGGGATCAGCTTCTCCCGAGTCTCCAGGCCCATGTCGGCGGCGAGGATCAGGATCGCTTCTCGTGTGATACCCTGAAGCAACGTGCCGTCCGACACGGGTGTCACTACGACTCCGTCCTGAATCAGGAAGAGATTCTGGCCACCTCCCTCGCTGACACGACCGTGCGTGCCGAGCACGATGCCCTCGGCGTACCCGTTCGTGAGCGCCTCCATCTTGATCAGTTGTGCGTTGTTGTAGTGACCGGCCGCCTTCGCGTGGGACGGAAACGTGTTGGGTGCGGGACGGTTCCAGCTCGACACACACACGTCGACTCCAGCTTCGAGGGCGTCCGCACCCAGGTAGGCTCCCCAGGGCCACGTGGCGATTGCCGTCTCGATGGGACTCTCAGTGGGATCGAGGCCAGCCGCGCCGTATCCCCGGAGAACCATCGGACGGACGTAGGAGTTTTTCAGGCCGTTCTTGCGGACGGTGTCTCTACACGCCTCCTCAATGGCCTCCCGAGTATACGGAGGCACCATCCGGTAGATCTTGCAGGACCGGAATAGGCGAGCGATGTGCGCGTCCAGCCTAAAGATGCTCGGCCCCTCCGGCGTGTCGTAGCATCGGATTCCCTCGAACAAAGAGGAGCCGAACTGGACCGCCAGGCTGAGCAGGTGAACCGTGGCGTCCTCCCATCGCACGAACTCGCCGTCGCGCCAGACCCACTCCGAGCTTTCGAGCTTTCCCGCCATGTCTATTCTCCGCCGTTTTAACCTACAAGAGCGCCCGTATTGAACCGCCGTCTACCGGGATCGAGACGCCGGTGATGTAGCTAGCCCGTTCTGAGGCCAGAAATGCGACGATGCCCGCGAACTCCTCGGGCGACCCGATGCGCTGCATCGGAATTTGGCTTTCCCACTCGGCGATGGCCTTTTCGATGCTCATTCCGGTACGCTCGGCTATGTCAGCCGCCAACTGTTCCAATCGCTCAGTTTTCGTATAGCCGGGCATGACATTGTTCACCGTCACTCCAAAGGGCGCCACCTCGTTGGAGAGCGTCTTCGCGAAGCCGGTCACGGCGGCTCTTACGCTGTTCGACAGAATGAGCCCGTCCACGGGCTGCTTGACGGCGATAGAGGTGATGTTCACGATCCGCCCCCACCCGGCCTCCTTCATGTCCGGAAGCACCGCCCGCGTCAAGCCAAGGACGCTGTACAGGTTTTGGCGGACCGCGTCACTCCATACCTCGGGAGAGTGGCTTTCGAATGGGCCCGGCGGCGGTCCGCCCGTATTGGTGACCAAGATGTCGATGCGCCCAAAGTCGGCTTTGGCCGTCTCCACGAGTCGCTCGACATCGTCGGGCTCGCTCAGGTCCGTGGGCACGGCGACCACCTCGGCCCCGGTCTCGTCGAAAATGTCCCGGCCCGCCTGTTCCAGTGGCCCTACGGTTCGAGCACACATCACCAGGTTGGCGCCCTCGCGGGCGAGTTCGCTGGCCACCGCCCGCCCAAGCCCGCGACTCGATGCCGCGACCAGGGCGGTTTTTCCCTTGAGACCCAGATCCATTTCCTACTGCTCCCGAAGGTAATCGTCGGTTCCGGAAAGCCAGTCCTCCCTGGGCGGCACGAACACATCAAGGTCCAGCGTGTCTTCCAGGGCTTCGGCCTTATGGGGCACGTGGGAGGGGATGTGGAGAACCTCTCCGGCTCGCACCACGATCTCCTCCGATTCGTCTTCCCCGATCCAGAAGCGTAATGCGCCCTCGAGAATATAGGTAAACTGCTCATTCTCGTGGGAATGGCGTGGGACGATGCCCCCTTTGTCGATATATACGTGGGCGAGCATGCCTTTTTCTCCGGTGATGCGCCGGCGGCGGCGTCGGGGGTTCAACTCCTCCTTGGGGATGCTGTCCCAGGCGATGTGTCGGACGGTGGAATCGGTCATTTTTGAGACTCGTGTCGCAGAAGGGTGCTACGGCGAAGGCTCAAGAGATCACCTGGGTCTCGGCGGAGCAAGATTTTGCTCGTATGGAGCGGAGGGTAGCTGTGCGGTAGTTTACGTCATTCGGACCTCGGATCCTGGGAGGGCAATATGTCCGGCAAGCCGACGAAGACTGAAGCGGATTGGGGCGAGATCCTCACGGAGGAGCAGTTCGAGATTCTCCGGAAGAAGGGCACTGAGCGAGCGTATTCCGGCCGATACTGGGATACGAAGGATTCGGGGACCTATCGCTGTGCGGGGTGTGGCGAGGCCTTGTTCGCCTCGGACACAAAATTCGATTCCGGTACCGGCTGGCCCAGTTTTTTCGATGTAGCGGAGAATGGGTGCGTCCGTACCGAGGAGGATCGGGGCCTGTTCATGCGACGCACAGAAGTTCTTTGCTCCTCGTGTGATGGGCACTTGGGACATGTATTTTCGGACGGACCGGCGCCGACGGGTCGGCGCTATTGCATAAACTCAGCGGCGTTGGAATTGGATTCGGCGAGTCCTGGATCGGACGCTGGGCCCCACGAGTGAGCGGGGCCCGCGTGCGAAGAATCATCGGCACGATGCTTGCAGCTACTGTGATCCTCGGATGTGGGGGTGGGACCGTCGAGAGTCCTACGGCGGGAACCTTCAGAGGGTTTCCCCCCGACCTCCGGGGTCGCCGGGTTATGGTGTTTCCGGTGCAGATCCAGTTGGGCGTGCGTGATGATGCGGACCCCGAGATCGCGTTCGCCTTTCGAGAGCGGGGCGATTAAGTGGATTGGGTTTTCCCCGATGAGCTCGAGGCTGCGTTGGCGAGGGCTCCCGGGGTGCAGAGTAGGGCGACGGGGCTGCCGGTTGGGCTGTTCCTGCGCACTGAAGTGGATCGCGTGGGGGACCCGCTCTATGGGCAGCTCCGCAGATTGGGCGAAATGACGAGGGCCGAAGTGGCCTTCATTCCGGTCGCGTTACGTGTGGGAACGGCTGAGGCTAGCGGCGAGTCGACCGTCGAGATCGTCTCTACGATTCTGGACGTGAGGTCGGGAAGAGTCCTCTGGTTTGGCGTGGTGGCCGGCAGGCCCGGTCCCTTGACGAACTTCGCGTCGGTTGCCTCTGCCGTGGAGGCGCTGGCGGCAACTTTGTTGTGGTTTGGGCGGTAAAGATTAGCGATAATAGAAGATCCGTAACCAATGGTGAGTATGCTAATAAATCGAGGATCGAGGGTCGGGATGGCTGTGAGCCTCCTGTTTGCGTGCATGGGCTGCCAGGTTAGCGACTTCCCTTTACCCTGGCTTCAGAGCAGCGATCTCCTTGTGCCCTCCGTGGCCGAAGCCCGAGCCCGCTACCAGGCCTCTTCCACGGTCGAGGTCGAGGTCAGTGGCAACGTCGTCGAAGTCAGCGTGAGCCAGCCGCTTCAACAGCTTCGCCGCGGCGGGACTCTTTGGGCCAAGGTCGGCCCCTACGTCTACCTCTTCACCGAAGAGAGCGAAGCCCTTCTCCGTGACTATCCGGGCGTTTCCGGCATTCGGGTCATTACAAGGACGAGTCGTCGGAATACGGAGGTCGCGCGCGCCTTTCTTCGCCGGGACGCGTTGAACGAGATCACTTGGAAGAGGGCGAGGAACATCGCCGGGCGTGCGCGAAAGGATGGCACGCGGCGGCCGACGCTCCTCGAGGAACTCATCGAGTGGGGACAGGATCACACCGAGTTCACCTACAGCGACCAATTCGCGGGGTAGATCACTCGGTATGACCCAGACGGTCACCGTGATCCCCGGCGATGGGATCGGGCCTGAGGTCACAGAGGCCACCCTCAAGATCATGAGGGCGGCCGGGGCCGACTTCGAGTACGACATGCAGCTAGCGGGAATGTCGGCCCTGGAGAGCGTCAAGAGCCCTCTGCCCGAGGCCACTGTCGAGTCCATTCGACGGAACGCGCTGTGCCTCAAAGGACCCCTCACGACTCCGATGGGGTCGGGGTTCCGGTCCATCAATGTGGCGCTGCGCAAGGAGTTCGACCTCTACGCGAATGTGCGGCCCGTGCGGACGATCGTGCCGGGAGGCCGCTACGACGACATCGACCTCGTCTTGATCCGAGAGAACACCGAGGGGCTCTACGTCGGCGTGGAGCATTACATCGGCATCGAGGGCGATCCCAGAGCGGCCGCCGAGTCGGTGATGATCGTGACCCGTTTCGGCGCAGAGCGCATCGTCCGCTATGCCTTCGACTACGCGCGAGCGCACGGACGTAAGAAGGTGACCCTCGCCCACAAGGCCAACATCCTGAAGTACACGCAGGGACTGTTTCTCGACATCGGTCGAGAGATATCCAAGGAGTATCCGGACGTCGAGTGGGAGGATCGCATCATCGACGCGACGGCGATGGCGCTCGTCTTGGACCCGTACCAGTTCGATGTTCTGGTCATGGAGAACATGTTCGGCGATATCCTCAGCGACCTGATGGCGGGACTCGTGGGAGGGCTCGGGTTCGCCCCGGCCGGCAACGTCGGAGAGGAAGCGGCCATGTTCGAGGCGGTTCACGGATCGGCCCCGGACATCGCGGGGCAGGGGATCGCCAACCCGACGGGACTCCTACTCTCGGCCTGCCTGCTTCTCGATCACGTGGGCCAACCCGAGGTGGCCACGCGCGTCCGGACGGCGCTCGACCGCGTCGTCCAGGCCGACGAGGCTCGCACTCGGGACATGGGAGGTACGGCCTCCACTTCGGAGTTCACCGGGGCGCTCGAGCGGGCGTTGGTCTGAGTCGGTACCGGGAACTCTCCTAGCGGGGAACTCGAACGCCGGGAACCGGGCTCTCGGGGGGTTGGTTGTGAAGTAGGACGTCGTGACGTCCATCTCCAACCACGTATGGGTCACGGGGCAACCCAGGCTCGGCTCACGTTGAGGATCGCGATGGACATCTCCGAGATCCGCGGATGGCTCTGCCGGTGCGCGGCGCCTCTGATTGCCTGCGCGTTCGTGGCGCCGCTGTCCGCTCAAGATGCCAATGAGCCTCTCGAGGTAGAGGTTGTGGACGGCGAGGTGTTGGAAGAGAGGCTCGTCACGATGCCGAACAACCTCGCGAGGGTGCTGGACGGCACAGCGGGTCTCCTTATGCAGCCCGCGAATGCACTGTTTGGCGGCACCGGCGTCCGCATTCAGGGACTCCGGGGGCGATACACATCGATTCTCACCGACGGACTTCCGCTCTATGGAAGCCAGAGCGGCTCGCTGAGCCTGGTCCAGATTCCGGTGATGGACATCGGGCAAATCGAGGTCATCGGGGGCGCGGCGTCCGCTCTATACGGAACCACTGCCCTCGGGGGCGTCGTGAACCTGATCTCTCGCCGGCCTGTTAGAGAGCGAGAGTTCCTCCTGAGCGGGACGACGCTCGGGGGCAGCGACGCCGTCCTATGGATGGCCGATGAGTGGAGTTCCAACTGGGGGTATACCGTGCTGGGCGCTGTTCACCGCCAGGGACAAAGCGATGTCGACGACGATGGCTGGGCTGATGTGCCGGACTCTCGCCGGGTGTTCGTCCGTCCTCGGCTTTTTTGGAACAACGGTCAGGGCCGATCTCTGGTGGCCACCGTCGGGGGCATAGCCGAGGACCGGAGGGGGGACGGTGGACGGTGCGCTCGATCCTTCGGGAAGCCCCTACCCCGTGGAGGTCGCGACGCGCTATGTGGACTTTGGAGTCGTGGCCCGCGCTCGGACCAGGGGGGGGCGACTCTTCGCTCTGCGCGGATCGACGTCGCTCCTGGATCACGACCACGCGTACGGGGATACGCCGGAGGATGATCGCCACGCGACCGCATTCACCGAAGCCAGTCTGACGGGCACGAACGGACGACACAACTGGGTAGTGGGAGCCGCCTTTCAGCGTGACGTCTATCGGTCGCGGGACTTGCCGGACTTCGACTACACGCATTCCGTCCCCGCCCTCTTCGTCCAGAACGGGGTGACTCTATCGCCCGCCTTGATCCTTTCGGCGGGTGCGCGCCTGGACGCTCACAATCGATACGGAACGTTCGTGAGCCCGCGTCTGTCGGGCCTCCTGCGACTCCATCGGTGGACGGTGAGGGCCTCGGCGGGCATCGGACGCTTCGCGCCCACGCTCTTTACCGAAGAAGCGGAGGCGGTAGGACTTTCTCGGGTGGCGCCCCCTAGGGGCCTTCGTGCCGAGCGAGCCCGGAGTGCATCACTCGGCGTGGGCCATGAGCTGGGTTCCCTGGAGTTCAACGCCACCCTGTACGCCGCTTCCATCGAGGACGCGGTGGCGGCCGTCCCGGCGGAGGGTCGAGCGTTCCTCCGCGGGGCTCCAACCGCGGGGGGTGGCATCTTCGCCTACGTAAACCAGACAGACCCTGCGAGGACCTGGGGTGGTGACTTGCGTGTCCGCTACGGTCGCGAACGCCTGCACGTCACCGGGATCTACGCGTACTCGCGCGCCACGGAAAGCGCCTTCGAGTGCCTTCGTCGCCTTGCCGTCGAGGCGGAGCTCGACTTCCCTTGTGAGGAACAGAGTCGACGGGAGGTGCCTCGCACGCCCCTCCACAGCGCGGGTGCGTTGGTGGATTGGGAGGACGAGGCCCGGGGACGCGTTGGAATCGACCTACGCTACGTCGGCCGCCAGGAGTTGGAGGATGACCCGTTCAGGACCGTCTCGAGGAGATACCTCGTGTTCGATGTTTTCGTGGAGAGGCGCTTGGGCAGGGCCCGAGTCTTCCTGAACGGCAATAACCTGCTGGATGCTCGCCAAACACGGTGGTCACCGCTGCTACGACGTGATCGGTCGCCCCAGGGCAAATGGACCACGGACGTCTGGGCGCCTCTCGAGGGCCGCGTGTTCAGCGGCGGCGTGCGCCTGTCTCTCTGAGAGCGTGACCCCTAGGTTTAAGCTCGACCCATCGCTCGATCGCACGGAAACGAGGACGACGTGGACCAGGACATATGTGTTCGCTGTCTTCAGCCGAATGCGAGAGTTGACCTGGATCGCATGCTCTGGTGCGACGCTTGCAGCGAGGCGGTGAGCAAGCGAGCGACCTCCTGGGGTTGGATGATCGGCCTCGCGACCGCTGTGATCCTCACCCTCTGGATCTGGCTGTTTGTGCAACCGTCGAACCTGGTCATCGGCGGATGGGTGGGAACCGTGCTCGCTGCCTTTTATGTCACTGCCAGAGTCGTTCGGGAGGTCCTACTCGCGGCGGCTCGAATGCGTAGCCGGCCGGCGGATGGGGCCGTTCCCCCACAGTAGTGAACTGAGGACATCGTAGTGCCGCGGGGGGCGCCATCGCGCTCGCGGGCAGATGTACTAAGTTTCTCTTTCGATTTTCCAGGGCGATACCAAATCAGGGTGAGGCGTACGAATGGCGGGTAAGTTCGAGGGTGTAGACTTCTACGATGTCGATTCTCTCCTCAGTGAAGAGGAGCGGATGATTCGCGATACGGTCCGGGAGTGGGTCGAGGACCGGCTCATGCCACTGATCGGCAAGGCGTACATCGAACGGCGCTTCCCGAAGGAGATCATCCCGGAGCTGGGCGAGCTGGGTATGCTCGGAGCCAACCTCCCCGAGGAGTACGGTTGCGCCGGGCTCAACAACGTGGCCTACGGGCTCATCAATCAGGAGCTCGAACGCGGCGACTCGGGAGTGCGTTCGTTCGCGTCCGTGCAGGGCGCTCTGGTCATGTACCCGATCTACGCGTTCGGGAGCGAGGAGCAGAAGCAGGAGTGGCTCCCGAAGCTGGCGTCGGCGGAGAAGATCGGCTGTTTCGGGCTGACCGAGCCGGACTACGGCTCCAACCCGGCCGGAATGATCACGACCGCTAAGAAGACCGACGACGGCTGGCTCCTGAACGGCACCAAGATGTGGATCACGAACGGATCCATGGCCGACGTGGCGATCATCTGGGCTCAGATCGGCGAGATCGGCGACGTGAAAGGCATACGTGGCTTCGTCGTCCCCACGGACGTGGATGGCTTCTCAGCCCGTGATCAGAAGGGGAAGTTGTCGCTGCTGGCGTCCGACACCAGTGAGCTGCACCTCGAGGACGTCCATTTGCCCGACGACGCGCTCATGCCCGAGACGGACGGGCTCAAGAGCCCGCTTCTGTGCCTCACGCAGGCGCGCTTCGGAATCGCCTTCGGGGCCGTGGGAGCGGCGATGGCGTGCTTCGATGAGTCCCGGAGCTACGCGAAGGAGCGCGTCATGTTCGGCGGTCCCATCGGGGGCAAGCAGATCCAGCAAGTTCGCTTGGCCGACATGCTGACCAAGATCACACAGGCCCAACTCCTGTGCCTCCAGCTCGGACGGCTCAAGGACGCCGGCAAGATGACACCCCAACAGGTGTCGCTGGCGAAGAGGGCCAACTGCGACATGGCGTGCGACATCGCTCGTGAGGCTCGCCGCCTACTCGGTGCCAACGGCATCCTAATCGAGTACCACTCGATGCGGCACATGGCCAACCTCGAGTCGGTCTACACGTACGAGGGCACGCACGACATTCATGGGCTCGTTCTCGGTCAGGCCGTCACGGGGATTTCGGCGTTCTGAGCCGATGTCCCGGCCGAAGCGATCCGGCGAGGAGCGTGCGCTCACGTGTGGGGCGCTGTGTGACCAACTAGAGGCGGCCCTGAAGGGCGGCTTCCGCCGAGACCTCGTCGACGAGGCCTTG
>Ga0066376_10005368_pt1 | contig 10903 bp, 13 predicted proteins | sample Knorr_S15_td_Bot_FD_77009 | JGI IMG/M metagenome (GOLD analysis project Ga0066376, IMG submission 77009) | Marine microbial communities from Southern Atlantic Ocean transect - Knorr_S15_td_Bottom_ad_5009_LV_A | ecosystem: Environmental > Aquatic > Marine > Oceanic | place: Southern Atlantic... | reverse complement strand
CGTCTGCGGCGGTGTTGATCTGCACCTGCACATTGGTGATGTCCGGCACAGCATCAATCGGCAGGCGATTAAAATTGTAAATACCAAGGGCACAAATCGCTAAAACTGATATCAAGACCAGCCATCTATGGGCGATTGATTGTTTAATAATATTCTCAAGCATGGGGTAAATCCTCTATATAGCTTCAATTTTAATGTTCGTGCGCGGCTGTGCCTTTTAGGATATCGGCCTTGATGACAAAGCTTCCGGCACTCACGTACGTTTCTCCGCTTTTTAGGCCGGAAGTAATCTCTACATTTTCTGTTCCGGTCATGCCGATTTTTACAGGGCGCGGTTCATAAGTATTGCCCTCTTTGATAAAGATGACTTGTTGCTCTTCAATAAATTGCAGGGCTGAGCGCGGGACAGCGATAGCGGCTTGCTTTTCGCCAACTTTTATATCCCCTTCAATCGTCATACCTGGGCGCCAGACACCGCTTTCATTAGAAAGCTCTGCAATCGCAATAACAGTTTGGCTTAACGCATCAGTGGTTGGAAACAGCATGGAGATTTGCGTGTTCTGGCGCGTTTTTTCATCCAATGTATGCACCACCACGGACTGGCCTTTTTTGATATAGGGGACATCGCGTGGGAAGATATGATATTTAGCCCATACGGTCGATAGATCGGCAATGACAAACAATTCATTGCCGTTTGTCACATCGCCAATATTGGTCTCTCGCTTTAGAATAACCCCATCCATGGGGGCATAAACAATATAGGCATTCAGGCTTTCATTACTCTCTACTGTAGCAAGTTTTTGCCCTTTTTCAACGCTATCACCAAGGTTGACGTGGACGGCTTTTACAATTCCTGGAAATCGTGCGCGGACATTGGCCGTTTTATTTTCATTTAAAACAATACGTCCTGTCAGAGGTGTTGTCATGGCCACAGTATCAGGGCCGGCTTGTTTGAATTGTACACCCGTCAGCTTGGCGGCATCCGGCGTAATTTCAACTTTACCTTCCTCATGCTCGCCATGATCGTCGCCTCCGCCATGACCATGGTCATCGTGGCTGTCTTCCTTTTTATGGCTGTCATGGCCGTGTTCGTCATGGCTATCCCCTTCCTCGGAATGGTCATCACCGTGATCGTCACCATCAGTTTCATCATGGGCATCTTCATGCTCATGCCCGTCATCATGGCCGTGGTCTTTTTGTTCATCATGACCGTGATCATCATGCGCTTCTGTTTCAGCTTTCGCCGAAGTGATTATTGTGGGTGTAAGTTGCCATGCAAAAAGCGCAAGCCCCAGCACTGCTATGGATAATAATTTTCTATTCATCATTTTGTCCTTTATTCTTTGTTTGTGATATTTGCGTGATCAGAGAGCTGTGTGTTCCCATCAAAAAATCGGTTTGTGCTTTGGCCTCATAAACGCTCAACAGGCTTTCCAGACGGGCTTCTTGTACCTCATACAATGTGCGCTGTGCATCGAGCAGATCCAGAAACGTAAAAGCACCGCGCCCATATCCATCATCGGCTTGGCTGTAAGCTTTACGGGCGCTAGGAATAATTTCGTCCTGATAACGGCTGGTTTCTTCCAGAGATGAAGCGAGGCTTTCCCATGCCTGAATTGCGGATTGCCGCAATGACAGTCCGGCAGCATAGCTTTGCGCATCGGCCTTGATCATATTGGCCTTGGCTTCTTGAATTCCGCCCTGATTACGATTAAAGACAGGAATAGGAAAAGACAGACTGGCCACCAAAGCTGTACTGTCATTTTCATTAAAACGCCGCACACCCAGACCAAAAGTCGGATCAGGGACGCCCTGTGATCTCGCAAGATCAAAAGAAGAGCGCGCTTGCATCTTGGCAAATTCCTGTGCTTGCGATTGCGGGGCATTCCTTAAAGCATCCAGAAGAGTTTGCTTTTCAATCAGATCCGGCAATGCACCTAGATCGGCCTCAATATCAAGACCGGACGCATCCATAACCCCCAGCAACCGCGCCAGATCATTTTGTGCCGTAACCAATTCTTTTTGAGCCTTGCGTTTTTCAACTTCTGCCGCTGCTTGTTCAATATCGGCTTTGGTATGCTGAATATCCGCTGCTTTTGCAGCGCCAATGCGTTTTTTGACGATGCTGTGGGTTTTATCCGCTAGATCGAGGCGCTTGTCAGCCAGTGCCATGCGTTCCTGTGCCACGGCTACGCGGATAAAGGCATATTCAGTTTCAGCGAGAAGGCTCAAGGCTTGTGCTTTGGCTTGTTGTTGAGAAATTTTATAATCAAAATCGGCGACCTTGGTGCGATTGCTACGCTTGCCGCCCATCTCAATAGTTTGCTCAATGCCAAGTGTGAGTTCAGCGCCGTCAAAACCTTCGTTTTCATCCTCTCCGGCGAAGTTTTCGATTTCAAAAACGGCATTGGGATTGGGCGGCAAAGAGGCTTGAAGGCGTGAGCCATCTGCCGCGTCAATATTCGCGAGTGCCGCCATATAGGTGGGATTGTTCTGCAACGCCTTTTGAAGGGCTGTTTCTTTATCAAGACCATCCGCATTCGCCATAGTCGGTTGCCATAGCAGCACCGCCATTGCAGACATAGTGAGGTATTTTTTCATGTAGTTAGTTCCTTAAGCTTAAATCAAAATGAGGTCAGGCCGCGCTGTAAAAACCGCGCAGTCAGATGAAAAGGTCGTAAAATTTATTAGCCGCGACTATCGTCAAACGGCAGATACACTACGCCTTATAGATTTAAGCTTTAGGGGGACGTTTCAGGCCGTAAATCAAGTCTGAAACAAAGAGGGATGTGTTGGGAAGGCTCATTTGATCTTTACCAAGAACGGCAAAGTCTTTTACACCAAAGGATGTATTCATCGCGTGATGAACACAACAACCACCGCACAACATATCGCAACCGTTACTGCCCAGCTTATTATCGCTTGAACCGTCGGCATCAATGCTTATGGAGATTTCCGTGTCCGTATCAACACTGGCATGAGCAGCATGCGAAGCGCAGACCGTCACGGAGACGATCAATGCGAAAGCGGAAAGTATTAAAAAAAACTTGCTCATTGAGATGACAATATCACTGAAGAGTTACTAACTCAATAATTAAAATCAGCATTGCTAATTTCTAATAAAAATATTGCCCTAAATACGCCCCATCAACCCACATTTTCACGTAGTAAGGCTTTGGTCTTAAAACCGCAGTATAGTTTTGACAACTAGAATTATCCTGAAATTGTGATGGCGCACAGAATTGCCTATAACAAGCTCCCTCCATAGCTCTGTAACCTTGCGAGCGTTCACGCAGAACGTAACCTTCGTCACAAGGTTCAAACCTCTCATATCCAAGCTGATAATGACCATCAATCTTCTCGCCATTTGGGCCGGTCGTACATGATGATAACCTAGGAAGCGGATCTCTGCCCTTTTTAATACGCTTTTTAAATTCGCTGTAAGCTCCGCTGCATCCCGATGGGAAGCCTCCGGGCAAACATATCCAAATCGCACAAGCGTCTTGGCTGGCAGAATATCCGGGTGAAGGGTTTAAAACAAATAAAGCCCCAAGAGCCAAAGTTATAAATTTGAGGAATTTCATCAATCTGCCTCCTCCGCTTCACTGCATGAATTTTGATACTGCTGAGAAAACTGCCGGAGTTTTCGAACTAAAGCTAAAAATTCAACCCTGACGTCGCTTGGAACACTGTAAAACTCGCTTACAAGCTGAAGAAGTTCATTATCCTCGGTATTAAAAGGGCCATTTTTATCGATGAAGAAATAATTCATAGAAACACCCAAAACATCGGCACAGTCTTTGAGCCTCTCAACTGTTAATCGGTTTTCACCTGTTTCATATTTATGTATTTGCTGTGCCCGAACACCTAATAGATCTCCCAATTCACCCTGAGAAAGACTCCGGTTCTGACGAAGAAAACTCAGTTTTTTGCCTAATTTCACATTGAAATCTATGTCTTTTGCTTGCTCCATTTTTTTAGTCCATTCGTGTGGTTTGCAAGCACAGCCAAAGTATCAAACCCCATCATTTATTTGGCATGTCTCCCAATCTTTAGCTCTACCAAGACATGCGCGCGCTTTTGTTAAGATCATTATCGGGATTTTCATTTGACTAAACGGGATTCAACCTGATGCGTATAATTTTACTGGTTTTATTAACTCTGAGGTGAAAGTCGTTGAAATTGCTACACAGTCCCTTTTTATGAATTTGTAAAAATTCAATTATGAGTAAGGATGCGCTATGAAGAATCGGTATGTTTTATTTTTATTAATATCATTGATACTGGTCTCTTATCCCGAAGCAGCGCATGCGCAAGCTCTTTTTGATTCAGGAACAAACTTCCTCAATGCTCTGATGAACCTCCTTACAAATACATGGGCACGGATCATTGCAATTATAGCGGTTGTCGGACTAGGCATTCTTTGGATGACAGGGCGTTTAGCTTGGGGGATAGCAGCTTCAGTTATCGGCGGAATTATTCTCGTATTTGGCGCACCTGCGATTGTGGACAGCATAGCCGGCTCACTTTAAGGGGCTGGTGCTTATGGAGTTTAAAGACAATCAAGATTTAGATCCCCTATTTGTCGGTATGACAAGACCGCCACTTGTATTGGGCGTGCCAATGGAATTTTTCGGGATCAATTTTATCCTCTTTGGGATTGGTATGATTGCCTTTGCTTCGCTCGCAGGCAAAGCCCTCTTTTTCTTAAGCGTCTGCATTCCGCTCCATATTGCAGCGTATATTTTAACGGAAAAAGAGCCTCATTGGATGAGCATATACATTACAAAATTAACGAGGTGTGGCCCGATACAAAACAGAGCGTTTTGGAAATCAAACAGCTATAAACCATGAAAGGATTGAGCCTCAATGCTAAAAGCGGCGAGAAAAGAAGATATGAGATACGGTCATGTTGCAAAACGTGAGATCTCTGTCGAGTCCTTCATTCCCTACTCCCGCCACTTAAATGATACGACACTCAAAACCAAAGCAGGCTATCTTCTAAAAATCATCAAAGTTGAAGGTCTTCCTTTTGAAACGTCCGATCAGGTTGATTTAGATAGCCGCAAAAACATCCGCGCCACATTATTAAGAGGGATCAGCAATTCCCGCTTTGCCATTTATCAGCATACTATTCGAAGGCAGGTCTTTGACCAGCTCGATTCCCACTTTGACAATCAATTCTGCGGCGATCTTGACCGCGCCTATCAAAAGAAGCTCAGCACGAAGAAGATGTTTGTGAATGAGCAATATATCACCATCATTCGAAGACCTGCCAAGAGCAAAATTGGCCTTATGTCCGAACTCAGCCGGACATTATTCTCCAAAGTTGATAAAGACCATCAAAAACAAAATGAAGCTGAAAATCTTCGCGCTCTTAATGAAGCGGTCAATAACATCCTTTCCACACTCAAACCCTATAAGCCCAAGCTGCTCAGTGTGCAAAAGGACGATCACGGCTTTTATTCAGAAAATCTATCCTTCCTCTCATATCTGATAAATTTTGAGAATAAGAAGGTCAGGCTGCCCGAACAATCAATCGCCAGCTATTTACCCGAAAAGCGCATTTCCTTTGGCCGCGAGACATTTGAGTTAAGAGGCGCCGCACCCAATGACATCAAACTCGGCGCTGTTTTATCCGTAAAAGAATATGCCTCCACCACAGGCGCGGGGATGCTTGATAATCTGCTTGCCCTGCCCCATGAATTTATTCTGTGTCAGAGTTTCGGCTTTGTCGATCGGCAAACCTCACTTTCTGCCATGAATGAGGCTGAGCGAAAAATGATAGCAACGGAATCAGGAGCAGAGAGCCTTATTCTGGATATTCAAGATGCGCGGAATGATCTGGCCTCTGGCCTCTCGACCTTTGGCGAGCATCATATTTCTCTCACCGTTCATGCACCCAATAAAGACAGTCTCGATTTTGGAATCAGCGATATTTTGAGCGTTTTTACCAATATCGGTCTGATTTCTGCACGAGAAGATGTCAATTTAGAACCTGCATTTTGGGCTAATCTGCCGGGGAATTTCAGCTATATTGCAAGGCGCTCTCTGATTTCCAACAAGAATTTTGCGAGTTTTGCCAGTCTTCATACATTTCCGGCAGGTAGCAAAACCGGCAATCATTGGGGTGAGGCCATCACGCGGTTAGAGACAACCTCTGGAACGCCTTATTGGTTTAATTTCCATGAGCGCGATGTCGGCAATTTTACTGTGATCGGCCCGACCGGAACGGGTAAAACAGTGCTTCTCACCTTCCTTATGGCACAAGCGCAGCGCGTTAAACCAAAATCAGTCTATTTTGATAAGGATCGAGGCGCAGAAATTTTCATTCGAGCAATCGGCGGGGATTATACAAATGTCATCTCTGGTGAACCAACCGGCCTGAACCCTCTGCAGATTGATGATACTCCTGCAAACAGAGCATTTTTGAAAGACTGGCTCGATTTGATTATCACCTCGGATGGTGGCGCAAAATTATCGCCGCAAGAAAGCGATATTCTCAGCGATGCTATCAAAGCCAATTTTGAAACACCGCCCCATCACAGGCGGCTTCGCTATTTTTCAGAGCTTTTGGCAGGATATGATTCAGGGGACGCGTATTCCCTATCAGCCAGAATAGCCAAATGGCATAGCCAAGGCGAAAAAGCATGGCTCTTTGATAATGAAGAAGACACCCTTTCGCTTGGCAATTCCACTCTTGGCTTTGATCTGACCTCAATCTTGGATGATGCCATCTCACGCGCACCTTGGCTCATGTATATTTTTCATCGGATTTCGGCGCTCATGGACGGGCAAAAGACCATCATCATGCTCGATGAAGGCTGGAAAATGCTCGATGATCCGGTTTTCACCTACCGTATCAAAGACTGGATGAAAACAATCCGTAAACAAAACGGTATTCTGGGCTTTGCTACCCAATCGGTGCGAGATGCCCTTAATTCTGATGTTGGCGATACCATCATCGAACAATCTCCTACGCAAGTTTTTCTGCCTAATAATAAGGCATCCGAAGAAGACTACTGCAAAGGCTTTGGTCTAACCCATCATGAACTGAAACTCATTCGTGAAATATCACCGGAATCACGCTGCTTTCTTATTAAACATGGCAGCGACTCCGTAATCGCCCGCCTTGATCTGAGCGGCATGGATGACTTCATCGACGTTTTGTCAGGGCGCACGGAAAGCGTCAATCTCATGGATCAAATTATCTCTGAAACCAGCCCTAACCCCGAAGACTGGCTTGGGCTTTTTATTCAAAGGAGCACTAAGGGATGAAACTAAAAATATTCGCAATAACGGCTATAGCAGCGACCCTTTTGACCTCTACCCAGACAAAAGCGCAAGGAGTCCCAGTATATGATGCCTCTGGATATGCGCAGCTCATCGCTCAGCTTGATGCTATGGCCGATGACTATGCCAATCAGATTGACCAGCTCGAAGAAGCGGTGAGACAAGCCGATGCAATTACCGGAACGCGCAATATGGGCGATGTAGCAAACGGGGTTTTTGAACAGCAACTTCGCCAATATCTTCCCAACACATGGCAGGACACGCTTAATATGATTAACGGCGCGCCTATCCCAAATGGCGCTTTGGGGACACAAAATATCTATAGCAATCTATACAGTGAATTTGACCCCTTATCAGGCGCAAGAATCATGGCTTCTGATCCAAGCGGCCAAGTTGCCAAAGCCATTGACCGCAGAACAGGCACGACCTATGCCGCAATCGCTGCCAGTGAACAGGCTTACAATAATATCCCTGTACGGATGCAGACTTATGAATCTCTGCTGAGCGAGCTGAACAATAGCGATGATTTAAAGGCATCTGTTGATCTCAATGCCCGCATTGCGGCTGAAAACGGTATTTTGATGAATGAGATTATGCGCCTGAATGCCATTCAAATTCAGCAAAACTCATCCATAGATAACACGCAGCTCATGGAAAACCGCCGCGCGGCAACATTTAACCAATATGACCCTGAACTCGCAAGGCAGGCCATTGAATTCCCAGATTAAGGAGAAAACACATGAAAAAACTACTCACCCTCTCATTTGTATTGATTGCTTTTAGTATAAGTGGTTGCTCGCATTACAGCGAAAAGAAAGCCCCATGCGGCAAGAAAAAGACAGCCAGCTTGTCAGGCAATCCTTGTGATCCGTTGCCCATAAATGTGGCAGAGATCACCAAGGACAAAACGAAGGATCATTCATGAGGAAAACCATTCTACTGGCTGTAGCAACTTTATCATTGAGTGCTTGCATTCAAGGTGACAATCCCTTGCAGGATGTTGAGACGAACACGCTTGCTCAAAAAGTCTTCGAAAGTCAAAACTATAAAAGCTTTTGCGGCAAGATGTGGGCGAACCCTGACTCTAGAAGCGCAGACGGCCAAAAATATAAAGAATGTGAAGACCGCGCCTCCCTCATTGCAATTTCTCTTAAAGAGGCGGGATTAGGCGATATTTCTTCCCAAAACGTCAAAGCTATCAAGCGTTGGAGTGAAATTGATCTGATTATTCAGCGCCTTCAAGACGCGGCGCGCAAAAAAGCGCGTGAAGACAGCAAAAATCTCTGGGGTGATTGGAGCAAGAAACAAGAATGATCGAGGCTCTCATCAACAATATTGATAGTGTCATTCTCGCATTCGTCCAAGGTGCGTTTGGCAGCCTGACGCCTACTGTTCAGCTTCTCTGGCGGTTAATGTTCATCATCTTTATTGCCGTTTTTGGCTATAAAGTCATTATTTCAGGCCGCTTTGCCGCAACGGACTTAATCGTAAATACATTAAAGATCATCGTTCTCCTCTTAATCGCAACCGAGTGGGATACGTTCTTCCTCCTTGTTTATAATATGGCGACTGATTTGCCGTCCGATGTGGCCGGCCAAATCATGACAGGCGCAGCGAACGCGACGCCCAATGCGGTCGCAACTGACGATACATCGGCCAACACGATACTTTCGCAGTTTTATGACCGTGCCATGGATATTGTTAGTGATATTTTGGAAGGGGCTGGCTGGTCGGATTTAGGGAAATATTTTCATGCCGCAGTGATCTGGTTCGGGGCTTTGGCTTTAACAGGCTATGCCGCCATGTTGATTATATTGGCTAAAATTGCTGTCGCTATTCTGCTATCAATCGGACCGCTCTTTATATTGCTATTGATTTTTGCCAATACGCGCAATTTGTTTGAGGGCTGGCTTCGCACATTACTCAATTACGCCATCATACCGATATTCGTCTATGCCCTACTCGCCTTGCTCTTAACGATTGCAGAGCCGCCACTTCAAAATCTTGAGAACAATTCAAGTGGGAATGCACAAACCCTTTCCTATATCGGCCCGTTCTTCTTTGTCTCAATCGTCTCGGTTCTTCTGCTCATGCAGGTTATGAACATGGCGGCATCAGTCACGGGCGGGCTATCCCTATCAACAATGGGATCGGCGGCCTGGACATCAAGATTGGCATCTCGCTTTGGCAAGGGAACGCCCAAAGGCTCATTCACAACCGGCGTTATGGGCTACAACATTGCCCGTCATCCCGTTCAAACAGGAAAAGCTATGAGCGCGCGCGTGACGACAGCTGCCAAAAATATTAGAGGATTTTAGAAAGTGACCAATTCAAAGACACCGGAATATTATAAAAAAGGCGAAACATGGGATCAGGAAGTCATTGCCAATGCTCTGCTATCGCGCAATCGCGCTTGGATCATGGCTTTTTTCTGTATGGGCATCGCTGCGCTCTCTCTTTTGACGCTGATTTTGATCTTACCGCTTAAAACCTTTGAGCCTTATGTTGTCACAGTAGATCAAACAACGGGTTATCTCGAAATCACCAAAGGACTTTATGACGGCAATCTCACACAAGATGAAGCGTTAACACAGGCCAATCTTGTGAAATACGTCTCTTTGCGAGAGCAGTATAATCCGGCTATTTTAAAAGAAAATTATGAAGCTGTAGAGCTTATGTCTGAAGGCGAAGCCTTGAAGGAATTTCAGGAGCTTTGGTCTGGAACGAACCCCGATAACCCCTCACGAAAGCTTGGCGCAAAAGCATCTATCGACATCAAAATCAAGTCTGTTTCTTTCATCAATGACAAAACGGCGTCAGTGCGTTTTATGCGCGAGGTCAAAGAAAATGATCGCATAAAAACAGGGCATTTCAACGCTGTTATCCAATTTCAATATTCGCAAAAACCCATGCAAATGAAAGACAGATTTTCTAATCCGCTTGGCTTTCAAGTCACGCATTACCGTATTAACCCAGAAGTATTGGAGAGAGTTCGATGACATTTAAAAAACTGCTATTAGGAGTGAGCCTGATTTCCTGCCTAACAATATCCCCTGCCCTTGCAGGTAAAGACCCAAGACCAACAAGCGCCGACGCCCGCGTAAAAGTCGTTACTTATCATGAAAATGATGTTTACCAAATCAAAGGGCATTACGGCTATTCAACGGTGATTGAGTTTTCGGAAAAAGAGCGTATTCAAACGATCTCTTTGGGGGATACAGAAGCGTGGCAAGTGATGAAGCCCGGCCAGCCGAATATCATGTTCATCAAGCCTTTAGAGGAAGATGCCGAAACCAATATGACTGTGATTACAGATAAAAGGATTTATACCTTCGAGGTAACTGCTGGAGATGCCTATTCACCTCGATCTTCGGACTTAACCTTCCGCCTCAAATTTCATTACGCCGATGAAGCCGCCAAAGAGCTTGCCTTTATTGGCAGTGTCTCCCAAGCCCATTTTAATCCGCTAGATAACGTCAGCGCCTCGGATTTGAATTTTGATTACAGCTACGCCGGATCAAAACGCTTGCGACCCATCCGCGCATTTGATGATGGCGTTTTCACATACTTCCAGTTTGAAGATTTTGATGTGATGCCTGCTGTCTTTAGT
>Ga0066376_10005367_pt1 | contig 10903 bp, 11 predicted proteins | sample Knorr_S15_td_Bot_FD_77009 | JGI IMG/M metagenome (GOLD analysis project Ga0066376, IMG submission 77009) | Marine microbial communities from Southern Atlantic Ocean transect - Knorr_S15_td_Bottom_ad_5009_LV_A | ecosystem: Environmental > Aquatic > Marine > Oceanic | place: Southern Atlantic... | reverse complement strand
TGGGTGGAGCCCCGACGACCCGGGCCTACCCACGCACGCCGACCTGGTTGACAGATGGTCTGATCGGACCGGCCGTCGGCCCGAGGCCCTCGGCTGGTACGCCGTGATGAGCACCTTCAAGTTGGCGTGCATGCTCGAGGGGGTCCGTGTCCGCCAGGTCCGGGATCCGACGCGCGAGGCGAGCCCCGGCCTGGGGGACATGGTGGTCGGCCTGGTCGTCAGGGCCGACCGGTTGATCCGGGATGCGGCCGACTGGTGACCGCGTCGGTGGTCCCGCTCCCCGGGTGCGGGTCTACTATCCGCCCATGAGGCTGAGGCGTCGCCGGAGGCGGGAGTCGGCGCGGTTCACCTACTCGCGTTGGGACGGTACGCAGCAGGGTGCAGACCTCGACGCCGACGACCTTCTGCGGGCAATGGGCGACGAGCTCATCGAGCATGGCGATCCCGACACCGCTCTGCGTCGGATGCTCCAGCAGGGTCTGGACGTGGACGGCGCCCGCCTGCAGGGCCTCAGGGAGATGTTAGAGAGGCTCCGTCGGCGTCGGCGGGAGATGTTGGAGCAGCACGACCCGGGAGGCGTCTTCGAGGAGATCGCCGAGGCGCTCCGGGAGGTGATCGGCCTCGAGCGTGCCTCCCTGCGCGAAGTCGATGACCGGGAGGCCGGATCGGATGGAGGCCGGCGCGAGTACCTCGACCTGTTGGAGCACGAGAACCTGGCAGGGCAGGTGCGGGGCCTGCAGGGGTACGACTTCGCCTCCGAAGAGGCAGCCCGGCGATTCGAGGAGCTGGTCGAGCGGCTCAGACAGCAGTTGGTGCAGCAGGTCGTGGACCAGATGTCGGGTGCGATGTCGAACCTGTCGCCCGGGGACATGGGCCGCATCAAGGACATGCTGGCCGAGTTGAACCGGATGCTCGAGCAGCGCCGGGTCGGCGAGGAGCCCGACTTCGAGGGTTTCATGGAACGCTACGGCGACTTCTTCCCGGAGAATCCACGGACCCTAGACGAGTTGCTGGAGGTGATGGCCCGGCGCATGGCCACCACGCAGCAGATGCTCAACTCGATGAGTCCTGAGCAGAGCGCGCAACTCCGGGAACTCTCCGATGCGTTGCTCGATGACATGGACCTGAGATGGCAGGTGGACCAGTTGGGCGGGCACCTGCGTGATCTCTTTCCCGAAATGGACTGGGACCGGTCGCAGCGGTTCTCCGGGAACCAACCGCTGGGCATGGCCGAGGCCCTGGACCTGTTCGAGGAGCTCGCAGACATCGACCAGTTGGAGCGACTGCTGCGCGGGGCGACCAGTCCGGGTGCGTTGGCCGAGGTGGACGTCGACCGGGCACGGGACCTGCTGGGAGACGAGGCCGCCGAGAGCCTCGAGCGGTTGGCTGAGATGGCCCGGATGCTCGAGGAGGCCGGTCTCATCGAGAACCGGGAGGGTCAGCACGTCCTGACGCCCCGGGCCGTCAGGCGGCTGGGCCAGAACGCGTTGGGCGACCTCTATCGCAGGATCACCCGGGACCGGGCCGGTCGGCACGACCTGGCACGCTCCGGCGCCGGGCACGAGAGGGAGTTCACGACCAAGCCGTACGAGTTCGGGGACCCGTTCAACCTGCACATCGAGCGCACGGTCCGCAACGCGGTGACCAGGGCAGGGGGCGGAACACCGGTTCGCCTCGTTCCAGACGATTTCGAGGTGGAGCGAACGGAGGCCGTGGTCTGTGCGTCGACCGTGCTGATGCTGGACCTGTCACTGTCGATGCCCATGCGGGGCAACTTCGTGCCGGCCAAGAAGGTAGCGATGGCCCTCCATTCCCTGATCTCCACCCAGTTCCCCCGGGACTACCTGGGGGTGGTCACGTTCAGCGAGGTCGCCAGGGAGGTGCGGCCCGAGGAGCTGCCGGTCGTGTCCTGGGACTACGTGTACGGCACGAACATGCAGCACGGCCTGGCGCTGGCCCGGCGGATGCTGGCCGGCCAACACGGCACCAGGCAGGTGATCATGGTCACGGACGGCGAGCCGACGGCCCACATCACCGACGAGGGCCGTCCGGTGTTCAACTATCCACCATCACAGGAGACTGTCGACAGGACGCTGCGCGAGGTCCGCCGCTGCACCCGCGATGGCATCCGCATCAACGTGTTCATGCTGGATGCCACCCCGTACCTGACCAGGTTCATCGAGGAGGTGACCCGGTTGAATGGGGGCCGCGCGTTCTTCACCACCAACCAGAACCTGGGCGACTACGTGCTCCTCGACTTCGTGGACAATCGCCGTTCTGTGCGAACCGGTTGAACCGGCCACCCGGGCGGCGGTCGACGGCAATTCGGATATTTCGCCCTTTCCCCTTGCTTTTCAAGGAATAACAGTGGTGTAATTACAGGACTGGGACCCGGGGAGGGTCCCCGGGCCGGCCGAGAGGGTCGTCCGACAGGACGGACGACGGGAAGGCGGAACACGATGGGCATTTTCGCGAAGCCCGACCTGGACATCGAATGGCAGGAGTACTCCAACTGCCTGGGTGTCGACCCTGATCTCTTCTTTCCCGAGAGGGGTGCGAGCACCCGCGAGGCCAAGGAGGTCTGCCGCGCATGCGTGGTCCGCCTGGACTGTCTCGAGTTCGCCCTCCAGAACGGTGAGAAGTTCGGGATCTGGGGCGGCATGAGCGAGCGGGAGCGTCGGCGCATCAGGCGCCAGCGCGCACTCGAGCGTGCCGCCGCCGCTGCCAGGGCCGGCTGACCCGACCCCGCCGACTGCGGTAGGATCGTGCCCATGAGCCTTCTTGCGTTCCTGAGCAGTAACGAGCTCCTCATCGTCCTCATCATCGGCGTCGTCCTGTTCGGCGGCAGCCAGCTCCCCAAGTTGGCGCGCAACCTGGGCCGGGCCCAGAAGGAACTGCAGAAGGGCCTCGCCGAAGGCGCCAAGGAGGTCGCCGACTCGTCGGAGACCGAGGCCGGCTCAGGCGACGGCTGAGCCACTTCCCCACGCCACTTCCCGACCGGGGGCTCCGGGCGGGCCAGTCGTCTGCCGTCCTGCGCTGGGTACACTCAGCCCCCGCCTGAGCATCTTCGGGCCGCATCCCACCATCTCGTGACCCACAGGAGCCAGGTTCATGCCAGACGCCATAGACGATCTTGAACCGCAGCCACCGGTCGGTGATGTGACGGTTGTCTACCTGGGACCGGTGGCACCCCACTGGGAGGTCCGATCTACATTCGGCGACAGGGTGCTGATCGAGTCGTTTCGCGACCGCATCCACGCACGGCTGATGCTTCTGCCTCCCCACGATCCACAGTTCCGCCGCAACCGTGAGCGGATCAACCGCGACGCCGAGCGCGAGAATGTGCTGGTCTTCTGGGATCTCGGCTACGACGAGGCGAGCGGCGGGTAGTTCACCGGTTACACGACAGCAGCCCCGACCAAGTCGGGGCCACTGCCGAGACGGGGGCGTGGAGGGGGGCCGCCCCCGGGGTGGTCGGGGTCAGGCGGCGGTCGCCGCCATCTCCCGTCGTTGCCTGAGGATCCGGCGCCTCTGTCGTTCGGAGCAGCCGCCCCAGACACCGTGGTCCACGCGGTTGGCCAGCGCGTATTCGAGGCACGGCCCGGAGACCACACAGTCTGCGCAGGTCAGCTTGGCTATCTCTACCCCCACGCCGTCGCTGGGGAAGAAGTGGGCCGGCTGGGTGCCTGCGCACCTCGCCCGCGCCATCCATCGTGTATCCATCTGAATCATGTACGTGTGACCCCTGGTTCTCCGGGTTTCCGACCCTCTGTGGAACATTTGTCCCACATCCGACCGAAAAGTGCCGTAAAGCCGCGCCGCCCCACCGGTTGGTGGCCCGGAATGCGATGGTCCCCAGGTCGCTGCGCGTAGGTTGTGCTGGTCGTCATGTCCCGATGTTCAAGAGGAGCGCTGTGAACACAGCCGTGGGCGCCCCCGGGGAACGGCGCGGTATGTCCACCCCGGTTCGGGCTGTCCTGGTCGTCGCCCTGCTCTACCTGTTCCTGACCGGCGTCGAGCTGCTGGGTGGTGGCTTCAAGAATCTCGGCAACGACCTGGTCGACGGCCTGTTCGAGGGCGTCTCCAACCCGATCGGCGGGCTGTGCGTCGGCCTCCTGGCGACGGTGCTCGTACAGTCGTCGTCGGTCTCCACGTCGGTGATCGTGGGTCTCGTGGCCAGCGGTGTGGTCGGAATCGACGAGGCCGTGCCGATGGTGATGGGCGCCAACCTCGGTACCACGGTCACCAACACCCTTGCGTCACTCGGACACCTGCGCCGCGAGCAGGAGTTCCGTCGTGCATTCGCCGCAGCGACCATCCATGACTTCTTCAACATCCTGGCCGTGGCGCTGTTCCTCCCGATCGAACTCGCGACCGGGTACCTCTCCAGGACTGCAGGCTGGATAACCGGGCAGGTGATCGGCAGTTCCGGTTCGTCGTTCAGGAGTCCGTTGAAGGCGGCCGTGAAGATGCCGGCGGGCTGGGTCGAGGGTTGGATGGTCGACCTGGGAGCCCGCGGGAACGTGAAGGGCACCATGATGATCGTGGTCGGGTTGGCCCTCATATTCCTCGCTCTCACCTTCATAACCTGGAACATGAGGTTGCTGGTCGCCTCCAGGGTCGAGGCGGCGATCAACCGCACGCTTGGCGCCGGCTCGGGCGTGGTGGCGATGCTGCTCGGCGCGGTCGTGACCATCGCCGTACAGTCGTCGTCGATCACCACCTCTGTGCTGGTGCCGCTGGCCGCCTCGGGCCTGCTCACGCTCGAGAACATCTACCCGGTCACCCTCGGAGCCAACGTGGGCACCACGGTCACGGCGCTGTTGGCCTCCCTGGCCACCGGCAGTCCGGCGGCTGTCACCGTCGCCATAGTCCACACGCTGTTCAACGTCAGCGGCATCGTGGTCTTCTACCCGGTCCAGCGGTTCCGCAGGGTGCCACTCCGGCTTGCGACGGGCCTCGCCGAGATGGCTGCGAGTAGGCGCAGCGCGGCCATCGTCTATGCAGTAGGTATGTTCGTCGTGCTGCCGCTCACGGGCGTGCTGATCCTGCGGTGATTGCGTTCCTACGATGGAGAGCAGGTTCCCAGAAGCGATGAGAAACGAGTCACCCCGATGGTCATGAGTTTTTTCCGCCGACCAGATGAGAGCGGCATCGAGCACATCGAGGCTCAGGTGCAGCGCATGGTGAACGACGCACGCCACACCTTCGATCTCGCCCTCAATGCGATCACGGGCGGGTCGGTGGAGACTGTCGCCGATGAGGTGAGGCGGACAGACAGGCGGATCAACGTGACCGAGATGGAGATCCGCCGCGAGCTGGTCGTCCACTTCGCGGTGCACGGCGGTGCCGATGCCACCGAGATGCTCGTGTTCATGAACATGATCAAGGACCTCGAGCGCATCGGCGACTACAACAAGAACATCTTCGACCTGGCTGAGGAGGGCGTCTCCTTCGCCGGCGCCGACGACCTCGAGCGCATCCTGGTCTTCCGCGACGAGACGTCTTCGCGCATTGCGGAGATGGGCGAGATTCTCACGGTGCAGGACGGGGAACGCGCCAGGGCCTTCATCGCCCGGGGCGATGAGATCCGCCACGAGTTCGACAGGCTCATCAGCGAACTGGTGCACTCCACCGAACCGGCGGTTACTGCGGTCCCGAGGGCGCTCCTCTACCGGTTCCTGAAGCGTGTCACCGCCCACTGCCTGAACGTGGTCAGCTCCGTGGTCATGCCGGTCGACCGGCTCGACTACTTCGATGAAGCCGCCGACACGCAGGCCTGATGTCCGGCGTGCTTCTGTGAGGGTCCTGGTGACCAACGACGACGGCATCGGGTCGTCGGGGCTGCATGCGCTGGTCGGGGCGATCACCGACATGGGTTGGACTCCCGTCGTCGCTGCTCCCACCTCCGACTGGAGCGGTGCGTCGGCCGCCCTGGGTCCGCTCCAGAATCCGGACCGTGTCGCCGTCGACGCGGTCGACCTGCCCGGCTCGGCCGATGTGGAGGCCCATGCGGTCGAGGCTCCGCCCGCCCTCATCGTGATGTTGGCGATGCTGGGCGGGTTCGGCGAGCCGCCCGAGCTGGTGGTGGCCGGGGTGAACCAGGGGCTGAACACCGGCAGGTCCACGCTCTACTCGGCGACGGTCGGCGCAGTCCTGACCGCCCAGAAGTTCGGGCGTCCAGGCCTGGCGCTGAGCCAGGTGGACGGCCGCCGTGGCGACATCGCCCAGCGTTGGTCGTCTGCCACGGAGGTAGCCAGGCCCCTGCTCGCGTGGCTCGTCGAGGCCGCCCGACCCACCGTGCTGAACGTGAACGTGCCGAACCTGCGGCTGGCAGAGATGGCCGGGATCCGCCAGGCCGAGTTGGCGCCGATCGGTGGTGTGCGGACCACGATCGTGGGTCGGGACGAGGGCGGCATCCACCTGGACCTGGTCGAGACCGACGACGAGTTGCCGGAGCGGTCCGACACCGTGCTGGTCAGGTCGGGCCACGTCACGGTGTCGGCCATCACGGGTCCGACAGTCGTGGGCGGCGTGGATCTGCCACTCGACGAGTGGTGGGGTCACTGAGTCGACGAGCCGCTTCCGGTGTCCCTCGCGGCCCCCTAGCCTGAGCCCGTGAGTACCACGGACGCACCGGGCCCCCATCCCGCCGTGAGCCCGTTCACCTGTCTGGCACGCACCCACGCCATCGGCGCCATGTCGGACGCCATGATCGCCGTGGCGCTGGCCGGATCCATCTTCTTCTCCATCGATCCTGCCGCGGCCCGCTGGCGGGTGGCTCTGTACCTGGTCCTGACGATCGCACCGTTCGCCGTGGTCACGCCGCTGATCGGGCCACTCGTCGACGGCATCCGGGGCGGCCGTAGGGGCATGCTCCTGTTCACCATTGTGGGCCGGGCGGTGTTGGCGTACATGATGGCCCAGCACATCGACGGGCTGCTCCTGTTCCCCGAGGCCTTCGGGTTCCTCGTGCTGCAGAAGGGCTATTCGGTGGCAAAGAGCGCTGTCGTACCGAAGCTCGTCCAATCCGACCAGGAACTGGTCGAGGCCAACTCCAAGCTGGCCCTCCTGGGTGCAGTCAGCGGGATGGTCGGTGCCGGCATCGGTGGCCTCGCCATGCTCGGCGACCCGTCGTGGTCTGCGCTGGTTGCGGTGGCGGGGTTCACGATCACGACGGTGTTCGCCGTGCAGATTCCGCGGATCACCGTCACCGACACACCGGTCACGCCCGGTGAGCGGGCCGAACTACGCAAGGTCGGCATCGTCCTGGCCGCATCGGCGATGGGGATGATGAGGGCAACGGTGGGGTTCATGACCTTCCTGCTGGCGTTCGAGTTCCGCGGCGGCACCGAGGGCGTGAGCCTCGACGGGCCGGGTCGGGGGGCCGGCGCTGCCGCAGGCCTCGTGCGTGGTCAGGACATCCTCGGCAGCCCCGGGGCTCCCGTATGGCATTTCGGAGCGGTGCTCGTGTGCGCAGGCACCGGAGTCCTCTTCGGCGCCTGGCTGGCCCCACGGTTGCGTCGCACCACGATCGAGGAGCGGATCATCTCCGGCGCACTCGTCCTGGCGATGCTGGGAGGCGTCCTGGGGACATGGTTGGGGTCCGTACGCGGGGCGATGGTGCTCGCCCTCGTCGTCGCCGGTTCGTCGGCGGCCGGGAAGCTGGCCTTCGACTCTCTCGTCCAGCGCGACGCCCCCGATGCCAACCACGGTCGCTGGTTCGCGCGGTTCAAGGGTCGCTTCCAGTTGAGTTGGGCTGTCGGGGCGCTGGCGGCCGTGGCCCTGCCGCTGTCTGTCGAGTGGGGCTACGGGCTGATCGCCGCGGTCACCGGCCTTGCCCTGGTTTCGTACCTGGCCGGGTCGCGGAGGTCCCGTCGGGTGGACACGCCGGTCGAGACCGACAGGTCCGACGGCCAACTCGGATTCTGGCGCCGCGATGGCGACGATCTGGGTTAGTCCTGGTCCGGGTTCTGGCCGCCCATGTCGATTCTCGCCAGCCAGAGGCCGGGTGCGTCCACCTCGTTGGGGGTGGGCAGATGGCGCTCGTCGGCCCACAGCCTGTTCAGCCCGTCGGGTCCGACCCTCTCGATGACGCCGGCAACGAACGCCGAACCACGATCCACCTGGGCCTGGGTGAGGTTCAGGCCCAGGATCCGCTCCACGAACCTGTCGGCATCGGTCGTCTCCACCCGTCGGCGGCGCAGGGCCTCTGTGACCATCGGGTATGCGCTGATGAGCCGGCCGCCGATCTCGTCCATCGTGTGGTCGACATAGCCGATGACAACGGCGACCAGCGCCTCGAGTCGGGGCAGCAGGGCCTCCTGGGTCGGTGACCGGACCGCACCCAGCACCATCTCGGGGTCCAACATCTGCTGGATGCGGGCCATGGCGTCGGGGCCGGCCATGGGATCCAGGTCGGCCAGGTGCTGTTCGAGGGCGGACGGGTCGTTGTTGAAGGCGCCGGCGTGGCTGGTGAGGAGTCCGGTGAGGGTGTCGCGCACGTGGGGAATGCCGAGCACGGCGTGATGTGTGAGCTCGTGCAGGCAGACCCACAGCCGGAGGTCGTCGACAGGAAGGCTCCAGTCGGCGGCGAAGGCGTCGATGTTGGGGACGATGAGGAGAAGTCTGTCGGCACCGGGCGTGGTCGGGTCGCGGGGGATCGGCAGGTCGTAGGTGCCGAGGTTGCGGGCTGCCAGGCGTCCGACCATCGTGCCGGTCGTGATGTTGGCCATCAGGGGGGCGATCACCTCCATGAGCCCTGACAACCAGGCGGTCGAGGGATCGGCGGGCTCCGGGCGAGGGTCGTCCGGGGCGATGTCACCCTGCTCGGGGGTGTCGGTCTGCAGGGACCCCGATACCCGGCCTAGCAGGGGTTGCAGGGCATCGACCGTCCTTGCGGCCCAGACGGCCCTGGTGACGGGCTCGACCGTGAGAGATCCGCGCCTGTCAGGTGACAGCCCGGTGCGGTCGGCCACGTGCAGTTCGGCGACCCTGGCCAGGGCCTCGTACTCCATGCGTACCATCGGCTCCACATTCGGCTCGCTCCCGCCACCTGTGGCGATCGTCATCGCCAGTTGGCGGGCGGCGCTGCTACCGGTTCCCTGGGACTTCATGGCCTCCAGGGCCGGCCCGAACATGCTGCCGAACGCGCCACCGAACATGTTTCCGACGAAGTCGTCGAAGGAGGGCTCCTCGTCGGATGGTTCGGGTGGGTCGGGGACGCTCACAGGGGCATCGTAGGGTCATGTCGTGGGTTGCTCCTAGCGGTGTGGCCCGTCGGGGAGGTGCGCCTTGAGGGTGGTGGTGACGGGTTCGACGGGCGCCGTCGGTCGCCGGGCCTGCGCCCGCCTGGCCGGTGAGGGCCATGAGGTGATCGGCCTGGACCGTCGTTCGAGCGTGCCGCCCGCCCCCGGTGTCGAGATCCGGACGGTCGACCTGGCGGTGGCCGACCTCCGGGCGTTGTTGGAGGGGGTCGACACTGTGGTCCACCTGGCTTCGGGGGTCCGTGCGCGTGATACCGATGCCGACCCCGGCCATGGGACCCTCGCGGTCATGGAGCGCCTGCTGTCCGCTGCCGGTGATGCAGGCGTCGTGCACCTGGTGGTCCGGTCGTCTGCGATGGTCTACGGCGCCTGGCCCGACAACCCGGTGCCGTTGACCGAGGATGCCCCCGTCCGTCCCTGCCCGGGGTTTCTCTTCGCGGTCCACCGGGCCGACCTGGAGCGACTGGCCGAGGGATGGGCCGCCGGTTCGTCCGGCCGCGTGGTGACCATGCTGCGTCCTGCGGTGACGGTGGCCGAGGAGCGGCCGGGCGGCCTCGCCCTCATCCTGGGTTCGGCGTCGGCGGTCCGGTCCGACGAGGGCGATCCGATCGGCCAGTTCCTGCATTCGGACGACCTGGCGGATGCCGTCGTGTGTGCGGTGCGGGAGCGGGTGGACGGGCCGCTGAACGTGGCGCCCGACGGTTGGATCAGTGCGGTTGTCATGGCCGAGCTGGGTGGGCCGACTCCCCGGCTGAGGTTGCCGGCCAACGTGGTGGCGACGCTCGCCAGGATCCGTTGGGGCCTCGGCTTCACGGCTGCGCCTCCCGGGGTGCTTCCCTACACGGTTCATCCCTGGGTCGTGTCGAACGACCGCCTCAGGGCTCTTGGCTGGGAGCCCGCCCACACCAACGAGGAGGCCTATGTGGCCGGGCACGAGCCCCGCACCTTCGACAGCCTCGATGCCGGCAGCCGTCAGAGGATCTCCCTGGGGGTCGTCGGAGGCCTGGTGTTGACGACGTTGGCCGGCCTGGTGTGGCTGTTCCGGCGCTCCAACCGGCGATAGGCGACAGCTGGGCCCGACGTGGGTGGGTCCGGTGCAGGTGGGGCGCCCGGACAGGTGTCGTACCATGACGGCGATGTCATGCACGGGGCCAGTCGACTGCGAGACGTGGCTCGGCCTCACGGCGGATTCCCTCCCGGTCGAGGAGGCTCTGCGGTGGGCCGGTCGGCCCGACTGTGGCGCGCTCGTGTTGTTCAGCGGCAATGCCCGCGACCACGCGGAGGGCCGATCCGGCGTCACAGGCCTCGCCTACGAGGCGTACGAGGAGCAGGCCGTACCCCGCCTGGAGCGGGTGGCGGACGAGGCGCGACGGCGTTGGCCGGCCATAGGCCGGGTGGTGCTGGTGCACAGGGTCGGGCCGGTGGCGATCGGCGAGGCCGCCGTGGTCGTGGTCGTGTCGGCGCCACATCGCGGCGACGCCTTCGAGGCAGGCAGGTTCTGCATAGATGCCGTCAAGGCGACCGTGCCGATCTGGAAGCTCGAGACATGGGGCGGAGACGAACAGTGGGGTAGCGACTCGCAGCACCTGGTCGCCCTGGATGACCTGGTCTGGCCACCTGCGGACGACGCCTCCGGG
>Ga0066376_10005364_pt1 | contig 10905 bp, 8 predicted proteins | sample Knorr_S15_td_Bot_FD_77009 | JGI IMG/M metagenome (GOLD analysis project Ga0066376, IMG submission 77009) | Marine microbial communities from Southern Atlantic Ocean transect - Knorr_S15_td_Bottom_ad_5009_LV_A | ecosystem: Environmental > Aquatic > Marine > Oceanic | place: Southern Atlantic... | reverse complement strand
CGACGATTGTTATAACGGCGCTGATGAGGCCACCGGAGCTGGTGGCACGGGCACCACCACCGCAGCCTCATACCGCGTCTGGGCTCTCTCGACCACCGGCGAGGAGTACATCATCGCCTCGCAGCGCCCGACGATCAACGGTGGGGTGGAGGTCACGTGGAACATCCCTGCGATCCAGCCCACAGGCTCTTACTCGATCTGTGCAGATCAGACCGATGGAGCGCAGACTTGGAGCATGGATGCTGCGGATTGGCCTTATGATGACCGAGACAACCGCAATCTGGACGTTGATGATTGGGCTTGGAGTTCCGAGATGTGCACCAGCCTGGATATCAATCTCTACAGTTTGATGTTGAGTGCTGACGCCACGGTGGTGCTTCCAGGCTCGCAGGTCCAGGTCAGCGGACTGGTCACGAATCCGGTCGATGGAGAGCCTACGCAACCTGCGACTCTGGAGAGTTTCGTCGAGTACTGGACCGAGGACATGGACGAGAATCTCGTCCACCAGCAGCAGAATATGAACATCATCCCTCCGATGAGCATCTTCGACTTCTCCTTCCTGGTGCCATCCAATCTGTACAACGGCAGTTCGTCATACTACTCCGAGATCGATATCACCGTCTGGGCGAACTCCTCGACAGGCAATCAGGTGGAGATATCCACTCTCACGTTGCTAAGCAGCGAGATGGCGGTCGAGTTCATCACACCCGCACCGACACAGCTCGTGCTCTACAACGAGCCATTGCTCGTGCAGGCGCAGGCGTACAGCAGCTACAGCACTTGGACATGGCAACCTCTGGCCGACCAGCCGTTCAATCTCAAACTGGTCATCGGCACATCGGTCTTCGACCTCGCGATCGGCATCACGACGGATGACCAGGGCCATCTGATGCACTTGGCGGACCTGTCGAATTATGGCGTCACAGGGCCGGCATGGCTACGATTGGAATGGATCGACCCGAGTTCGATGGCACCAGCGCAGCTGGATCGTCAGATCTATCTCTCGGACTCTGCTGACACCACGCAGTTCGTCGGAGAAGGCATCAATCTGGATGTCGAGGAGTATAGCGATGCGGGTGAGCCAGGTGAAACCGTCACAGTGACGGTGAGCGCGGAGGATGACTGGGGCAATCCTCTCACAGGCATCTGGCTGCATTGGCAGACCGAGGTGGAATCCGAGGATGAGGTCGGTGGGATATACGGCTCGTCGATGAAGTACGGCCCGTGGTATGTCTCCCAGACCGATCTGGAAGGACTCGCCGAACTGGAGATGATGATTCCCAGCGGAATCAATGTGAACGAGGGGGAGGTCTCGATCTACGTTATCGGATACAACTCGACCGGCGCCACCGATTCGATCACGATCTCGGTGCCGTTGGTGCAGCCCGATGTCAACATCGATACCGATGGGGAGGACTACATCCCCGGCGCTGAGGTCACCTACACGATCAGTTCCACCGGCATGGTCGGGGACGTGGTCTATTTCTGGAGTACGTCTGACGGCAGTGAAGGCTATATCGAGAGCAGTCAGGGCATGGACGAGGAGCTCACCCTCTCGATACCGCCGTATTGGGAGGCCGGTACATATTCGCTCTCGGTGATGGCGGTCTCGGTATCCGGAATCGCCTCGTCCTGGTACACGTTGACTGCACTGTCCGGTTATCGGATCTCACTCACCGCAGACTCGAATTCGTATCTCACAGGAGAGACGATCGCTCTCGAATACTCGATCACATCGCTCAATCCGCAAGAGGAGGTGATGTTCCCGCTCTCATGGTTCGCTGAGATGGTAGGTCAACATGACTCGCAGATCTACGGCGTCGCTCTCGAAGAGCACGGCAGCTTCACGATGCAGATCCCCTATGATCTTCCGAATGGTCAGTACCTGATCACCCTCGAGATCGGCTACGAGCAGACCATCGTGATCATCACCGTCCACTCCGATGCTTATTCGATCAGCATCGAACCTCCGCGCGATGCCTCGACCGCGGGTGAGGTCGCCAACGTCCAGTACAACATCAGATCCCTGAAGGAGGGTCAGGACCTGGAGTACCCGCTAGAATGGTCCGCATTGATAGCCGGGTATCCCGAATCACGCGCCAACGGCTCAGTTTCCAGCGCATCAGGGGTTCTTGCGATATCGCTGCCCGCTGACATGGTGACGGGCTCCCACCTGATCGAGATCAACATCGGGGGTCAGACCACGACCACCGTGATGCAGGTGCGCTCGCAGGATGAAGGCACGGGTCTCTCCGGTGCATTCTCGGCGACGAATGACGTGCTCGATTCCGCAACACCGCTGCTGACGATGCTCGCGCTGATCATCGGTCTGGCCGCTCTCTCGATGGCATTCCTCAAAGGCAGGGGAGGGGATGACGATGGGTTCCAGGATGCATTCGTCGAGGCGGCGAAAATCGCCCCGGCTCCGCCGCCGATCAAGGCTGCTCCTCCACCGATGCAGGCCGGAGGGATGCCACCCGGGCTGCCATCTGGACCACCTCCGCCCGCGATGAATGGCATCATCAAGGAGGATGGCTACGAGTGGCTGGAACATGGCGGAGGCATCTGGTATAGGACCGCGTACAGCGGCGCTCCATGGGAGCCATGGAGCGAATGACGGCACTCTCAGTATCTGATGCCGAACCTGTTGTAGATGAAACTCAGCAGCCAGGCCGGCCCGATCATCAGGTACTGGATGTCCTCGAAGAACGAAGGTTTCCTGCCCTCGATCTTGTGACCGACGAACTGGAAGATCCAGCCGACGACGAACAGTGCCAGACAGGCCTTCCATAACGGGGTCGGGCCCAGCGCCGCATAACGCTCGACCAGCACGAGGCAGGCCAGCGCGTAGAGCGTCATCCCGGCTGCGAGTGGAAGGGAGAGGCGCGCATAGTAGATCGTCATCATCACGAGGGTCACGCTGGCCCAGTTGACCCAGATCGAGAATTCCATCAGCTCCGGGACGGGCACGGACCACAGCAGACCGACTATCGAGGCGAATATCGCGGGCACGGCGAACCAGTGGATGGCCTTGTTGGTGGGGTGCAGATGGCTCTCTCCATAGGCATCGAGCCATTGCTGCATGGTCCACGCCGCGCTCTCCGCCATGCAGCAGAGGACTGCGAGCGCTCTGATTAACACTACTCTTTCGACACCGCCGCTAGCTGCCTCATCAAATCCGCGGTGCTGTAGAAAGTCGGCGCGAAAACGAACCAAAACCCGCCCGGACCGAGTTTTCGCGCAACGACACGAGCATCGCTCCGTGGCCCTGAAGGAAGCTTGGACTCGTCAGAGTCTTCTTCGTCGAGGAGAAATGCGAGTATCAGAGGCCTGACTAGCAGGTCAGGCTTACTCGCAGTTCATCTCTATGACAAGTCAACATCCTTCCGATGATCACCCTATCACAAGGGTGGGTTCCACCAGTACAACCGACCGTGCAACCAGACTACCCCAGCCGAGAGGTAAGGACCGTCTGCTGAGTGGAGAGAGCGAGAAGCGAAGCGACCAGAGAGCGACACGAAGGCATGAGTGGTTCATTCGGATTCACCCTTGCTCGCAGCCACCAGCAGCGGAAGCAGCGTTAGCGCGGTCGCCTCCATCGAGAAGGTCAGCGTCCACTCGAACACAGCCGAGGTGTAAAGCTGACCCGAGGTGATGAGGTAGATCATCAGCTGGAAGGAGAGGAAGCCGCTGGCGACCAGCGCCAGGCGGATGCGGTTGATGCTCAAGCCTCGCCAGAGCAGGCCGCGATCGAGGCTCCAGCGGCTCAGAGTCAGCGCCGCGGTCCAGGCCACGCCGACCTGGAAGATGAGCATGGCGTACATGATGTGCGCGAGGAAACTGATGTTGAACGGGTTCCGTGTCAGCATCACCAGCGATGTCCCGACGACGAGCGCGGTGCCGAGTTGGGCGAGATTGAACAGACTGCGCCATGGTGATCGCTTGATGGGACCGAGCCCGTCCTGTGTGCGGACGAACATCTCGACTCCAAGGCCGAGGAACAGCAGGCCGCCGAGCACGAGGCCGATGTCGAAGACCGCCTTCTCGGGATAGAACAGACCTCCGCTGGAGATGAACGGCGCTCTGGCATCGAGCAGGCCGGTGTCGTTGGCGACGGATTCGGGAAGCTGGTCGGTGACGTCGATCGGCTCGTCGCGCGGATCTCCGCCCAGCTGCAACATGATCTGGCTGAGGATGCAGGCTCCGAGCACGAGCACCACTCCCGCCTTTATCGCCTTGGACAGCAGTTGATCAGAGACGAGTCGGTCCGGCAGCGCCATCATTCACTCCTCCTCGCTGAGCTGCTCACCGGTCTGCACGTCCCACAGACGTCTGTACTGTCCGCCTGCTGTGACCAGCTCGTCATGCGTGCCCGACTCGACGATGCGCCCGGCGTCGAGCACGAAGATGCGATCCGCGTGCCTGATGGTCGAGAGGCGGTGGGCGATGATCAGCGTCGTGCGACTCTTCGAGATGCGCGCCAGGCTGCGCTGCAGGGCGGCCTCGGTCTCGTTGTCGACCGAAGATGTCGCTTCGTCGAGCACGAGGATCGCCGCGTCCTTGAGCACCGCGCGGGCGATCGAAAGGCGCTGTCTCTGCCCGCCCGAGAGCTTGTAGCCGCCCTCGCCGATGCGCGTCTCGTACCCTCGCGGCAGCGCCTCGATGAAGCTCGAGGCCTCAGCGACCCTCGCCGCCTCCTCCGTCTGCGCATCGCTGGCGGCGGGATCGCCTTGGCGGATGTTCTCGCGCGCGCTCTCGGGGAAGAGAGTCACGCGCTGGCTTACCAGCGCGATCGCTCCGCGCAGACTCTGCATTCGCAGTTCGCGCAGGTCGACCCCATCGATGCTGATACGCCCCTGGTCGGGGTCGTAGAAGCGCAGCAGCAGACGGATGAGCGTGGTCTTGCCACCTCCTGTCGGCCCGACGATGGCCACCGTGCTGCCCGGGGCGACCTGGAAGTCGACGCGGTCGATGACCGTCTTGCGTTCCGGATAGGCGAAGCTCACGGCGTCGAAATGAATCGCACCCTCAGGATCGCGCAGAAGGGCCTGCCCGTCGGTCATGCTGACCTCGGTGTCGAGCAGGTCGAGCACGCGGTCGGTCGAGGCCATCGCGCGCTGGTAGAGATCGAAGGTCTGGCCGAGGCGGGTCAGCGGCCACAGCAGACGCTGCGTCATGAACACCATGATGCTGTACTCGCCGACCTCGAGCTGGCCGTCGAGCGTGAGGTAGCCTCCGATCATCAGAGTCGCGGTGAAACCCGCCAGGATCGCCATCCGGATCAAGGGGACGAAGCTCGCGGAGAGGCGGATCGCCGAGCGATTCGCCTCGCGATATGCTCCGCTCGTCGCATCGACACGACTCAACTCACGACGCTCTGCGGTGAAACTCTTGATCGTCATGATGCCGCTGAGGTTGTTCTCGAGCAGCGTGCCGATGTCCCCCGCCTTCGCGCGCACGTCCGCATAGCGCGGCGCGATGCGGGACTGGAAGCGGAACGAGCCCCAGATGATCAGCGGGATGGGGGCGACGGAGAACAGGGCCACCCTCCAGTCGAGCAGGAAGAACAACACGCTTACGACGACGACCGTGGTGGCGGTGTGCAGCAGGTCGGTCGCGCCCTGGTCGAGGAAGCGCTCCAGCTGATTCACATCATCGTTCATGATCGCCATCAGGTTGCCCTTGGACTGCTCGAGGAACCAGCCCATCTCCAGACGCTGGATGTGCCCGTAGGCATCGAGGCGCAGCTCGTGCTGCACGCTCTGCGCCAGATTCCTCCACAGCACTCCGTAGAGATACTCGAACAGCGATTCGGCGGCCCAGATGACGAAGGTGATGCCTGCGAGCAGCCACAGCTGCTGATGCACATCGACTATGCCGAACCCTGCGAGGTAGGAGTCCTGACCCCGCACTACGACATCGACCGCCGCCCCTATCAGAACCGGCGGCGCGAGGTCGAACAGGCGATTGATGACGCTGCAGGTCGATGCGAGCCATACCGTGCGGCGATGGCTGGAAAGATGTTTCAACAATCTGCGAAGCGAATGTTGGCCGTCAGTCATGAGGCGGCGTGGCGAATGGAGTATGAAATTCTGCTCCTCATCGACCCGCATCCATCCGAAACCGCGACAAGACTCAAGAATGAGCCTTCGATGTCGCTTCGATGGTCGAGGAGGAAACCGACGAGCATTATGATAGTGAGGAACAGCCCTGGTGGGCGAATGACTACCTGATCTTCATCCTCACGCTGGCGAATATCGGCATCATCATCTACGATCTGGAATATCACGCGAATCAGGACATCTACGACATCATCGAGAACCGGGACTTGAAGTGGTTGTTCCTCGCTCTGGCCGACCTGTTCCTGATCGGATTCTTCGTCGCCGACCTCCGCGAGGATTACGAGCGCTGCAACAACAAGCAGTGGTGGTGGAAGACCCACTGGTGGGAGTTCCTCGGGCTCATCCCGCTGGCCGTGACCGCGATCCCCTTCCTCGCCAGCCTCAGCGGTCTGCGACTGCTGCGGCTGTTCCGCGCCTTCTCCGGCGTGCTGCGGCTGATCGGGATGACGCGCAGGCGCTCCGATGTCAGCGTGCAGCGTCAGGTTCTGCACCTGATCACGATCGTGCTGGTTCTGATCGTCGCCGGAGGCTTCTTCGTGTATGTATTCGAATCCCAGCAGTACGAAAGGGACTGCCTGATCTACGAGGATGAGCAGGGCGACCTGCTCGATTCCGCACCGAGGGAGTGTACTCGGATGGTGCACGAGTTCCACAACGCGCTGTGGTGGGCGATAGTGACGACGACCACGGTGGGATATGGTGAATACGCGCCGGTCAACCCCTGGGCGCGGCTGATCGCCGCCTGTCTGATGCTGATCGGCATCGGGTTGGTCGGCAGTCTGGCGGCGACGATGTCCCAGTTATTCTACACCATGCGGGAGGGAACTGGTGAGCGCAGCCTCGTCAACACCGACCAGGACGTGCTCGGCACGTTGGCGAAACTGCTGCGATATCACGAGAAGGGAATTCTCGAGAAAGAGAAGTTCGAGGCAGCGTTAGCTCTAGCGATGAAACGCATCCGCGCTGAGATTCTCATGCTGCGCGAGGAGCACATCAGCCAGTCATCTATGATGCCCGTGCCGATGCTGGTGGCGAAGAAGATGGAATTCGGCGGCAAGCTCACCTTGCTCGAGGACATGCTGCACGATGTCGAGGCGATGCTTCCAGAGGAAGAATGATTGAGACAACGGTGATAAAGGGGAGCAGGGTCGCCAAGTCGCGCAACATCGGTGACTCACATGGCAAGAGGACTCTATCATCACGTTCGCCAGACCTGGAAGCGTCCCAAGGACGTCATCCCGTTCGAGTTGCGCCAGCAGCGCATGGCGCAATGGCGCAGAGAACCGGTCAACATGCGCATCGAGCGCCCGACGCGTCTCGATGCCGCCCGCCGACTGGGCTACAAGGCCAAGCAGGGCGTCGTCATGATTCGCACACGCGTGCGCCGAGGAGGCCTGCGAAAGTCCAAGATCAACATGAAGCGCAAGCCGCGCAACATGGGCATCAGGAAGATAACGATGGCCAAGAGCACCCAGCGCATGGCCGAGGAGCGCGTCGCCCGCCACTACCCTAATCTCGAGGTGCTCAACTCCTACTGGGTCGGCCAGAACGGCCGCCACAAGTTCTTCGAGGTGATCCTCATCGATCCGAGCCACCCTGCGATAATCAACGACAAGCAGCTCGGCTGGGTCGCTTCGGGCAACTCGCACCGCGGACGGGCGTTCCGAGGGAAGACCTCGGCGGGCAAGCGCGGCCGCGGTCTGTTCAACAAGGGCAAGGGAGCGGAGAAGCTGCGACCGAGCCTCAAGGCCAACCTCAACCGCGGCAAGTAGCGCCCAGCCATCGCGTAGAATATGCGGAGCGAACCATCTGCATCCAGCGGCGCTGCCGGACATCGATCAGGCTGCGCGCTTCGATGAGAACTCTGCGGTTCTCCGCCCCGCTCACGTCCTCTGCGTCAGCTCAACAGCATGGTATTGACGAGCATATCAGTCAGGTTGGACCGCGTTCAACCTTAGAATATCTGATTCCACTGCGGATTCGATCAATCATCTCCTGCGGGTGGATCGATGGGTGGCGCTGGCGTCTCCGGGGGAGAACTCGGCTGCTCTGAGAAATCCGGGCCGCCACTCGGTGGCGAGGCTGGAGTGATGGGCGCAGCAGGCGCTGGAGGAGTGGGAGGCGTGGGAGGAGCAGGAGTCGGGACTGCGGCTCTCGCGGGGGCGGTGGTCCTCTTCTTACTGGCTTCTTCCTTGGCTTTCCTCGCCGCGGCGGTGGCCTTCAACGTCCAGAGGATATGGGGCGAGAGCGGGAGATGGCGCATCTCGGCGGGGATGTGACTGTCATCCTCTGCTTCGGTCTCGGCACTGACTGCCGTGGAATCGAAGGAGGGAGCTCTCCTGACCGGTATTCTGCGAGTCTGGCGCGGAGCTGACTCGACCCCTCGCTCCGCCTCGATCGGAAGGGACGGCGGCGGGCTGCTCTGATGCTCCTCCTCAATGGGCGAGGGCGCAGCTGGTTCGTCCTCGATCTCGTCGTGCAACTCCTGCATCGCCTGCTCGAGTTCGCTGGTTCTCTCGGCGAACTGCTCGACGGCCGCCTGCTGGTCAGCCAGCAGGTCCTGTGCCTCGTGGTAGTCGGCGATGCTGAAGAATCCGGCGAAGTCGCCATCGGCATCCCGGATGACCACCGCATCCGGCCGCTTGTGCTCGATCTCCTCCAGCGCCTGGTCCAGCGGCAGGTCGCTCGGCAGTTCGAGGATGTTCCTGCTCATCACATCGGTCGTCTTCAGCTTCTTGCGATTGACACCGGTCCTGACCGCCTCCTCGATCTCGATCGCCGTGATCACACCTACGATCCGCTGCTTCCTCTCATGCAGGATGACCGCAGTGCCCAGATCATCCCTGATGACTCTCAGAATGCGCTTCATCCTGGTCTTGAGCGGCAATAGCACATGCTCGTCGGTTATCGACATCTCCCCTATCAGCGGGACGTCGCTCATGACATCGCGTGGAACTGTTGCGATATGACGCTTCTGAGCATCTGTGGGCTGCTCGAATCTCGATCACCGCGCTGAGATGAGACTCGTCGCTGGGCCGATGCAACAGCTCAATCTGGAAAATGTTGATGTTGCATCCCCCATGTGGTACATCCGTGACGTCGAGAGCTCTCGCCGACCTCCGCGGCAAGGAGGTCTACCTGCCGGATGGTCGAAGGCTGGGTCTGGTTCACGACTGCGTCATCGATATCGACGACTGGTCGTGCACTCATCTGTTCGTCAACGAATGCGAGCGCGGCATCGTCGAAGACGGTGTGCACGTCGCCGTGCCCTGGAGATGGGTGCGCGCGATGAACGATGTCGTCATCCTGCGCTGGTTCCCGCCCACTCCCATCCCGAAGGAACCTTCACAATGAGGACCCGCGTCGTATCGAATTGGGAATAACATGCTCGAAGTGCACATCCTCGGCACCTCCTCCGCGCGACCCGCCCATGGTCGCAGCGTCAGCGGGACTCTGGTCAGGCATCAGGGGACGAGCGTCGCGGTGGATTGCGGAGAGGGGTTCCAGAATCGTGTCGTCGACCACAATCGCGACCTGAAGGAGGGTGGACGCAGCGAGAGGGCACGGCTGGGAAGGCTGGATTGCATCCTGCTGACCCATGGTCATCTCGACCACACGTGGGGACTGCTGCCGATGCTGCACACGATGGCGCTCGATGACCGTCGAACCAGTCTGAATGTGATTGCCCCGACATCCCACGCGGTGGTGCAGCAGCTGCTCTCTTCTGGTGATCCATTCGGTGATCTCGAAGGCATGGAGCTCGACGCCGTCGACCTCTCCCGCCTCTACCGGCAATGGTGGTCTCTGGGCGGGACGTCCTCCTCCCTCGGCTTCGAGGTCAGCTGGTTCCTCGTCGGAGTCGACTCCAGCGGCGGTTCTCGCAACGACTCCTTCTCCGCGGTGCGACTCGACCCCGATCAGGGGAGTGTCAAGGCGCTGGAGAGCCTCGAGGGTCTGTGCGGGAATCTCGAAGCGCGCTGCGTGCCGACTCGTCACTCCGTGCCGAGTTGCGGCTGGTGGCTCAAGGAAGCCGGCAGGCTTGGCAGATTCGACCGCCGAGCCGCTGAGTCGGCGAAACTACCTGACGAGGTGATCATCGGTCTCGCTCGAGGCCAGAATGTCGAGCATCAGGGAGTCGTGCTGGAGCATTCGGCATTCCGCGGCCGGCCTCGCACCGGAGCGAGTCTGCTCATCAGCGGCGACACCGCGGGCGGGGTCGCAGCCTTCGGCAGGCTGGCTGAGGATGGCTTCGCGACATCGTTGCTCATCCACGAGTCGACCTATCTCGACGAGCATCAGGAACGGGCGGACAGGTATCTGCATGCGACCGCGAAGCAGGCCGCGGCCGCCGCGAATGCATGTGCTGCGAGGCACCTCGTGCTGACCCATTACAGCGCGCGCATCTCCGATTCCTCTGCCTCTCACAGCGAGGCGGCGGAAGTGCATCGAAGCGTCTTCGATGCAGCCGACGGGGACGTGATCAGGATCTCTGATGATGCTGCATCTGTTCTTCGCAGGAACGGCAAGGACTGGCTTGAGATGCCTCTCTGAGGCATCGCACACCCTTGGCGAAGTTTGATGTGGACTCGCAATCGAGCCCCATGCATGCGCGAATGGCTGCTCGCGGCCTTGCTCATCGTCGCGATGCTGCTTCCGACCGCGAGCATCTCGCGGTTGGACTCAGAGAATCCGCGGTTCTCCATCCAGGGCCGGGCTGAGTTCAACTGCACCGACATGAGTTATGACTCCACTACCGACCTGCCGGTGGACGGCGCGCTGTTCG
>Ga0066376_10005360_pt1 | contig 10916 bp, 10 predicted proteins | sample Knorr_S15_td_Bot_FD_77009 | JGI IMG/M metagenome (GOLD analysis project Ga0066376, IMG submission 77009) | Marine microbial communities from Southern Atlantic Ocean transect - Knorr_S15_td_Bottom_ad_5009_LV_A | ecosystem: Environmental > Aquatic > Marine > Oceanic | place: Southern Atlantic... | reverse complement strand
TTACAAATTTCCTATAACTTTTTGAATTGCTCCAGCTATCTGATCGATTTGAACTGCATTAATCGTTAAAGCGGGAGCTATTCTCAGCGTGCTGTGATGAGTTTCCTTTGCATAAATATTCTGTTTTAACAATTCTAAGGATACCTTATGTCCGTCCAGTTTCGGATCATCAAACATTTCAAAAGCAGTAAGAAGTCCTTTTCCCCTGACTTCCTTTATTTTATCAGGAAATTCGGATTTCAAATTGCAAAAATGTTCCAATATCTGACTTCCTCTCAGCATGGCATTTTCAGCCAATCTTTCTTCAACTAACACTTTAATTGCAAATACTGAAACTACTGATGCTAAAGGATAACCACCAAATGTTGATCCTTCTGATCCCGGTGTTAGTACGCCGATTACTTCATCCCTCCCTGCAACAAATGACACAGGTAATATTCCCCCGCCAGCAGCTTTTCCACAACCCATAATATCAGGTTTTATACCGTATAACTGATGAGCAAAATTGGCACCGGTACGACCAAAGCCAGTTTGAACTTCATCCATAGCCAATAGAATATTATATTTTTTGCATAATGTCGATACATTTTCCCAATAATTCTCATCGGGGATAATCACACCAGCTTCTCCCTGGATAGGTTCAACTAAATAGGCAGCAATGCAATCTCCTTTTTCTACAAATAACGATTCAAGCGCAGGTATATCATTGAATAATACTAATTCAATTCCAGGAACAAATGGTCCAAATCCTTCCTTGGCCTCCGGATCGTCTGAGAGAGACACTGCTGTCATACTTCTCCCATGGAAATTTCCATGCGCTCCTACAATAATAACTTCATCCTGAGGAATTCCCTTTATCTGATATCCCCATCGTCGAGCAATTTTGAACATTAATTCCGCTGCTTCTACCCCTGCTACTTTAGGAACTACACGATCCATCTTCGTTATTGCTGTTGATGCCAGCAAAAATGCAGCCATATATTTATGGCGTATTGATCGGGGAACAGTGGGAAGCTTTTCTTCAGTTAAATGATGTATTACTGAATCAACAATTGTTTGATTTAATTGTCCCTGATTCACTGCCGAGTAACAACTTAATCCATCTATAATATCTTCTTCAATGAAAGCACGAACATTTTCGGGATCAGGCTTACGACATACCAAAGTCGATGAGTTTCTTACATGAGAAACAACCACATCCTCTAAGGGTTGATAATTCCTTCCACCTTTTTCTTTTTCAATGGATTCGTGGTTTTTTGGAGTTAAATCTCCAATTCTAATTCCATTGACTGTTAATTCGTCTCCGTAACCTGTTATAGAAATATCTGACATATACATTCCTTTTGATAATATAAATGGGTAAAAGTTTACAATAAATCCTAATCAAATAGGAATGATTTATCTCTTAACAAGCATGATTTTATTATAACGATTGTGAATGTATGGGTTTGTTTAATTACGATATATGTATTCTTTTATATAGTCGTATCATCCAAAAACCTAAATTTCAACCTTTTAATTTATCATTTAATCTAAAACCAATGAAAAAAATAATAGGAATACGTCGGGAAGATAAAAATAATTGGGAAAAAAGAGTTCCACTCATCCCTGAAGACGTAAAATCATTGCTAACCAAAAATGAACTTGAAATTGTAATTCAACCTTCATCAATTCGAATTTTTCCTGATAAATCATTCAGAGAATCCGGAGCTCAGATATCAGAATCTCTTCATGATGCAGATATCATTTTAGGCGTGAAAGAAATTCCTGTTGAATTCTTTGAAGAAAATAAAACGTATATATTTTTTTCACACACGATTAAAGGTCAATCGTATAATATGGATATGCTTAAACAGATGATAAAACAAAAATGCAATTTAATTGATTATGAAAAAATAATTAATGAAAATAACCAACGATTAATATTCTTCGGAAAATATGCAGGAATTGCAGGTATGATCGAGGTTTTCCATGCTCTAGGTGAAAAACTCAAACTAAGGGGATTTTCATCTCCATTTAAAAAAATAAAACAAGCATTTTTATATTCAACAGTGGATGAAGCAATACATCATGTTCAAGCGATCGGATCAGAATTAAATGAGAATGGATTAGATAAAAACATTGGTCCATTAGTCTTTGGATTCGCTGGATATGGGAATGTATCCTTAGGTGCACAGGATATTTTCAATCATTTACCACACCAAACCATATCTCCTGAAGATCTAGTTCAAAATTTTAATTCGTTAAGCTCACAGAATGGTATGTTGTATAAAGTTGTATTTAAAGAAGAACATATTGCTGCGCCAATAGATGGAAAATTCAATTTATCTGACTACTATAAAAATCCTGATATATATGAAGGAATATTTTCTAAATGGCTTCCATATATAACTGTGTTGGTTAACTGCATTCATTGGACAAAAAAATATCCGCGACTCTTAACAAAAAACTATCTATCACAACATCCAAAAGGAAAACTCATAGTAATCGGTGATATCAGTTGCGATATAAATGGTTCTATCGAAATTACACATAAATCTACATTTCCAGATTCACCTACATATACATATTTCCCGATAAAAAATCAATTTAAAGACGGCAACTATCCCGAAGGAGTTACGGTCATGGCAATAGACAATCTTCCCTCTGAATTTTCAAAAGAAGCATCTACAGATTTTTCAAAAGTATTGAAAAATTTTATTCCCAATATTTTGAAAACAAATTTTAAAGATTCTTTTGACGATTTAAATTTACCCCTGCCAATTAATAATGGATTAATTCTTCATCAGGGAAAGTTAACAAAGGATTATATGTATATGAATAATTTTATCGGGAAAGAAGCTGCATGAAAAATATTCTTGTATTAGGAGCAGGATTGGTAAGTAAACCAGGGGTAAGATATTTACTCTCCCAACCTGAGTTCAATATAACGGTTGCATCCAGAACCATTGAAAAAGCACAAGCTATAGTAAAAGGATTTAGCAATGGTTCTGCCATTCCTCTTAACGTTAAAAACACAGAAATACTTATAGAGTTAATTCATAAAAACGATATAGTTATCAGCCTCTTACCTTGGACACACCATGTTAAGATTGCTGAACTGTGTTTATCGCAAAATACCCATATGGCAACCACATCATACGTTAGTGAGGATATGAAAGCACTGGATTCAGAAGTAAAAAAGAGAAACCTTATTTTTCTTAATGAATTAGGAGTTGATCCTGGAATTGATCATATGTCTGCGATGAAAATTATTGATGATGTTCACAAAGATGGCGGAAAAATTCTGCACTTTTATTCATTTTGCGGTGGATTACCTGCACCTGAGCATAACAACAATCCATTTGGATATAAATTCTCATGGAGTCCTAAAGGTGTAGTTTTAGCATCACAAAACTCTGCTCGTTTTCTTGAAAATGGTGAAGAAATTACGATTGATGGTACAAATCTTTTTGAAAATCCCCGCAAGGAATACATTGAGAATTTGGGAACTTTCGAGGTATATCCAAATCGTGACTCACTCCCGTATAAGAATCTTTACGGATTAAAAGACGCTTTAACAGTTATGCGCGGTACTTATCGGAATATAGGTTGGTGTGAGACATTAAAGGCAATAGTTGATATTGGATTAATAGATGAAACACCAGACAATTTATTAAAAGAAAAAACCTATCAACAAATGGTTCGTGAATTATTAAATAATACAGAGTCAAAAAGTATTCGTTATGATGTGGCTCATACGTTAAATATAGACCAAAATTCACCCATATTAGATCGATTGGAATGGCTAGGATTGTTCAGTGATAAAAATGTAATGAAATTTGATAATAAGTTGGATAATCTTAGTGAACTCCTGCAAAAGAAATTATATTTCAAACCGGACGAAAGGGACATGATTTTGCTGCAGCATAAGTTCATTATAAAATATGAAAAGAATGAAAAGAAGTTGATTACATCTACCTTGATTGAATACGGAATTCTCAACGGTGATTCATCTATGGCTCGCACGGTAAGCTTACCACTGGCTATCGGTGTAAAACTTATTCTTAATGACAAAATTAATTTAACAGGTGTTAGAATACCTATTATGAAAGAAATATATGAACCAGTCCTACTTGAGTTAGAACAACTTGGAATTAAGATGAATGAGCAAAAAAGGATTTATAACGAAAATCAAGTATAAGGACAGGCCCATGAATGGTTGTCTGATACAATAATTACAGGTTCTTTTTGATTGCACTCATTTATCGCAATAACACATCTAGGATGAAATCGACATCCGGTGGGATAATCCGCGGGTGAAGGAACAATTCCCGAAATAGAAGGAAATTGACCTTCTTCATTTCTATTCATTTTAGATATTTTTATTAACGCTTTTGTATAGGGATGTTTTGGATTATTGAATAATTCCTTTACTGGCGCATTTTCTACGATTTTTCCTGCATACATAACCATGACCCTCTGAGATATCCGTTTTACCAATGATAAATCATGAGAAATGAATAAAATTGATACATTTTGATCCGTATTGATTTTTTTTAACAGTAGTAATATTTGGTCTTGAATTGTCACATCCAAAGCTGTCGTAGGTTCATCTGCAATCAGTAACTGCGGTTTCAGAGCAAGAGCTATTGCAATGAGCACACGTTGACGCATTCCACCTGAAAACTCATGTGGATATTGATTATATCTCTCTTCAGGATTGTCTATCCCAACAAGGTTCAATAAGTTTAATACTTCACTCTTTGTTCTTTTTGATTTATTTCTAATTCCCTCTTTAATCTGAGAACCCACTTTTAACAAAGGATTCAGCGCATTCATTGGATCCTGAAAAATCATAGCTGTTCTTAGATTTGTACTATATATTTTATTCGATTGAGCAGATTTCGGAAGTAAACCTGCCAAAGCTAATGCAACTTGAGTTTTACCACATCCCGATTCTCCAACCAATGCAAGAATCTCTCCCCGATTTATAAAAAAAGAAACCTGATCCACAACCGGAACCAGGCTTCCTTCGAAATTATACTGAATGGTGAGTTCTTGAACGTCTAATAGAATATCATGCGGCATCTTTACTTACTGATGAATTATTACCTCGATTTTTAAATGCATCATAACCCAATATAATGATCATTGCTACAAGAATCCATAATGTTGCATTATAATATTCACTACCGGAATATTTAATTAAATCGACAAAACGTCCGATTAGTAAAGAAATACGTCCCATCACTGCAAAACCAAAGGAAGCGCCAAAACTGATCATCAGGAAATAAATTCCTACTTTAGATATTTTGCCTAGTATACCCTTATGTTCTTTTGAAAAATAGAAATATAATAAACCGGTTATTGTCCCAACCAAAATCACAATACTGTTGAATATGGACGGAGAAGTTAAACTCCAAAATGGAAGATTAGGGTCAGAAAAACTTGCCGCAGTTCCTTTAATTTGACCTATTACATTGGAATTTAAAAAACCATAAGCACGTAAACCAGCGGCCATTCCCACGGTATAAGCAATCCCCCAGCGGGCAAACCAACTTATCTTTGGGATCAGGCTTAATAGCATCATAATACCTAATGCAAACGGAATTAGATAATGAATATTTGGTATACCTAAAACAACATTATGTATTTCGTGCCCTTTATCGACCCCACCATTTGGGAAACCAGGAGAATAGAAAAAACCTAATCCATTATAAATCATATACCAAAATGAATCCGAACTATAATTTGATGAAGGCCATAATCTTCCAAAAAGATTTGGTTGAATTTGGGTCCAAAAGAAAAGTGAGGTCCAATATCCCGCTGATATACCTACAAATAAATGCTCAGCAGTTTTATAAAATGGATTATCCTTATATAAATATGAAAATATTCCAAAAGTAAGAAATACTGCTATCCATGCTCCAAGTATGATTGTCGTGCTCATAATTTCTGCTCCTTAATATTTTCTGGAACGCTGGCGTTCAATGAAAAAAGCAGCGTTACCTAAAATGATAAATAATACAATGACCAAATGTGCTATAGACTGGGCATCCATTCCGCTGGTTGCAGAGCCTTTTTGTCCAATTAATGCTTCATATTCTGCTGCACCGGGCATGCCTGCTAGCAAACCCTTCATCTGTCCAGCCTGTACATAAGGCATAACTTCATTCACCTGAATTGATGTTACACCAGAGCTCATAGGAACACCGGTTGGGTCTGATGCGTATTGTACCCATTCAACCGTTCCCGGAAATCCTGCAGAGACAGTAAATAAAAATGCAAAGTCACTGAATTTGTATATACCCTCCATCATTGGTATTTCATCTATTTTTGTTTGATTAACGTCTACAGTATATAGTTTGCGAATATTGCTCACTATCCCTTTTATAACGGCTTCACCTCCAGGTCGGAAGCCTAACAATACATAGTCCTCACCATAAATTTTTCCAAATTCTTCTTTAGCAACCTGCTTTAGTGCATCTTGAGCCATAAACTGACCGTCAGGCCATAAACAAGTTACAAATACCTTGTGATCATTTTTGAATAAGTGCCTTAAAATACTAATTGCCATTGGATGATTTTCAGGTTTAGTACTGGGACTGTATTCTATGGAAACCAACACATTAGAATTGGGAGGTAAATTTTCAATCGTATCATACACCACTTTTGTAGTAACTGTTGCACGGATAGGCATTCCGATTGGAACTAAGATTGGAATAAACACAACAATTGCAAGAACGATGAAGATCCATCGTCTATCCACTTTTCCAATCTTTAAAATTAATTCTGTTAATCCATTCATGTGTTTATTCTCCAATATAAGATTTTTCAATACCAAGGATGTAGCGAATTGAAGTGGCAAATATTCCCAATCCAATGCCAATCATAATGGCTCGTGCTCCCGCTACATTTGGATAAAAGTAAATCCATTCCTGTAAAATGGGTAAATAGAAAATCCCCGGCTGATCTATAGGCCATCCAGTCAAAAATCCGGCAATAGTCACAATTACAATTCCAATTCCAACAACTCCGAATGTAATCATTTTATTCTTCTTCCATGAATTAACACCAATTCCCAAAGCTAACACTGAAATGTACATGATAAACCACGAAGATATCATACTGCCAATAGGAACACGCCCTACCATAATGATGATTCCTGCTGCAAGTAATAATGTCGCCTCAAAATTTCGAATACGAAACGCACGATAGGATGCAGAAGCAACAAAAAATGCAAGGAGAGAAAACATGGTAGCAGACAAGGGAGTAAACATATAGTCAAATATCCACTTGGAAAGTGTTCCTTCCGTAGTCACGTGGGCACCCCAAACAACAGTATTATCTAAACTTTTTATAAAAAACCCTGCTGTGATAGCAAAAAAGAAACCGCCGATAGCAAACAAACTATAAGGCCAACCCTTTTTCTTTTTTGCTACTTTTTGGAATTGAAGCTTTATAAGGTTTAACGCTCCAAGAATAATGGCAAAACTTGCTAAAATATCATACCATTGAGTTGCATCATCATCCACAAATGATTTTATATCTGGCTGATCTATAAACCAACCAAATAAAGTTATTGCCCCTACTACTGCAACAATAAGTATGGGAATTTGTCGTTTCCAAATCATGACGTTCTCCTACTGAACTGTTAATAGTTTCACAACATCAAAACCAATTCCCCATTTTTCATAGAGAAACCGGAAAAGAGTGGCCAGAATAATAATCGTTATGACTCCTGCTTTTACCATATCTTGTCCTCTTACACCACCTATCAGTTCCGGTTTCTGAGAAAGGTAAGCACTGGCGGCGAAGAATTCTTCTCCGATGAGCGTATAATCGCACGCTGTTACAAAAAAGGGAATTTGCGCTTGAGATGCTGTACCTGCGATCTGAATTGCACCAATTGAATTTCCCGTTTCTGCCAGAATCAGTGACTCCGCATAAAATTTACCCATATACAAACAGGCAGCCGGTTTTTCGCGAACCATGATACCGTTTACACCTGCTGCATAGGCAAACTGGTCATCTGTCAAATAATGAACCATGTCATCATGAAACATGTCCGGTCTACCTTCAATCATGTATGATTCACGGCAAATTTCACGGGCAGCTTTCATCACAATAGATCGTGAAACAGGTACATTTAGACTGGTTTCATAGCGTGCAGTCATTTTTGCAACATGACCGAGCACAATTACACCAGCAACCGTTTCCACTTGATCCATGTCCATAATTCCCGGAACATATAAAACAGGTTTACCCATTTCAGTAGATCTACCCACTGCTTCTTCCACCGCTTTCAATCCAGGAATAGGTCTTAAATAAAACTCTTCACCTCTTTCAGCCATGCGGATATTGTAGAGCAATGTTGCACTAATCGCAACAATAGAAATAAACATAACAACACGATTTGCATTGAACATAGGATGCCCGAGGTACCAATAAATCAGGAACACAACGAACAAACTTCCCAGAACAATCCAAAATTGTCTATCTTTCAATTGATTCTCCTTCTGTTACGGAATCTTCTTTATCCAGACGCTCAATTTCATTTAATAGAAATTCTACAGTGTCCGGTTCTTCAAAAAGTTCGGCTGCACGATAAAAACCATCTGCTTTAATAAATGAATTTACAATTGGGCCGAAAAATACCATAGCATGGCTTCCCAACAAAGCTAAAGGTTTTGTCATTTCAAGAAAAAATAATGCTGGTGTTATAAATCCGGATTTTTGTATACGTTTTGCTAAACGCGTTACAAATTGTTTATCTAGTTCAGATAATGTGATTTGAATATTGGTTTTGATTGCCGATTCCAATATTAATCTATCTCAACCATTTCAAGATTTGCACGGGGAATATCAACATTCTTACCATCAATTTCGATGATAGCCACACGAACCATTGTTTCTGACTCCATTTTTCTCAATTCAGATGGAAGATCAATCACTTTTCCCATTCTACCGAAATAAGGTGCTCGAATAACACGAACGAGACTTCCTGCTTGAATTCCTTCTGATGCATCAGAGTCTTTATGATCGCCTTTCAGCTGATCTTTTGTAAGTGGGATAACAATTTCCGGTCGAATTACGCCGGCCCGTATTTGAGTTGCTCCATTCATGGATGCAAACTTACCGTGATGATGTTTCAATAAATCAAAGGTTTGTGTCCCCATGCGAATTTTTCCGTATCCTTCAGTGAGAATAAGTGATGTAATCAAATCTTCAGATCCGGTGATAGCAACACCTAATGTATATCCAAGAATTGCTTCTAAATCAAAATAATTAAAACCACCAACAACTACTCCAGCTACATTTAATTGAATTGCTTTCTTATATGCATTCAGGCTTATAAACGAACCACCAACTACAATTTTTCCCTTACAATCGGGAGTTATCATATCTTCTGTAATTTCTGTCTCCCTGGAATCTACAATTACACTTAGCTCACCTCTGCTCTCCCCAGCTATACCAAAAATTCCCTGTATAAAAACACCCTCTGATTCAATAATAACACCCTCATCGGGAATAACTTCTTTGATGAAACCACTCATATACGCATCGATTTCTACAGGAATGGGTGATTCTCGAATCACTACTTGACCGGTTGTATCGGAAATGACTTCAATTGTACCATCAACCGGAGCTGTTACATTGGTTTTAAATAATCCAAACAGACCTTTCGTTTCGGCAATCATTTCACCTTTCGATACAGCAGTGCCCTCTTTAGTAATCATAGCATCATTCACATCTTCAGTATCTATATTGAGTTGATTTGCCACGTTGACCATTTGCACGTTACCTGGTAAATCCGTTTTAGCAACGATATCATCAGGTGTGACTTCTTTTCCAGCCTCTACCAAAACAGTTCCTTTTAAAGGCAAGCGCCGTTCTTTATGAATAATCGTTTCGTGTAGAACTTTTAATCCTGGTGTATATGCGTGTGCCATGATTAGGATTTGGAATTCGGATTAAGATTAGGATATTCATTTACTGCATCAGACCATCTCTTCAAATCATTAATTCTTTGTTTTGAATCTTTGGATATTTCCAAAGGACGTCCCCGTCCATCAAAAATAATGCCAACTACTCCACCATAAATTGTTGTTTCAATTTGTTCATTTTTACCAGCACCTACATCCAACCCTTTTCCAGGAGTAAGTTTAACATTGAATGGTTCAAAGGGAACTTCAATTCTTAATAATTCTCCAAATTGTATTTTGTATGTTTCTTGATTCCCATTTTTCAGTGTCAATTCTGCCTTTAATACAACTGAATTTTGTTTTGCATTCCCTGAAGGTGCAATGCAAGTTCCTAAATGGATTAAACAATCCTTTTCGAAAACCTCAAATGCAGCTTTTTTTGCCTCTTCAGATAATTCCTCTTTTTCAATATTTGCCATAACACCTAATTGAGGCATCATAAAAATCGAATCCACTGCTAATTGAGTAATTCCTTCAGGTAAAAAACTATCAATTAGCATACGAGCTGATTGTTCACGTCGGGGAGCGTGGGAAAGAACACCCCCTGAGCCTACCAATAAATCAAGTTCCATCATATCAACAAGAGTTTCTCCTGAATCCGTCTGTTCAAAAGCATCAGAAATTGTCCGTTCCTTTTGAACACCTTTTAAATTGACTGCAAATGATTTGTGTTGAATAAATGACAATCTAAGAGCTTCTCTAGCAATTGCCTGTTCAATAACTAATTCTTCTAAACTTTGAGGAACAGTTGTGGGGCGTATCATTTTATTCCCGATTCGATTTGTTAATTCTTTTTCATCAATATCGAAAGGTACCCAACGCAATACATTGTCTAATGTAGCTTCTGCTAATACATTACAAATAGAATAACTCATCCCCAAATTCGCACTCACGGTTCGGTTAAATTGTTTTTGAAATACTGAAAATATATCCGTGGTAGCGCCACCA
>Ga0066376_10005358_pt1 | contig 10916 bp, 6 predicted proteins | sample Knorr_S15_td_Bot_FD_77009 | JGI IMG/M metagenome (GOLD analysis project Ga0066376, IMG submission 77009) | Marine microbial communities from Southern Atlantic Ocean transect - Knorr_S15_td_Bottom_ad_5009_LV_A | ecosystem: Environmental > Aquatic > Marine > Oceanic | place: Southern Atlantic... | reverse complement strand
GTATTTAGTGTGTTTTGGGCTTCTATTTTTAGCAAGGAACGTAGTTCATCCAGAGGCATGTCGAGCAGTTCCTCAAGTGAAATGTGTCCGATCACATGAACTGCCGAGTTCTCGATAGCGAGTTGAACAATTTCATCTCCGTCAACATCAGCAATTGAATGCGCGTATTGGAGAGGGTCAATAATTTCCCATTCAGTAGAAATTGCGATATGCGCTAAATCACCGTCACTAGTAATAAGAGATCCATCTCGCCCCGGGCGTAGCCCATCACTTGATTTAGATTTAATAATTCGCTGTTCATGACTTAATCTTGCATCGATTCTTGGTTTAAATACGCCACCGATATTCGTCTTGCGATTATGGGAAACATAAATTTCGAAACTGCCGATAGGTGGTGGCCAGTTAGTCTGTAGCCCTGGAGAAAGTCCTTGGTCTCCTACGATTGACCCAAAGAAAGTGGCAACTCCGGTCTGAGATTCTTCTACTGTTCGGAAACCAGAAACCAAATACAAAATTACTAGGACAACCATGACTGCTTGTAGAGCACGGAAACTCAACTGCAACGATGCCGCGAGTGAGCGATGGGCAGTGTTCATGGCATCACGGAGATCTTGCGCTGAGCCCTCGTCTTGGTTCAGAACAAACTTAGCAGATGCCGCTCTGCGTGGTTCTTGTTCTAGATTGTTTGGTTGATCGTTCATAGGTAAAATGGAGTCGTGTTACGGTTGTGGAATCTCACCAACTTGAGTTTCTGAATCTAAGTTCATTAAGTGCCAAGGGGCTACATTTGACTCGAGGACAAGGGTTGTGTTTTGAGATAAGGAAGTTTCTAGGGCATCTAGCCAGGCAAGAAAAATTGCCAGTTCTTCATCTTCGCCCATTTGTTGGAGATACTCTGCAGCCTGGGCTTCACCTTCTGCTCGAATGTCTTCAGCACGCTGCGAAGCGAATGCCATAATTTTGTCGTGTTTCGCCCTTGCTTCAGCTCGAATTGCTTCAGCATCTGCCATGCCTTTTGCTCTACGTTGTTCTGCAAGCGTCTCCCTGCGTGCTTGCATGCGATTTAAGACAGCAGTTGTTGTTTTTGGAGGGAGGAGCAGCCGATTGATGCCGACTGAGACTGGGACAATGCCTGAAGCTTTCAAAGTCGTTAGTCGTTCAAGAATAGAAGCTTCCGCGGCTGAAAGTTTGTTGGTTGCACCGGTTAACTCGTCAAAAGAATAAGAACTGAGCACGGATAATGCATCTCTGAATTGACCATCGATGGAGCCCTTCGCGCCCTCTGCGGATCCGTGTGATCTAAAGAAATTCAACGGTGCCGCACCGTCTGAGTCAACTTGCCAAAGCAAGTATGCCTTGACAACTATTTGCTGACCATCAGCAGTCTGTAGTAACTCTAGTGGAGATTGATGAATTTTCATTCGTGTATCAAGGAGCGTGACAGTATCCGCAAAAAACGGAAGCCTGAAGTGCAAGCCAGCGTCACGGACGATGCTATCTTCTGAAGTTTGGCCAAAACGGCTTCGTATTCCAACTTCATGGAACGAAACTGTATATGTCATGCTGAATAAAAGCAGAATCAGCAAGAGTGCTATGCCAGAAAAAATGGCAATTGGTCGCTTCATGGTATTCATTATTGATCTCCTTCATCATCGGACTCTAGCGAATCCGCGAAATTTAATAGCGGGTTAATGTCCCGAAGTTCTACATCAAGATGTAATCGTTCTGGATTGATGCCGATGACGTATTTGCGAATGTTGGGGAGTTTTCTTGCGAGAACTGACATATACATCCGTTGCATATACAACTCAGGGGCTGCCCTAAAAGCGTGTGTTTGTCCACTTACTCTGCTTGCTTTAGCCCATGTGTCCATAAGTGCCGTCCATCGATCAATCCGCGCTTGCCGTATTTTGGCCGCAGCGCTGCCATTGCCTCGTTCGATCATGTTGACTGAGGCAGTGCTCGTGGCTTTAACTTGTTCATATGCTTTCGCAATAATTGCTGGGTCGCTGTTGGCATCTCGACGAAGTAAATCCCAGGTGTCTCGTGCGTCGATGTACTTCGCAACACTTTGTATGACGTCATCGATCATCTCTGGATCGCCAACTGTGTGAGTTAACAAACTCTGCGCTTGTCCCTGTGCTGCGGAAATTAGCCGAGCCTCACCCTGCAATGCAACTGAAAACTCTTCAAAACTCGCCGCCGCATCTCCTGAGGGTGAGACAAGTGGTAGATCAACTGAAACTACTTCAACGCCACTATGTTGGACATCAAGTGCTTCTTGGACGATTGCTGTTGCTCTGGATGACAAATCCGCACGATTTGGACCTATGACATCATCAAGTTGGAGTTTCTGTAAGTAGTTCGTGAGTGCATGTTGAGAGATCGCAAGGAGTGCCATTTCTCGTTGTGTTAGTCGACTTCGACGGTCGACTTCCGTTGAGCCGAATCGTAACCAATCGAGTACACCATGTTCAGCGACTCGATACCTCAAAACAGCTCGAACATCGACAAGTGAGAGCAGATCATCTGTGACTGACTCGGTAGTGCCTTGCTTGTCATTGACAATAAAAGGATTGGGTCTTGTTACCGAATATTTGTTGATGTCGTCTGTCCATAAAATGACTGGCCTGTCTTCCTTCCATGTAAAAGTCAGTGGAAGTTCTCTGATGCGAGTGGTTTCAACAATGATCGCGTCCTCAATTGGCCAAGGCAGCTTAAACATAAGACCGGGGTCATGAACGCTGCCGCCCACAATTTCTCCTTGTCGAATTCGTACTGCTTGTTGCGTGGGTTCTACGACAACCAACGAGCTCATTGCAAAGAGTACGACAGCACCTAGACCAAGAAGCCATGCGGTTGATCGCAGGAGTAACTGGTAACCCCATGAACTAGTAATGTCGAATCCAAACTGATAGTTAATGGCATCATTGATTGATCTGAAAAGAGAATCAGGTGAAGCGAACAAACTGAGAGATTTTGAATCAAAAGAAGGGCGTGGAGATTCGCCATGTATTCGAGGTCTATATAAATTAAGGACGACATTGATCAAGATCTCTGCAGAGACCGCAAGCATAAAAATAGGTATTCCCCAACTGATAGAGTAAATTACTTCGTTGTTGTCAAAGAAACGGAAGAGAAGCCCAACGGAGATCGCAACTAGAATAATTGCGTTGCCAACCATCCAAGCGGAGCCACCTCTCAAGTTTGTCCATGAGGGAACATCAGCCATGCCTGCGACAAATCGGGAATAGATAAAGCTTATGAGAGCAAATCCCATTGAAACTGCAAGAGCCCAGCCAATGTGATCTGTTTGCATGAGAACTGTTTGAAGGAGATCATCAGGATGATCCAGCCGGCCGAGAAACCGCAGGAGAAAAATCGCAGTTGCGGTCAAGCTTAGGGATATGAATATACTCAAGCCAGGCATCGCCCAGCGGTGTAATTGTGAAAGACGTTTTGCTGCTGGTCTCAAGCCATCGGAAGACGAGTCAAAAATAGAAGTGTGCTCATTGCCAGAAAGTTCAGAATCCTCGAGTTCTTCGAGGAGTTGCATCTTTTGCTGGTAGAACAGAATGATTAGCCCAAGCCATACAAGTGTTCCCACCCAGCCAAAGAGTGAAGCAAACACAAATGCTGTGCTATTTGCAACCAAGCCGAACACCAACAATGTGATAGAGACGGCAATTTGAAGGATAAAGCCGGTCAGTGCAGTTGTTGTTGCCCTTTGGCAGGCGTGATGGTCAACTCTCATTTAATTAATAAAACCTTCATATGCTATTCAGTGAGTAAGCCTTGATTTATGTATACGCCAGAATGTACCCAATAACGTACTATGGAATACGAACATCTGTCCCCCCTCGTTCGTCAATGGGTGGGCAGATTATCATGATTTGCTCTACCCTGCCCCCTTAAACCCCCTTTACGACAATGCTTAGCCAAATTTTGACAATTGCAAGAAATGCTTTTTTTCAGAGCATCCGACAGCCCATCGTGATGGTCTTAGTGCTTTGTGGAATTTTGCTCTTATTGTTATCAAGCCCACTTTCGGCGTTTACGATGGAAAACGATCAGCGCATGTTGTTGGACATTGGTTTGGCTACCGTGTTTATGGTCGGGATGCTCCTTGCAATTTTCATTTCGTGTACGGTGCTTGGGCAGGAGATCAGGGACAAAACTGTTCTGACTGTTGTGTCAAAACCGGTCGGACGTCCACAATTTGTCATCGGAAAATTCATTGGAGCATCTGGGGCTATTCTGCTGTCTACAGTATTGGTTGCTCTGGTATTTATGTTGGTTGAACAGCAAGAAGTTTTTCAAACTGTGCGAGTTCCATTGCATTTACCAGTAGTTTTATTTGGAGTCATGTCGATTCTAATTGGAACCGCTGCTGCTGTGTGGTGTAATTACTTTTATGGCTTCGTGTTTTCAAGTACTTGGATTTGTGTTACAACGCCCCTCCTTGCTATTACATATGTATTGGTTTTAAACTTTGGCCCCGATTTTTCGTCGCACCATTTTTGGATAGCATTCAAGCCAGACATATGGCGAGCAATCATCGCAATACTTGTATCGGTATTAATTCTTGCAAGTATTTCCATTGCAATTTCAACACGTCTTGGCCAGTTGGGCACTTTGCTCGCAACGTTACTTGTCTTCTTCCTTGGGATGATGTCGGACTCATTATTCGGCAAGCCGCTGTATGACATAGAACAATTGTGGCTTGATAGAGCATCGATTCAAGGAATGGTTGAAGAAGTTGATCATGTTCGAAGAATGCATAAGACAAATGGAGATGTTGATGAAGTTGTAACGACCAGACTAGTTCCCATCGAAGGAGTCTCTTTGTCAGAGTTCGCTCTTGGTTCAGAGCTACCAATCTGGATTAGTTACAACATTGGATATGCGGTCGTTCCAAATTTTCAAGTTCTTTGGCTCACTGATGCCCTGACTCAAGAGAGTGTAATCCCGACAAAATATGTCCTGCGGATTTCGGGATATGGATTCTTGTATATCGTTGCTGCGATTTCGATTGGCATTGTCTTGTTCCAACGACGAGAAGTTTCGTAATCAGATGTCTACACAACGTAAATCGATACAAGTAATCGGGGCTAATGAAAACAATTTACGCAACATTGATGTCGTTATTCCTAGAGATAAGTTCATCGTTATTACTGGAGTCTCTGGCTCAGGAAAGAGTTCACTAGCATTCGATACGATTTTCGCAGAGGGACAGCGAAAATACATGGAGTCATTGAGTGCATATGCTCGACAATTCCTGAATCAAATTGGAAAGCCAGCAGTAGAATCAATTGAAGGCCTTCCGCCAACAATTGCAATTGCTCAGCGATCTGCAAGCCACAATCCTCGTTCGACTGTTGCGACTACGACAGAGATTTATGATTACCTCCGTTTGTTGATGGCAAGGTGTGGAACTCCCCACTGTTGGCATAAAAACGAGGATGGTTCGACGTGTAGCAAAGAAATTAAAACGACAACTACAACCCAGATTACAAACGCAATCACTCAAATACATGATGGCACAAAAGTAATGATTTGTGCTCCAGTTGTATTGGGTCGTAAGGGGTATCACAGAGATGTTGTTGAATCATTGCGCTCACAAGGTTTTGTGCGGGCACGCGTAAATGGTCAAGTTGTTGATTTGCGAGAAGTATTATTAGATGACAGTGACAATCCGTTGGAATTGGGTAGATATGAAATTCACAACATCGAAGCAATCGTAGACAGGATTGTTGTCGATAGGTCACAGCGCGAACGAATTGCAGATTCAATTGAGATCGCAACCCGCCTCGGGAATGGGGCTGTCCTTGTACTAACCGAGGACGCAAGCGAATGGAACGAGCAGCGATACAGCGAACACTTTGCGTGTCCAGATCATCCACAATGCAGTCTTATTGAACTTGAGCCCCGTCTCTTTTCATTCAATTCACATTTCGGCGCATGTAAAACATGTGACGGTTTGGGTGAAGTGCACGAATTTGATGAAACGTTAATAATTCCTGACGGTTCGCTTGAAATTGCACGAGGAGCAGTTGCTCCATGGCACAAGGCATCGCCAATGATGCGACGTAAATATCGTAGAAAATTACGTCGATTTTGCGAGGTTGTTCAAGTTGACCAAACGTTACCGTTTGCAAATTTAACTAAGCCGCAACAAAAGATTCTGTTGCATGGTGGTTCTCCAAAAAAATCAACGAAACGATTTACAGGTGTTGTTCCCGACCTGGTCTATCGACTTCGACATACAGAATCGGATAATGTCAGGTCGTGGTTAATGTCGTTTATGAGGAAGACGACTTGCCCTGATTGTCGCGGAGACAGACTGCGTCACGAATCTCTCTCTGTAACAGTACATTCGGGAAGAGGCGAATTCTCGATTTCAGAACTTACATCGATGACAATTGGAGAACTTGTAGATGTAATTCAAGACCTCTCTCTTAGCGACGAAAATGAAACAATTTCCGAACCTATCGTGAGAGAAATTGTAAGCCGTCTCACCTTTTTAGTTTCAGTTGGATTAAATTACTTGTCAATGGATAGGGCTAGTTCAACGCTCTCTGGCGGAGAAGCCCAAAGAATTAGACTTGCGACACAAGTTGGCTCAGGTCTTGTTGGTGTTTGCTATGTGTTGGATGAACCAACAATTGGACTACATGCAAGAGACAATAAACGTCTTCTAAAAACATTGCGTCATCTTGCTGATATTGGAAACACTGTTATTGTCGTTGAACATGACGAGGGCATCATTAGAAGTGCTGACCACATCATTGATATTGGCATCGGTGCAGGAAAGCATGGTGGTTCAATCATTGCCCAAGGGAATATAAAAGCAATTGAAAGTTCGTCGGAATCGTTGACAGGAGAATTTCTAACAAAGAAGAGATCTGTCTCGATTCCTGAACAAAGAAGAACGGTTGAACAATCAAATGGGCTTCAGATCCTTGGAGCGAAAGTAAACAATCTTCGCAATCTGGACGTTTCTGTGCCACTTGGAACACTTGTTTGTGTAACTGGAGTCTCGGGTAGTGGCAAATCATCTCTGATCAACACCGTTTTACTCGATGGGATGCGCTCGCTCCTAAGTAAGAAGCCCTTAAAAACCTCCTACTGCAACTCGATTACAAATATAGATTCAATTGATCGTGTCATAGAAGTGGACCAATCTCCTATTGGAAGAACACCAAGATCGAATCCCGCAACGTATACAAATATATTTGATGGGATACGAGTTCTATTTTCAAAGACACGAGAATCTAGAATTAGGGGATACAAGCCTGGTCGATTTAGTTTTAATGTGAAAGGCGGAAGATGTGAAGCATGCAGCGGCCAAGGTGTAAAAAAGATAGAGATGCACTTTCTTCCGGATGCATACGTGACCTGTGAGGAATGCAATGGCACTCGGTATAACACCGAGACATTAGAGGTCCTGTGGAAAGGACACACAATTTGCGACATCCTAAATCTGACCATTGAGGATGCCGCCAAGGTATTTGAGAGTCATGGTCGTATCGAAAGAATGCTTCAATGTCTCAATGAAGTTGGGTTAGATTATCTGACACTCGGGCAACCCTCGACCACATTGTCTGGTGGTGAAGCCCAACGAGTAAAACTTGCAAGTGAACTCGGCGTGCGAACAAACAATCACACGCTATATATTCTCGATGAGCCAACGACTGGATTGCACTTTGCCGATGTCGAACGATTGCTCGATGTGATCCAGCGACTTGTTGACGCAGGCAATTCGGTGGTTGTCATCGAACATAATCTAGATGTCATAAAATGTGCAGATTGGATTATAGATCTCGGCCCTGAGGGCGGTGATCAAGGTGGAACAATTGTGACATCTGGAACTCCAGAGGAAGTTGCAGCATGTTCAACAAGTTACACAGGTCATGAGTTGAAGAAGATTCTTTCGAACAAAAAATTGGCTATCGCTTAAAGACGAGCATTCGGTTGACGAAATAGCTGAAGGCAATTCCAATGGCTGAGCCCAATAATGCACCTGTCAGACCCGCGAGTGGTATCGATTCGGATACTGAAAGGGACGACGTGATATAGAAATTTGCAATCGCACCGACTGAACAGATGCATACAAAGCCAAAATATTGAAACAGGACATTCTGATGCTTTGCAAACCAGAAAGCATATTTTCGATCCCAAATGAAATTCCAAGTCATTGCGATCCAAATTGCCAATGCGATTGCTTGCCATGGTATGGCTACGTCAACTTCTGAAGCACTTGGTGATGTAATGAGGCGTGTTATTGCAAGGAGTGAAGCAATGTAGACCGCAGCACCAGTTGTTCCTACCGCAGCGAATGTGAAAAAACTTACAAGCCTTGGATGTGTGAAGCGCAAAAGCAAAATGACATGTTGAAGATATTCCCACTGTACACGTAGAGTTAATTTGCTTTGCCCAAGTTGTCGAGTGCGAAAGTGGATAGGGACTTCTGTTACGTTGGTGCATCCACATTTAACAATAAGTTCGAGCCCAATTTTATATCCGACGGGGTTAATGTCAGCAGCATTTTGCAATATCGAGTGCCGAAATGCGAGAAATCCACTCATCGGATCAAGTACAGATGTAAATGGTCTCGCCATGATTGTTGCAACCTTGGAATTAAGCCAACGAAGCGCCCCCCACCCATCTTCAGTTGACCCGCCCTTCACATAACGTGACCCAACAACAAAATCCGCTCCATCTTGAAGTGCTTGAATTGTTGCGGGAATTGTCTCTGGTGGATGAGATCCGTCTGCATCCATGATGATACAAAATTCAGTAGCAACTTCCTGGAGACCCCGAAGCACTGCACTGCTAAGTCCTCGTTCATTTCTTCGGACAATCAAACTGATCCAAGGAAAAGCCAATTCTTCAATAAGAGATTCCGTGCCATCATTTGAATTGTCATCGACGATAAGGAGCGAAAGATCCAGCATGGAATCGTCGCGAACAACTTCAATAGCAGCGATGAGCGAAGGAAGACTTTCAGCTTCCTCAAAGGTAGGCAGTACGATGGTGACAGATTGTTTTGGCATGGAGTGTTAAATTTCAAAAACGTTTATGAACTGGCCTCACACGTTCTCCTTTGATGCCAAGCATTGATTTCACATTGACAAGGTCATCAGGTGTAGTCACCTTAATATTTCGGCTATCACCTTCAATCAGGTGAATTGGTTCGCCAAGTTTTTCAATTACTTCGGCATCGTCAGTGACACCTGCTAGATTCTCCTGCTCATACGCTCTTCGAAGTAAGGAAGGTTCGAAAATCTGTGGAGTTTGTAGTTCCCATAAACGATCGCGGCAAATTGTTTCCTGGACAGGATGAGCGGAGACTGTTGCCTGTGTTGATTCTCCTAGGATTGAATCGGCAATAGCATCCTCATTTCCGATCATTGTTGAATTAGACTCAACACGTTTGACTGTGCCAGTAATTGGCATTGCAGCAGCGACTGCATGAAACGTAGAACTTGCCAATAGCAATCTATCAAAGAGTGGATTTGAGAGGGCTGGTCTTGCAGCATCGTGAATCGCAATACGGTCGACATTGTCGCTTATGAGGTGGATCGCACATTTGACACTTTCCCAGCGATTATGGGTACTGCCAGCCACAATTGTTACTCCGTGAAATGAGAGAGCTGGACCAAATTTTGCAGTAAATTCACTCAAGGTTGCGGGTGGGCCAACAACAATGATTTCTCTTACTTCTTCCCTTTTAGTGAAGAATTCGACCGTTCTAAGAAGCAGCGGTCGACCGCCAAAGTCTTCAGCAAGTTTGTCTTTTTTGCCAAAACGTTCGCTATTGCCAGCTGCGGGGATAATGACGCCTACTGTTAACATTGTTGAATGATATGGTAATTGCTCACAGGATAATTAAATCCACACTCATGGGTCTGTACATAGACCAATCGAGCATTACGTCTTGAATTTAGAGATCTATAAAATACCGAAGATGGGACTCGAACCCATACTCCCTTAACGGGAACCGGATTTTGAATCCGGCGCGTCTGCCAATTCCGCCACTCCGGCCCTACAGGTAGATTGGCATTCTACCAATGTCAAATTGGGCAATGAACCTAAAAACAAGTCATTTTTATGATTGCGTATTTTAATGATTGCGAATTGATGAATTGCCTTTATTATGTATATAAGTACGCACCTTTACGGTGCGTGTCAGGACAAGAGAAAGACCATAGGAGATAAACATGAATTTGCCACGTGCGTTTTTTGTATGCATCGCAGCTCTTGCAGTTGCGTTGTTTTCCACAATTGATTCAGCGGATGCTAGCCCTAGAAAAGTGATCAAGGATGTGAAGGATTCTTTGCGTCTGGGCTCTCCTTACGCGAATGGTACAGCCAGAGGCTTAGGTTTCGATCTGTGTATTCCTGAAAACCAACTTGTCTCTGAAAACGTTGATATGACTTCAGTAACTCCTGGCAATTCAGTCAGCTGTTTTGATGGTGGAGGTACTCCTGAACATCGATTTGGCAGAAGTCATGATCTTTCGCGTGGCGAAACTGGTGGGGTAACGCTTGAAATTTCTTGTATTCACTTTGCCATTGCGCACAATGAAGTTGCGACTACTGCAACTGTAAATGTGTACTTGGATCTGGATGGTATTCCTGGACCTTCTGCTGATGAAAGTGATCTATGGCCTTTGGGAAGTGTTCAAAAACCAATTCCAGCCACATCATCACCAATGATCATTACCGCTACTCCAATAGTTCCATTTCCAATTGGGCATGATGCACTTGTTTTTATAGAGATCGTAATACCCGACTCGACCGGAACAAACGAAATTGGAAGTAACGCCGGAGGCGAACTGTCTTCAACATGGCTACTCACAACTAATGGTGAATGTGGAATTGGAACATGGACCAACCCAGCGAACCTTGGC
>Ga0066376_10005357_pt1 | contig 10919 bp, 8 predicted proteins | sample Knorr_S15_td_Bot_FD_77009 | JGI IMG/M metagenome (GOLD analysis project Ga0066376, IMG submission 77009) | Marine microbial communities from Southern Atlantic Ocean transect - Knorr_S15_td_Bottom_ad_5009_LV_A | ecosystem: Environmental > Aquatic > Marine > Oceanic | place: Southern Atlantic... | reverse complement strand
GCACGGGGAGGTCGCCGGCGGTCACGCGATGCACCAGCAGGCTCTCAGCGGCGTTCCCGGGGATGATGACCGGACCACCAAACTCGCCGCGATCGGCGAAGGGGCCGTCCGCAACGTCCAGACGCAACCCGCGCTGGCGCGCCTGCTCGTCGGGTCCATGACAGACAAAGCAGTTCTCTGACAGGATCGGGCGCACTTCCCGCGCGAAGTCGACCGGGCGGGCCACCACCGACCTTGCCCCGGCATCAGCCACCCGTTCAGTGCCCCACTCAGCCCCACTGTCGATCCACCTGCGCACGACGTCGATCTGATCGGGCGCCATGGTGCGGCCGGACGCGACCGGCGGCATCCGAATGACCCGGTCATCAGACGTCAGGCGCTGGAACAGAGGGCTCCCCTCCGCGTCGCCAGGGACCACGACGGTCCCGATGAAGTCGCGAGTGTCCAGCCGCAGGTCCGCCTGACGGGTGACCTCTGAAGCGCCGTGGCAGGCGCCGCACGCCTGAGCGAGGATCGGTCGCACGTCGCGATTGAACTCGAGGGGTCGAGCGGGTTCCTGCCCGGGCGCGGCGCGGAGATCGCGAGACGAATACACGCCAAACCCCAGCGCGATCATGGCGACGAGAGTCAACGAGCGAAACAGTGTGATCCTCATGGCATCTTCTCGAGCGCGGTCCGGCCTACGCGCCGGCGGCGGGGCCACCCCGCAGTCCATCCCCTGGTCGACCGGGCCGTCATGTCGGCGCGGTGGTCCCGGATCGCATTCTGATACTCGGTTCGGTTATGACAAGCGACGCTGTACTGATCGAGGAGAGCGGACGCGGGCTCAGGAGCGGTCGCGGCGACCAGCGGTGCCACACAAGCCCCGACACACACGGGTCCAGCCGCGCGCCGCAGGAGCCTACCTCTCATCGGGCGTCAGGCCTCCGGGTGTCCGCGTGTTGCCGGTCGCATTATACACTTATTGTGGCGCTCTGGACGCCGCACGGAGCGGGCGGCCGGCTCGAACGCGCATCGCAACGCTGCTGGTCGTCGCGGTCCTCGAGCAGCCAGTGGTCAAAGTCCCGCTGCCGCTTCGGACGACGTTGAACTCCGGTCGCGTGACGGGCGGGAATCAGCGCCGCCTCGCCCCCCGACCATCAGAACGTCTATCGGGCTACAGCGCGTTGCTGATCTGTTGAGCGGCGCCCGGCATCTTGTCGACTCGTTCTTCGACGCACTCGTATCGATTCAGTATCTGGAGCCAGCATGGCAGTTGCGGGCTCACGCTCTTCCAGTAGATCGGGAGCAGGATCTTGAATCCGGATCGCTTGTTGCGAAGGCGCGCAATATTGAGCTCTTCCTGGCACTCTGGCGACGCGAAGTAGGCGGGCGTCAGAATCGAGACAACTTTCCTGCAGCTCTCGATGGCTCGGTCGATCTCGTCCTGATATGAAGCACCAATATTGATCGCAAGACGGAAGTCGAAGACGGTGCACGACGGGGAAACCACCGCCAGCTCTCGCTTGAAGGCGTCTGCGGCGGCCGCGTTGTGACTGCTAAAACTCAAGAAGACGTCGAAGGCGGGCACAAGGGGCAAGGGCTCCGTAGCGAACAGCGGACGCATGGGAGCATCCGCGGGGTGCAGGTCCCATCACGGGACCAGCGAGACCTGGACGGCACCCAGGACCCGCTTGCTGGTTGCCTCTTGAATGAACCCGACGACACGGAGTTGGTCTCGGTTCCAGCTCGGGTCGAGCGACACCGCGATGTCGGTCTCGTAGGATGTCGGCATCACCACGGGCAGCGTCTCCAGGCGCTCCAGCCGCCGGGCCACGGCGGCGTGACGCAAACGACGTCTGGCGTTCTCTCCGCGCAGGACGTTGGTGGCGAGCCCCGTCTCGGTCACCGCGAGCCACACCTCAGCCCTCTCGCCGTGCCCAAGCCGAGGCAGGTTGGTAATCCGTATCTGGAGCGCCACGGCGTCCGACGCCATCACGCCTGTCTGGTGGATATGCATCTCCGCCTTCGGTGATGCCACCGCCTGCGCGATCGCCCGCCGCGCGTCGGACTCGAGGCTCCCGACGAACGCGGCCCGGCCATCCACGACCATCTGCGGCGTGTAGCTGGCGGGCTCCCCCAACGCCTGGCGGTAGGCCTCCTGCCGATCGGTGAATGCTCTCGACGAGAACGGATCGCGCCAGCCGAGCCGGTCCCAGTAGTCGACATGCTCGCTCAACACGATGACCTGCGCGCCCGGCACCGGTGGATCGACGTCAAGACGCCTCAAGAGGGCATCGGCCGGTGGACAGCTCGAGCACCCCTCTGAGGTGAACAGCTCCACCAGCACCGGAGCACCAGGCGCAGTCCGGTTGGGCCGATCCTGGTGCGACGCTGTCCGCGCCAGCGAGACCATGCCACTGGCCACCACGCCAGCCACCGCGGCCACGCCAACCGTCAACCTCAGCGCGCGTCGAAACCGGCCACTCGTTCCACTCATTATTGTCCGCTATCATCTCATGTCAGCCACGCCGCGGCGGCGGGCGACCGGCCAGAGGAGAGGGCCGCCAGAGGCCATGTCATGCGCGTCTCCAGTGTCATCGTCCTGTTGGTCGTCGCCTGGTCCAGTGAGGCGGCCACGGCGCAGCCGGAACGCCCAATCGTGTTCTCGCGCGTGTGCAACATCGACCCGGGCCAAGAGCCGGCCGCCGAAGCCCTCGCCGAGGAAATGGCGGCGCTCGTCAACGCGCGGTACCCCGGCGCCGAAATGACGTCCCGCTCGGGTCGATGGATGACCGGTTTCCAGTCGCTCGCGCTGCCGGTCAACCAGATCCGCTTCACCGAACAGCACCCGGATGAAGAGAGCCGCGAGGCGTTCACCGCGATCCTCCTGGGTGACGATGACTTCCTGGCGATCCAACGTCAGGTTGCCGAGGTCGTCGATTTCAGCCGCTGCGCCGAGACGCAGTTTCGGGCCGGTCCGTAGCCACCAGTGGCCTCGCGTCTGCCGGGCAGGGGTTGCAGACTAGTGGCCTACCACGGGAGCGCGAACACGAAGATGCCACCGCTGGTTCGCGGGTTCTTCTTGTCAGGCAGCAGCTCGGCTGGAATCAGCGTGGCCCAGCTCGCGCTGATCGACGGGCCGGTCCCGATCGCGACATACTGCACACCGTCGACGGCGTAGGTAATCGGGAAGCCGTTGGTCATCTGCGGCAACCGCGTCTGCCAGAGTTCCTCACCGCTGTCGGCGTCATAGGCCATGACATAGCGCTCCCAGTCCCCGACGAAGACGAGGCCTCCGCCCGTCGCGAGCGCCGCGGTGTTGAAGGGGGTCCGTCGCCGCTGCCGCCAGCGGGTGGCGCCCGTGCGCAGGTCCAGCGACTGGAACTCGCCGATGTGGTCCGGACTCTTCGGATGGAAGTGATACACCTTGTCGCGGACGCTCCCGGCACCCCCGCCCCCCGGCCGCCGCTCGACCGGAAGAAACGCGGCGGACTCGCAGTTGAGGTTGAGCGGCACGTAGAACGCCTCGAGACCCGGGTGATAGGCCATCGCGCGCAGACTTTTGAACCCCCCGGTGCTCGGACAGAAGTCGACCACGTCGCCGATTTCCTGCACCATGCCGTCCTTGTAGATCGCTTGCCCGCTGTCGAGATCGAACAGATTCTGGTAGCCGAGGTCGGTGGCCCGCACCAACTCCCCGGTCTCGCGGTCGTTCTCCCACAAGATGGCGAGTTTGCCCATGGTGAAGACCGACTGCCGGCCGTCGTAGTCGACGAGAATGCGCTCGAACGTTTCGTCCATGTCGTGCGAGTCGCCCGGAATGTGCTGGAAATACCACTCGAGCTCGCCCGTGGCCGGGTCGAGCGCCAGTGTCGAGTTGGTATACAGCGCATCGCCGGCGGTGCCACGCACGGCGCGCGCCCACGGCTTGGCTTGCGCCGTCCCCCAGAAGAGGAGCCCGGTACCGGGGTCGAAACTGCCGGGGATCCAGGCATCCCCGCCGGCCCGGAACATCACCGGAAGGTCGCTCCAAGTGTCGCCGCCACGCTCGCCAGGCAGCGCCACCGTCGAGGTGCGCCAGAGCTCCCGGCCGGTGCGGCCATCGAGACCGACGACGTAGCAGGTCTCTTCGCGGTACCGGCCGCACCCGGTCAGCCCGGTGACGATCGTGCCGTTGGCGACGATCGGTCCGCTCGTGAAGGTGTAGCCTTCGGCGGTGCCGACCGTGGTATTCCAGCGCTCCTCACCGGTACGGGCGTCAATCCCGACCATGTGGGCGTCGACGGTGTTGAGCAGAATCAGATCCTGATAGATGGCGAGGCTGCGCATCTGCGCGCCCGCGCGGCGGCGCTCTTCCATCTCATACCGGTACTCCCAGAACAGCTCGCCGGTGCGGGCATCGAGCGCGTGCACGACGTTGCCCGGGTTGACGATGAACATCACGCCGTCCCGGACGATCGGCGTGGTCTGCGACACACCGGGCTCGAGCCCCCAAGACCAGGCCAGGCGCAGGTCTCCGACGTTGTCGGTGTTGATCTGGTCGAGCGGGCTGAAGCCAGACCCGTCGAGCGTGCGGCGCCAGCTGAGCCAGTCGCTCGGGTCGGGGTCTTGCAACGTGGCGTCGGTGACCGGCGTGATGTTCGGCGTTTGCGCCAATCCGGGCGCAGCCGGCACCAGACCACCGAGAACGAAAACGAGCAACGTGTGTGTCAGACGAGTCTTCAACGGGAACCCCCAGGTCGCAACAATACGGTCGTCGTTCGACGATGCGGGGCATCGAGGAACAATCTGTACAGCGAGACTATCACCCACGGCCGATCGGTCCATACCGGCACCTCCTCGACGCGGTTCGAGGTACGCTGGTCGCCAGATGTCACCTGACGATCTCCCTTCCTCGGGAATCGGTGGTCCGCGCCGCTTCGAAACCACGCGTTGGCACGTCGTGCGCGCGGCCGCCGACCCGACGTCGCCGGACGCCGAAGAGGCGCTGGCGACGTTGTGCCGGACCTACTGGTACCCGCTCTAGGCCTACCTCCGACGCCTGGGACACGCCCGAGAGGACGCCCGCGATCTCACCCAGGCGTTCTTCGTCAAGCTTCTGGAGGAAGGCACCCTCGGGGTCGCCGACCCGGGCCGCGGCAAGTTCCGTTCGTTCTTGCTGACCGCGCTGAAACACTTCGTCGCGAATCAGGAGCGAGAGGCACGCGCCGTGAAACGTGGCGCGGGCCGTACGCCGACGTCGGTGGACTTCCTGGACTTCCAGCACGCTGAGGGCCGCTACGCACGGGAACTCGCGCACACGGCGACCCCGGAGGAGGTCTACGAGCGACGCTGGGCCTTCACGGTCCTCGAGCAGGTGGTCGAGACCCTGGGGCGAGAGTATCGTGACGCCGGTCACGCAACGCTCTTTACTCACCTCAAGGGGTTCCTGGGGGGAGACGCCCAGACGGTCCCCTACCGCGAGATTGCGTCGGCCCTCGCCATGACCGAGGGAGCGGTGAAGGTCGCCGTCCACCGCCTGCGCCGACGATGCCGTGACCTGCTCGTGGCAGAAATCGAACACACCGTCGCCGACCCGGCCGATGTTGACGACGAACTCCGCCGGTGGCGCACGCTGATTCTGTCCGGGGGCGTGTAACCTCCGCACGCCGTTCCGTGTAGTACAGGCAGACGGGACACAACGACTAGTGTCCCGAGGAGCCTCCATGGACGAAGAACGCCGCTGTCCCCAATGCGGAGCCGTGCTGCCAGCCGACGGGCCAAAGGACTTCTGTCCGAACTGCGTCATCGGGGTGGTCGCCGAGGACGTGCCGGCGCCTGACAGTCCGGCGCCGACAGCCCAGCCAGGGCATCGCCAGTGGCGGCGACCCGTGTGGCTGGTCGTCGCCGCGGCTTTTGTCGTCGCCTTTCTGCTCCTCTTCTGGATCTGGATGCCGGCCCAGCTTCCACGGCCCCCGGAGCGGTTCGTGGTCGCTACGTCCACCGAAGGCGACCTGCGGACCGGTGGGATCCACCCCGAGGTCGCCATCAGTCCCGACGGCACCCGCATCGCGTATGTCGGTGGGGGGACACCACAGACGCGCCAACTCTATCTGCGGCAGCTTGGACAACTCGACGCGTCGCCGATGCCGGGCACCGATGGCGGCACGTCCCCCGTCTTCTCACCAGATGGCGAGTGGGTGGCGTTCCTGCAGGGAGACAGCACCCTGCGCCGGGTCTCGATGCTCGGGAGTCGCGCCCAGACGGTGCTGGAGACTGAGAGCCCGGTCCGGGGCCTGAGCTGGGGACCGGACGACATGATCGTCTTCGGCACACCGAACGGGCTGTGGCGAATCTCGGCCTGGGGCGGCGAGCCACAGTCCCTGACGACGGTCTCGACCGAGCGCGAGGCGCATCTGTGGCCGGACGTCCTGCCCGATCTCAACGGGGTGTTGTACACGGTCTGGTCAGGGTCAGTAGAAGCATCGCGGCTCGCAGTCGTGTCGCTGAAAACGGGCGAAATCCGCGACCTGCTGCCAGGGGGTAGTCATCCTCGATATTCGCCGACCGGGCACATCGTCTACGGCGTCGAGGGCGCTCTCTGGGCTGTCGGTTTCGACCTTGGGACGCATACCCTGACGAGCCGGGCTCCCGTGCCGGTGCTGGACCATGTGAATACCAAGGACCCCAGTGGCGCCGCGAGCTTCGGCCTGTCGCACGACGGATCGCTGGTCTACGTGTCGGGAACCGCGACCCAGACCAGCCCGCCCGCCCGTCTCGCATGGATGGACCGCGAGGGTCGAGAGCAGCCTCTCGAGCTACCGGCCCGGCGGCTACGCCTGGCCGCGGGTCTCTCCTGATGGGAGGCACGTGGCCGTGACGATCGTCGAGCCAGACAACACCGATCTGTGGGTGGTCGACGTGGGGCGCGAGACGCTCACTCGGTTGACCTTCGACGAGGCCGACGACCTGCACCCCGTGTGGACCCCAGACGGGCGACAACTGGTGTTTGCCTCGCGGCGGGCGGAATCTACCCAAATGTCCACGACGGCGGCAGACGGAACCGGAACCGTCGAACCGCTGATAGAGGGCACGGATGAGGCGTTCCCGGCCTCATTCTCGCCAGATGGACGACAGCTCGTGGTCGAGGAGCGGTCGCGCGACCGAGGACACGGCCTTGCGCTGTTGGAAATGGAGAGGACCGAAGCGCTGGAACCGCTCCTCGACACCGAGTTCGCTGAACGAAACCCCGAGATTTCGCCCGACGGCCGATGGATCGCCTACGAATCGGACGAGTCTGGGCGGTTCGAGGTCTACATCCGACCGTTTCCGGCGGTGGACGAGGGAAAGTGGATCATTTCCCGGGCCGGCGGGACGCGACCGCTGTGGGCGCCGGACGGGAGGGAGCTGTTCTTTGTCGAACCTGGGGAACGACTGATGGCGGTCCCGATCCACACCACCGATACGACGGTCAGCCTTGGCCGGCCCGAAGCCCTCGCGAACCTGCCGCCGGACCCGGCGCGACTCGGACGCAACTATGATGTCAGCCCGGACGGCCGGTTCATCGTTGTCCGTCAGGCGGGCGTCACCGACGATCCATCGTCGGCCCATCGTGTAGTCATCGTGCAGCACTGGCTCCCGGAGTTGCTCCGTCTCGTCCCCACACACTAGTGTCCATCGGTCAGCTTAGGCGCACCGGCGCGCCTCGCGGACGCGGAGTGGCGCATACAACAGGCGGGGCGACCGATCGGTCAGCCAACCGACGTAGCACGCCGCCGTTCGCGCCGTAGTACGAGGGCCTGCACGAGGCTGCCGGCGCTCGACACCCCCCAGTAGAGACCAAGCCCCGCCGCCATCTGCGACAGGACCACCAGCGTGATCACGGTTGGCAGCATGATGAGCACCGTGCGGCCCTGCGGCGCCGACGGCGGACCCAGGGCGACGGCCACACCGGTCAGCCCAGCCACGGCGAGTGCGAGGACCACGTCAGGCTTGGCAATCGACGCGACCCAGAGAAACCGGCCGCCCAGGCTCGAGACGCTACGCACGGCAGAGAACAAGGCGAGGAGGACTGGTGCCTGCACGAGCATGCCAAGCCACGCGGCCTGCGGCACCAGAGACACACCGTCTCGCGCGAACAGCCGCCGAGTCTCCTCGGCCAGCTTGCGGGGATCGTCCTGGTGGCGCTGGCGAAGCGCATCCAGTTCCGGTTGGAGTGCGCGCATGCGCTCGGTCTGCGTGGCCGAGGCCCGAGCCATTCGCAGCGTCAGGGGGAAAAGGGCCAGACGCGCCAGCAGGGTCACGATGAGAATGCCTCCACCGAGATTGCCTCCACAGGCCTGGGCGTAAACAAAAATCGAGCCTCTGAGAATTTCGACCACCTGTTGCCACATACCCACGCTTACTCCGGTCAGGCGACTCTATTCGGTGTTGCGACTGCAGGCGCGTGGGGGCACGGGCGGGTCGCTGCTAGCGCGCCAACATCTCACCGACGATCATGCGGACCGCGAGGACGGTGATCAGACCCTTCAACGTCCGACGAAGCGCGCGTTCTGGAAGGTGTCCCCGCAGCTTCGTGCCGACCCAGGAACCCAGGACGACCGCCGTCACCATGCCCGCAACCAACGAAAGGTACGGCGCGAACACGAACCCGGCCACCGCGAAGACCAGCAGCTTGAACACGTGAATGGCCATCATCACCGTGCCGAGGGTCACGACAAGCTGGTCCTTGGACAGGCCACGACGGAGCAGGAACGGGCTGGCCAGCGGACCGGTGGCGCCCATGAACAGGGATATATAGGTCTGAATCGCACCCAGGACCGCGAACTGGCCGGGGAACGCCATCAGTCGCGACGGGATCGGGACCCACGTCACCACGAGCACGAAGAGTCCTAGATAGAGCGGGAGCTGTTCGAAGCTGAAGCGGGCCACCATACCCACCCCGGCGGCGGCGCCCACGATCGATCCGCCGACGAACGGCCACACGACCCGCCAGTCGATGTGTCGCACCCCCATCAGCACGCGACTCGAGTTGGATGCCAGCTGGACGGCCCCGTGCACCGGGACGATGGCGGCGGCCGGGATGAGACCGGGCATCACCGAAATCAGCAGGATGCCACCACCGAGACCAACGGTGGCGGTGAGGGTCGAGGCCACAAAGGAAACCACGATGAGAAAGACGGTCTCCATGTGACGGGGTCGAACCCTCCGTGCGGGGAAACCCTGATCGTAATCCGAAGCCCACTACAATGGGGTTCGGACCGGCTTTCCAGATATCGACATGCCCCCTGAACGAGGACGCGGCGAGGACCCATTGTGGACGGCGTAATCGCGTGGTTTGCCCGCAACCCGGTCGCCGCCAACTTGACGATGGTGTTCATCGTGGTCGGCGGTCTGTTCGCCACGACGTCGATCAGCCAGGAGATCTTCCCGGAGATGGCGCTCGATATGGTGACGGTGAACGTGACCTATCTCGGCGCCAGCCCGACCGAGGTCGAACAAGCGGTGAGCGTGCGGCTCGAAGAGGCGATTCAAGGGGTCGACGGCATCAAGCAGGTGACGTCGACCGCGTCCGAGGGGGTGGCGTCGCTGGTCGTCGAACTGGAGTTGGGCGCAGACCTCCGCAAGGCGGTCGATGACATCAAGGGCAACGTCGATGCCATCGATACGTTCCCCGCCGAGGTCGAGCGGCCGGTCATTCGCGAAATCACCACCAAGTTCCAGGTAACGCACGTCGCAGTCTGGGGCGACATCGACGAGCTGTCGTTACGCCGCTGGTCGGATCGGGTGCGGGACGATCTCTCGTCGCTGCCAGGTGTGAGTCAGGTCGAGTTGCTGGGCGCTCGACCGTACGAGATCTCGATCGAAGTGTCGGAGACCGCGCTTCGACGCCACGGTCTGACCTTCGACCGCGTGGCCGATGCCGTGCGCGGCGCGTCGCTGGACATGCCGGGTGGATCGGTCAGAACGGACGCCGGGGAAATCCTGCTCCGCACCGTCGGTCAGGTGTATCAGGGCACCGAATTCGAATCGCTGGCGCTGCTCACGGGCGCCGACGGCACCTACGTCAGACTCGGCGACGTCGCGACGGTCGTCGACGGCTTTGCCGAGACCGATCAGGCGGCCCGATTCAACGGGGTGCCCGCCATAGTGCTCCAGGTCTTCCGGTCCAACCAGGTGAACGCCCCGGAGGTGGCCGCGACGGTCAACGAGTATGTCGAGCGAGCCCCCACCTTCCTGCCTCCGGGAGTCTCGCTCACCGTCTGGCAGGACCAGGCGACCCTGCTCGAACACCGTCTTGGTCTGATGGTCCGTAACGGATTGACCGGTTCGGCGCTGGTCTTCGTTTTTCTCGCGGTGTTCCTCAGACCGCGACTCGCGTTCTGGGTCGGTCTCGGTATTCCGATCTCGTTCCTCGGCGCGTTGATGCTCATGCCGAGCCTCGACCTGTCGCTGAACATGATGACCTTGTTCGGCTTCCTGGTCGTGCTCGGCATCGTGGTGGACGACGCGATTATCGTCGGCGAGAACATCTATACCCATCAGGAGCGTCACGGCGACCGGCTGCGGGGGGCCATCGAAGGCGCGCAGGAGGTGGTGGTCCCGGTCACCTTCGGCGTGCTCACCACCGTGGCCGCCTTTCTCCCGATCATGCTCGTCCAGGGCATGATGGGAAAGTTCTTCGCGGCGGTGCCGATGGTCGTGATGTGCTGCCTGGGATTTTCGCTCATTGAATCGACGCTCATCCTACCGGCCCATTTGGCGCACTCTGGACGTCGTCACCGGGGGCGACCGACCGGCCCGAGCTCCGGTTCCGAGCGCGGGCTGCGTTGGTTCACGACGACGGTCTACGCCCGTGTGCTGGACGCCGGCATCAGATGGCGCTATCTGACCGTGGCCGGCGGCACCGCCGTCCTGTTGCTCACCGTGGGGGCGCTGCTGTCGGGACGGGTACCGTT
>Ga0066376_10005356_pt1 | contig 10919 bp, 6 predicted proteins | sample Knorr_S15_td_Bot_FD_77009 | JGI IMG/M metagenome (GOLD analysis project Ga0066376, IMG submission 77009) | Marine microbial communities from Southern Atlantic Ocean transect - Knorr_S15_td_Bottom_ad_5009_LV_A | ecosystem: Environmental > Aquatic > Marine > Oceanic | place: Southern Atlantic... | reverse complement strand
CTGCAGGTTTTTCAGCAGTGACATAAGCACCGCCGCCGCCTCCAGTTCTTCCTCGGACGAGCCGTCCGCCGATGTCCCCGCTACCGCTATCTGGCCGACCAATCCACTCCAGTACTGTCGAACAGCCCCGGATTCCGTCAGGGCCGCCGCGAAGCGCTCGTACCAGATCTGCGTCGCCCGCGGGCTGTCGTGATTCTCGAAATAAGCGAGGGCGACCGTGCCGGCCGCGAAGCGGGTGTTCATCTCCTCGAGCAGGTCGATGATGGGAGCGGCCTGTTCCGCATCCCGATGGTGATCGACCATGAGGGCGTAGACCATGTCCACCGGCACGTCGACAGCCTCCTCGAGCGGACACAGGGTCTCGCCCAGCACCAGCGCATCTTGCTTGACCGCGTTGATCCTATTCTTGATCCGCATGAGGAAGGGACGGTCTACGGTCTGGCTCGCGTCGATGCGGACCCCGTCCAGACCGCAGCGCTCGATCCAGTAGGGGGCAATCGCCAGCAGATACTCCTGCAGGGGCTGGCTGGCGGACAGATCGAAAAGAGCGACGTCCGAGTACTCCAACCAGGCAATCCGGTGGATGCTGGGGCGACCGTCGTCGCCGCGCACATACCACTCCGGGTGCTCGCCGATAAGAGGGTGATCGCGACTGGTCTGCATCAGCACCAGGTCGAAGATGACGCGCTTGCCAAGCTCGTGAGCTCGTCGGGTCAGGGCTCGCAGCTCCGCGCGACCGACGAGCTGCAGCAGACGCTCCCTCCCCCATCGCGCCGCCGACCGCTGCGCCCCGTCGCGCACCAGTCCCTCCAGAGACGGCGCTCCGGTATCGAGAGCGCGGCCTTCCGCTGCGGGCTGGGCGCTCTGGGGCTGGGCGCACGCGGGCTGGGTGCTCTGGGGCCCGGCGCACTCAGGCGAGTGGGGAACACGACCCCACAACTCCTGCACGTCGGCGGAGTGAAGCAGATCCGCCGCGACCAGCGCCGCCAGATCCGCCTCCTCGGGGGGAGTGACGAGCTCTCCATCCACGGTGAAAAAATCGGCGGCGGCGTAGGGAGATCCGAGCTTGCCCTTGCGCACGTCGGCGCCAGTGTGCAGGTCGTAGAAACCGGGCTTGAAGAAAGGGAGGAGGTACACCACGTGCCCGGGCAGACCCTCCAACTGGTCGGTGACGGCGGTGAAGCGGCCGCTACGGAAACGCCCATCCGGTCCGATGCTGGCGCCGGTCTTGCGCACGCAGACCTCGAGCACCGAAGGGCCGTCGGCCACCCACGCCGGGCTGACGACGATGACGAGATCGGGGGTCTGGGCAATCCGATCGACGCCGATCCAATCTTTCTGGGCGGCTCCGATCGGTAGCGGGTCAGCTGAGAACTGTACGGTACAGGTGAAGACGCCGGACCGCTCCAACTGAAAGGGAAGGGACTGGAAGCGGAGGTTGTTGTGTTCGGTCAACAGCGGTCGACCCTCTGAGTCGGCCAGCAGCTCCATGACCACACAGTGGCCTTCGGACTCGCACGGGCCTTCGGACTCGCGCTGGGCATCAGGCTCCGAGTTCCTCAGCGGTGGGGAGTCGCTGGCCTTTCGCCAGATCCCGCGCACCGCCACATCACCGGACCGGACCTGGGTTGGATCCACGGCGGCGATAAACAGCTCGACTTCCAGACGAGCCCACGCCGAGGGCCGACCAGGTCCCACGTACGCTCGGGCAAGAGAGCGAAACCGGAGCCCGTCTATATTGACGGCGAGATGACCCGCCCAGACCCGCCAGTTGTCAAAGGCATGGGCCTCGTAGGTCAAATGGAGCTGCTGATGGAGGGCGGTCCGTACGTCGGATGGGGGAGCGGGCGTGCCGGGGTCGCGACCAGAATCTATCACGGGCCCCTGATGCAAGAACCTACCTAGCGTCCTGCGGCGGGATGGTCGGTGCGGTAATGTCGCCTGAGGAGATCCTCACCGAAGTCGTTTTCCAGATCACGCCACACCGCGTGTATGTGGTTGGCGTCGTTTTGCGTGTTGTCGTATTCAGCGACGAACCACGGGCCCTGGACGCGGTAGTAGTGTCCCTTGCCGCGGTCTTGAGCGCCCGCCCAGGCAAAGTGGGCCCAGGCGAAATGGGCACCGTCGAGATGCCCATCTGACAGCTTTTTCATCTGCCTCTCCGCCAGCGCGTCGGGGAGACGGTTCACATACACGCCGACGAGTTTCCTCAACATCTCGCGTTGCCCCTCGCTCATATCGACCGACGCCAATCCGGCGGCTTGTACCTGATCTCTCACGTAGACAGCGTGCCCGGTGATGATGTCGGCCGGCGCCTCATCGGCGATGATAGCCTGAGCCCGCTGCTCGCCATCCAGATCCGACAACAACGCCCGCGCCATCTCCTCCTCCTCCTTCAGCGCCCTCAGCCCCGCCATCTCGCCGTGGCGCACCTGAGCCGGGTTGGCTCCGAGAAATACCGGGGTCGCCGACACCAGCCGCCCGGCTACAATGGTGTTGTTGAGGGAGACGTGATGACCTTCGAAGCGCCAGAACCAGGATTTTCCGTCATCGCCGGGATCACCGAAAATGCTGACATAGTAGAATTCCTGGTCGCGAATGAAGCGGCGCCCATCCCCCTCCAGCTGTGCCAGGACTTCTTCCAGAGCCATGATCTTCCTGGCCCGGTCGTGTGCCTGCGTGCTGAGACCGGAAGCCACCAGCTTGTGGGCCAGAACGCGCTGGCTGCCGTCCATCTCCTTGATCGGCAGCCCCTTCCGATCACGAGGGATGTAGTGCCAGTCGGTGCGCTCGTCGTCGTTGTCGAAGACCAACGTCGCCTTCGCCCGCTGGGTTGAATCGAGTGAATCCAGCAAGGCCCGGGCAGCCTCGGCCATCCGCCGAGCCGTCTCAACTTCCTCGTATACATCGTCGTCGAGCATTGGGCTGTCCCCCTTATCGCCGGTCAAGACGGCTGCCACCCGGACAGGTCGTCGTCCAGATCTATGGAGGTGAATACCTCTCCGGGCACGCCCACGGCGATGCGGAGAAAATCCAGCTCCTCGTCGTTCGGGTTGTAGATGCCGTGTCCTTCGCCGATTCCCTGGAAGGTGACCGATCCCGGTCCCACCTCAAAGGTGCGGCCGTTGACGGTCATAAAGCCGCTCCCGCTGAGGACGACAAAACACTCCTCCAGACCGTCGTGGTAGTGGTATCCCACCGAGCTGTCGGTGGCCAGCACGGCGTGGTCGAGAAAGGTCCAGGCGCTGGCAAAATCATCCGGTTCCCAGATGTGCCTCGTGGCAATTCGACCAACGCCACCGTGAATGGCAGACCGCCAGGTCAACCTGTCCCGGGCAACGGCTTCCACGGTTGTGCTCTGGGCGGGGCCGCCATCCTCGCCCACCGCGACGCGGACATAGATAAACCGCGCCGGAGAGTCTCCGCCGGTGCACGCCTGGCATCGGCTGGTCGGACCTGCTTGCCCGCCGCGACGGGCAACCGCCACTTCCTCCACCCGCTGTCGGGCGGTTCCCAATTCTATGCACCCCTGCAGAACCAGGAACCCCTCTTCGCTTCCCGTGGCCACCGCCTCCGGCTCGAAGACCTCTCCCCCTTCCAGGTGAACGACATCGAATACCTGCCAGGGCGTTCGAGATCGGGCGCCGGCGAAAATCGGCCTGCCCGCACCAGGCCGCCCTATGCCCGATTGCCCTGGACCGGACTGCCCTGTACCGGCCATCACATCACTGAGCCGCGCGTGTGCCATACACCTGTCCCAATTGCCTTAGAAGCGCCATCGTTCATGCCGGATTCAGCAAGATAAGGCCCAAGATAAGGCAATCTCCGGTGCGGTGCGAAAAACAGCCCCTGACCGGCGCACGTTCTCCTTGACTGCTTGCCCCCTGGTGAGACCTTGAAAAAACGGGGAGCTTCGACCAGACTTGCTCCAATCGCGTGATGTCCGTATTAACGACTGCTGAGATCGCGCTCCTCATCACCACTACATATGAGATCTTCAACTTCGACCACCCGAGCCCATCTACCAGATCACCTATACATGGAGGTCACATGGCTGTAAAGCGCCCGTTAAGGACGACGAACAAGGCGAGCGGACAAACGAAGGCGACGGCGAAACGCCGGACCCGGAGTGTTCGCGGCGCCCGAGCCTCAGGACCCATCCGCGTCGGCATCCTGGGACAGGGGCGCAGCGGGCTGGATATCCACGCCCGCTGGTTTATGCGATCGCCGCGAAAGTACCAGATTGCTGCCGTCTCCGATCTTCTGCGGGAGCGCCGCACCCGGGCCGAGTCCGAGCTGGGGTGCGACGCCTACCGAGACTACCACCAGCTGCTGGCTCGCGACGACATCGACCTGGTCGTCAATTCCCTTCCCAGTCACCTGCATCCCCAGGTCACGGCGGAAGCCTTGAACGCCGGTCATCACGTCGTCTGCGAGAAACCTCTGGCCTGGAGGGTGGCTGACGTCGACCACGTCATCGGTGCCGCGCGATCGGCGCGCCGCATTCTCGCCCCCTACCAGCAATCGCGCTACAGTCCGGATTTCCAGAAGATCCTTCAGATCATCGAATCGGGCGTGCTGGGAGAGATCGTGCAGATCAAGATCTCCGCCAACGGCTTCGCCCGCCGCTGGGACTGGCAGACGCTGCAGGAATTCCACGGCGGCAATCTGCTCAACACCGGCCCCCATTTCGTCGACCAGGCCGTCTGTCTGATGGGTTTCCGTCAACCGAAAATCGCTTTCTGCCACATGGGCCGGGCTAATACCTACGGCGACGCCGAGGATGATTTCAGGGTGATCCTTCAGCGCCGGGACGCCCCCACCATCGACCTGGAAATCTCCTCCTGCTGCGCCTACGCGGGTGACACCTATGTCGTCAACGGGACGCGCGGCGGCTTGAGCGGGGGACCTGGCGGCCTGCGCTGGCGCTATTTCAACCCGAAGAAGGCACCTGCACAGAAGTTGATTCGGGCGCCGCTGCCAGGCCCCAGCTACTGCCGCGAAAACCTGAAGTTCACCGAGCGCACCTGGAGTCCGACCGAAGCCCAACGGGACCGTTTCACCTTCATGTCGAAGAAGTTTTACGACCACCTCTTCGATGTGCTGCGCAAGGGCGCGCCACTGGACATCACCCCTCGGCAAGTTCGCGTGCAGGTCGGCGTCATGGAGGAGTGTCACCGGCTGTGTCCGCTGCCAAAACTGCCGCCGCGCGGATGGCGGAAGGGAGGTTGACCGGTGAGTTTACCAAGTGAGAGGGAGAGCATGTTGGCAGCCGCGCTCGCCTCGCTGCCGCGGGTGAAGCTGGCTTCGGTCAAGCCGACGCCGCTGGAGCCGCTGCCCCGTCTCAGTGATGTGCTGGGCGGTCCGCCGCTGTATATCAAGCGCGACGACCTCACCGGCCTGGCATTCGGGGGCAACAAGACCCGCATGCTCGAGTTCTCCCTCGCCCATGCCCGCGACCAGGGGGCGGAGGTCATCGTCACCGGTGCGGCGGTGCAGTCAAACTACTGCCGCCAGATGTCGGCTGCCTGCGCGCGGCTGGGCCTCGAGCTCCACCTGATCCTCAGGCCGGTGCGGCCCATCGATCGACAGGAGATCCAGGGTAACCACCTCCTCATGCGCCTCTTCGGAGCGCAGGTCACGGTGCTGGAGGATCCCGGGACGCAGAAGCAGGCGATTCGGGCCAAAGTCGACGAACTGCGATCGCAGGGACGTCGGGTCTACCAGCCGCGGCTGGACGACACCGTAGACCTGGATGCCCTTGCCTACGCCGAGGTGGCGCTGGAGGTCGTGAGTCAGTGCCGAGAGCTGGCCATCGAGCCCTCTCACCTGTACGCGGCGGCCATGGATACGACTCAGAGCGGCATCACCATGGGGCTGGCGTATCTGGAGAGCCCGATCCACGTCCGCTGCTTCAGCCCCTTCGAAGACTGGCCCGGACGCTTCGAGGAGATGGCCCGCATCGCCAACCAGGGAGCCCAGCGCATCGGCCTTGACATCCGCATGGCGGCCGACGACTTCGACAACGACGAGAGCTTTGTCGGCGAGCGCTATGGCCTACCGACCGAAGCCGGGCTGGAAGCACTCAACACCGTCGCCCGCAGCGAAGGTCTGCTGCTCGACCCGGTCTACACCAGCAAGGCCATGGCCGGTCTCTTCGCCGATATCCGCGGCGGCAAGCTCGACCCCAAGCGGCCCGTCCTCTTCCTCCACACCGGCGGAACCCCTGCCCTGTTCGGGTACGCTCGCGACGTCGTACACGATGACGGACCTGAGGATTGTGCGTGAATGATCGGCCTGGTGGGATAGGGGTGCGCAATATCCTCTCCGCCCCACGCCCCGGTGGGGGTGACGCCACCCAAGGCTCCGAGTCCTCTCTCTGTCTCGTGGAGACCAGTCGCCTCAAGCTCGAGCGAATTATCTCGCACGCTCATGCGACGCCCGCCGGCGAGTGGTACGACCAGGAGCAAGACGAGTGGGTGCTAATCCTGAAGGGAAGGGCCGGCCTCTCCTTCGCCGGCCAGGAGCGGATGGTCGAAATGAACCCCGGTGATTTTATCCACATTCCCGCGCACGTGCGCCACCGCGTCGAGTGGACGGATCCGCAGGGGCAGACGGTGTGGCTGGCGCTACACTATGCCGCTGATGACGATGTCGACGCAGCCGCTGAGATGGCGGCCGTAATTACGTGAGCCCTGATGTCTTCGCCCTCGTGCTGCTGGCGGCTATCGGTCACGCGGGCTGGAACTTCGCCGCCCGCTGGGTATCGGGCAACTTTCCGGTCTTCTGGTTGAGCACCTGGGCCGGGGCAGCCGCCCTGACGCCCTTTGTCATCGCCATCGGCCTCCGGACAGAGAGCTGGCCGGCGGTCACACCCGTCGGAATCGCCTGCGTCATCGGCACCGGCCTCGTTCACGCCCTCTACTTCATTCTTCTGGCCCGCGCCTACAGCCGCGGCGAGATCTCCGTCGTCTACCCCATCGCCCGCGGCTCCGGCATCGGCATCACCGCCCTGCTGGCATGGCAGGTGCTCTCCGAAGAGATCAGCTTCGCTGGCCTGGCCGGCATCGGACTCGTGTTCGCCGGAATCCTGGTCATGGGCATCCCCGCTTATCGCCGGAAAAGCACGGGGATCGGACTCGCCCTGAGCGTAGGCCTGACCATCCCCGCCTACTCCATCATCGACAAGATCGGTGTCTCTCTCGTTCATCCCACCGTCTATGTCTGGCTCATGTACCTCCAGTCCGGCCTCTTCCTCTGGCCCTTCGTCAGACGCTGGCACGGTGGCGAAGTGCTGCGGGCAGGTCGTCGCTACTGGCCCTACGTGCTCATCATTGGCGTCGGCGCGTCCATGACCTACATGGCCATCCTCTTCGCCTTCCAACTCGGACGGGTGAGTTACATAGTCGCGCTCAGGGAGGTGGCCGTGGTCATCGGCGCCATCCTCGGCATCCTCGTGCTCAAAGAGCGGCTCGACCTGTGGAAGGCCATCGCCATCGGCGCCATCACCGCTGGCATCGTCTGCATCAAGGCTGGCTAGTACAGTGCGGCCCGCGGATTACTGGTGTATGTGACTCATCGGGCACCTCGTATACTCTGTAACAGGTGCGAGAATGTGATTTGAAGAGGGGATCTTCATGACCGACGGATTACCCACCGGCCCATTGGCCATCGTTTTGCCGCCCGCCCTTCATCGGATTCTATCCACTGTTGCCGACATGCAGATTCGCCGCCGCTGTTTCCCGTGGGCGTGGGCGGCGACCCTGTTCTTGGCGGCAGCCCCCGTCTTCGCCGGTACCAACGCGGGATTCACCGCCTCCGTGGAAGGCCCCGTTCAATTAGCTAACCCGCAGGTGGGCGACGAGATCAGCATCGCCATTCGTGTAGCGAACACGAAACAAGTGCGCCAGATCCGGATCCTGACGCGGTACCAAACCGAATTCATCGAGTTTGTCGGCGCCGCGGCCGGCGACCACCCGGTAGACATGCAGTTCTTTGCCGAGAACCCCGTCGATGACGGCGGCGGCTTCGCGGTTGCCGGTGGAGGCGGCGCCATCCTGGCCGGAGCCAGCGACACCTCAGGGGGTGGCATCGTGGCCACCGTTACCTTCCGAATACTCAAGGAGATAGAGGAGGGGGAGGAGCGCTTCCTGTCCGTTGTCCTCGTCCGCGTCGCCGCCTCATCTGGCGATCTAGACGAACTCGCCTTTGCCGATGGCACCCTTGGGCTCAAACTCGTGCGGCGGTTCGTCAACCGGATCTTCAACGCCGACATCAAACGCCGTCACGACAGCGTCACCCTCACCTGGCAAAGCCGATTCGCCGGCATCGACGACACCCTCCGCTACCGGATCTCGGGCGAGTCGGACTGGCAAGTGGCGGTCAATCCGCTGGCGCCCAGCACGGCCCTGCGAGTGCGACGGGCCGCTATTCTCCTCCTGGACGCGGGCATCGACGCGGCCGACGGTGAAACCGCCTCCTTCGCGTCCGCCCTGGCCGACGGGAGTATTGAGGCGCCCTATTCCGCCGGATTCGTAGATTCCGTGACCGCCCTTGATCAGGAGCTGCGCCGTCGCCGACACCTGGTCGTGGCAGCGGGCCTGACATCAGACACGTCTTACGAATACGAGATCCGCTCGGTTACGCTCCGAGGCGAGCCGAGTGGCTTGTTGTCGGGGACCTTCCGAACTCGCGCCGCTCCTGACGTCCGCCCCGTCTTGGGTTCGGACTTCGACCTGCAGACCACGCCGACAAGTGTGACCTCTAACTGGTTCACCAGCCGCCCGGCCGACACCCGCTTCAAGATATCCATCGAGGACGCTGACTTCGGAGAGATCCGCCTCAACGAGGGCGGGTCGCGTTTCCACATCGCCGCCATGGCCGGGCTCGAGCCCGGACGGGAGTACGGGTTCATCGCCACGTCGAGACTGGTGGGCGTCGACGACCTGATCGAACAGGGGCTGATGACGGAAGAGGAGGCCACCACGTCCGATACCGGGACTTTCCGCACCCGCGTGCAGCGGCAGCCGCTGCGTCTTCTCGGCCCGCCCGCGGTAGTAGTCAGCGTCGAGAGCGCTGTCATCGGTTTTGGTCTCAATCAGATCGCCCAGGCCCGTATCGACTATGGAGCAGTGCCTGTCGGCGACCCGCCTGAGGGAGAGCTCTACCCGTTTGCGGAGACCTCCCGGGGCATTCTCAACGCCCACAGCATCACCCTTTCCGACCTCGAGCCCTCAACGCAATACCGCTACCGCATCACCCTGGCGACCGCCGACGGCGATTCCCTGACGACAGATTTCAGCTTGGACGAGCAGTGGAGCCGCGATCACCGGCTCACCACCTCCGCGGCCGGGGACACCCTGCCGCCGGTCATCATCGAAGGTCCCGCGGTGGATACCCGCGACATCCTGGCGGTGGTGCGCTTCGTCACCGATGTCGACACGCGGGCCACGGTCTTCTTCGGCACGTTGGGCGGCACCTACGGCACCGCCGACGAGTTCGAGGTACCCGATCAAACCCCGGACGGCAACCTCCGACTGGCTCAGGAACACAACATCACCATCGGCGGCCTGCGACGGGATACCCCCTACGAATTCGGCATCGTCGCCACGGCCACCAACGGGCGCACCGCCAGTTTCGAACGCAACGTCGCCGCCGGCAAACCGACGCTGGTGCTGCAGCCGCGTGGTGGAGCCGGCAGCTTCACCACCAGCAATGTGCCCGACACGCAGTTCCCGGTGATTCTGACCGGCCCCACGGTGTCGACGAAAACCCACGACACCGCCATCGTCGAGTGGACGACGGACGAGCCCGCCAGTAGCGAGGTCCGCTTCGGAATAGACGGGGTAGACGATGATTTCGCCAACGCCGGGGAAAGCAAGACCGCCCATAAACTCATCCTCGCCAACCTCGACCCCGGCATCACCTACAACTACCTGGTGGCCTCGACCGACGCCCTGGGGAACGGCGCCACCGAGAGCGGCACCGCGGTCTTTACCACCGATCCGGAGATCGACCTGACGGCGCCGACCTTTACCTCGGCGCCACAAGTGGTCTACAAGAGCGACGAACAGGCCACCATCCAGTGGACGACGGACGAGGACGCCACCGGTGAGATCAGCTTCGGCCTCGACGACCAGCTGGGTTTCATCCGCTCGCTGCCCACCACCGAGAAGGTCCACGCCATCACTCTCACCAATCTGACGGCGAACACCGAATACTTCTTCACCGCCTCCTCCACGGATCTGAGCAACAACGGGCCCACTCTCAGCGAGACGCTCTCCTTCTCCACCGATGCCGCAGCCGACCTGACCTCGCCGGTCATCTCCAATGTTCAAGTGGCGTCCGAAGACGCGTCCGCCATCCTTTCCTGGGACACCGACGAATTCGCCGACAGCTTCATCGATTTCGGCGTGATCTCCGGACTGGCAGACTTGATCGTCGGCGATGTCGAGGATGTGACCCGGCATCAACTCGTGCTCACCAACCTGACGCCGAATACCGAGTATTTCTTCACCGTCGGCTCCATCGACCGGGCCAACAACCCGCCTACCCGGAGCGCGGAGAGTTCCTTCACCACCCTGGCTTCGGCCGATACCGAGGCGCCGGACACTCCGGCCGATCTCAGCGCCACGGCGGGCTCCCGGCAGGTGCTGCTCAGCTGGACCGCCAACACCGAGCTCGACCTGGCCGGGTACAGCGTCTTCCGCCGCACAGCCGGCGAAACCGACTTCGTCGAGATCGCCACCCGCCTCGCCGAACCCGCCTATGCCGATCTGGGCCTGACCAACGACGTGACCTATGAGTACCGAATCCCCGCCATCGACCGGGCCGACAATCCCAGTGTGGCCACCGACCCGCTGCCACTCACCCCCACGGGATCGGCGGCGCCGGCGGCGCCCGCGGATCTGGCCCGCGAG
>Ga0066376_10005355_pt1 | contig 10920 bp, 10 predicted proteins | sample Knorr_S15_td_Bot_FD_77009 | JGI IMG/M metagenome (GOLD analysis project Ga0066376, IMG submission 77009) | Marine microbial communities from Southern Atlantic Ocean transect - Knorr_S15_td_Bottom_ad_5009_LV_A | ecosystem: Environmental > Aquatic > Marine > Oceanic | place: Southern Atlantic... | reverse complement strand
CCGTCGGCGATCCGACCCTGCTCGAGACCGAAGTTGGACCCCTGATCCGTCCGGCCGAAGTCGAGCGCGTAGGAGAGTGGGTTAGAGAAGCGGTCGATCAGGGTGGCGAGTTGCTCACCGGTGGCGAGTCCATCTCGGAGACGTGCTACGCGCCTACCGTGCTGTACGATCCGCCCGGCGACGCTCGAGTCTCGACGTCCGAGATCTTCGGGCCGGTCGTCTGCGTGTATCCCTACGACGACATCGACGACGCCATCACCCGCTCGAACTCGCTTCCCTACGCTTTCCAGGCGTCGGTGTTCACACGCGACATCGACACCGCGCTGCGGGCTTCCCGCCGGCTCGACGCCTCTGCCGTGATGATCAACGATCACCCGGCCTTCCGCGTGGATTGGATGCCGTTCGCCGGCCTGAGGGAGTCGGGCATCGGCATAGGGGGCATCCCCTACACGATGGAAGACATGCAGATCAGGAAGCTCACGGTGATTAGATCGCAAGAGCTCTAGCACTAGGCGTTTCTCTCGCACGGGTACTTCAGCGTACGCTCCTCGCACACTACGTACTCCGCGCCCGCCTGCTACGTAGTGTTACGTAGTCACGCCTACCGCAACCCGTACCAGTCACCGAGGCGAACTTCCGTGTCTCCGCCTCCAGCTTCGACGAGCATCTTGAATTTTTCCACGTCGCTGCCCTGAAAGTGATAGGGATACACGATGTCGGGATTGAACGCGGTGACGCCGCTAGCCGCCTGCTCTTCGGTCATCGTGTAGGGCAGATTCATTGGAATGAACGCGACGTCGATATTCTGCAGGGCGCGCATTTCCGGTACGTCCTCGGTGTCACCCGCTATGTAGACACGCGTGCCCCCCAACGTGATTACGTAGCCATTGCCGCGGCCCTTATCGTGGAACCGGAGTCGGTCCTGGGTGAGGTTGTACATGGGAACACCCTCGACCCTGATGTCGTCGAGCATGCTCCTCTCACCGTTCGCCAACGAAATCGTCTGGCCCGTCAGTGATGCGGGCAGCCGTCCAGCGACCGCCGCAGGGGCGATAATCGTCGTCTGTGGGGTGACGATCGCCTCCAAGGTCTCGGCACTCATATGATCACCGTGGATGTCGGTGACCAGAATCAGGTCTGGAGCCGGCAGGCCCGCAAACCGTTCCTGGCCACCCACGGGGTCGACATAGATCGCCTTGCCGTTCCACCCCATGACGAATGTCGCGTGATCGATCGGATGTATGACCAGGTCGCCCTGCGACGTTGCGATGACATCACCGGTGATCTGCGCGGCCGCTACACCCGCGAGTCCACCCAGCATGGCGGCGGCCAGCGCGATCGACAAGCGAATGATCTTAGGACTCTTCATGGTTGGCTCCTCTGCCGTCCATCAATGCGATGAGTGTCGTTATCCCTATTCCTACACGTCCTACACGCTTTCCCTACACGCTTTCAGTCTCTGGTTGCAACAAGCCAATAGACCCTCTGCGTCACCCGGGCTGGTTCAAGTTGAACGTAACCGTCGAGTAGAGCCAGGTGCCGTCTTGGTCCTTACGAAAGACGTCGGTGAAGTCTAAGTCCGCCGAGACCACTTGTCCTTCCACCTCGAGGATTTGGCTCCCCGACCCGCTGGCCGCCGCGAGATCGCCGTTCACCTCGATGCGGTCGAAATCGAACGTCAGCGCCCTCATGACAGGATAGCTCTCCAGCCAGGACCAAACCGCGTCGCCTGTGACTGTCGGCTGCCCGGGTGCGCTGAAGACGATGTCATCGGTGCACATCGCGAGGAGCGCACCCCAGTCTCGGTCCAGGCATGCCTGCCTCCAAGGCGCGATCGTCGCCCTGATCTGTGCCGCGTCATCCAACTGTGGCTGAGCACCCGTGCCTGTCGCGTCCATCGCTCCCCTCCTCGTGAAGACCAGGGATGGCGGGAAGCCAGACAACGACCAAATGCCCCGCCTGCGTGCTCGTTCGCTGTTACCATGCGGGACAGAGGGGCACATCGCAAGCGATCAGGTGGTCGACACGCAACCGGCCTACAGCCGGCGCCGTACTCGGTCCCATACCCGTCGTAGTCCGCGCCGACTCACCACCGATACAGACGATCTTGTTCTCGACGGTTGATGGGAGGCTCCCGCGCCTCCTGGCCGAGTGATTCCGCTGTGCGTCCCGCCCGGGACCACGGGCTGCCCAGCATGGCCCGAAAGAGTATCGACGGAATACATATGTCCGTCGCGCTTACGAGAACCGCCGTCAAAGCCAAGGTACACCCGAGAACGTAGCCGACGACCATGAACGAATAGTCGAAGGCCCCCACCGTAACGATCAACCACAGGGCTCCGACTCCACTGGCGAATCGACTCGGGGGGCCCCGCTTCGGAAGCGGCGGCGTTCCCGTGAGGTGACGGATCCCCAGGTTGTAGATGAGGTCGAATGGATGGACCGGAAGAACGGTGGCAAGAAACGCGATCGCAGCGAGCGTCAGCAAGATTGGTGTCGAGGCAAGAGCAGTGCCGACGATCGCCACCATCCCACAAAGTCCGAACGCCAGACGCAACCACGGTGCGATGCGGGCCAGGACATCTTCGTCGATCGTGTCGAACCCCTGCACGTCGAGACGATGCAGGCGTTTCGCTCCCAAGGTACTCTCCATAGCCCGACCTTAGATGTGGATGGCCCGCCCCAGAGCCGACAGCGCGCCCTCGGCGATGGCCTCCGACAACGTGGGATGGGGGTGCATGGCGCGGTCCATCTCCTCGACCGTGGATTCGAGATGGCGCCCCACCACGAATTCAGCGATCAGCTCGGTGGCGTGGGGTCCCACGATGTGTGCCCCGAGAATCTCGGAATACTGCGAGCCACGAATGACCTTTACGAAGCCCTCCGAGTGGCCGCTGGCCAGCGCGCGACCGTTGGCCACCCACGGAAACTTCCCGATGTCGATCTCGTATCCCTGCTCCCTGGCCTGCTCCTCGGTGAGCCCTACCGACGCGACTTCGGGATTGCAATACGTACAGTTCGGGACGTTTCCGTAGTCTACTGTGCCGTGGGCGTGACCTGTCATGGCCTCTACACAGACCACTCCCTCGTGCATGGCCTTGTGGGCCAGCAGCTGTTTGCCGGCGCAGTCGCCGACGGCGTAGACGCCCTTGGCGCTGGTCCTCAGATGCTCGTCTACAACGAAGAAGCCTCGATCATCGAGCTCGACGCCCGCAGCGTCCAGACCCAGATCGGTCGTGTTGGGCACGCGTCCCACGGCGGACAAGACGTGCTGAACCTTCAGCACCTGCCGTTCGCCTTTGTTGTCCTTGAAGTTGAGCTTGACGGACCGGTTTAGGATGTTCGCGCTCTCTACAACCGCGCCTGTGTGAAAAGCCATACCGCGCTTCTTGAAGCTCCGCTCGACCGCATCAGACGAGTCGGCGTCCTCGAGTGGCAGGATACGGTCCAATGCTTCGATGACGGTGACCTTGGTGCCGTACGCGTTATACACGTCAGCGAACTCCATTCCAACCGCACCGGCCCCCACGACCGCCAGCGTGTCGGGCGCCTGTGTCTGAAAGAGAGCCCCCGTGGAGGACCAGATGCGGTCCTCGTCTATCGGTAGGATCGCGATGTCCCTCGGCCTGGAACCGGTCGCCAGAATGATGTGCGCGGCGGTGTATGACTGCTGACCGCCTGATGCCTCTTGGACCTCAACTCCGCCCCCGCCCAGGAGACGGCCGCGTCCTTCTATATGGGTGATCTTGTTCTTCTTGAAGAGGTGGCCCACCCCCTTGGCCAGTTGTTCCGCAATCGCCCTGCTTCGCTCTTGAGCGGGCCCGAGGTCGACTTTCACATCGACGAACGTGATACCGTGTGACCCCGCGTTCTTGATCTCATTCGCCAGGGCCGCGCTGGTCAGAAGGGCCTTGGTGGGAATGCATCCTATGTTGAGACAAACACCCCCGAGCTTGTGAGACTCGATACAAGCCACGTTCAATCCGAGCTGCGCTCCCCGGATAGCGGCAACGTAGCCGCCCGGGCCTCCCCCTATGATGAGTAAGTCGAAGTCGTTTTCTGGCACGCAACATACCTCTTTCGAAAGTGGTTCCGTTCCGCCTAGAAGCGGGAGGAGAGCGAGATGCCCCAGCCCCCGGGGCCGGGTTCGGTCTCGGCGGTGGCTCTGAAAGTTAGACGGCGTGCAAAGGCTGGTAAACCCTCGTACGAGGGCCCGGGAACCCGAAAGAACGACGGGAAAGTCATTTACTTGGGGATGGGCTTGTGCCTATTGTGAATCGTAGGGCTATAACCATCCTGTTTTCAGCTGGGTCGGAGGTTTTGCACATGTGGGAGGCGCTAATCGCGGTTGCCGCGGTGTTCATGGCTGGGATCAGCCTCTATAACACGCTCGTAAAGCTCAGAGAACAGGCGGATGCGGCCTGGGCCGACATCGACGTCCAGCTCAAGCGTCGCCACGACCTCGTCCCCAACGTCGTCGAGACCGTCAAGGGATATGCGGCTCACGAGCAGAAGACCTTCGAGGCCGTCGTCGCGGCACGATCTTCCGCAATGACCGCCGAGACCCCGGCAGAGAAAGGCCAGGCCGAAGGCCTACTCAGTGGGGCGCTCAACTCGATGTTCGCGCTCGTCGAGTCATATCCGGAGCTCAAGGCGTCCGTTGGCTTTCAACATCTCGAGGATACGCTCGTCAGCCTGGAAGATTCGATCCAGAACGCCCGGCGGTACTACAACGCGGTCGTGCGCGATTTCAACGCCAGGATCAATCAGGTGCCGTCCAACCTCGTTGCCAGCAGGTTCAACTTCCGTGAGGGGGAATTCTTCGAGGTGGCTGAGGACGAAAAGGCCGTACCCAACGTGAGCTTCAGCGACGGTAAGACCTCCTAGCTCAGTCCCGACGGTAAAGCCCTAAGCTCATTACTCGCGGGAGGTCTCCGGACGATGACGGCACGACGCCTCAGCGCTCTCAGTCTTGTAGCCGCCACACTCCTGTGCGGTAGCTCTCTAGCGGCCGCTCCGGTCGCGGGTCAAGCCAAGTCGCTCGAGATCGAACAGTTCGACACTCGCATCAGTGTCTTGTCGAACGGCCGGATTCACGTCGTGGAGGCCATTCGATTCCGTTTCGCGGGCTCCTGGAACGAAGTGTATCGCGATATTCCGATTCGTTATGAGACTCCGCGGGGATTCAGGCTCGACCTGGATCTCAGGGTGAGCTCCGTCTTGGACGAGGCCGGCCAGCCCTTCGAGTATGAGGAGAGCCGGAAGGGACACCACAAGCGCATCAAAATCTGGGTGCCCGGCGCTATCGACACGGTGCGGACGGTTCGCATCGAATATTAGGTCGAGAACGCCCTCCGCTTCTTCCACGCAGAGGACAGCGATTTCGAGGCCGGCCATGACGAGCTCTATTGGAACGTCACCGGCGATGAGTGGGAGATTCCTATTCACGCCGCGACCGCGCGCGTTCTGGTGCCGCCCGAGGTCACGGGCCTGGCGGCTCGTGTCTATACGGATGTCCTCGGCTCGACCAGAACGAACGCCACGGCCACATAAATAGAATCAGTATTCTAGTTTGTGACGACGGAGTCCCTCGGAGCGGGGGAGGGCATGACCATTTCGATGGCGTGGGCGCCCGGTGTAATCGCACGCCGAGGTGCCTACGTCACGATCTTGAGCTTCTTCGGTGCCAACTGGATCTTCCTCGTGCCCATTGTCACCTTGATCGTCATGTATCGCCTCTGGAATGCACGCGGCCGGGATCCCTCACGTCGGGCCATCACACCTCAATACAAGCCGCCCGATGGAATGACGCCGGCGGAGATCGGCACGCTGATCGACAATCGCCCCGACATGTGTGACATCACGGCCTCGATCGTGGACCTCGCCGTCAGGGGGTACCTGAAAATCGAGGAGCGAGAGCAAACCGGCTTGGCCGGTTGGCTGAAGGGGAACACCTACTCCTTCGAGCTACTCAGGGAGTCCGGGGAGTGGTCGGAGCTGATGCCGCACGAGCGGAAGCTCCTGAGCGGGATGTTCGAGGGCGCTCTCGGCAACGTCGTGGACCTCGATGACCTGGAGAACGAGTTCTATAAACACATCACGGCCATCAAGGACGGCATCTTCAACCGGCTCCTAGTGCTGGGCTGCTACGACCGACGCCCGGACGAGGTGCGGAGTGCCTACGTGGGGAGAGGGATCGTGACAGGCGCGGTCTTGCTGGTGGCACTGGCATTCTTAGGACAGAGCTTCGAGTTCTTCTATTTTCCGGACGGCGCAGTGATCATGACGGCCGTGCTGACGGCTCTCCCGATCATGGGGTTCGGCATGGTCATGCCGGCGCGGACCATCAAGGGCGCCCGCCAGTTGGAGCACGTCCTCGGTTTCCAGGACTTTCTCGACCGAGTCGAGGCCGACCACTTCCGGCGCATGATCGACTCGCCCCAGATGTTCGAGCGCTACCTTCCCCACGCCATGTCGCTCGGGGTGGAGAAGAAGTGGGCCCGAGCATTCGACGACGTGTACAAGGAACCCCCAGCTTGGTACTCGGGTCCGCATGGCACGGTGTTCAGGCCGACGAGGTTCGTCACGAACCTTGGCGGCATGTCCCACCGAGTCGGTAGCGCGATGAGCTCGCAGCCGCGTAGCAGCGGCGGTTCGGGCTTCAGCGGCGGCGGCGGTTTCAGCGGGGGTGGCTTCGGGGGCGGTGGAGGAGGGGGGTTCTAACACCCGCTGGGCGCTAGCCCAGTAAGCGTCGACCCTTTGGGCTGTTAGCCCTAGGTCACAGTCTCCAGTTCGGGCTCCGACACCGGCTTCGCCACCTCCCTCGTCTGTTGCGCCCGTCCTAGAGCCAAACAGAGCACGGCCCAGACGCCCGCCACGGGCACGATTGCAGCTGCAACCCAAGCCAGCGTCAGCCCCATGGCAGCGAAGGTCGCGTCCACTCCTGTCCCGGCCACATCACCGGCGCGATAGAGGAACACATCCACGAACGGCTTCGCCTTGTATTTTTCGGACGGCGAGACGACACTGAACAAGGTCTCCCGAGCAGGCCTCGAAATGGCGTACCGGGTAGCACGATGCACCGCTTGGAAGACCGCCATGACCCCAAAGACCGTCCAGGCCGAGAGAATCGCGAAGCCGGCCATGGTCACCACAGGCAAAATGACGAGCGTCCAGCCCACACCAATACGCTTGATCACATGCGTCGTCACAAAAATCTGGACGAAGAGCGTAGCGACTTGGGCGAGGGCGTCGAATAAGGCGAAGCCCGCTACGAGTTCGCTGAACGTGTCCGTGCTGTCGAGGATGATGTTGGACTGCGTGAAGTAGATCAACGTATTCGAGATCGCCATCAGCACGATGTAGGCACCGATACCCAGCAGATACGGCGAGCGCGCAACGGCCTGGGCACCATCCCAGAAGGTCCCGCCGATCTTCTCCAGGCCCGCCGTTCCCCCATCGCCAGCCCCCTGGTAGCCTCGGGTGGTCGCCTCGTCGGCTCTGAGCCGCGAATGCTCAGAGCCAAGGGCCAGGCGGTCCAACGCGAGCATCACTACGATGGCCAGCCCAAAAAAGGCAGCTCCCGTCAGCATGAGCCCGGCGGGGAGGTAGACCGAGTCTGTCATCCCGCTGATGACGTTGGTCGCCCAGCCGCCGACCAGCGCCCCTAATGTGCCGCCGATGCCGATGAAGGCGAACAACCTCTTGCCCTGGCGCACGTCGAAGATGTCCACCATGAACGCCCAGAAGACGCTGGTCACGAACAGATTGGCCGTGCTCAGCCAGACGAAGAATGTGTAGCCCACATACCGCGCCACAGGCGTCTCGGTATCCGTGCCGATGAGCCCCCCCCCGGCGGCTCCGTCAGCAATCAGCATTCCTGAAAACACGACCAGGCAGCCGATGATGAACGCGTAGGCGATCGGGATGAACCGACGGCGGTTCGTTCTCGCCACGACCCCACCGAAGGCCAGGACGAACACGAGTGACACCACCGCCGTCCCCACGAAGAGCCAGCGAAGCTCGTCCATCCCCCTGGCGACCCCCATCGCGTCTCTCACCGGTCGCAGGAAGTAGTACCCGCACAGGATGCAGAAGAAGTAGGCAGCCGACAGAAGAGCGAGCGGCCGCTCCGCCTTCTCGATGTTCAGGATTCGTGATACGGTATCGGCCACCTGCCCCGCGTCCTTGCCTCGAGTGGGAACATCCCTTCAGCCGGGCTCATCCGGCGGAGGCAACCTAAGGTTACGAGGCGACCGACGCACCGCCTTCGGGAATTTCGGGGGACAGTACTCTCGAGCCAGCCCGGGGAGCCGTCAGACCAGGATCGCCGCAGGCTCCTCGAGCATCCCCTTCAGGGTGGCGAGGTATGCCGCCCCGAGCGCCCCGTCGATCACGCGGTGATCACAACTCATCGTGATTTTCATGCGGTTGCGAACGACCACCTGACCCGCCTCCACCACGGGGACTTCTTCTACGCCTCCCACAGCCAGAATGCCCGCTTCGGGCGGGTTGATCACGGCGGTGAACTCGTGGATGCCGAACATTCCCAGATTGGAGATCGAGAACGTGGCTCCCGTGTACTCGTCCGGCTGGAGTCTTTTTTCCCTGGCCCTTCCCGCCAACTCCCGCACCTCGGCGCCTATCTGGGCCACGCCCTTCAGGTCGGCGTCCCGGATTACGGGAGTGATGAGGCCATCCTCTACGGCAACGGCCACGCCGATGTGCACGCGGTTGAAGAGCCGGATCGAGTCGCCGCGCCAGTGTGCGTTACACGCCGGATGCCGCTTGAGCGCCGCAGCGGTCGCGCGAATGATCAGATCATTGAGGGAGATCCTACGGCCCTCACCCTCGAGCATTGCGTTGATCGTTCGGCGAGCCTCCATCGCCCGCCCCATGTCCACTGCGATCGTCAAGAAGAAGTGAGGCACGGGGCCGATCGACTCGGTCAGACGCCGGGCGATGGTCTTACGCATCTGCGAGAGCGGAACGTCTTCGAACTCCGCGCCGGAAGGGACGAGCATCGGTGCAGCCGGAATCCGCGTCCTCGGAGTCCGTGCAGCCGGAATCTGTGCGGCCGAAGGCGAAGCGTCGGTCCCGGCGGCGATCGCCGCCTCAATGTCCCGCTTCACTATGCGCCCAGCCGGGCCGGATCCGGACACGACAGACAACTCGACGCCCGACTCAGCGGCCAGGCGACGCGCGAGCGGCGACGCCTTGATCCGGCCCTCGATATCTCCAGCAGCGCCCGACCCTGGGGCCTCCACGGCGGAGCCCGATGCCGAAGCATCGCCCCCGTCGGTGTCGGTCCCGGCAGCGACCTCGGCATCCGCAGGCGCACTATCTGCTTCGGCCGGTCCCGCCCCGTTCCCTTCCGACGCGGCGAGCGCCGCCGCCCGGAGCTCTGAAATGTCCTCGTCCGCGGCACCGATGAGCGCGATCACGTGACCCACAGGGGCCGTGCCGCCTTCGGCGACCAGGATGGCGCGAAGGACGCCGTCACCCCGGGCCGTCAGCTCCATCGTGGCCTTGTCGGTCTCAATCTCGGCGATGACGTCGCCACTGCGGACTCCGTCCCCCTCGGACAGGAGCCACTTTACCACCTGCCCCTCCTCCATCGTCGGGGACAGAGCCTCCATGTGGACCTTGGTTGCCATACCTAGCCGAGAAGCCGCGAGGGGCCGGTGACAGAATGTGCCTTAGACATATAGCACCTTCTTGCAGGCCTCGACCACACGGGCCGCACTGGGCTTGGCCCAGGTCTCGAGTTTCTTGTTATAGGGAAGTGGGATGTCGGCTTGGGTCACCCGCAGCACGGGCGCATCGAGATCGTCGAACGCCTCTTCCATGATGATCGATACGATCTGGGCGCCGACCCCAAGGTAGGGCCAGCCTTCTTCCAGATAGATGGCCCGGTTCGTCTTCGCGACGGTCTTGAGAATCGCATCCACGTCGAGAGGACGAAGCGAGCGCAGATCCAGCACGTCTGCCTCGATGGATTCCTCGGCCAGTTTTGCCGCCGCTTGGAGGGCCACATGGGCCATCGGGCCGTGCGTGATGATCGAGACGTCACTGCCTTCGCGCTTCAGGTCCGCTACGCCCAAGGGAATGACGAAGTCGTCGTCGTCCGGCACTTCACCCTTCACGTTGTAGAGCAGCTCCCCTTCCATGAAGGCGACCGGATCGTTGTCCCGAATCGCGGCCTTGAGCAGGCCCTTGGCGTCGGCCGGCGTCGACGGCGTCACGACCTTTACCCCGGGCGCATGCAGATAAAATGTCTCGCATGCCTGCGAGTGTTGGGCTCCGAGTTGGAGCGCCGCGCCGGACGGGCCACGAAACACAATGGGAATACTGATTTGGCCGCCGCTCATGCTGAGCATTTTCGAGGCGCTGTTGATCACCTGATCCAGGGCGAGAAACGAGAAATTGAAGGTCATGAACTCCACGATCGGCCGAAGGCCGACCATCGCCGATCCGATCCCTAGCCCGGCAAAACCGAGCTCGCTGATCGGCGTGTCCTTGATTCGCTTCTCGCCGAACCGATCGAGGAGGCCCTTCGACACCTTGTACGCGCCGTCATACTCGGCGACCTCTTCGCCCAACAGGAACACTGATTCGTCGCGCTCCAGCTCCTCGACGAGCGCCTGATTCAGCGCCTCCCTGTACGTGATCTCCGCCATATCCGCTACTTCCCCCGCCCGTCGAAGAAGAGACGTCCGTGAGGATTGATCTCGGAGTACACGTTCCGGTAGAGCGTATCGACCTCGGGCTCAGGAGCCGCCTCGGCAAACTCAACCGCGGCGTCCACGGTGGACCTGGCTTCGCGATCGATCGCCTCGAGCTCCTCACCCGTGAGGAGCTCTGCCGCGAACATCCGGTCCCGGAGAATGCAGATCGGATCGGCGTTCTCGGTCCGGTCCT
>Ga0066376_10005354_pt1 | contig 10921 bp, 5 predicted proteins | sample Knorr_S15_td_Bot_FD_77009 | JGI IMG/M metagenome (GOLD analysis project Ga0066376, IMG submission 77009) | Marine microbial communities from Southern Atlantic Ocean transect - Knorr_S15_td_Bottom_ad_5009_LV_A | ecosystem: Environmental > Aquatic > Marine > Oceanic | place: Southern Atlantic... | reverse complement strand
TGACTCGCCAAGGCGAACAGCTATTACCCCATGTACTTAAGGGCTTTAGTCATTTACAGGCAGGTGTGCAGGCTGTTAGCCAAGATAGCCACCCGAATACGTTAAACTTAACTGTGCTGCCTTCGTTCGCCAGTGGTTGGTTACTGGGCCGTATTAGTGATTTTCAAAACAAATACCCCAATATCAAAGTGCGTATTGAACCAAGCGATCAACTTGCCGACTTTTCAGCGGGGCAAGTTGATTTAGGCATACGATTTGGTCAAGGAAACTACCCAGGTTTGCACAGTGAGCTTATCAGCGACGACAGCCTATTTTTGGCTTATAAACCCGGTGCCATTGATGTTAATAAACCCCTTAAACCGCAGATTCTGGCACAAAAACTAATTAAAGATGTGTGCCCAGACGCAGAGCGCGGTTGGTTAACTTTGGCTCAGCAATTAGCTGTAAGCCCAGATGCGCTCCCCGCACTTGAAATTGATAACGCTGCACTGGTTATTCAAGCCACGTTAGCAGGGCAAGGTATTGCAATGGTAAGGCGGCGCTTAATCGAAACTCAACTGCAACTTGGTCAGCTAGAGATTTATCCAAACTATGAGTATCACTGCCAATATAAGTACTACCTTGCTGCGCCGCCCGAACATTTTAAATGGCAAAAAGTGCAGCTGTTTAAAGATTGGTTGCTTGCTCAATTTGCTTTAGATGATCAGCAGTTTTATCAACTTCATCAGTAACATTTGCGTTAAATCATTTTAAAGTTTTTAAGCACCAGCTATGCTTATTTAAGTCGCTTACTAAAGGAGCTAGTAATGCTTAACTTTAAAGTTATTTTTTGTGTCGTTTGTGTGGCTGCAAGCCTAACGGCCAATGCTGATATTTCCCGTGTAAAAGCAAGTATTGAGCGTGTTGAGAGCGCGAATAAAAAGCACGAGTCTTTAGTGCTTCCCTACTTATTTAGCACCGATACCATGGGGCTTAACTTTGGTGTGGGTGGCATGATCAAAGGTTACCATCAACCACAAATGACCGTTGGCGCTACTGCATTTAAAGGTGATGTGAGCGAAGGCGCGTGGGCAGGTCTGTTTAACTATAAGGTGTTAGATTCAGAACGCTGGTATTTTAGTGCCAGTGGCATGGCTGCATATTTTCCTGATCAGCGAGCTTATACCGGAGGCCATAAAGTGCCCATTGCTGACAACGCCGTGTTCCCCGGTAGTAATGACTCTTCAAACGAGGTGTATTTAGAAGCCGATGGTAGCTCGAATTGGTTTGATGCCCGCATCGAATACGCTTTACCGTTTGGCGCAACATCGCAAACAGGTATGGTGCGTTACCAGCTTAAAAACGGCTTGTTGGTTTCTGACCCATCGGGCGGGGCACAGTGGAACCCGTTGGAATCGGGAGTAATGGTTGCAACTGCACGCTATTTTAGGCGCTCGCAAAGCTTTGAATTTAATGAGGGTACACAAGATGGCAGTATTTCAGCAATGGAATTTGGTCTGCTCTATGACAACACCGATTTTGCAACTAACCCAAGTTACGGAAGCAGACAGTATCTTGCCTATAGCCAATCAATGCCAGGGAGTGACGATATTTATGATTGGGATTTGTGGCAGTTTAATGGCAGTAAGTTTATTTCTTTAGGGGCAAGTGAGTTTGCTCATCAGCGTATTTTAGCATTTAATTTTTGGGCTGCTTATTCACCTAGCTGGCAAGTTAATCACACTCTTGATGGCACTAAGTTTATCTCTGATGCTGCACCGTATAACGAAGGCGCTACATTAGGAGGATTTAAGCGTTTACGGGGTTATGACTTTTATCGGTTTCATGACAAAGCCGCTATTTATGGGGCATTCGAATATCGCTATACCCTTAAATATAACCCAATAGCAGATGTAAATTGGTTAAAGTTTTTGAAGCTGGATTGGTTTCAGTTAGTTGGCTTTGTAGAAGCGGGTCGAGTGGCACCTCATTTAACCTTTGATGCATTATTGCAAGACTACCATTATGACTATGGTGTTTCGTTAAGAGCTATGATGTCGGGATTAGTCGTTCGAACAGAGCTTGCTAATTCAAAAGAAGGGGCAAATTTTTGGGTGATGATAGATCAGCCTTTTTAGTGAATTTGGCGCAGATTTGTTGCAGTTTTATTAGAAACTGATAATCTGTACCCCTAACTTTTACAGTGACGTAAATTAATGATTAAACGGATTTTAATGACAACAGCCTTGTTGTTGCCCGCTTTTGCTTGGGCGCAGCAAAGTGCTCCTTCAGAAGCATGTCAAAGCATGCAAGCCGAACGTATAGAGCTACAAATAGCCCTGCGTAAGACCAATCTTCTCGACAAAATTGAAGCCTATAAACAGCGCATTCAAAGCTTATCGGCGCGTATATCCGAAACCTGTTTTAGTGAAGAGCAAATTGCTGAGCTTAAATCGTCGTTGTATAACCCTGACATTGCAGAGCTCGAAAACAGCTTGGCAAAGCCATTAACTGAGCAAGCCTACATAAGCAAACAAGCTGCATGGGACCGCTTTTATGTGATGCCGCCACGTTGTACAGCTCGTTCATTGCAGCTGCAAAACCTTGAATCGTGCCTTGAAAATAAGCAAGTTCAGTTTCAGCAATTTGATATGTTATGGCAGCAAAAAAGTGCGCAACTTGCCCGAACTGAAGCAAAACCAACAGACTCGTTTCATGAGTTTGTTTTACCTAGCAAAGCCGAACGAGCTAAGTTAACCGCCGAGCAAGAATTAAAGCGCTACAGCTACAGCACCGATTCGTTTTTACCAACCAACATTATTGTGTTGTGTGTTTTAGCCGTGTCGGTGTTTTTTGGTTTGATATTTATTTTCCATTGGTTAATGCGCCCACGGCCAGTGGTGAAGTGAGTGTTTAGTTAGCGAGTTTCGAGGTACGAGATGCGAGGGGGAAGTTAGAAAGGGGAAAGAGTAAAGGGGAAAGAGTAAAGGGGAAAGAGTAAAGGGGAAAGAGTAAAGGGGAAAGAGTAAAGGGGAAAGAGTAAAGGGGAAAGAGTAAAGGGGAAAGGAGCTAGGAGCTGGGTATTAGGCTCTAGGCTCTAGGGCACGATGTAAAATAGCTGGCTTTTAGTCGTTAGAGGTCAGATGTTAGATATCAGTCGAACTGTGGAGTTGGTTAGATCGTGCGTTCTTCTCTGCATTTGAACTGCTCGTTTTAGGGTAGGTTGGGTCGAGCGGAGCGATACCCAACATAATCCATATAAACCTTTTCATTTAGACCCGCGAAACAAGTTTCACGCCTACGGTGAACGCATTAGGGGCTAGGCTCTAAGTTTTGGGCGCTAGGCGTTAGGACGCGATGTAAAATCGCTGCTACAGACTCGCACCTCGCATCTCGTTTCTTTACCCTCGTAACTCTCTAACTCAAACCATTCCCGGCTAAAGCCAGTCCTACGGGGGAAACATTAGGCGCTGGGACTTGAGTGCTGGGACGCGATGTAAAATCGCTGCTACAAACTCGCACCTCGAATCTCGCACCTTTCCCCTCGAAACTCGTACCTCGTAACTTAATCACTCATCCGTTTTAAACTGTTTGGCGCGTTCTTCTGCGTCAATCAAGGCTTGTGATTTTGGCTGTTTGGTTTTGCTTTCTATCACAGGCTTTTCGTCTGAATTTGGGTCCCAGGTTGGATCAAGCGATAAGTTCGCAAATGGGTTATGCGGCTTCTCATCTTGTTGCTCAGACTCTTTATCAGCGTCGTTGTCAGAGTCGCTATCAATCTCTTCAAGCTTATCGTCGTTACTCAGTTCGTCAGATACATCAACAGTTTCTTCTGCTGGCTGTGCTGGCTCTTCTAAACTAAATGAAGCCGGTTCATCCTGTAGCTCTTGTTCAAGCGCTTGTAAGGCTTTTGCTAAATCATCATCGCTGATGTCGTCGTGCTCGTCTGTTGTGCTTGGAGCAGTGACTGTTTCTTTATCTTCAGCGAAATGATCAGCAAACGATAAATCATCACCCATCAATGACGATAAGTCATATTCAGGCACTTCATCTTTAGACGGTTCATCCTCAGCAATAGGCTCTTTTGTTGTGTATTCATCAAAGCCGAATGATGACGAACTCGTGAAGCTTAGCTCTTCAATTTCAGGCTTCTCAAGTTTATCTATGTCAGGTTTATCAAGCTCATCGATTTCAGGCTTTTCAAGTTCTTCGATTTCAGCTAACACTGGTTCATCGTCAGCGATAGGCTCTTTAGTTGAATACTCATCAAAGCCGAATGATGACGAACTCGTAAAGCTTGGTTCTTCAATTTCTGGCTGCTCCAGCTCATCAATTTCCGGCTTTTCAAGTTCTTCGATTTCAGCTAACACTGGCTCATCGTCAGCGATTGGCTCTTTCGTTGCGTATTCATCAAAGCCGAATGATGACGAACTTGTAAAGCTTGGCTCTTCGACCTCTGGTTGCTCAAGCTCATCAATTTCAGCAGCCTCAAATGGCTCAGGCTCTGTAATAGGTGGCTCATCGTCAGCAACGGGCTCTTTCGTTGTGTATTCATCAAAACCAAACGATGAAGAAGCGGTATAACTCGGTTCTTCTAATTCAGGTTCGTCTTGCTCAACCTCTTCGGCTTGTGGCTCAGCGTCTTCGTTGATGCTATAGGATGAAGCAAGGCTTGCTAGTTTGAGCTCTTGCTCAAGGCCGCGTTGCTCATCTAAGAAGTCGTCATCAGCGTCAATTGCATTTTTCTCGTCGTAGCCAAGTTCTAGATCGTTAAATTGATGGGCGTTAGCAAATTCTTCATCTGCTTGTTCAGATGAACTCTCAGATTCTTGCTCTTCTTTGTCACGCTGAGCACTAAAATGCATAAGCTCAGAAAGCTCGTCATTATTATCTGTTTCGGTTGCAGTAAATGTCTCGTCGGCGAGTGGGTAGCTGTCTTCATGTGGGTGCTCTTGTTCTTCGGCGAGCACCGCTGCTGTTGCTGCTTTGAGTTCATCAGCTTCTTTTTCTGCGGCAGCTTGCGCTTCTGCGGCAGCTTTAAGGGCTTTTGCTTGTAATAAACTTTGTTCAAGTTCTGAATTTGCGTCAGCTTTTTTGCTTTGGCGAATACGCACAATCACTAAGCCTGCAACAAGTAATACCAACAACACAATTAAGCTTGGCATGAGTAATGAACTTGAAGAGCCATCATTATTTGCCGGAATAGGTTCTGGTATAGGATCTGGAATAGGTGCTGGTGTTGGCAAAGATTTCGGTGCTGGTTCTGCTTGTGGTGCTGGGTCTGCTGGTTTTTCAGCCACAGCTATTTCAGCGTCAGCACTTTGGGTTTCAAACTCAACAACTTGCTCTTGAACTGCAGGGCTTGAAGCCGGTTCAGCCTGAGGTTTTGGTGCATCTGAAATCGTAATTCTGTCAACTTTCGCAGGCATCTCAGTTTGCTCTGGCTGCTGAACTTCCGGCTCCATTTGCGGCATTGGTTGTTCGATAAGTTCAGACGTTTGCTCAGCAACAGGTGCAATAACTTCTTCTGGCTCTGCTGGAATTGCGCCAGAGTGCACAGCAGGATTAGCCGCAGTGGCTGAATTTACTGGTGCTGTTTCTTGTGTTTGTTGTTCTAGTTTTTCAAAAGCAGCGGCATTATTTACCGGCGTTGGATTTTTGCAGTTTTTCTCATAGTTTCTGGCAGCTGAGCGATAATTTTTATTGCTGGTGTTAAAGCGATACTCGTGCATTTGCTGCTTTAACAAAATACACATGGCTTCGTTGTACTGCGCTTTACTCGTAAAGCTTAAGCTTAGGAGTAATAAGAGAAAAGTTGTTTTTATAATTGGCATATGTTCCAGACCAGTAAGGTTTAATCGATGACCCAACAGTTAATTAATTCTAAGCTGAGACGGGTAATTTATCCACATTTGGTTAACAAATTAAGCGTATTCATCGCGGTTAGTCTATTACCATCAGTGCGCGGTACTCGTCGTAAGCAAATTGGTCGGTCATTCCGCTTATGTAATCTTGAATTAATCGGCAGCGATAATAGAACTCGTAGGCGGCAAAATGATCCGGTTCGGCTTTTAGGGCATCAATGGCTTTTTGATAGCTATTCAAATGTTTATTCGAAAGTTTTTTAACAAGACGAGTTTCAATTAAGTAGTTTTGATCGCCTTTTAAAACGCGTTTAAATGCATCAGCATCAAGGGCAAGCAAAGGCTTGTAGCAATCAAGTAAACCACTAATAATTCGATAACCTTGTAGCTCTAAACGCTCTACTTCTTTGTGGCAAAATACATGCTTTAACGCCACTTGTTTTAAGGTGAGCGTAACGGCGTGCAGGTGACTTCGATCTTCTAATAAAGCCTGATTAAAATCACCGTGGTAAATGGCTTCTATATTGCTGATAAAGCGCTCTGCTGCGTAGCTTACTAACGGGTGTAGCAAGGTCACGCGTAGGTAGATAAAAAATTCGCTGTTAAAATTGTAAGGCTGCTCTTGAGCCTTACTTAACGCATAATCAATAGCTTTTTCGGCAAAGTCGCTGTGTTTTGTATCGTCAATTGTTAGGTTTGTGAGTGTGCGGGTGTATTGCTCTTTTAGCTTTTCACATAGTGACTCAACACTAATTATGCCTTTTTCTACCGCATCTTCTATATCGGCCAAACAATACGAAATATCATCAGCGGCTTCCATTATGTAGCTTGCTGGGTGGCGGCAGTATTGTTCAATTTCGAGTTCAGTTTGCAGTGCTTCTACAAAGGGTTTTTCGCTGAAGTAGTAGCCCACTTTTTTCATTAAGTAGTTTTTATCTTGCGGGCTGTCTTTTTTCGCCATGCTGGCTGGGCGCGTATATTTTAAAATTCCGGCACTTTGGCTGTAGGTTAAGTTTAGAGAAAGTAATGAATGAATTATGCGAATACCTTGGGCATTACCTTCAAAGCTTTTTATATCTTGGGCAAGGTGTTTAAAGATCACACTAATACCAATGCCTTTACAGCGCTCAGGGGTTAGTGCGTCTAAGTGTTTTTCAAACCATTGGTTGATGGCTGCCTCGCCAAAATGACCAAATGGAGGGTTGCCGATATCGTGCATTAGGCACGCCATTTCTACTAGGCTCTCTAGCGGTCGCTCAAGCCCTGCCAAGCCATATTCTTTTTGCTTTGCATCACTGAGCTTATTAAAAATGGTTTGCACAATAAACCGGCCCACTTGTTGTACTTCAAGAGAGTGAGTCAGTCTTGATCGCACTGCGGCATTGCGTTCAAGCGGAAAAACTTGGGTTTTTTGTTGCAAACGGCGAATTGCAGCACTGTTAATAATGCGGCCCCGATCACTTTCAAGCGCAGTGTGTAAATTATTGGTAGAGCGCATTTCGCGCGCTGGCGTAATTTTTTTACCAAAATCGATCATTTTTCATTCCCACAAAGCGGTAAAAATCGGGTTTTTGCATGTTGTTAGCAAAACATTGCTAGTTATTAAATTTAATCTAACAGCTTGTATCTTAAATTAAAATATTCATTTTTATTAAAGTTATTACTTTAAATCGAGACCTTTATTCATATATTATTCAGTTTTACGCACTTCTTCATTATCTTGAATTAGAAAGGAAAGCCTTTTGGCTGTATAGCAATGATGCAAATTTTGTCTCAAAAACCACGGCTACTAGCCAGTATTCTTCTGTGTTGTATTGGTTTAACTGCTTGTAAAAGTACCCCTGAGCCAAGCGCTGAAAACACCTTAACGGTGGCCGAAAAAAATGCCATTAAGGCCAAACAGGATGCACTGCGTGCAAGAGGTTTTTATGAAAGCCAACTCGGCAATATTAATTACCTTTCGACAAGGCAATGCAGTAACTTTAATTTGCAAAGCCACCGCGGCTCAATTCGCTATGCCGAAAACTCACTTAACGCGGTGATAGATGCCATCGACAACAACTTTGATGTTGTTGAAATTGATGTGCGAATTACCCGTGACGATGTGTGGGTTGTGCATCATGATGCCCGTACTGGTCGAGAAACTGGCACCGTTGATAACCAGCGCCGCAAAATTGAGTCGATGAGCTATAAAAAAGAGTGGGGTTATTTACGTCATCGTAACCAAGATACCGGGTTACTTACCGATGATATGCCACCTTCATTCAGAGAGCTTGCTGCCACGTTTGCGCGCTATCGCAAACCCCATCAAAAATTGAATATAGAAATAAAATCAAATGCCTCAGTAAATGATTTAAAAATGCTTGATTACTTAGCATATGAATTTGTTGGCGGCGGTAACTACTTTTTTAGCAGTTTAGAAATGCGCAATCTGACCCGTATGCGTGACATTAATCCGGATATTTACTTGGCATTTATTCAATCACCGGCAAAAGCCTCGATGAATAAGTTAGCAAGCGATCTTAAGCGTGGTGCCGGTAGCGACCCCATTTACGAGCGTAACAAAGAAGAACTTGAGAGCCTACAAGCACTAGGTAATCGCCATCATCGTGAAAAACGTTACGACAGCCCAGTTAAGCTCGATAAATTAGCCAAGCAGCTCAAACGTAATTTTGGTTATGTGCTTGATATTCGTCATTACAAGCAAAGTGCAGCACGCTTAAAACCAGTCGCTAAAGCGCGCGGTATTATGATTGCCACTTATTCTATTAACGGCCACGACTACCATGAGCGCAGCTTATTAGCGCAGTCACGCTCACTTCGCCCTGATTCTGTGATCATGGATGACACCGTTTATGGCTTTTGTTCTGTATTCGAATTACCAAAAATGCAGCCGTTTTTTAGCGATGAAGCAGACGCTAAGTTAATTGCCAGCATGCCCGCAGACCTTGATTTAGAACGCCTAGATGAGCTGTATGCTTATAAAGGGAACCAGCTTTATCCAGTGGTGGGCGGCACACTTAAGTCAACCCAAGCACAGACTTATATTCCCAAAGTAACATCGGCTCCTTCAGCACCTAATTTAGAAATAGGGACTCGCCAAGCCGATGAAGATTTTAGCCTAGAAACAGATCCTGCTGTTGAACTAGAACTGCGTAAAAAACAATAAGAACAAGACTATGACTGATTTAATAAAGCCGTTTTGGTGGCGCTGTTTGCTACTTGTTTTAGCTACTTTATATTTAATACCCGAGGCAATTTTTAATGCCCAGTTAGTCTCTTTAGTCGGTTTAGGAACGCCTTCTGCTGAAGACCTTGAACACCTCGAAATTTATGGCCGAGCTGTATCTGGAGTAGGTGTTGCACTGCTGTTAGCTGACTTTTTACCTAAAGCCATGGTTGCCAAAGTAGGCCGTGGCATTATCTCGTTTATCGCTTTATTGTGCTTAGTTTGGCCGGTGGTGTTTTTTGGCCAAAAGTATGCCATTGAAAAAACTTTAATTGAGCCTTCAACCGCAGAGCAGCGCCAGTTTGCTACCTACAGTGCAGCACTTAGAGATGCACTGGCGATTAACTCAATTAAAGTGAATGATCTTGATTACAACCCTGAGCAATTACATAGCTCAGAAAACCTGACCTTTTTGGCGCTGTTTGGTGGTTTACTGTATAGCGATGCCGCCCTTTCAGACAACCTAGAGCAAGATAAGCGAAAGATTATTGCTGCGTTTGTACAGAAAAAAGCGTATCAAGATTTTGATAAACATTATAAAAACTACAGCCAGTTATATGATGAGCTGGTGGTTAAATACAAAGCTTATGCTGATGGCAGTAAAAAGTACAACAGCACTTTGGCAAGTATCGGTGAGCGCGAGCAAGGTTATTGGCAGCAAGTTGAACAAGAGATCAATAGTGGCTGGAGCAAATACCAACAAGCGCAAAAAGCCCATATTGCAAAAGCGTCAGCGCGCGCACAAAAGTATGGCCCGAAGATTTATGATTACCACCACAGCATTGCCAAATGCCGTGAGCGTTATGACAAAAGCAGTGAAAAAGACCGTCGCAATCGTTGTTATGAACGCGAAGCAGCAGACTACCGAAGCACTATTTTAAAAGCGGGTATTGGCTACATTGAGCCTGATTACTGGCTTATTGAAGAAGATGTTTCGGTTGCTGAAAATGCTGCTGGCACGATTTTGATGGGGGTGCTCACTGGTGGTGTTTATACCGCACTACAAGCTGCTAGTTTAGCAACCGGTGGCGATGGCGGCTTTAAAGATAAGCGCTACAAATACACCGATGACCCTGATCACTATCAGCTGCGTTTTTTACAACATCCAAACTTTCATAAGATGTTTGTGAGTGAAACGGGCTATCCATTTACAATCGAAAACTTAATGGCGTTTCGTGCTCACGAAACAACGCAAAAGAAGCTTAGAGCACATTTTGCGAGCAAAGGGCTAGAGCTTGATAGCAACTGGAATGTGGATCAACGCCAAGCATTTGCCAATGCTGTAGCTACAAAAGTAACCAGCGAAGCAAATGCGCATTGGCAAAGCGAAATGCGCAAACGCGGCATGAGTTTAGAGCCAAACTTAAGCTGGGTTGCGTTTCAGTTACACCCGCAAATTCAAGCAAAAATTGCCGATAGAATGGGCGATTTATATGTGAAAAACATTCGCGCTGATTGGAACAAAAAGAACTTTAAAGACAAGGTGCTTGATCCAAACATTGCAAAACGCACCGACAAATACCTTGCCATGCTCAATAGCTCAGAAGGTAAATTTGCTGATGGTGGCGAGTATGCCGAATACGGTAAACAAGCATTGCGTTCGGTGATTATTCCGCCTATTTCGATGTCGTTGTCACTGTTTTTGATTTGCTTAACCTTTAGCAAACTGCCGTTAAAACTGTGGCAATTGATTAAACCTAAGCAAGAAAAGCAGCCAACGACTGGTGTATCTGCTTTGCAAAAGCTAATTATGCCCGCGCTGATTTTGGTAGTGCCAGTAATGTTTGTGCATAACACCTTTACCGAAGACGACCAAAGCCCTGTTAACTACTTTTTAGACAAGGTCGAT
>Ga0066376_10005352_pt1 | contig 10924 bp, 8 predicted proteins | sample Knorr_S15_td_Bot_FD_77009 | JGI IMG/M metagenome (GOLD analysis project Ga0066376, IMG submission 77009) | Marine microbial communities from Southern Atlantic Ocean transect - Knorr_S15_td_Bottom_ad_5009_LV_A | ecosystem: Environmental > Aquatic > Marine > Oceanic | place: Southern Atlantic... | reverse complement strand
CGTCTCCGAACAGTTCGTTCCTGTCCGAGTGGACCCCGATCGGCGGCCCGATATCGGGGAGCGATACACGCTGGACGGGTGGCCCACCACCGCCTTTCTCACGCCGTCCGGCGCCCTGCTGGGAGGGGGAGGCCACCTCGATGCGGCGCGGCTGGTCGTGGTGTTGCGGCAGGTGCTCGACGCATTCGTAGCCAGACCAGAGGCGGGTAACCGTGAAATCGGTCCGCCGCCCCGGCCCGATACCGCCGCCGCCGCGCCGGCCGGCCCGACATTGGCACACTTGGATTCGGAAGCGGCGGGGCAGTGGTTCGACCACCAGCTCCGCACGCAGTTCGACCCGACCCGGGCCGGGTTCGGTTCCGGTCCGAAGCGCCCTTACCCCTCCGCATTGAAGGCCGCGCTCCTGCGGCGCCGGCCCGGGTCGCCTGACGAGCTCACCGATATCGTCATCGCAACGCTAGACGCCATCGCCGACGGCGGGCTCGCAGACACTGTCGAGGGCGGGTTTTTCCGGTACTGCGAAGAGCCGGATTGGTCTTGCCCGCACGTCGAGAAGGTGTTGACGGTCAACGCGCGGCTGGTCGATTTGTTCTTGACGGCATCGCGCATCCTCGATCGGTCGCACTATGCGGAACGGGCCGCCGAGGCGATTCGATTCGTTCATGACACGCTCTCGGACGCCGAGGGGGGGTTCTTTGCCAGTCAGCGCGCCGACCCCGACTATGCGGCGTTGACCACGACCGAGGAGCGCGGGCGCCACGGAGAGCCGCCGGTCGACCGGAGCGTCTACGTCGATGCGACCGCCACCATGGCCTCCGCCTATGTCCTGGGTGCCTCAGTCCTTGCCGACAGCTCCCTGCTGGAGTTCGCCGCCACCGCGGTTGACCGCGTGGTGATGGAGACGTATGAACGTGGAGGCGGGGTGGGCCACATCGTCAACGGGCGGCCACCTGTGCGCGGGTTGCTGTGCGACCAGGTGGCCGCAAGCGCGGCCTTGTTGGATCTGTACGAGGCCAGCGGACAGGATGTCTATGTGGACATGCCGCAGGAACTGATGGCGTACTGCCAACAGGAGATGTGGGACGAGGGTGATGGTTTCCGGGACCGGATCCGTGGGTCCGCCGATCACAGTCCGATCGGTCTGCTGCGCGAGCCGCACCGACCGTTCGCACTCAACTGTGACGCCGCCGTCGTCCTGGGCCGTCTCGCTGCCCTGACCGAGCAGATCCAGTACCGCGAACAGGCGGTCCGGGTCCTCGCCAGCCAGACGTCCGTGTATCAGGCCCGCGGTTTGGACGGCGCGGACTACGTCCTGGCGCTCGAGCAGCTTCAGACCCTGGCGGGACCCTGATTCTGACCGGCCCGAGGCGCTGGCGACGGGTGCTTCTGGCCATCGATTTCCCGGTCTCTGGACCGTCTGCCAGCCGTGCTACACTTCGTGGCCCGGAGGACCCCTTTGCCAGTAGATCGCACTCCACAGCTACCCGCTCTTCGTAATATCGCCACGCGGCTCCGTATCGAGTCGGTGCGTGCGACCGCCACCGCCGGCAGCGGACATCCCACGAGCTGTTGCTCAGCCGCCGAGATCGTGACCGCCCTGTTCTTTGCCCAGATGCGGTTCGACCCGGACGACCCGGCGTGCGAGGACAACGACCGTTTTGTGCTGTCGAAAGGCCATGCTGCACCGATTCTGTATGCGGCGTGGGCCGAAGCGGGCGTGATCTCACGCGACCAACTGTCGTCACTGCGGGACATCGATTCCGATCTCGAGGGGCATCCGACCCCCAGATTGCCGTTCGTCGACGTCGCCACCGGGTCGCTCGGTCAAGGTATCTGTGCCGCGGTCGGCATGGCGCTCAATGCCCGTCGCATCGCGTCAAGCTACCGGACCTACGTGTTGCTGGGTGACGGGGAGTCGGCCGAAGGATCGGTGTGGGAGGCCGCTCAGGCGGCGGCAAGGATGGGGCTCGACAACCTGTGCGCCATCATCGACGTGAACGCGCTGGGCCAGAGCCGCGACACGCAGTGGGGCCACGACATGGAGTCCTACGCGGCCCGGTGGCGCGCGTTCGGCTGGCACACCCTGGTCGTGGATGGTCACGATCTGGTGGCGGTCCTGGCGGCGCTGGACGAAGCGGCCGAGACGTCCGAACGTCCGACGATGGTGCTGGCGCGCACGCTCAAGGGCAAGGGGATCTCGTTCGTCGAAGGCCGGGACGGGTGGCACGGCAAACCGCTGCTGGGCGATAACCTGGCGCGCGCCCTCGGCGAGCTCGAGGGACAGCTGGGCGCAGAGACCGACAATCCCCCCATTCCGGCCGCGCCTCGACGCGAGGGATCGACGCCACCTCCGGCTCCGCCCGGCCCATCAGACTTCGCTGCCGTCCGACTGCCTGCGTATGAGGCGGGGAGCACGGTGGCGACCCGTGAAGCCTATGGCGCCGCGCTGGCGGCGTTGGGGAGCAGCGACACACGGGTGGTGGCGTTGGATGCCGATGTCAAGAACTCGACGTTCAGCGACAAGTTCGAGAAGCAGCATCCCGACCGCTTCTATCAGATGTTCATTGCCGAGCAGGTCATGGTCGGGGCGGCACTCGGGTTGGCCAGTCGCGGCGCCATTCCGTTCCCGTCGACGTTCGCCTGTTTTCTCACCCGCGCATCCGACTTCATCCGCATGGGTGGCATTGGCAACGTCAACATCAAGCTGGCCGGATCGCACGCCGGCATCTCAATCGGTGAAGACGGTCCCTCGCAAATGGCGTTGGAAGACCTCGCCATGATGCGCGCGGTGCCCGAGTGCGTGGTCCTGTACCCCTGTGATGGGGTCAGCGCCGGCCGTCTCGTCTTGGCCTCGGCCGCCCATTCCGGTATGACCTACATGCGGACGTCGCGCCCCAAGACGCCGATTCTCTACGCCGAGACCGACGAGTTCGTCATTGGCGGGTCGAAGGTGCTGCGCGAGAGCCCGGATGATGTTGCGACTGTCGTCGCAGCCGGGGTGACGGTGTTCGAGGCGCTCAAGGCCCACGAGGAACTGCTCGGCGCCGGTGTCCATCTGGGTGTCATTGACGCCTACTGCGTGCAGCCGATCGACGCCGAGACGATAGTTCGAGCTGGCACGGCGACAGGTTCTCGACTCATCACGGTAGAGGACCATTACGCCGCCGGCGGACTGGGCGACGCCGTGAGCGATGCCGTCGCTCCGCATGGGATCATCGTGACGCGGCTGGCCGTGCGTGCCGTGCCGCGTAGCGGCACGGGTGCCCAGCTGCTCGACCGGTTCGGCATTTCGTCGAAGCAGATCGTGGCCGCCGTCCGCGCCCAGATTGCACCGGACGCGTAGCACGCCCCTCAGGCCCGTCCGTCCGTCCGGCACAACGATCTTCCGCCGCTGTTTGTCGCGCGCTGGTCAAGACAACCGGCCCTATCGCTACGCCCATGGGGGTAGAATGGCGATGTTACCGAGTAGGGCAGACCCGAAAGTACGCCAGGGCGCGCGACAATGCGCGCCCCGCTGGCGCGGAGTGGGGGTTCGGGGTCCCCGCGAGGGCCAGCGGGGGTTCGGGGCGCAGCCCCGTCTAATAGCAGACGGCGCAGCCCCGTCAAAGTAATGAGTCATACAAAGGAATGCCATGTCCATGAAATTTGATCGCATGCGTGCCGTGTTTGGGGTCTGCGGCCTGGCCGCGGCCGTCTGTGCGGGCACCCTGGTGATGGCGCAGAGCCGCAATCAGGATGGCAATGGGCAGGCGTTGGGGCACGGCTACTCTCGTCCTGCGCGTAGTCCTCACGGCAGCCGGTCGGAGGTCATCGCCCCGCACGGCATGGTGGCCGCGAGTCATCCGCTGGCCGCGCAGGTGGGCATCGACATCCTCAAGGCCGGTGGCAATGCTATCGACGCCGCGGTGGCCGTCAACGCAGTGCTTGGACTTGTCGAACCGCATATGAACGGGGTCGGCGGCGACCTGTTCGCCATCGTCTGGGACAACGAGACGCAGAAGCTCCACGGACTCAACGCCACCGGCCGGTCGCCCTACGAGATCAATCGGCCGGTCTTCGCGCGGCAGAATCTGGACCGCGTGCCAGGGACGGGGCCGCTCACATGGACCGTGCCGGGCGCGGTCGACGGATGGGACCAACTGCTCACACGGTTCGGGACGATGGGTTTCCCCGAGGTGCTCGCGCCGGCCATCGCCTACGCGCGTGACGGGTTCCCAGTGAGCGAGATCATCCAAGGGCAGTGGGCGGCGTCGGAAGACTCGTTAGCCCGGTGGCCCACGTCGGCCGCCACCTACCTTCCCAACGGGCGACCGCCGGCCGTGGGCGAGGTGTTCAAGAACCCCGGATTGGTACGAACCTACGAAGCGATCGCCCAGGGTGGTCGCGACGCCTTCTACCGGGGCGAGATCGCCCGGAAGATCGTCGCGTTCAGTGAATCGAACGGTGGCTACTACACCACGCGCGATTTCGAGGACCACACCTCCGCCTGGGTGGAGCCGGTCACGACCAGCTATCGGGGGCATGACATCTGGGAGATCCCACCCAACAGTTCTGGCATCGTGGCGTTGATGATGCTCAACATCCTGGAGGGCTACGATATGGCGGCTCTGGGACACAACTCGGCCGCCGCGATTCACCGCATCGTCGAGGCGAAGAAGCTTGCCTTCGCCGATCGTGATCGTTTCGTGGCCGATTCTGACGCCAACCGGCTGCCGGTCTCGGAACTGATCTCGAAAGCGTACGGGGACACGCGACGCGCGCTCATCGACCCGACGCGAGCCTCGCAGTCCGTCAGCGCCGGCGACCCGACGGAGACGGTCTATCTCACGGTGGTCGACAAGGATCGGAACGCCATCTCGCTCATCGAGAGCATCTTCGGCGGGTTCGGGTCCAAGGTCGTGCCGGGAGATCTCGGGTTCGCCCTCCAGAACCGTGGCTCAGGCTTTTCGCTCGAGCCGGGGCACTTCAACGCGCTCGAGCCGCACAAACGGTCGCTGCACACCAACATGCCGGCGTTCGTGACCAAGGACGGGAAGCCGTGGTTGTCCTTCGGCGTGATGGGCGGCGACATGCAGCCGCAGGGGCATACCCAGGTGCTGTCGAACATCATCGATTTCGGCATGAATCTCCAGGAAGCGGGCGACGCCGCGCGGGTGCGCCACGGCGGCAGCGTCATGGTGGAACCCGGAGTCACCGATGACGTGATTGCCGAACTGGAGCGGATGGGGCACCGGGTGCGTCGCGCCGGCGGCGGCGGCATGGGCGGCTACCAGGCCATCATGATCAACCCCGAGACCGGCATGCTGCATGGGGGCACCGACCCTCGCAAAGATGGGGTCGTACTCGGGTACTAGTGTCCTGTAGCCCAGCAATCGCGGGGACTCAGGTCGCCACGCCAGATCGTAGATCATGCGCACGGTGCCGGCCTGACCCTGGAGCGCGGCCCGTCCGGCCGCCGACTCGAAGTCTCTGGCGCCGTGGCTGTGAAGGAGGCTGATGATCCGGTCGCGGCCGAGGTTCGCCGTAAACGTCATCGGCGGGCCCCAGTTGCCGTTGGTGCGAATCAGGGCGTGCTCATGCACGAGCGTTGGATTGCTGCCCAACCGTCTCCGCACGGTCGAACCGCGACAACTTTCCCTGGGACGTCCCAGCGTGGGGGGCGAGGCCCCTACCATTCCAGTGCTCGGTGCCGCTTCTCAGCGCGGCGGAACTCTAGTCTGGGAGGTTGCTGCAAAAGGCGCGTTAGACGTCGCTCAGAAATCCGGGTTCATTCTGATCCATTCACTAACGACTGTAGCGTAGTCATTGAAAGTCAGCTCACTGGGCGTGATCCGAAGGTCGTCGCAAATGAGAGGCAGCCGTCTCTTGAAACGGCGGTACCGACCCCATAGATGCGAAGGCCCTGGTATCGATCCGCCAGTGGGCGAAGAACGTAGCCAGTTCCTGATCACTCCAACGACCGCTTCCGGATCATTGTTGTGAGCCTTGATATCCTGGCCGGCAATATCAGAGAGAAATTATTGGTATCGATACTGTTCACGATCGACGACCACGCAGTTCTTGTCGTCGGAGTTTCGCGCGATGCCAAGGAAGAGGCCGAGTTCGAAGGGCATGTTGAATCGCGGCAACCGGCTGGGTCGAGTCAACTGGGTTCGGGAGATGTCGTGGTATCCGAAGCGGCACTCATCGATAATGCGAGCGATCTTCGTGAATCTAACCTCTGCTGTGTTAGTGATTTCAAGAGCCGACCTTGCAACGAACCGCAATCAAAGACAGCGAACACGACCGCGTCGAAGATCCGCTTGTAGGATCTGTCGAACGGACAGTTGATGAAGACGTTGTGCTCGTAGCCGGCGCTAGCCATCCTATATTCGCCGCGCCTTCAGTGCCTGCGCACAGCTCTTCTGACGGCGGCGCGGGAGACGTTTCCAGTCTTCTTTGAGGACAACACGCTGCGCTGCGACAACGCGTTTCCAGCCGCCGACTTCGACACTTTGCTCGTCCGGCCGTCGGCTAACACCTTCGAGGCTGCGATCGCTGCTCGGGCCGAGGTGGTTTTGGAGGGCGCCCTTCGCTGGGAGAGGGCGCTCCCTCCCGCAGTTTTCGACTTGAGGCCGGTCGATCCGACCGTCGGCGTCCTCGACGCCGCCGTCGCCGCGCGTTTTCCAGCGACACGAAATTTCGCCATATCAACCTCCTTCAAGATGACTATATCGTGCGCACCCCGTCACCTGACTCGTGAGGCCCGCCACTCCGCGGTGCCATCGTTCGTTCGCATGATCCCGGTCATGGTGGCGTCGTCGGCACGGCCACGGTAGCTCGTGTTCCCGATCCGGAAGCTGATCTCTCCCGCGCAGCCGACCCTCGTCGACATCCTCCGTGCGACCGTTCCTGCGCAGGCTGCCTGACACCATCTGGAACTCCTGAGCCAGTTCAAGTTCGGCGTCCGCTCCTGATCGACCAGGCGCCATGTTCCCGTCACGTTCGCCGGCACGACCCAGAACAGCGAGGTGCAGAAGCTGGGACAGGGATCGAGGACGACGGTCTCGTCCGGGATCCAGCCTGGCGCGTCGGGGTCGTTCTCCGAACCGCCCATGTCCCAGGTGTTCGACACGATGCGGGTGCCCGGCTCGAGTGCCAACAGGGTGGGTCGCAGTCGGGTGTTGATGTCCGGGAGCAGGAACATCGTGATCACCGTCGCCCGAGAGATCGACCTCGAAAAGATCGGTGGCCAGAAACTCGGTCCTGTCAGCCACGCCCGCCTCGATCGCGCGTTGTGTCGAGGCCGCCACGAGGCCGGGGTCCAGCTCGACCCCGACCGTCCGGGCGCCAAGGCGGGCCGCGGCGATCACGGTGCGGCCGTCACCGGAGCCCAGGTCCATGACGTAGTCGCCCGGACCGACCTCGGCCATCTCCAGCATGGTGTCTACCAGGACATCCGGTGTCGGCACCCAAAGTACGTCCTTGCCCTCCTGGCCGATGACGGGAGCAGGTTGTCCGCTTGCTCCCAAGGGTGCGAGCAAGAGGCCCCCGAGGGCCAGCGCCGCGACACGCGGTCGCCACCACGACCGCCGCCGACCCCGACCGGCCAGACTAGGCATCTCGGGGTAGCAAGCGCGGGTGGCCGGCGATCGTCACGGCGCCGAAGTGTTGGAGGTCCAGCGTGGCGATCGCCTCCGCCCTGAGGCGCTCCGCCGTGGCAATGACGACCGCATCCACCAGCCCGATCTGGAGGTCGGCGTGCCGCTCGCAAATCAACGCGGCCGCCTCGATGTCGGTTTGTCGTCCCCACTCGACCTCGAACGCGCCACGAGCCAGGTCGGCGAGAAACACCGCCTGCGCCTGTGGGCCGAGCTGGGTTGCCACCAGGTAGTCCACCTCGGGCAGAATTGCCCCCGGAAGCACCCAGGCGTCAGGGTCGCTCAGGTAGAGCTCGCGTAGTCGTTCGTGGTGCCGATCTCCGGAATCCAGCAGCGCGACAACCGCTCCGGTGTCGGCGACAATCACGGTCGACCCAGACCTGTGAGCAGCTCCTCGGCGCGCTCGCTGAGGTCGTCGCGCCCGCTCGAGAACGCGCCGATCGACCGAGCCACCCGTGTGGCGGCGTGCCGTTTCGTATACTCGGCCACCGCCTCACGTATCAGCTCTGCCGACGGTCGCTGTTGCTCGGCGGCCAGTCGCTTGAGACGGCGGTAGTCGTCCGGGTCGAGATAGACGGTCGTTTTCTCCATATGCCTGACACATATGGTAGCGCGGTATCGAGCGTGTGGCAGGTCGGGCGATCTACCGGACTTCTGGCCCTCCGCGTCGGTCGTCGCGGACGAATCGGTCGCGCGCTGGCATGACCACGGCTGGGAGGGTCCGCGCGTCCATGACCGCCTCGGTGGTGATGATGTCGTTCTTGGCCAGAATCCAGGCGACCAGCCCGTAGACCTCCGGGGCGGTCAGGGTTCCCGGCGCGTTCCGTGGCATGGCCCGGTTGATGTAGTCGTAGAGGGTTGTGGCATAGGGCCAGTAGTTTCCGACCGTCGAACGGTTGCTGCCCGGATCGCGACCGACGACCGGCGCGGCGGTGCCGCCTTCGCCGTCCGGTCCGTGACAACCGCGACACGCGCGTGCCCACGTCCGCGCCCCGTCCGCGGCGGTGCCGTTTCCGTCTGGCAGTCCGGTGCCGTCAGGCATCACGTCAATGTCGAGGGCCTCGATTTCGCTCGCTGTCGCGGGCCGGCCCAGCCCAAAGCTGTCCGGGTGGTCCGAGGGCGGCGACGGCTGTTGTCCCGCCGCGGCGGATGCCGCCAACAACAGTCCGCCAACGATCCCCACGACCCCGACCCAACCGACCACGTCGGCACGCATCGTCGACTTCGAACCGACCGGGCGCTGGCGCGTCACGACCTCAGCCTCTCGGCCCCAAACAACACGCGGCCATCGTCGCCCACCGTCCAGGAGGTGATCGGGTTCTGGTGATACCGCGTGCGGGGGCCCCGCGCCGCTCGCAGCGCCTCCCACGTCGGCTGCACGTAGCCGGTCTCGTCGGTGGCCCGACTCATGATCTCAGCCGGCTCCCCGCTCCACTCCCACCGGTGCCGAAACCGCACGTGCGCCTTCGGCAGCACCGGCTCCTGGAGCGTCGCCGCCTGCCAGGTGGTGCCCCCGTCGGCACTGATGTCGACCCCGGTGATCCGCCCGCGGCCGCTCCACGCCAAACCCCGGATCTCGTGCCAGCCCGGTTCGATCACACGTGGAAAAGCGGGGTCAGTAATGATCGACCGCGCGTCCATCACGAAACTGAACTGGCGCACCGTGTTGCCGTCGCCCAGTGGGTCGGTATATTTCGACGTTTCCTCCCGGGTCATGAACGGCTGGTCGGCGAGTTCGATCCGCCGGAGCCATTTGACGCTCGAGTTGCCTTCCCAGCCCGGAAGCAGCAGGCGCGCGGGGTATCCGTTGCCCGGCATCAACGCGTCGCCGTTCTGCGCGTAGACGATCATCGCGTCGTCGAACGCTTTCTCTATCGGGATGCTCCGGGTCATCACCGCGGCGTCCTGCCCCTCGGCGAGGAACCAGGTGGCGTTCGGGTTGGCCCCGACCTCCTTGAGCACGGTCGACAACAGCACCCCGGTCCACTCCGTCTGGCTCGTGAGGCCGCACACCATCTGCGGCAGGGTCTCGGGTGTGCCACGCCGCAGGTTGCCCGAGCATTCGAGGAAGCAGATGCGGGAGGTGGCCGGGAACTGCTGGAGGTCAGCCAGGCTGAACACCGTCGGCCGGTCGACCATGCCATGCACCAGCAGCTCGTATTGGGCCGGATCGATGTCCGGAACCCCCCCGTGATGCCGCTCGAAGTGCAGGTCGGCTGGGGTGATGGTTCCCCGCAGGTCTTGAAGCGGGGTGCGCGAGGATGTCGCACTTGGGTCCCGCTGGGGGGTCACGAATCGCGACCGCTGGTCGACCTCGTTCGGACCGCGCCCGGCGCGCCGCGTGGTCGTGACCGATTGCTGTGCGGCCACCGGGGCGACCGCGGCGGCGCCCATCGCGCCCGCGGCCCCAGCCAGCAACTCTCGCCGCGTCAGCCGTTCGCGTCGGCTCGGAGCGCCTGCGTCTCCGTGTCGTATCCGCTCATTGGGCATGCGTTGCACTCCACCCTGCCCGGCGCCGGCTCGATGCCGGAGTCGTGCCTCACGTGGGGACGAAACGTCGTCGGGGTCCTGGCCACGGTGCCAGAGCGCCGCCACGGGTCCCAGTCGTGTCGAGCGTATTATGCGTCAGACGACGGGACCGTCGACCGCGAAGTCAGAGGACCGCCTTCGCCGGTCTTTGCGGTGACGGTGTACGAGCCGAGGCCGGTGCCGGGCGTGCGGGACATGGTCAGGGTAACGGCGCCCGTTCGAGCAAGTCTTCATGCCAGTTGAGCACCACATGGATCAAGCGCGACGTCGCGAATGGGGCGTCCGCTTCGACAAAGATGAACTGTCGACCATCCGGGGAGACGTCGTAGTTTGGATTGCCACCGCCGCCGCCGGCATTGTCGGCAACATACGACTCGTCGAACAACAGTTCCGGCGTCCCGGCCGTCCACGTGTCGCCCGCGTCGATCTTCACCACCACGAGCTGGCCGTCATTTCGGTAGAACAGCTCCGATCCATCCCGACTCCAGACCGCTTCGCCTCCTCCGCCAGACGACACCACCTGTTCGCCACCGGGGCCCGCCCGTGCGGCCCAGGGCGTGTCGCGGTTCGCGGTCACCGTTTGCGCGATGCGATCGGCGAGGGTCGGCCCGATGCCCCCCTCGCCGATGAGGGCGGTGACATCGTAGTGCCCGAGGCCGGTGCCGGGACTGAGAGACATAGTGGGCTGAGAAGGACTGGCCAATCATACCGGAACGGCGGTTCTGACCAGTCTCAACGCACGAGGCGGATCACCG
>Ga0066376_10005349_pt1 | contig 10931 bp, 8 predicted proteins | sample Knorr_S15_td_Bot_FD_77009 | JGI IMG/M metagenome (GOLD analysis project Ga0066376, IMG submission 77009) | Marine microbial communities from Southern Atlantic Ocean transect - Knorr_S15_td_Bottom_ad_5009_LV_A | ecosystem: Environmental > Aquatic > Marine > Oceanic | place: Southern Atlantic... | reverse complement strand
TTAATGGGGCTGATCTCCCATCTGGAATCTATTTCTACACATTGAACGATGGTGGTGAAACTGTAATTAAAAAAATGATATTGATGAAATAATATCCACTGCTTACCATACTTAATCCATTTTCCCAGATGAAAGGTGACGGGAGGTGCAGGGGGAATTTCTTGGTGTAAAATATGCCTGGATGCAGCTCCATAACCAAAAATATTTCCAGTATTACGAAGAATAATACTGGAACTTTGCAAATGAATTTGATAAACCTCAAGGATATTCCTTTCGGTAACTTAAACACTAAAATATGATAATTAAATTTGGACTTAAAATATAATGAAAATAAAATTAGGAATTATGGGGTTTGGTTCAATTGGTAGGAAACTATATAGCGAATCGCTAAAGTGTGATAATATTGAAATTGTTGCAATATCAGATATTGGTGACCCTAACATACTTCTATATTTGTTGAAAAATGAATTTAAAAATACAGAAAATGCATCATTCCAAAATAACTATTTATCAATTGATAATAATCGTTGCTATTTTCTTAATGCAATTAATTCCGGCGATGTGCCATGGGATTTGTTTGATATTGATTTTGTAATTGATGCAACTGGAAAATTCAATACTCTTGAACATATGAGGAAGCATCTAGATGCTGGGGCTAAGAGAGTAATTATTTCTTCACTACCGGTTGAAAGTATTGATCGGTTAGTTGTATACGGTGTAAACGAGGATACTATTCAATTGCAAGATAGAACGATATCTGCGGGTTCATCAACAATGAATGCGTTGGCACTTTTAATAAAGACATTCCTACCTTTCGGTATTGACTCCGTTAACATGACTACCATTCATTCATATACCAGCGATCAGTCACTTCAAGATGTTGTGGGTTCTGACTTTAGATGTAGCCGTTCAGCATCTGAAAATATTATTCCTAATAATAGTGAAGCTGAGAATTGGATAACCGAGCTTTTCCCTTCCTTAATTGATAAAGTTAACTGTAATGCACTTAATGTGCCCGTTCAAAAAGGATCGATGCTTGACTTATCCATTGCTTTTACAGATGAAAATATTAATATTGAAAAAATCAATAACGCCATAATTGCTGCATCTAAGTGTAATCCTGATATTATAGGAATAACAAACGACCCCATTGTATCTAGTGATATTATTGGAGACCCAAGGTCATTGGTGTTTGATACTAGAGCTACTTTAAAAGCAGGAAGCAATCTGATAAAAGTATTAGGATGGTACGATAATGGACATTGCCATGCTACCCGAATATTAGATATTGTTAAATCATACAGTAAACTTAAAGGATTTAAATAAATGAGAATAGCTATAAATGGATTTGGAAGAATTGGGAGATCTGTGTTTCGAATTCTTGATCAAAAGAAAGACATGAACGTTGTTGCAATCAATGACTTGAGTAATCAGGAATCATTGGCATATCTACTAAAATATGATACTGTTATGGGGAAATTTAGTGGTAATGTAAATATTGAAGATAATATTATGAATACGGATAATGATAGTATTCAAATGCTAAGTGAAAGAGATCCAATTAATTTACCATGGAAAGATTTGAACATTGATGTAGTTATAGAGGCTACAGGAGTTTTTACTAAACGATTATTGTTAGAGAATCATTTAAAAGCAGGTGCAAAAAAAGTTCTACTCACAGTACCGGCAAAAGATGAAATTGATAATACGATTGTATTGGGTGTAAATGAAGATACTTTAAAGCCGGAGCATCGGATTGTTTCAAATGCGAGTTGTACAACCAATTGTCTGGCCCCTATGGCAAAGATATTAGATGAGGCATTTGGAATAAAGCAGGGAGTTATGAATACAGTACATGCTTATACAAACGATCAGCGTTTGGCAGATGTACCTCATTCAGACCTGCGTAGAAGCCGTGCTGCCGCAGTAAATATTATTCCTACTTCCACTGGAGCAGCAAGGGCTGTTGGTAAAGTTTTGCCTCAACTTCAAGGGAAATTAGATGGAATAGCATCTCGAGTTCCGGTTCCGGATGGATCAGTTGTTGATTTATTTTTAGAATTAGAAAAAGAAGTAACGATTAATGATATTAATGCAGTCGTTAATGAAGCTGCCAATTCAGAACGTATGAAAAATGTGCTTTTTTATTCAGAAGATCCTATTGTTTCATCAGATATAATAGGAAATCCCTACTCATCAATTTATGATAGTAAATGTACAAAGGTAAATTCAGGGAAATATGTACGTACATTAAACTGGTATGATAATGAATGGGGATATTCTAATAGAGTTGTTGACCTTATTCGCTTAATGTGCAATTAAAAAATACAATTCTGAATAATCCCATGGTTGATGGTCATCATATAATCGAGTGGAACCTGGTGGGATTTAGTACAGGTAATTATATCATCAGGCTGGAATCTAAAATGGGATGCAGGTGAAAAAACGTCTATTAAATAAAATAGTAAATGGTATCCCACTATGAAAATTACTAGACGCCAATTTTTAACAACCGCAGGAATGGGAGCTGCTGCTCTGGCAGTCCCTCAATTTGCCTATTCTGCCATGGTAGGAGATAAAAGGGAAAAGCCTAATATAATCCTGATAATGTCTGATGATGTGAGCCCCGATTTATATGGTTGTTACGGTAATGAATCTGTCAAAACACCTAATATAGATTTTATGGCGCGGGAGGGTATCCAATTCCAGACAGCCTGGGCCACTGCAATGTGTAGCCCGACTAGGGCGATGATCATGACCGGTCGGTATGCTAATCAGACGGGATTCTATCATAATAATCTGTATGTTCCTCAAAATGGTGAAACCAAAGATTTACATAAGCATCATCATAGTTTTGCCAAGTTGATGAAACAGGCCGGTTACGCTACTGCAATTGGGGGTAAATGGCATCTTGGTAAAGGAACACCATATTCAGAAGAGGGTGGTTTCGATGAATACTGCTTGTGGGAATCAATTGGAAAAATAAGAGAGTTATCCGGGAATCAGAACTTTAGCGGTGGTTGGGAGAATGATAATACTACAGCTCGTTACTGGCATCCCGGCATTGTACAAAACCATAAACTGCTAGATACAAGACCAGACGATTTTGGTCCGGATATATTTACTGATTTCATTTGTGATTTTATTGAACGCAAAAAAGATCAACCCTTTCTGGCTTACTATCCCATGGTAGCGCCCCATGGTACGAGGGTTGGCCCATCGACAACTCCGAAACGAGGGACCGTTGGAGAAATTCAAATAAAGAGAGGTGATTCTGAGGAAAATGCTGCTCGCTTCCAGAGTATGAATGAATATATCGATGTTTTGGTAGGCCGGATAATCAAGCAAGTACAGGATTTGGGTTTACTGGAAAATACGATTATTATTTATTGCTCTGATAATGGTACCGGTTCGACGGCGAAATCTAGGGCGGTTGAACGAGGGTGTCGGATACCTTTTGTAGCTTATGGGGGTCCGGTGAAGAAGCGCGGTTTAACAGCCGAATTAACAGACTTGACTGATATTTTTGCGACCCTTGTGGATTATGCTGGAGTTCAGTTGCCACCGGATTATAGGGTTGATGGGACCAGTTTAAAACCATTCTTCAGTGGTGTAACCGACCGGCATCGCGACTGGATATACAGCACCATTGGTACCAGTCAGCTTCTCCGGACAAAACGATATCTGCTGGAAGCAGTTAATCCAATATTGAACATGCCCAAAGGTCGTTTCTATGATTGTGGTGACAATCGTGATGGATATGGTTATATGAATGTTACCAATTCCGATGATCTAGGGGTTAAAAAAGCGCGGATGGAATTTGACCAGATATTGAAAAAGTACCCACCGCTTACCAAAGATCATCCATTTTTCCAGACTAAACGTGGTCGGAAGGTGCTTGGGAACTTCACCGGCAATAAATACGCCAGAAAGCATCTCCATAACCATAAAGATTTTCAACGTTACGAAGAATGATGCTGGGAACATTGTAAATGAAGCTATTGAACCTAAAGGATATTCCATCCCAGTCCGTTTCCCATAATGAACGAATCAGAAAACAAGTTTTGCTTGAAAATCATGAACTTGGAAATATAACTCAATTGGCTCAATCGGTTTTTCCATCAGGAGAAAAGGTGACGAAACACAGTCATCCTGATATGGGTGAGGTTTTTATGGTGCAGTCAGGCGAAGGATTGATAACTGTTGATGGAATAACCCACAATCTTAGACCTGGTGCGTGTGCAGTAGTGGAGCCGGGGGAGTATCACGAGCTTGAGAATTACGGTGAGGAAGACCTAGTGTTAATATATTTTGGAATAAGAATTTAGATTAAATTGAAGACGATTAAAGATGGAAGTAAAAAAATGACAGACAAACGAGTAGCAGTTAGTGGATACTTTGACCCAATTCATGTGGGGCATCTGGAATACTTAAAGTTAGCAAAGGAATTGGGTGACAAGCTTGTGGTAATTGTAAATAACAACTATCAGTGCGTTCTCAAAAAAGGAAAACCATTTATGGACGAAGCAGACAGAGTTGAAATTGTAAAAGCTCTTGGAATCGTTGATGAAGTGTTCTTGTCAATTGATCAGGACAAGAGTGTATGCGCATCACTTGAAGAAGTTAAACCAAATATTTTCGCTAATGGTGGTGATAGACACACAAGTGAGGTACCCGAAACAGATGTATGCAGGAGATATAACATCGAAATAGTCGATGGTCTCGGAGGAAAGATTAGAAGTTCATCCGACCTTACTGGACTGAAAGAGAATAAATGAGGAAATTTGATTATATAATTATGCCAGTTTTACTTATTCTAATACTTGCCATACAATTATATGGATATTCTAATGGAACCATTAACTATGCAATTATTGGTATTGCATTTGGGTTAACTCCAACAGCTATTTTTATTCTATTCTATTCTCGTTTCAAGGAAGCACGGACCCGGCGCATGTCCGCATCCTTTTCTATGCTATGCTTACTGGCCATTCACGGTCTATATCTCAATTTACTTGATAATGTGTATTTTAAATATTTTAAATGGTTATTGGTAGTCTTGACAATTATTTCATTAATATCAGGTGTTCGGGATACTTACTGGTAAATTATCCTTTCAAACTGATTTCTGTAGGTAAATTGGATAGAGTTTTGCAGAGCATTATATATTTTTCGATTACAGAAATTGTAGTTAAATTAACGGATATATATATTTTAATTTAATAGTATGTTAGGCATACCAATAAATACCTTTGTTTACTTCACTCTTTAAAAGATTAAGACCTAGCTCGTCTGTATATAATATTATTGGATTTAATGATGTATTATAAACACAGATAAAATTTGAGGACTGGAAAGATTTTCAACACCATTACTTCTTGCTTGATTTAGCTCAGACTGGGTCATATTGATAAATTAAAATGAAGGTATCAAAGGATATATTGTGAGTATACGTATTAGAATGATGGGATTTGGGAGTATCGGCATATCACGTTTAAACTGAGGAAGATTAATAAAAGTTCTTTGCTTGTTACTATAGATGCTTATTAAAAAATGAGAATAAAAAAATCATCAATTATAAATGGGATTAATATATTTAAAATCCTTTCAATCAGTATTTTACTAAGCTCATTTCTTCTCGCTGGGACAACGGGTAAAATAGCTGGTTTGATATTGGAAGTTGGTTCTCAAGATCCCCTTGGGGGAGTTAACATTATTATTGCATCCGAGTGGGTAAACGATGAATTAGTTGACCTTTCAAGCCCCTTGGGTGCCGCCACAAGCCTAACAGGTGAATACTACATTTTAAATTTGAAACCGGGAATTTATGATATGCAAACACATATGATTGGATTTCGCAGCGAAACTCGAACCAAGATACGTGTTGATGTGGATAAAACCACCCGGGTCAATTTTATATTGAATATTGAAGCTATTGCCGGTGAAGAAATAATAGTGACTGCGCACCGGGATGATGGTATAGAAATCGATCAGACATCTACTAAGCAAGTATATATGGTAGATGAGATCAGCGAATTGGCCGGTATTTCTGATATAGATGATATAATGGAACTGCAGGCAGATGCTGTGGATGGCAATATCCGTGGCGGACGTGAAGGTGAATCGTTGTACCTGATGAATGGTGCGACCATTATTAACCCTCTCAGTAATAGGCGAGCCTATACCCCAATGGCTGCTGGTATGCAACAGGTAGAGGTTATAACCAGTGGCTTCAGCGCTGAATATGGAAATACACAATCTGGAGTAATTAATATAATTCCAAAGGAAGGGGGCAGCAAATGGGTGGTACGAGGTGAATTCTCCGGTTCGTTGCCACATGCACGTAATTGGGGCGGAAATTATTATGATATGGAAAATAATGTACCTTTTGATATTTTATATAGCGGTCCAGAAGAATGGCTGAGCCCTGACCCGAATGATCCTGAGGATGCTTTTTTCACTAGCTCCACACCAAACTGGAACTCGTATATGCCCGATGAAATGACGCTTGAAGACAGTCTAAAATTTGCCGAGTTAGCATATAAACAATTTTTAGGATTTGCACGTGAACTTGGTATTGAGAATGAGAGTAAAACAGATTACCGTGTAAACCTTTCCTTGGGGGGCCCTATATCATCCAGCTCCCGAATATTTATGGTCGGATCACAACAAATTATACATGAAGTTTTACCCACAGTATGGCCAAAGCGGAACAGGCAGTTAATGGTGAATTTAACCAATAATTTTAGTACAGTAGATAAACTAAATCTATCCGTGAATTATTACAATGGATTTGACAATGCAATATCACCAGGAATTGGTGTTCCATACCTGTTTGAGTTGGAACATAAAAATGTGTATCATGAATCTAATGTGTTGGGAGCGGGAGTAAGGTGGACACATCTCTTTTCCCTGGCATCCTCATTTGAAATGAGCCTTGGGTATTTATCTACAGATGAAAAAGATTACATAGCTACACGTGAACCCGGTGTTTACCTTCATAAGAATGATAATAGCTATATAGTCAAATATTCTGCTCCTGGTAATCTTAGCAACAACATTTTTGCAAACAAAAGGGGTGGTGACGAGACCAAAACCTACAGTTTGGCAGGTAATTACAGTAGGCAGGCTACTACTAGCTTTATGACTAAGTTTGGCTGGCAGTGTTTTTATTATGATTTGGACGTTGACCGGGAACAAAGGATTGATAATCCAAGTAGTGTGAGTATATTTAAATATAAAGGAAATCCATTCGAAGGCGGCGTGTATCTCCAGAATAAACTTGAATTCGAGGGTATGATAGCTAATCTTGGATTGCGATATGATTTCTATAATTTTAACACTGAATACTATTCGGATATTTTCTCACCCTTACGCAACCCTGAATTTGATCCCGATCCCTCAATCCCATATAATGAACGCGAACCATATTACGATATTAATAATGCTCTAACGGTTAAGTCGGAATACTTCAGTAGATTGCAACCCCGTATAGGTCTATCTTTTCCGGTCTCGGAAAACACAGTCGTATATCTTAATTATGGGACATTTACCCAAAGACCAGATTTTTCAAAAATATATGACAATTTTATATTAAGTAATATCATCTCTGAAAATGAATCATTTACCGTAAGCCGGCTGGGAAACCCACGCTTACGGCCAGAAAAAACAATTGCGTATGACATAGGTCTTGTAAAAGGAATTGAATTTCTTAAATCAGTTTTAAAAGTGAGTGCTTATTTTAAAGATGTAAAGGATCTGGTTCAACATGTATACTATGAGGATGAAAAAGGAAATCTGTATGAAACATTTGCAAATCGTGAGTATGCTGATATCAAGGGTTTCCACGTTAGTTTAAAAAGGCACTCAGGGGCTTTCACAGCTATTATGCGTTATAATTTTCAGGTAGCCACTGGAAAAAGTGCAACACCTTTTGATTCAGATATCAAATTTATAGAAAATCCTGATGAAGGAGAATTACCCGTAGAACTGCCTGATCCCAAGGATGAATTCCTGAATTATGACCGGCCACATCGGTTAGTATCCACTTTGACTTATAGCACTAAAAGAAATAGCGGACCTGTAGTTTGGGGAATGCGCCCACTGTCTAACTGGAGAGTCAACCTGAGATATACGTTTCAAACCGGCCGTCCATATACCTATGACGCTGAGGGATCAGGACTTAAGTTCAATAAGCGAACACCTGAATATCATAATATGCTCTTGCGGATACAGAAAACATTTGTAAAGCCGGGATTTAGGTACACATTCTTTGCTGAAGTTTACAATCTGCTGAATGAGAGGGATTATTCCTATACTCTTTTTAATAATGCAAATGCGGTTACTCGGTGGGAAACGTATTATGATGATGATGAAACCAATGATATTGGCGACCCGATGATTTTTGATGACTGGGATCCGCTGGTTTATCGACAAGAACTTATTTTTATAAAAAACTCACCACGACACTTTAAGCTTGGCCTGAAAATGGACTTATGATAAAACTGCCAGAAACATTGAGCGCCCTTTTACATGCTGTGTTTGAGAGCGCACCTAGAATTTCTTTATTGATTGCAGTACTGATGTGGATCAGCTGCGAGAATGGATTAATTGAATATAATGAAAACGACCTAAAGGTCTTGCAGGATATTATTGACCTGAACGGTCTGCAGTCAGTTGAGCCTATGTTGATTGATTTGAACGGTAATGGTATGATGGATGGTTCTGAGCCCTTTGATGACTTAAACGGGAATGGTATTTGGGACCCTGACGAGTCACTTGTTGACTCAAACGGGAATGGCATTTGGGATGATGGTGAGAATTTTTTTGATTTCAACGGGAATGGTATTTGGGATCCGGGAGAACCGTTGGAGGATTCACAAATACAAAACGGCATTTGGGACCCTCCTGAGGAATATAATGACTTAAACGGGAATGGTAACTGGGACTTGGGAGAAGATTATGATGATTGGGGCTTGGATGGTATAGAGTCGACAGGGGACTATGGGGAAGACAATGGGATCTGTGACCAGGAATCCTTCATTGATTTTGATGTTGATGGAGTTCAGAATAGTGCATTAGTAATTGAACCCCTAGACCTGGGTATTCAACACTGGCGTGATAGCCGTCTAGTATATCTGTGGCTATCAAATCCTCGAATATCTAAGCTTCCAGGATCCATTGATGCGTTAACAGGGCTTGAAGAAATACACATTATAAATACATATTTGGATTCGCTTCCATCAGAGATGGGAAATTTGTTTCATTTAAATGAACTTCACTTAGAATATACCAGGCTTACCCAATTACCTGAATCGATTGGCAATCTATCGGGGCTTCAGGTTCTTCGAGTTCAGTACAGTCTTTTAGACCAAATTCCATCTTTTATCAGCGAACTTGTCAGTCTGAAAGAATTGAGATTAAGTGGAAATAATATTACAGGTACAGGCATTGATAATATTACCTGTGCAATGCTCGAACAATTGGAAGTGTTCTCTATTCAAGAAAATTCAGTTTGTCCTATGCCTGAAAGTTTGTCTGATGATAATAACAATGGCGTCTGGGATGATGTGGAACCGTTGGATGATCTTAACGAGAATGGCGTCTGGGATGATGCGGAACCGTTGGATGATCTTAACGAGAATGGCGTCTGGGACGATGCGGAGACATTTTATGATCTTGATGGGAATGGCGTCTGGGACGATGCGGAGACATTTGATGATTTTGATGGGAATGGCGTCTGGGACGATGCGGAGACATTTGATGATCTTAATGGGAATGGCGTCTGGGACGATTCGGAGATATTTGATGATCTTAATGGGAATGGCGTCTGGGACGATGCGGAGACATTTGATGATTTTGGATTAGATGGAATCGAAAGCACTGTTGATGAAGGACAAGGGAATAGTGAGTGGGATTTCTGGGACTATCCATCATGCATTGCCGTGTTCATTATAAATCAGGAATGCACACAATGATAAATACAAAGAAATTAGTTAAAACTGCGTTTATACTCCTGATGGTGAGCCAATCACTGCTGGCTCAGCGCGAATATATTGTTCACGATCGTGGCATGCTTCACGAATCAGTGTTTAATAATGGCATTTTATCACAACCGATGAAAAATAACGGAATAGAATGGGCGGCCCAGCCCATGTTTGAATGGCCGGGGAGGTCACACACAATTGTGGACGGTGTTGAATACGACGGTCAGCATAATTCCCTTGGCGGGGGTATTCATATTGCCGTCAATTATCCCGGTAGTCTGGGAAACGATAATAAAAAGTTTGCCTTCTGCGGTTTTATAGGTGACGGAGGGCCTGAGACCAGCGTTGGTGTATGGACCTTTCCAATCAGTTTTTATGAAGTACAGAACTATCCACTACTGGATGATGGCAGTTTAAATCCTGATTTTGATCCCAATGAAGCTGAGCAGATTATATATGCCAAATGGGCCACCAGTGTGGGGCTGACCGTGCAGCGTACGACCCGATCATATAGTTACCCTGATTATGATGATATTATTTTCCATGAATATGAATTTGAATTCACCGGAAATACTGATATGGATCCAACCACCATTGAGATGGATGCGGAGCCATTAAATGATCTTAACGGGAATGGTGTCTGGGACGATGCAGAGGCATTTGATGATCTTGATGGAAATGGCGTCTGGGACGATGCGGAGACATTTGATGATCTTGATGGAAATGGTGTCTGGGACGATGCGGAGACATTTGATGATCTTGATGGGAATGGTGTCTGGGACGATTCGGTGAATACATTGGTGGATGTAATCATTGCTTTTGGACAGAGTTTTGCACCGTCTATGTATGGATATCAGCGTCATTATAATCAATGGAAATGGAAGCCTGGTATATTTCAGGGGGATAATTTTACTTCCTTTGATCCAGATTACTACCTGGCGTTTA
>Ga0066376_10005348_pt1 | contig 10931 bp, 12 predicted proteins | sample Knorr_S15_td_Bot_FD_77009 | JGI IMG/M metagenome (GOLD analysis project Ga0066376, IMG submission 77009) | Marine microbial communities from Southern Atlantic Ocean transect - Knorr_S15_td_Bottom_ad_5009_LV_A | ecosystem: Environmental > Aquatic > Marine > Oceanic | place: Southern Atlantic... | reverse complement strand
GCGTGCAAGCAGTACTCGGCGCGGCTGTTGATCAGCGAATTCACCAAGGCGAAGCTGAGAGGCACCTATAAATTGCGCGACATCGACACGGTCGTGGTCAAGGGCAAGACCGAACCGGTCGGCGTCTACGAGGTGCTGGACTACCACAGCGACGAGACCTATCCCAACCTGATGGACAACGTGAACTTCTTCAACGAAGGGGTGAAGCAATACCGCGCCGGCAATTGGCAGAAGGGCATCGGACGCTTCAGGGAGGCGATCCAGGCCAACGAGACAGACCTGTTGGCGCAAACCTATATCGAGCGCTGCGAACACCTGAAGAAAAATCCGCCCAAAGACTGGAACGGTGTCTGGATCATGACGTCGAAATAACCGTCGCCGCAGGCCCTCTCCCTGCGGTGAGGGCACTGGCTTTTACAGTTATTAACATCCATGAAATTTTTTGGTTAAACGTTCCGGGTAGGCTGGACCGGTTCCTGGAGAGTGCTTAACTCTCCGCCGGGCCTTAGGGAGTTTTTGATGGTTGATTTCAGCGAACAGCGTAGCCAACAGGGCGATAGGCGTACTCAACAGCGACGTTCCCACGCCGATGATCGCCGGAGCAGTAATCGCTCCCACCTAGTGTCGCGTAGGTTTAGCTGCGAACGTCGTGAAACAGAAGACAGGCGCGCCTCGGTCGACTCTCTCGTTCCTCAGAGGCGGCTATCGGTTGTGCAGACGCCGTAAGTCGAGCCCTTCCGCCATCCTGCTTCACGCTTGGTTCGGTGTGAGCCCTACAGAATAAACTTCGACAGATCGGCGTTCCTCGCCAGTTCGGCGACGTTATCTTCTACGTAATCGCGGTCGATGACGATGGTTGTGCCGCCGCGGTCGGTGGCGGTGAAGCTGATCTCCTCGAGCAGCTTTTCCATCACCGTATGGAGCCGGCGCGCGCCGATGTTCTCGACCGCTGAATTCACCTCGGCGGCGAGGCCGGCGATTTCGTCGACCGCCTCGTCGGTGAAGTCGAGAATCACCTCCTCGGTGCCCATCAGGGCGACATACTGCTTGATCAGGCTGAACTCGGGCTCGGTGAGGATGCGCTTGAAGTCACCGCGGGTCAGGGCCTTGAGCTCTACCCGGATGGGCAGCCGGCCCTGCAGTTCGGGCAGCAGGTCGGCGGGCTTGGCGAGATGGAAGGCGCCCGAGGCGATGAACAGGATGTGATCGGTTCGCACGGTGCCGTGCTTGGTGGCGACGGTGGTGCCCTCGATGAGCGGCAGCAGGTCGCGCTGCACCCCCTCGCGGCTGACGTCGGCGCCGGCCCGGTCGTGGCGGGCGCAAATTTTATCGATCTCGTCGAGGAAGACGATGCCGTTCTGCTCGACCGCATCGATGGCGGCGTCGATGACGCTGTCCTGGTCGAGCAGCTTGTCGCTCTCCTCGGCGATCAGCACCTCGTGGCTGCGCTCGACGGTCATGTGCTTGGTTGTGGTGCGCGGCCCCAGCGCCTTACCCAGCATATCGTTGAGATTGATCATGCCGAGCTGCGAGCCGGGCATGCCGGGGATATCCAGGGTCGGCATGCCGCCACCCGATGTGTCGGCCACCTCGATATCGATTTCCTTGTCGTTGAGCTCGCCCTGGCGCAGCATCTTGCGGAACTTGGCCCGCGTATCGATGCTCGCCGATTGGCCGACCAGGGCGTCGAGAACGCGCTCCTCGGCGGCCATTTCGGCCCGGCTGGCGACCTCCTTGCGCATGCGGTCGCGGGTCATGGTGACGGCGACCTCGACGAGATCGCGGATGATCTGCTCTACATCGCGCCCGACATAGCCGACCTCGGTGAATTTCGTCGCCTCGACCTTGATGAAAGGGGCATGCGCCAGCCGCGCCAGACGGCGGGCAATCTCGGTCTTGCCGACGCCGGTCGGGCCGATCATCAGGATGTTCTTGGGCAGCACCTCCTCGCGCATGGCGCCGGTGAGCTCCTGACGCCGCCAGCGATTGCGCAGCGCAATGGCGACGGCGCGCTTGGCGTCGTCCTGGCCGATGATGTAGCGATCCAGTTCGGAGACGATCTCGCGCGGGCTGAATGAGGTCATTGCGCGGCGGGCTCCTCGGCGTCGTCGATAGATTCCAGAGTGACGTGTCCGTTGGTGTAGACGCAGATGCCGGCGGCGATTTCCATGGCCTTGCGGGCGATGGCCTCGGCGTCGAGATCGTCTCTCTCGATCAGGGCGCGGGCCGCCGACAGGGCGAAATTGCCGCCCGAGCCGATGGCCAGGATACCGTCGTCGGGCTCCAGCACATCGCCGGTGCCTGACAACAGCAAAGAGACTGAGCGGTCCGCAACCGCCATCAGGGCCTCCAGGCGGCGCAGATAGCGATCCGTGCGCCAGTCCTTGGCAAGCTCCACACAGGCGCGGGTGAGCTGGCCGGGGTGGCGCTCAAGCTTGCCTTCGAGGCGCTCGAACAGGGTGAAGGCGTCGGCGGTGGCGCCGGCGAACCCGGCGATAATGGCGCCGTCGCCGAGGCGGCGGATCTTGTTGGCGTTGGCCTTGCCCACGGTGCCGCCCATGCTGACCTGTCCGTCGCCGGCGATGACCACCCGGCCGCCCTTGCGCACACAAAGGATGGTGGTGCCATGCCAGGCGTTGGGATTATTTTCCGACATATGATTTCCGTAGAGTCTTGCGGGGGGTTGTTTGAGCGCCCCATCGCGGGGCGCCACCAAACATGTGGGGGATCGCCCCCGCTCGTCAAGGCCCCCACTCGTCAAGGAAGCGGCTGGCGAATCCTGCGTCTGCCTGCTAAAACCCTAACCCCGTATTCTTTGAGCCCAGTTCGGATGCGCATCTATACCGTCCATATCGATCCCCTGTCGGTCGCCGACGACCGAGGTGCTGTGATCATCGCTGAAGGCTTTTCCTGGTCGGCGGCGGCGTTCAACGTTTTCTGGGCGGTCTATCACGGGCTGTGGGATTGGGCGGCTATCCTGCTCATGGCTGCCCTGGCGCTCAGCGCCACCGTGGCTTTCAGCGGCCTTGATGCGATCAGCGCCATGGTCGTCCAAGCCGGCTTCGCGGCCCTGGTCGGCGTCACCTCCAACGATTGGCGGCGCTGGTTCTTGTCGCGGCGCGGCTACCGCCTGGCCGGTATCGTGTCGGCGGATAGCGAAGGCGCCGCCGAGCGGCGCTATTTCAGCCGCGCTGTTGAGGCCGGCCATGGCCTCTGACGCCGTTACCTATGATGAAGGCAACATCTTCGCCCGCATCCTGCGCGGGGAGATTCCCTGCGACAAGGTGTTCGAGGACGAGCATGTGCTCGCCTTCCACGACGTCAACCCGCAGACGGCGGTGCATATTCTGGTCATCCCCAAGGGCGCCTATGTCTCGATGGATGATTTCACAGGCAAGGCCAGCGACGCCGAGATTACCGCCCTGATGCGCGCGGTGGGGCGGATCGCCGCCGAGAACGGTTTGACCGAGGCGGGCTACCGCATCCTGGTCAACAACGGCGAGCACGCCAACCAGGAAGTGCCCCATCTGCATATCCATATCTTAGCCGGCCAGCCGCTCGGCCGGATGATCAAGCCGCTTCATAAGTAGGACAAGCAAGCTATGAACAAAATCCTGATGGTAGCGGCCGGGCTTTTTGCCTTCGCCGCATCCTCCACTCTCACCCAAGCCGGGGAACCAGAAAACATGCTTTATCTCGAACTCAAAGACGGCCGTGTGGTCATCGAACTGCTGCCCGAGTTGGCGCCCAACCATGTGGCGCGCATCAAGGAGCTGGCCCGCGAGGGCTTCTACGACGGCCTCAAATTTCATCGCGTGATCGACGGCTTCATGGCCCAGACCGGCGATCCCAAGGGCAACGGCACCGGCGGTTCGGGCCAGAACATCAACGCCGAATTCAGCGCCGAGAAGCATGTCCGCGGCGCCGTCTCCATGGCCCGCGCGCAAAGCCCCAACAGCGCCGATTCGCAATTCTTCATCGTGCTCAAGGACTCCTTCTTCCTGGATGGCCAATACACCGTCTGGGGCCGGGTCACCGAAGGCATGGAGCATGTCGACGAGATCAAGAAGGGCTCCAGCACCAACAACGGCTCCGTCTACGAGCCCGACAGCATCGTCAGCATGAAGGTGGCCGCCGACGTCGAGGAATAGGGGGGCGGGGCGCCTGCCCCAGGCTCGCTATGCCTGAGCTACCCGAAACCATGCGCGGCGTCCAGCTCACCGGCCACGGCGGCCTGGATAAGCTGGAGCTGCGCGACGACATCCCCGTGCCCCGGCCGTCCCCGCGCGACGTGCTTATTCGCGTCGCCGCGGCGGGGGTCAACAATACCGACATCAACACCCGCATAGGCTGGTATTCGAAGGCCGGCGGCGGCGATGAAGACGCCAGTTGGGCCGGCGCGCCCCTGCGGTTTCCGCGCATTCAGGGGATCGATGTCTGCGGGCGCATCGTCGCGGTCGGTGAGGATGTGAGCCGGGACCGCCTCGGCGAGCGGGTGCTGATCGAGACCTGTCTCCTAGAAGCCGACGGCCTGGAACTGGCGCAGCCCTGGTTCCTGGGCTCGGAGTGCGACGGCGGCTTTGCCGAATACACTGTGGTCGCGGCGCGGCACGCCTACGCCATCGAGAGCGCGCTCAGCGATACCGAGCTTGCCTCGTTTCCCTGCTCCTATTCGACGGCGGAAAACATGCTCGCCCGATCCAACACGCAAGCGAGCGATCGGGTTCTCGTCACCGGCGCGTCGGGCGGCGTCGGCTCCGCCGCGGTGCAGCTCGCCCGGGCCCGGGGTGCTACCGTCGTCGCCGTGACCGGCCCCGCCAAGGCGGAGGCCCTACGCAGCCTCGGGGCCGAGCAGACCGTGGCGCGAGACGACAGCCTGGTGGACGCCCTCGGGCGCGACAGCATCGATGTGGTGATCGACCTGGTGGCCGGCCCGCAATGGCCCGAGCTCCTCGACGTGCTCCGCGCCGGCGGGCGCTACGCCGTGGCCGGCGCCATCGGCGGCCCCCTGGTCGAACTCGACGTGCGCACGCTTTACCTGAAAGACCTCAGCCTATTTGGCTGCACGATCCTGGCGCCCAAAGTTTTCCCCAGCCTGATCGACCACATAGAGCAGTCCCGCATAGCCCCCCTGGTCGCCAAGACCTACCCCCTAGAGCAGATCAAGGACGCCCAGACCGCGTTTCTAGAGAAGAAGCACGTCGGGAAGATCGTGCTCACCCTCCCCCAAGCATAATCCGCCGAATGTTTATCCATGACATGAATGATCACAAAAATACAATTTCCGGCCAATGTTTATGTGGCGCTGTGCGCTATGAGATACGGGGTTCGTTGAGCGACCCACATGCTTGCCACTGTAGCCAATGCCGCAGACAAAGCGGTCATTATTCGGTCACCACGCACCTCAAACGCAAAGATTTCTCGTTAACGGAAGTACGGGGTCTGAAGTGGTATCGCTCATCGAGTTTTGCGGAGCGAGGCTTCTGTGCCGAGTGCGGCTCATCGCTATTTTGGGACGATGGTGGGGATGAGGTGTACATCAGCGTAGGCAGTCTGAATAAGACGGATGGCCTTAAGCTTGCCAAGCATATCTTTGTCGATGAGAAAGCTGATTACTATGAAATCGATGATGCTCTGCCAATGTTTGCGAGCTATGATCGAGCAATAGTGTCAGATTAGAGCCCGCCCCCTCTCACGCCCACAAATGTATCCGCCGATAACTCAGCGCCTCCGCGATGTGGATGCGGGTGATGCCTTCGCTGGCTTCCAGGTCGGCCAGGGTGCGGGCGACCTTTAGCGCCCGGTGATAGCCGCGGGCTGAGAGGCGCATCTGCTCGGCGGCCTGGGTGAGCAGGGCGGCGCCGGCTTCGTCGGGGGTGGCGACGCGCTCCAGCAGCTTGCAGTCGGCGACGGCGTTGATGCGGACCGGGCGGCCTTGCGCGTCGCTCTCGCCGTCGTAGCGCTTAGCCTGGATGCGGCGCGCCGCCACCACCCGCGCAGCCACCGTTGCGCTGTTCTCGGCGGGGGGCGGCAGGGCCAGGTCGGCGGAGGCCACCTCGGGGACCTCCACATGAAGATCGATGCGGTCGAACATGGGGCCTGAAATCTTCGATTGATAGTCGCGGGCGCATTTCGGGGCGCGCGAGCAGGCCCGCGAAGGGTCATCCAGATAGCCGCAGCGGCAGGGGTTCATGGCGGCGACGAGCTGGACGCGCGACGGATAATCCACATGGGCGTTGACCCGGGCCACCATGGTATGGCCGGTCTCGATGGGCTGGCGCAGGGCTTCTATGGTCTGGCGCTGGAATTCCGGCAGCTCGTCGAGGAACCGCACCCCGAGATGGGCCAGGCTGATCTCGCCGGGTTTGGCGGCCCGGCCGCCGCCGACCATGGCCGCGAGAGAAGCCGAATGATGCGGGTCGCGAAACGGCCGCCTGCGGGTCAGGCCGCCGCCCGCCAGATCGCCGGCGATGCTGCGGATCATGCTGACCTCGAGGATTTCGGAGGGCTCCAGCGCCGGCAGCAGACCGGCGAGGCGCCGGGCGAGGAGGGATTTGCCCGATCCCGGCGGGGGCCGATCATCAGCAGGTTATGACCGCCCGCCGCGGCCACCTCCAGGGCCCGCTTGGCGGTCTCCTGGCCCTTGATGTCGGCGAGGTCGGGATAGGCGGCGATGTCCTCGGCGAGGGACGGCGCCGGCTGGGTGAGCAGCTGGTTGCCCTTGAAGTGATTGACCAGGACGAGAAGATTGTCGGGCGCCAGCACCTCGGGTCCATCGGCCCAGGCCGCCTCGCCGCCGTTCGCCGCCGGACAGATCACGCCGCGCTCATCCGCCGCCGCGGCGATGGTGGCGGGCAGCACCCCGGAGACCGGCAACAGGGCGCCGTCGAGGCCGAGCTCGCCGAGCACGGTGAAGCCGGCCACCGCTTCGGGCTGCGTCACCCCCATGGCGATCAACAGGCCGAGTGCTATGGGCAGGTCGAAATGGCTGCCTTCCTTGAGCAGAACGGCGGGCGCGAGATTAACCGTGATGCGCTTGGGCGGCAGGGCCAGGCCCAGGGCGCCCAGGGCGGCGCGCACCCGCTCGCGGGATTCCGCCACCGCCTTGTCGGGCAGGCCGACCATGGTAAAGGCCGGCAGGCCCGAGGCGATATGCACCTGGACATCCACAGGGCGCGCCTCGATGCCGTGAAAGGCGACCGTATTGACATGGGCAACCATGAGGCCCGCGTTCTCCCTGAGTTATGATCGGCAAGAGTGTAGGCCGGGAGAGAGCGCGAACGCTAGTCTACAGCTTGCCCTCAATCGCATCCCAGATTTGTCCGGCCAGGTTGGTGCCGTCGTAGCGGCTGATTTCCTGGATGCCGGTGGGCGAGGTGACGTTGATTTCGGTGAGGTAGTCGCCGATCACGTCGATGCCGACGAAGATCATGCCGCGCGCTTTCAGTTCCGGGCCGATGGCCTCGCAGATCTCGTGGTCGCGCTTCGACAGCTCGATTTTAAGCGGCGTTGCGCCCACATGCATGTTGGCGCGGGCCTCGCCGTCCGCCGGCACCCGATTGATGGCGCCCGCGGCCTCGCCGTCGATCAAGATTATGCGCTTGTCGCCGGCGCGCACCTCGGCGAGATAGCGCTGGATGATGATCGGCTCGCGATAGGCGTCGGCGAACATCTCGAGCAGGGAGGAGAGATTGTCGTCATCGGGGCTGAGATGGATCACCCCGGCACCGCCGTTGCCGTACAGGGGTTTGAGGATGATATGGCCGTATTCGGCTCGGAAATCGGCGATCAGGGCCGCATCCGAGGTGATCAGGGTGGGCGGCATCAGATCGCCGAAATCGGCGACGAACAGCTTCTCCGGCGCGTTGCGCACATGGGCCGGGTCGTTGACCACCAGGGTTTCGGGATGGATGCGCTCAAGCAGATGGGTGGTGGTGATATAGCTCATGTCGAACGGCGGGTCCTGGCGCAGCAGCACCACGTCCATATCCCCAAGGTCGATGGCCTCACGCGGCCCCAGGGTGAAATGATCGCCCTTAACCCGGCGCACGCTGAGGGATCGCGCGAAGGCGCTGATGCGGCCCCCTTGTTTGGACATATCAGTGGCGAAGGACAGATCGCGCGGCCGGTAATGGTATAATTTATGGCCGCGCGCTTCGGCTTCCAGGGCCAGGGCGAAGCTGCTGTCCGCATCGATATCGACAGGCTCGATGGGGTCCATCTGAATGGCGACGGAAAGGCTCATGGGGCGAGGCTCATGGCGATAGCACTAAAATAGTTTGCTCAGTTCGCGCCCAGTATACGCACATGGCTGATGACTTTTTGCACATTCTCGATGGTGCGCGCGTGGTTGGTGATGCGCTTGAGTTCGAGTTCGCTGCGCGCGATGCCGATGAGATAGATCACGCGGTTGACCGTTTCCACATTGTAGTTGATCGCTCGGATGTCCTTATCGAGCAGCATTTTGGTGCGAAACTGGGTGCTGATCCAAAGATCCAGGGCGAAGTCTTTCAGGCCGGTTTGGTTGGACACCTGGATTTCGTTGAGAACCTCGGTGACGCCGTCGACCTGCCAGGTCACGCGCACCGCGTCGACGCGGTTCACCGGGTTCGGCACGTTGCCCGTCAACAGCACCCGGCCTTCGACCACCTCGGCGCTGACCAGACGTAGCAGCTCGATATCGAACTGATAGAAGTTTGAGACGATCTGCGACGCGATGATCGTATCGTCCACGGCGGCGCCGATCGAGCGCTCCTGGGCGACGGCGATGCCGACCGAGGCTCCGCCGCTGGCCATGGCGCTCGGCTCGCAGCCGGAAATCGCAAGTGCTGCCAAGGGAACAATAGCCAGGGGAATAGTTAAGGAAACCAGGGCTGAACGGCGGGTCATGAGCGTCAGGCTCCATCACGGGAAATCATGGGTATCGGGAAGGGATAGTAGCACGGCCTGTGTTTGAAACCAACATATGGTAGGTCAGGGGTGTTTTTTCGGATTTAAGGCCGCCAGGCGTCCTGGAGATGGCGCGGCAGGCGCCAGGGCCGCGCCACCATCAGATCGAAGCGGATATCACAGCCCGCCAGGCGCGGCGACCGGGCGAGGAAGGCCTCGGCGGCGCGGGCGATGCGCCGGCGCTGTTTCGCTGTCGGCACCGCCTGGGACAGGTCATCCCCGCGGCGCGCCTTGACCTCGATCATCGCCAGCAGCGCGCCCCGCCGGGCGATGATGTCGATCTCGCCGACCGATGCCTTGAAGCGCCGCGCCAGCACCCGGTAGCCCCGCGCCCTGAGCCACCATACACAGGCCGTCTCGGCCAGCAGCCCAAAGCGATAGGCGCGGGTGCGGGCGTGGCCGTGGTCGTTGACGTGGCCGTGGTCTTTGACGTGGTTTGGCCGCATCAAGTCTCGCGCTCTTCTCTCGATAGCTCCAGGGCGCGGTGATACAGCCGGCGGCGGGGCAGGCCGGTGGCCAGGGCGACCCGCGCTGCCGCGTCGCGCAAACGATCCGTGGCCAGGGCCTCGCGCAGCAGGCCGTCGACGGCGCCATCGTCGAGCTGGTCGGCGTCTGCATCGGGGGGTGCGATGACAATGACGATTTCACCCTTGGGCGCACCGGCTGAGTCGTAATGGGCGGCCAGAGCATCGAGCGGGGCGCGCCTGATTTCTTCGTGGAGCTTGGTCAATTCGCGCGCCACCACCGCCTCGCGCGGCCCCAACACCTCGGCCATATCGGCCAGGGCGGCGGCCAGACGGCGGGTCGATTCAAACAGCAGCAGGGCGCCATCGATAAGCGCCAGCCGTTCGAGGGCGCGGCGCCGGGCGGCGCGCTTAGGGGGCAGAAAACCGGCGAAAAAGAAGCGGTCCGTGGGCAGGCCCGATATGGTCAGGGCGGCAAGCGGGGCCGAGGGTCCGGGCGCCGTGGTCACCGGGATGCCGGCGGCCTGCGCCTCGACCACCAGGCGATAGCCGGGGTCGGAAATCAAGGGCGTGCCGGCGTCGGAGACCAGAACCACCGCCTCGCCGCGCTGAAGCCGGGCCAGCAGGGCCGGGCGGACGCGCTGGGCGTTATGGTCGTGATAGGCGGTGAGGGGGGCGGAAATACCGTGCAGAAAGAGCAGCTTTCCGGTGGTTCGGGTATCCTCGCAGGCGACGATGTCAGCCGCCGCCAGCAGATCGAGCGCGCGCAGGGTTATGTCGCGGGAATTGCCGATGGGCGTCGCCACCACATAGAGGCCGGGGGCCAAAGCGGACAGGGCGGGCGGTGACAGTTTACTTCCCCCGGCGTGATGGCTAGGCTGGTTCACGTTTTTCACGGATTTTTCAGCTTGGCTGGAGGTGTCATGGTCGTCTCTTTCCGCCGATCACTGTTTCGGTCGCATTATTTCCGCAGGGCCCGGATGATTGCCGGCATGCTGGCGATCCTGATTTTCGCATCGGCCTGCCAACATAGCCGCCCATCATCTAGCACAGCGCCGCCGATAACAACCGCCCCGCCCGCTCCGGTGGTGCTGGCTTCGCCGCCGGAACCCGTCGCCCCGCCCGTCCTGGTCACGCCGGTAGAGGTGTCCGTGGTTGAGCCTGTCGCGCCCAGCGAGCCTCTCAATCTCCCGGAACCTTACACGCTGCCGCCCCTGGCTTTGCCGCCGGGTCCGGTTTCCGTGGCCCTGCTGCTGCCGTTATCCGGCCCCTCCTCCGAACTCGGGCAAGCCTTGTTCGAGGCAGCACAGCTTGCCCTGTTCGATATCGGCAATGAAGATTTCGTGCTGTTGCCGCGTGATACGGGCGGCACCGCCGAGGGCGCTGTGCGCGCCGCCAACCAGGCCCTGACCGCCGGCGCCCGGCTGGTTCTCGGGCCGCTGTTCTCGGGTTCGGTGGCAGCGGTGGCGCCGCTCACCCGGCTCGCCGGGGTCAATGTGGTGGCCTTTTCGTCGGATC
>Ga0066376_10005344_pt1 | contig 10934 bp, 11 predicted proteins | sample Knorr_S15_td_Bot_FD_77009 | JGI IMG/M metagenome (GOLD analysis project Ga0066376, IMG submission 77009) | Marine microbial communities from Southern Atlantic Ocean transect - Knorr_S15_td_Bottom_ad_5009_LV_A | ecosystem: Environmental > Aquatic > Marine > Oceanic | place: Southern Atlantic... | reverse complement strand
GGAGGGCCGGAGGTCACGCCCAGGGAGCGGCAGGATGAGATTTTGCTTCTGGGCTGAATGAGCGGTCCTCGCTCTTACGTTCGTGTTGCGCTTCCGCTGCCGTTGGATCGGACTTTTACCTATGCCACGGCCAGCGGTCCTCTCCGAGTAGGGACCCGGGTTCTCGTTCCCTTCCAGCGACAGGAGCGGATCGGTTTTGTGGTCGGGCACGGAGGGGAAGAGGGAGTCAAGCGCGTCCTGAATGTGCTCTCGGTCATGGACACCGAACCCTCGGTGGACGAAGCACAAATGCGTTTGGCTCGCTGGATGGCCGATTACTACATCACGTCGTTGGGGCTCACGCTCAGGACGATGCTTCCGTCGGTGCTCAGTGACGCGTCCCGTGACGTCGTCACGCTCCGGGAGGGGTCACGAGGCAAGCTGACGGCCCGGGAGAGCCGGGTGGTGGAAGCGCTGACACCAGGAACGCCGCAATCGCTCCGGGCCCTCAGGCGGGGGCTGCGAATGGGCTCCGTTTGGCCGGAAATTCGTAGCCTCGCTGCTGCCGGAGTGCTGAGAGTCGAGACCCTCCCTCCCCGCCCCGCGCCAATAAAAACGGAGCGCGTCGTACGCATCGTTCGCTGGATCGAGGACATCGAGGAGTTGGATACGCTGGTCGGCCGTGCGCGACGACAGGCGGAAGCCTACCGGGCCCTCGCCACCTCTGGGGGGACGTTGGAACTGTCGCACTTGACGGGCCAAGCGGGCTTCAGTCGCGGTGTGATACGTGGACTTGAGGAAAAGGGTTTGGCCCAGGTGGAGGACCGCGAGTTGGAGCGCGATCCCTTCGCCGACATTCCCACAGGTGAAGACAACAAGCACACGCCGACAGATCGGCAAGCGGAGGTCATTCGAACGCTTAACTCCGCCTTCGACGCTGGCCCGACCGAGCCCTTTTTGTTGCACGGTGTCACGGGGTCGGGAAAAACACTGGTGTATATCGAGGTCCTGAGCCACGTGCTGGCACAGGGTCGCGGGGCGATTGTGCTCGTCCCGGAGATTTCACTGACGCCTCAGACGGTCGCCCGCTTCCGGGCTCGCTTCGGCGACGAGGTCGCGGTGCTTCATTCCGCATTGTCCGACGGGGAGCGCTTCGACGCTTGGAGGCAGCTTCGTTCGGGTCGCCGCCGGATCGCCGTGGGGGCTCGTTCCGCTCTCTTCGCTCCGGTCTCCAATCTGGGCTTGATCGTCGTGGATGAGGAACACGATGGCAGCTACAAACAGAGTGAAGCTCCACGCTACCAAGCCCGGGATATGGCGGTGGTGCGAAGCGCCCAGGAAGGAGCGCTGTGTGTGCTCGGGAGCGCGACGCCCGCGCTCGAGAGTTGGCACAATGCGCAGCGGGGTAGGTTCCGGCTTCTGACACTTCCCGACCGGGTCGGAGGAGGAAAGTTGCCGCCGGTCAAGGTGATCGACTTGCGGGAGGCGCGAAAGAAGAAGAAGGAAAAGAGCGATGCGCGGAGCGAGGCCGGCTTGGTGCTCACCGCTCCACTCGTCGAGGCCGTGCACGATCGCCTCCGGCGCGGCGAACAGACGATCCTTCTATTGAACCGCAGGGGATACTCTTCGTTCGTTCAGTGCCGCGAATGTGGTGACGTCGAAATTTGTCCATCCTGTTCGATCTCCTTGACCTATCACCGGGGCAAGAGTCGCTTGGTTTGCCATCACTGCCGGCACGAGAAGCCGGTCCCTCAGCGCTGCCCGCGTTGTGGCTCCACGGATCTATCGTTCCGGGGGCTCGGGACCGAGCAGGTGGAGCGGGTCGTGGCGGAAACTTTTCCCGACGCCCGGTTGGCCCGCATGGATGTGGACACCACTTCGGGAAAATGGTCGCATCACGAGATCCTCGGCCGAGTGGAGCGCGGCGAAGTGGACATCCTTCTCGGCACGCAAATGATCGCCAAGGGGCTCGATTTCCCTGGCGTGACGCTAGTGGGTGTCGTGAACGCAGACGTGGGGATGCACCTTCCGGATTTTCGTGCCACCGAGCGTACGTTCCAACTCCTGAGCCAAGTCGCGGGTCGCGCGGGAAGGGGGAAGCTCGGGGGAGAGGTGCTGATTCAAACGGCACTTCCGGAGCACTACGCGATCCAGGCAGCACTTGCGCATGACTATGTCGGCTTCGCGACTCGGGAGTTGAATGAGCGCAGGCATCCGACGTATCCACCTATGGTCAGGCTCGTCAACGTGGTCGTGAGCAGTCCGGTCGCCGAGGACGCCGCGGCGAACGCCGAGGCCGCGGCCAGGTGGCTCAACGCCAATGTGATCCGCGGCGGGCCGATCGATCTGGTCGGACCCGCCCCCTCACCGATCGAGAGGCTCCACGGACGCTGGCGCTGGCACTTTCTCCTTCGGAGCGCGTCGGTCAAGGCTCTTGGAGTTGGCGCGAGGCGGCTTCAAGCGGGCTTTCGAACTCGCGGTGCCGACGTGCGTATCGCGATCGACCGAGATCCGAGCGCTCTCCTGTAGCGGAGTCCAGTGGGGCATCAGTAGGTTGCGTGGAGCCTCCTGGAGTTTGCGGAAGTACAATAGGAGATCGCGAGCGGCTCTTGGATCCCGGGTTCTGAATTCAAGAGTTCGAGAAAGCATCGTTTGGCAAGGGGGGTGTTCGAGTAATGGGCTGCTTGGCCTTGAACGCGTCTTTCGAGCCGTTGACCATCATTCCGACTCGTCGTGCCGTTCGTCTGGTTCTCGACCAAAAAGCTGAGATCCTCGAAGCAGACCCGGCGCGGGTCTTCCGGTCGCCGCGGACCGAACTGCCGTTCCCGACGGTGATTCGGCTGGTGCGCTTCGTGCATGTGCCGCGCCGCTTCCGTCGTCAAGTCACGAATACTTTTCTGTTCGCCAGAGACGACTACACATGCCAGTATTGTGGCCGTCCTCGAGGGCGACTCAAAGGGCGTCAATTCCTGACGCGCGACCATATCGTCCCTCTATCCAGGGGTGGAGACAACTCCTGGCAAAACCTGGTGGCGGCGTGTTCTCCGTGTAACAACCGCAAGGGAGATCGCTTGCCCAAGGAGGCGGGCATGAGGCTCCTCACCAAGCCACGGGAGCCGAATTATGTACGACTGGTTTGGACGGTGAGAAGGGTCACGCCGACGCAAGCGCGATACATCAGGATGTTTTACGGAGAAGAGGCGCTGTCGACGCTTCAGTCGGGGCTGGTGAGTACCGGTGAAGCTCTACGCGAGTAGGGCGGTTGAGGTGGGATCGAGCCGCGGCTTGGCTGGTGTCAGTCGTCGAGCCAGGCGTAGGAGCGCTCGTAGAACTGGCCGGATCCACGCACTGATCCCGTTTCGGTGTATTCCTTCCATCGGATGATCCAGCCCCGGTTCTCGTCGTGCAGCACCTCATATTTGAAGCCCGGCAGATCCTGACGCTCACCGAGGAAGCGGGCTAGAGTGGCCGGCAGGTTGTCGACGCCCTCGATGGCAGGATTCTCGTACTCGTCCATGACCTCATCGCGAATCCTTCCCTCGCTCAGCTTCAAAGTGCGAATGGCCTGTTCGACTCCTGTCGTAATTTCAGTCAAGCCGGCATCGGGGTCGGAACCAGTACGACGCCGGATGCCAGCAAGGATCTCCTGGGTCGTTGGCGCGACCAGATGGTCGCGAATCTCACGGAGTGAATTCAGCACGCGCGTATGCAAATTCAGCAGTTGGCCGTATTCGCGCTTCGCTGCGCTCTTGTCTAGGGTAGTCTCGGGCATGCTTAAAAGCTAAGCCTGGTGCCGTTGCTTTCCAACAAAGAAAATCGCGACTGATTTGGGGTGAGACCTGGGCACCATGGCGGGCATGAAGGAGTCTCGCCATTTTCCGCATCTACCGAAGAGGTCGAAAGTATGGACCAAGACGAACCCAAAAAGCACGCCGGGGACAAGCCGAAGCCGACCCCGATCCGAGAAGCGGTGGGGGAGGCCGAACCGCGTCGTGCTGGAAGGTCGGACAGGCTGGAGGCCGGACACGCGTCGCAAGCGCCGGGGTTGCGCGGACAGCGTGAGCGTCCAGGGGGCTCTCGTGCGCGGGCGTCGGTGGGCAGCAAAGGGGGTGGTCGTAGGCCGCGACCCGACCGAGGAAGCTCCTCGTCGGGCGGTGGGGCACGGCAGAGACAGGCCTTGCAGCCCACTCCGGCCGAAGACCTTCCATCTCGTGAGTTCGAGCACGATGGATGCGAGTGGATCGTACGATTGTGCGGCCGGACCTCCGTGGGCTCGGCCATCGGGCGGGGCGCGCCGCTGATGCACCTGACTTTTTACAAGGCGGCCGAGCCCTTGGTGGAGTTCGGCAACGTACTGGTGACCGGAAAGTCCCTGGCGGAGCTACCCGACCTCCAACTGCCCGAACTCCTGGCAAACGTGGGTTCGGGCGGGTGGTCTAACGAATCGAGTGGATGAAGCGTCTCAGGTGTAGCAGGTACTTCGGGAAACTGACGGGCGTCCGAAATGGAGACGAACCGTGACTTTTTCGGTCCCGGGATGCTCCGGGCACCTTGTCTTGGAGACTGTGAGCCCGAATCGGACTCAACACGGTGGGCGGTAGGGGTGTCTAATGGATGAAATGGAGAGTACGTCGGACGAGTGTCTGGTCCGGAAAGCTCAGGCGGGTGACGGCCAGGCCTTCGGCGTGCTCGTAGACCGATACATGCGGGCGGCTTACGCCGTCAGTCTATCGGTGACAGGTCTCCATGACGATGCTGAGGACGCTGCACAGGAGGCGTTCATGGTTGCCCTCGAGCGGCTCGATGATTGCCGAACTCCCGACCGATTTGCGGGTTGGCTCATGACCATTGTGCGGAACCGTGCTCGCAATTTGGTGCGTCGTGAGGTTCTTCGGGATACGGATATGGTGCCGGAGTCGGCGGCATCACGGGGCTTGATGCCCGACAAGGCGGCGGAGCATTCAGAACTTCAGGAACGCTTGGGTAGTGCGCTCCGGCGGCTTTCACAGATTCAAAGAGAGATCGTGCTTCTCCACGATCTCGAGGGTTGGAGGCATCGGGAGATCGCGGAGCATCTCGGGATCCCCTCTGGAACCGTGCGATCGCATCTGCACTTTGCAAGAAAGTCGTTGCGGGGGGACTCGGATTTGGCACAGATGGCAGCCGGGCACGGGACCAACGGCAGCGAGCCGGGAGGGCTCAGCGAGCGGGATGGGAAGATTCAGGATATCGGAAATGTGCCGATCGGAAGTGATTGGAAGGAGAGTCAGGGTCTGGACGGTGAAGCGATACACGCAGCACCGAGCTTAGGGAGAAGAGAATGACGAGCGACGCGCGACAGGGACGTCTCCACCCGCAAAGGGGAGATGGTCCTCCGGGGCTGGAAAACGACTTGGCTATTCTTGATCCAGGATACGACGATCCTGGTTACTGGTCGCGATTTCGGTCGGTGGTGATGGCCCGGGCCGGCGACGAACTGTCGAGGCGCCGCCTGGCGGCTGGCGTGGGGGTTTCCGACTTCCTACAGTCGTGGTCCCCGACTGTTATTCGTGCGGCGGCCATCGCTGCCGCGATCGCGGGTGTGCTTCTCCTGCGTGACCCCCCCGCCACCGTGCTGGGAGTCGAGGAGGTACTTACCTCCGGGTTTGAAGACAGAGCCCTGCCCGATTTGATGGAACGGTCGGAGGGGGACGATCCGTTCCTACTGGTCGAGGCGACGTTCTAATGATTACACAGACCGCGTTCGGCGCGAAAATTTTGGCTGGGATCGCATTGGTTCTTCTGTTTGGAAGCGGCGTCGTTGTAGGGCTCGCGTGGGATCAGACGGCGAATGCGAACACGCTCGAAGAAATCCCGGACGAGCCGTCGAGGAGAGAGGGAGAACGCCGCACTATGATCGTCGACAATGTCGGCCTCAGTGCGCCTCAGAAGGCGACGGTCGACTCGCTGTATTTTTTCCACAGGCAGCGCATGTCCGACTTGGACAGCAGCTTCCGGCAGTGGAGCCAGGCGGTGATCAGTGATCTGATAGCGGAGATCAAGCAGGTACTCGACGACGAACAACGGGTCGAGTACGACGTGTTGCTTGCTGAGCACGACGAGAGGCGCACCGCTGAGCGCGCCGCACGGCGCCGAAACCCGGCGAAAAAATAGGCCGTAGGGCCCGTAACGAACACGTTTTAGCCCGAGCAGGGCTCGAGGCAATTCTTGGGAGGAGTTTGTGAGCGATTTGATCATCAGGAGTCGGGGGCTCCGTAAGGACTACATCCTCGGCGCCGAGACCGTACGGGCGTTGCGTGGTGTCGACGTGGAGATTCGTCCCGGTGAGTTCGTGGCCATCATGGGTCCGTCCGGGAGTGGGAAATCCACTTTCATGAACTTGATAGGGTGCCTGGATACACCGTCCGACGGAGAGTATTGGCTGAACGGTGTGGCGGTCAGTGAACTGAGCGACGACGAGTTGGCGCGCATTCGAAACCGCGAGATCGGGTTCGTCTTTCAAACCTTCAACCTCCTCCCTCGCGCGACTGCGCTGCACAATGTGGAGCTCCCGCTCATCTATGCGGGGGTCAGCTCGAAGGAACGGAGGAGGCGGGCCGAGGAGAAGCTGGACTTGGTCGGGCTTTCCGACAGGATGGGCCACCGGCCGCCGGAACTCTCCGGGGGACAAAGACAGCGCGTAGCCGTGGCCAGGGCACTGGTAAACGATCCGGCGCTTCTACTGGCGGACGAGCCCACGGGTAACCTCGACTCCGTCACGGGCGAGGACATCATGAACATCTTCGTCGAGTTGAACGAGCAAGGCCAAACCATCGTACTCGTCACGCACGAGCACGACATCGCCGAGTACGCTAAGCGGCAGATTCACTTGCACGACGGCGTGATATCGAAAGACTTCTTGAACGAGCACCAAAGAAGGCACATAGGAGCGCACGTCTGATGCGGATGAGATCTCGGGTATGGGGGCTCTTGGTGCCCATGGTGGTGGCTTGTGGAACGACTGAGGCCGACGAAGCGCCGACGCTCCAGACGACAGCGGTCATACGGGGTGACTTGATGATCACAGCCGAGGCCACGGGCAGCGTGGAGCCCATCCTCAAAGTGGAGGTAAAGTCCAAGGCATCGGGGGAGGTCCTCAAGCTTCACGTCGACATCGGTGACGTGGTGGGCCCGGGCGCGCTCCTCGCGGAGGTCGATCCGCGCGACGTCCAGAACGATTTCAACCAGATGGAGGCGGATCTCGAGGTCGCACGAGCCAGGTTGGAGATCTCCCAAGCGCAGCTGGACCGTTCAGAAGAACTTTTGGCTTCGGGTGTCATCTCCGCTCAGGAGCACGAGAGCAGGAGCTTGGACTTTGCCAATGCCCGGGCGACGCTGGTCAGAGCCGAGACCAACTACGAATTGAGCCAGCTCCGTTTAGAAGACGTCATCATCCGGTCTCCGCTCGCGGGGACAGTGCTCGAGAAGAACGTCGAAGAAGGTCAGGTCATCCAATCGGCATCCCAGAACGTCTCGGGTGGAACCACGTTGCTGGTTATGGCCAACCTCCAGTCGATGCAGGTACGCACGCTCGTGGATGAGACGGACATGGGCGATATTCGCCCCGGAATGCAGGCGATCGTGACGGTGGAGGCCTATCCCGACGTGCGCTTTGTCGGGATTGTGGAGAAGATTGAGCCACAGGCGGTCGTGCAACAAAACGTCACGATGTTTCCGGTGATCGTACAGCTCGACAACGATTCCGGGCTTCTTCGCCCGGGCATGAACGCCGAGGTCGAGGTCGAACTGGCTCAGGCGACGGGGGTGCTCTTGATCCCGAACAATGCCGTGGTGACGCCGCAGGACGTCCAGCCCGCCGCGATGGTGCTCGGGCTCGACATCGAGAACATCGATATGCGGAGCCTCTTCGGAGGGGCGGGCCGACGTGGTTCGGATGCCGGGCGCCAAGGTAGCGGGCAAGGGGGTAGCAACCCCAGCGCCCAACGGGAGCAGCGGCCTGATGGCGGCGAGGCGGGCACATCAGGCGGACGCCCGTCCGGAGATCCCGGCCAGGCGCAAGCGCAAGGGGGCGGTGCTTCCGGTGGCCGTCAGTTCGGAGCGGGCAGGGGCGGAGGCAATGGGCCCGGTGGCCCCGCTTTCGACTCGGTCAGGGCCTTGATCGCGAGTGGTGAGATCTCACAGGATTCCGCCCGTGCGCTCTTTTCCCGAGGACGGGGTGGTGCCGGGGGTGGAGGTTTCTTCGGTGGACGGGGCGGTGGTCAGACGGTGCGCGGCGAAGAGAGCGTCGCGAATCGCCAGAGGGAGACGCGCCGTGCTGTGGTGTTCCTCATGGCCGAGGACGGGGCGATCGAACCCCGCGGTGTGATGATCGGGCTGAACGACTGGGATTTCACCGAGGTGGTGAGCGGGATCGAGGAGGGTGACCTGGTCGCGATTGTCGGAGCCGCCCAGTTGAGAGCCTCGCAGGACGAGTTCCTCAATCGCATTCGCTCGAACTCCAACCCGTTCGGTGGCGGGGGAGGGGGCAGGGGGTTCCGGTAAGCTGCCATGCTGATTTCAGAAATCATTTGGGTCGCACTGGGCGCCATTCGTGCGAACATGCTGCGTTCGTTCCTGACGACCCTCGGCATCATCATCGGTGTCTCCGCAGTGATCGCGATGGTGGCGCTTGGAGAGGGCGCGCAGCGCAACGTGGAAGAACAAATTTCACGTATGGGCACCAACGTCCTGACCCTACGGGCTGACCAGCGTCGCTACGGTGGAGTGTCGACTGCAGATACCGAGGATCTCAAGGTGGATGACGCCGAAGCACTTCGCAGCGGGTCGGGCGGTTTGCTGACGGTTTCGCCCGAAATCAGCTCGAGAGTGCAACTCTCGTACCTCCGCTGGAACTCCAACAACCAGGTACGAGGCGTATGGCCCGAGTATTTCGGGATGTACAACCTCAACATCGAGCATGGCGAGATCTTCGATCAAGGCCATGTGCAGGGCCGCCGCCGTGTGGCCGTGCTCGGATTCGAGGTGCCCGAGGAGCTCGGAACTCCCGCCGCCCTGCTCATCGGCAAGACCGTTCAGATCCGGGGCCAACCCTTCGAGATCCTCGGTGTCCTCGAAGAGAAGGGTGCCGCCGGATTCAACCGGCCGGACCAGGAGGTGTACATCCCGACGAGCACCGCTCAGTACAGAGTGTTTGGGGGCCGTGCGCGACTCTCTTCGATCTTCACTCAAGTCCCCTCGACCGATGCAATGGACGCGGCTTACGGCGAGATCGACCGTATTCTACGGCGCGAGCACCGTATACGGCCGGGCGAAAACGTGGACTTCCAAATCCGCAACTCCAGCGATCTGGTGGAGACCTTCAACGCCACCACTCAGACGTTCACTCTTCTGCTCGCGGGCATCGCTGGTATCAGTTTGATCGTTGGCGGTATCGGAATCATGAACATCATGCTCGTGAGCGTGACCGAGCGCACACGCGAAATCGGCGTACGGAAGGCGCTCGGGGCGACGCGAAGAGCGATTCTTTTCCAGTTCTTGGTCGAGGCCTTGGTGCTGTGCGTGATGGGGGGGATGCTAGGTGTTGCTGTGGGGTTCGGGGGCGCGGAAGTGCTCACCCGCACGCAGGGTTGGGACACGGCGGTCTCGCCGAACGTCGTGGTTGCGGCGGTGGCGTTTTCGGCGGCGATCGGGTTGTTCTTCGGGATATGGCCGGCGCAGCGCGCTGCGAAGTTGGATCCGATCGACGCGTTACGGTACGAATAGTCCTATTGCTGAGGCGGGCGGCCGGAGGGTGTCACGCCCTCGCTTCGCCGACGCTACGCTCCACCGCTTCGCGGCGGACCGGCTGGGCGAGGGTGTGACACCCTCCGGCATCGCTAGGCATATCCTCTCAGTCATTTGGATCGGTAGGCTGTTCATCTGTGGGGCGCGCGTCGATCGGATACAAGGTCGCAGCGCTTCCTTTCGTGGAGGGGCTTGGGGGGGGTGCTCCGCTCACGGGCGCCAGATGAGTCCGATAGCCAAGCGTGTGACGTTTCGGTCGCCGTAACACAAGGCGTCGGCGGCGCAGGGGTTTGCTAGGAGGCGGTCGTATTGGGCGCTGAGGAATGGGTGCAAGTGCTGCGCGACGGGTAGTTCCAGGCGCGCCGAGACTCCGAGCCCGAGGTCGGGGCCTACGCTATCTCTGATCACTTCGCCGGTGTCCACGTGCTGCAGCCGTTCGGCTTGTGAAGACATGGAGATGTTGGCGCCCAGAGTGAAACGGGCGGAGGGGTTGTCCACGGCGGGCAAAGAAATATCTAGGTCGACGGTCCGCAACGAGTATGACTGATCGAAAGGGCCGGGCGTGCAGAAGGCGAAGCCGCAAGTCTGAGCGACCACGCCAGAGCCCTCCGAGACGTACCGGTAGCTGAGGCTCAAGCCGAACGGTCCCAAGATACGATCTGCCCCGACGAACACGCTAAATCCACGGGGGGATTCGAGGGTGCTGGTCGAAGTGAAGGCTTGTTGGAAGGCAGCCCCGACGAAAGTCTGTGCGGACGCCTTGGGGAGGACCGTGAGCATGATCGCGCCGAGGAGCAGGGCAGTGCGACTCGAACTTGAAAGGAGCATCGGTAGGAGCCTAGGTTTGGTGTCGTAGGAGTTCGCGGAGCCATCGAGCGTGCTTGAGAAGCCGGGTCTGCTCCCAGGGCCAATACATCGGGGGCTCTTTAGGTTTCGGAGGTGATACGGCGCTTCGTTGTTCTCAGAGTCCGTGGCTCGCGGCCATACGTTTCAACATCACGATTTGGCCGGCGTGGTAGGTGTCGTGCAGGACGATGCCCGTGATGAGATCTGCATAGGTCGTGGCCGTGTCGTGCCTGCAGACTCGTCCAGCCGGGATGGATCGAAGTCCGCTAAGGTCCCGACCAGCAAGTCATGCTGCTTCTTCACGAGGCGTCGATCTTCCTTCCATG